>ERZ1023270.161-NODE-161-length-10397-cov-4.370141_pt1 | contig 10397 bp, 8 predicted proteins | sample MGYA00380463_ERZ1023270 | MGnify/ENA primary metagenome ERZ1023270 (study PRJEB33173, sample SAMEA4830295) | metagenome | study: EMG produced TPA metagenomics assembly of the PRJEB25223 data set... | reverse complement strand
TCGGCATATCAAAAATAGTCATGTATATCTCCTATCCTAATAAAAATCTTTCTTTTAAATACTATACAATAATATGTAATTAAATTATACCCCTTTGCCTATAAGCATAACTCGGCCTTGAGGCTTAATAATGAGTTTGAAAATGATATTGTGTATAATGATTGTGAAATGATTTTTAAGGGAGTGGAATTTATGACGTCAGGTTTACCATTTAGAAAAGATGTTCCAGAACTAGAAAAATGGAATTTAAATGATTTGTTTAATAGTGATGAACAATTTTATGACATTTTAGATAATGTACTAAATCAATCGAAGTCATTTAATCAACAATATAAAGGGAAAATTTCAGATGCTAAGATGATAAAAAAAGTATTATCAGAATTTGAAAATATTCTTATTCAACTTGATCGTCTTGGTAATTATGCGGAACTAAGACTAAGCGTTGATACTGCTAATACTGATGCACAAACATTAAGCGCAAAGTTATCGACAAATTATGGTAAGATTTCAAGTCAGTTATCCTTTGTAGAATCTGAAATATTAATGTTACCTGAAGAGGTTATTAAACAAGCAATAGAAGAATCTGATGTGCCTCACTACTTAGAGAAATTAATTGAAAGTAAGCCATATCAATTGTCACCTGAAGTGGAACAAGTAATGGCGAGTTTATCGTCTACTTTTCAAAGTGCTTATGAATTATATGGCACAACGAAAATGCTTGATATTGCCTTCGAATCATTTGAACATAACAATGTGACATACCCTATGGATTACGCAACATTTGAAAATGAATACGAGGATAATGCTAATCCAGAATTTAGACAAAAAAGTTTTAAAAGCTTTAGTGATGCTCTGAAAAAATATCAACATACTACTGCTGCAACTTACAATCAACATGTGCAACAAGAAAAAATTGAGGCTGACTTAAGAGGATATGATTCTGTCATAGACTATTTATTACATGATCAAGAAGTTACACGAGAAATGTATGACAGACAAATCGACGTAATTATGAGTGATTTAGCACCTGTAATGCAAAAATATGCTAAATTATTACAACGTATACACGGTTTAGATAAAATGCGCTTTGAGGATTTAAAGGTTTCTGTTGATCCAAGCTATGAACCTGAAATATCAATCGAAGATTCTAAACAATATATTCATGGTGCTTTAAATGTACTGGGTGAAGATTATATACAAATGGTTGAGCAAGCATATAGTGATCGTTGGATAGATTTTGCACAAAATAAAGGAAAAGACACAGGTGCTTACTGTGCTAGCCCTTATTATACACATTCATATGTATTTATTTCATGGACTGGAAAGATGACTGAAACGTTTGTACTAGCACACGAATTGGGACATGCAGGTCATTTTACATTGGCACAACAACATCAAAATTTATTAGATTCTGAAGCTTCAATGTACTTTGTTGAAGCACCATCTACAATGAATGAAATGTTAATGGCAAATTATCTATTCAGTAACAGTGAAGATCCTAAATTTAAACGTTGGGTAATTGGATCTATTTTATCACGCACATATTATCATAATATGGTAACTCACTTGCTAGAAGCTGCTTACCAACGTGAAGTATATCGCAAAGTTGATAATGGTGAGTCACTTACAGCACCCGTGCTTAATAACATTATGAGAGACGTTTATGAACAATTCTTTGGCGATGCTGTTGAATTAACAGATGGAACTGAATTAACATGGATGCGTCAACCACATTATTATATGGGATTATACTCTTACACTTACTCTGCTGGATTAACAATTGGTACAGTTGTTTCACAAAAAATTAAACAAGAAGGACAACCAGCTGTAGATGCATGGCTTGAAACTTTAAAAGCAGGTGGAAGTCAATCTCCTATTGAATTAGCAAAAATTGCAGGTGTTGATATCACTACAGATGCACCACTTAAAGCTACTATTAAATATATCTCTGATTTAGTTAATGAAGCGGAACAATTAACAAATGAAATTGAGCAACAAGACTAATTAAACTATGAATATATTTTGATTTATAGTAAAACCCTGATAATAACTGATTTAATCAGTCTTATCAGGGTTTAATTGTTTGATTTTGGGTTATTTAGGTTTGATACTATATTATTTTTCATAATGTTCACCAGTATAGAAATAATAAACGCTCTCTGCAATATTTCTAACATGGTCTCCGACTCTTTCAAGATTTCTTGCAGCTAAATGTGCTTGGCCAGCTACAAAAGGGTCATTATCTATTAAATATGTTGTGTTAACTATATTTGCATAAAGATCATCAATATCTTTATCACGCTCAATAATTTCTTTGATTAACGTTATATCCTCTTGTTTCGTAGCTGTATTAAGATCTTGCAACATTAGCATTGCTAATTTCCCCATCGTTTTTAATCGAGTTAATACATAATGATCTGTAATCTTTACTCGAAGACGAATATGAGCTATGTGTGCTGCGTTATCACCCATACGTTCAAAGTCTGTGGAAATTTTTAAAGCCGCCATCATCATTCTTAAATCCGTAGCAATCGGCTGTTGTTTTGTGATTAACATAATTACTTTTTCATTGATATCATAATCTAAATTATTGATATCTTTATCATTCTCAATGACTTGTCTTGCATAATTTTTATCATCTTCACTTAACGACACTAATGCATGTTCGAGATTAAAATAAACACGAAGACCAAGGTGACGGATATCTTTAATTAATTCACCTAATTGACCTTCGTATTTATGTCTAATAATGGTCATCATTACAGAATATTAACCAAAACGTCCTGAGATGTAGTCTTCTGTTTGTTTATCAGAAGGATTAGAGAAGATTTTATCAGTGTCGTCGTATTCGTTAACATAACCATTAAGGAAGAATGCAGTTTTATCAGATACACGTGCAGCTTGTTGCATGTTGTGTGTAACCATAATAATAGAGTAATTTTCTTTTAATTCCTGAACAAGTTCTTCAACTCTTAATGTAGAGATTGGGTCCAATGCTGATGTAGGTTCGTCCATTAAAATAACATCTGGTTCAATAGCTAAACATCTAGCAATACAAACACGTTGTTGTTGCCCACCAGATAAACCGTATGCGTTTGTGTGTAATCTATCTTTTAATTCATCCCAAATTGCAGCGCCACGTAATGATTTTTCTACGATTTCATCTAATAATTTTTTATCTTTAATACCGTGTGTTTTAGGACCATAAGTGATATTATCGTAAATTGATTTTGGGAATGGGTTTGGTTGTTGGAATACCATACCTACATTTGTTCTTAATTTTTCTTTAGAATAGTTTTCATCGAAAATATTTTGGTCACGGTATAAAATTTTACCAGCAGTTTTTACTGAAGGTACTAATTCTACCATACGGTTTAATGTTTTAATATAAGTTGATTTACCACAACCAGATGGTCCAATAATAGCAGTAACATTATTTTCTAAAATATCTAAATTAATGTTTTGTAGCGCATGTGTATCTCCGTACCATAAATCTAAGTTTTGTGTTGAATAAACTACTTTTTTATTACTATCTGATTCTTTATTGTGCTTAACTTCATTTGATGAAACTACTGTTGAAATTGATTCTTGAGATTGATCAGTATGTTTTGCTAACTCTTTTTCTTTAACATTTGTATTTGCCATAATTAAAACTCCTTTATATCTGTAAGATTGAAACGATAGTTATGCTCTACTAAAAACATGATATTATCGATTCAACCTTCACTCCCTAAATTATGTTGTATTTGATTGGATTAATATTTTCTAGAGAACTTATTACGTAAGAAAATGGCTACTGCGTTCATTAGTAATAAGATTACAAGTAATATAATAATTGCTGCTGATGCAACATTTTGGAATTCAGCTTGAGGCATTTTAGCCCAAGTGTAAATTTGAGTTGGTAATGCTGTGAACATAGACATAATGCTTGTTGGTGTTGCTAATAGAATAGTTGGTATACCAATTAAGATTAATGGTGCTGTTTCACCCAATGCACGAGATAGTGATAAGATGAATCCAGTCAAAATACCAGGTAAAGCAGCCGGTAATACGACACGACGAATAGTTTGCCATTTATTTGCACCTAAGCCATAAGAAGCTTCGCGAACAGAATTAGGAACTGCTCTGATTGCCTCCTGACTTGATACGATAATGATCGGTAGAATTAACAATGACATTGTTAACGCGGCAGCAATAACACTATTTCCTAATGCTAATGCTTGAATACCGCCACCACGAACGAATAATGTTAATCCAAGTAAACCGAATACGATAGAAGGTACACCAGCTAAGTTAGAAATACTAATTTTAACGAAACTAGTAAAGAAATTGTCTTTAGCGTATTCTTCTAAATAAATCGCTGTACCTACACCAAGAACGATAGAGATTGGAATAATACTTATCATTAACCAAATTGTCCCTGCTAACGCACCTTTAATACCTGCTTGTGAAGGTGTAGAAGAAGAGAAATTTGTAAAGAAATCTGGTGTAAGATAGCCAACACCTTTAACAAATGTTTGTATCAATAATGCTGCAAGTACTAATAAAGCTATTACAATACATGTAAAGAATAACCATTTATTTAATTTATTTGTTTTACCACGACTTGAGATGTTTTTTTTTTTTTTTTTTTTGTCAATAAGTGTTTTAGCTTTAGGTTTTGTAGTAGCTGTCATATTAATACTCCTCTCTGAAGCGTTTCGAAATCCAATAAGAAATTAAGTTCATTATTAATGTGAAAATAAATAATGTGAAACCTACTGCATAAATACTATAGTACATATCAGAACCGAATGTAGCATCTCCAGTTGCAACTTCAACAATATAACCAGTCATAGTTTGAATTGAATTCGTTAAGTTTAATGAAGCTGTTGGTGAACTACCTGCAGCTAATGAAACAATCATAGTTTCACCGATAGCTCTTGAAATACCTAATACAATTGAAGCTACAACACCTGAAGCTGCGGCTGGTAATACTACTTTAGTAGCAACTTCAAATTTTGTTGAACCTAAACCATAAGCACCCTCACGAATTTTGTTAGGAACAGATGCCATTGCATCTTCACTCATACTTGTAATTACTGGAACAATCATGATACCTACTACAATTCCTGGACTGACTGAGTTGAAACTATCAAGTGCTGGAATAATAGTTCTTAATACAGGTGTTACAAAAGTTAAAGCAAAGAAACCAAATACAATTGTTGGAATACCTGCTAAAATTTCAAGAATTGGTTTAATAATACGTCTTGCTTTGTCACTTGCGTATTCACTTAAGTAAATTGCAGCACCTAATCCAATTGGAACTGCGACGATAGTTGCGATAACAGTAATTTTCAACGTACCAATAACTAATGCCCAAATACCATATTTAGGATCAGAACCAGTTGGGTTCCAGACTTTAGTGAATAAAAATTCAACAATAGATACGCGTGTGAAGAATGTTATTGTCTCAGTTATCAAAGTGAAAAGAATACCGATTGTAGTTAAAATTGAGATTGCAGCTATAATTCCTAAAATAATAGGTACGATTTTATCACTGAAACCGCCCTTTTTAGCGTTATTTTTAGCTATCAAGTCTCTAACATTAGTTTCCGATGCCATATATAACCCTCTCTTTTTCTCCCAATAAATTTAAAAAAGCGCTAGAAATTATCAGGTAAACAATGAGTTCAAATTAACCTAAAACATTTTAACAATCACCCATATATTCGAGAACAAGGTAGCAGTGTTGCTACCTTGTAATACCCCTTGAATAATTCCCAGCCCTTTGATATTAATAATGATTATTATTTATCTGATTTTTTATCGTATTTTTTTAAATCTTTAAGTTCATCTTTGTAAGTTTTTTCTGGAGAAGCTACATAACCAGCATCTTCAGCAGATTTACCTTTGTCTTCTAATGTGAATTTGATGAATTCTCTCATAACATCATTATCTTTTAATGATTTTTCTTTTACATATAAGAATAATGGTCTACTTAAAGCATATGAACCGTCTTTGATTGTTTTCTTAGTTGGTTCAGTTGTTTTACCTTTGTCGTCTTTGATTTTAACTTCTTTTAATTTATCTTTGTTTTGTTCGTAGAAGTTATAACCGAAGTAACCGATACCCTCTTTGTTTTTCTCAACTGATTGAACAATTACGTTAGTGTCTCCGTTTTTCTCAGCTTTGATATCTTCTTTATCCATTACTTCTTCTTCAAAGAAATCATAAGTACCGTGACTTGAGTTTGGAGAGAAAGCTTTGATTTTTTTATCAGGCCAGCTAGAATTTACATCTTTCCAAGTTTTAGCTTCGCCGTTGTAGATTTTTTTCAATTGATCTTTAGATAATTCTTTAACAAAGTCGTTGTCTTTGTTAACTGCAACAGTTACACCATCTTGTGCAATTTTGAATTCTTTATATTTAATGTCTTTGTCTTCTAATTTTTGTTTTTCTTCATCTTTAATAGGTCTAGAAGCTTGTGAGAAATCAGTTTCGCCAGCGATGAATTTTTCAAAACCAGCACCAGTACCTGCTTGACCAGAGGAAATAGTAGCGTTTGGATGATCTTTAGCCCATTTTTCGTTTAATTTTTCAACGATTGGAGCTACTGTTGATGAACCTTCACCTTTGGCTTCACCTTTAAAGTCTTTGCCATCTCCAGAACCACTTCCACTGCTATCTCCACCGCCACATGCGCCTAATAATACCGAAGCGCCTAAAACAGTTGTACCAACTAATTGCCATTTTTTCATTAAAATATCCTCCTAATAGATAACCCAAAATGTTATATGTATTTCTTACAATGCTTATAATACATACCTTTTGTTAATATAAAATAGTTTAAATGTAAAGGTTTTGTTAAGATTGCAGGAAAATCAATATTTTTTATAAAAATTATCTATAAAAAAGACGGGAGTGATACAGAATTTATAATGAAAAACTGTATCACTCCCGTAAAGGTGACTGAAAGCGTATAATATATTGTTAGTGCTGTATTTTACTTAGAATAAGTAATATGACTTTAAATTAATTTTTTGACTTAAGATTACTTAAATTTTAACGTTATAACTTAGTATTATTAAAACAACTATTTTAATAGAAGGAAATTGTTTATATTTATGGTTATTTATCTTCTACTCTACTCCAACCCTTCTTGGTTAAAGAAATCTTACCTGTTTCAATATTAATAATTTTATGTTTATATAAATGACCAATTGCGCGTTTAAAAGAGCCTTTACTCATATTGAACACCTCTTTAATTGCTTCTGGGCTTGATTTATCCCAAAAAGGTAATTCACCTTCATATTCTACTAATAAATCAAAGATTACTTGACCATCATCATCAAGACGTTCATGAGCTAAAGGTAAAAATGAACCATTGAGTTCACCTCTATCATTATGACCAATAATACGTACTTCTACTTCTTCACCTAATCGGGGTTCTTCTTTACGCTCTGATTCATGCACAAAGATTTTATAGCCTTCCTTCGATAATAAGAAACTACCAATTCTTAATAGTCGATATGGTCTAGCTTTAATAAGTTCATTCTGTTTTTCATCATCATATACAGGTGTAAACATTTTTTCTACTATTGTTTCACTAGCAAGACGAGCAAACATTTGATTTTCTCTATCTATACGTAATGTTACTAGTACATAATCTCCAGTTTGTGGCCATAGTGATTTTACTTTCGGTAAATCTTCCCATGGGATTAGCACTTCTCTTGGTAAACCTACATCTACACGTGCACCATCTCGGTCTGTTTTTAACACTTTTGCAAAATCATATTTATCTTTAGTAATGTCAGGCATGTTTTGAGTAGCAAATAATTCGCCTGAGCGATTTGGATATATGAAGAAACTATACTCTTCACCTGTTTCTAATTCATCTTCATCATTGATTTCTGATTGATTTAATTTTACTTGTTCACCATTAGGACCTTTTAAAAGGTATGTAGAACCTTCTAAGCCAATGACTTCTAAAAATTCAATTGAACCAACAATATCTTTATCTAATGCCATAATATTCTCCTTCGAGGGTTTGTATTCTTCATTATTATAACATGCATACTAAAAACTATCATTCACGTGTTTAGATTTGCATTAGGTCGAAACTATATAAAGAATATGATATAATTTTTCCGTTAGATAAACGATAAATAAAGGAGTAAATGCATGCTACAAGTAACTGATGTAAGTTTACGTTTTGGCGATCGTAAACTTTTTGAAGATGTAAATATTAAGTTTACTGAAGGAAATTGTTATGGGCTTATCGGTGCTAATGGTGCTGGTAAATCAACGTTTTTAAAAATTTTATCAGGAGAAATTGATTCTCAAACAGGACATGTTTCAATGGGTAAAGATGAACGTTTAGCTGTTTTGAAACAAGATCACTTCGCCTATGAAGAAGAACGTGTATTAGATGTTGTTATCAAGGGACATGAACGCTTATATGAAGTCATGAAAGAAAAAGATGAAATTTATATGAAACCTGATTTCAGTGATGAGGATGGTATACGTGCCGCTGAACTAGAAGGTGAATTCGCCGAAATGAATGGTTGGAACGCAGAGGCTGACGCTGCTTCTTTACTTTCAGGTTTAGGCATATCTGCTGATTTACATGATAAGCAAATGTCAGAATTGGAAAATAATCAAAAAGTGAAAGTCTTATTAGCTCAAAGTTTATTTGGTGAGCCTGATGTACTTTTACTTGATGAGCCTACCAATGGTCTAGATATTCCTGCCATTAGTTGGTTAGAGGATTTCTTAATTAACTTCGATAATACTGTCATCGTGGTATCTCATGACCGTCACTTTTTAAACAATGTATGTACACATATTGCTGATTTAGATTTCGGTAAGATTAAATTATATGTAGGTAACTATGATTTCTGGTATCAATCTAGTCAATTAGCTCAAAAAATGGCTCAAGAACAAAATAAGAAAAAAGAAGAAAAAATTAAAGAGTTACAAGACTTTATTGCACGTTTCTCAGCTAATGCCTCTAAGTCTAAACAGGCAACAAGTCGTAAGAAACAATTAGAAAAAATTGAATTAGATGATATTCAACCATCTTCAAGACGTTATCCATATGTTAAATTCACACCAGAGCGTGAAATCGGTAATGATTTATTGACTGTTCAAGGACTTTCTAAAACAATTGATGGTGAAAAAGTACTTGATAACATTTCATTCACTATGAATCCTAATGATAAAGCAATTTTGATTGGAGATAGTGAAATTGCAAAAACGACATTACTGAAAATTTTAGCTGGTGAAATGGAGCCTGATGAAGGTACATTTAAATGGGGTGTAACAACTTCATTAAGTTACTTCCCTAAAGATAACTCAGAGTTCTTTGAAGGCGTAGACATGAATTTAGTAGACTGGTTACGTCAATATGCACCTGAAGATGAACAAACAGAAACTTTCTTACGTGGTTTCTTAGGACGAATGTTATTTAGTGGTGAAGAAGTTAAAAAGAAAGCTAGTGTGCTCTCTGGTGGTGAAAAAGTTCGCTGTATGTTAAGTAAAATGATGCTATCAAGTGCCAATGTTTTACTATTAGACGAACCTACTAACCATCTTGACTTAGAAAGTATTACAGCAGTAAATGATGGATTAGCTTCTTTCAAAGGATCAATCATCTTTACATCTTATGACTTTGAATTTATCAATACTATTGCAAATCGTGTGATTGATCTAAATCAATCAGGTGGTTTATCTAAAGAAGTTCCTTATGAAGAATATTTACAAGAAATTGGCGTATTACAAAAATAATATATAAGCACATACGCACTTCCCTATTACTAAATTGGGGAGTGCGTTTTTTAATATCATATTACTCATTTGATAAATCTTTACTTACATATAGTAAAAGTACTTTCTAATTTTTCAGTCTATTTCAAAAAATCACAATTATCGGTTTACAGACACAATTGCCATATGTATAATATAAAACATAGCAATTGAATAAGAAATTGATGAGGCGCATCAATCATCAGTATATATTAGATAAACTGTCTGCAACAGCTAATATAGAAAGGGTGCGATGCCGAAATGAATCATAATCGCAGCTATGATTTGTTGGACTTTGTGGTTAAGAGCTGAAAGTTTGTCATTATTATTTAATAATGGAGTGCATCACTTGTATATAAATCACGAACAAGTTCGCACTTCCGAACTTGTTCTTTTTTATAGCGTGTGCCTCCCTATATTTTAGGAGGTAAAGTTTTGAAACGAAGTGTTTTGAAGTTCGGTGGTTCATCCGTCGCTGATTTTACAAAGATAAAAAATATTGCAGAAATGCTTAAGAACCGTGTGGATGACGGTGAACAATTAATTGTAGTTGTTAGTGCTATGGGTAAAACAACAGATCAATTAATGGATAATGTATCAAATCTTACTGC
>ERZ1023270.156-NODE-156-length-10746-cov-4.898700_pt1 | contig 10746 bp, 9 predicted proteins | sample MGYA00380463_ERZ1023270 | MGnify/ENA primary metagenome ERZ1023270 (study PRJEB33173, sample SAMEA4830295) | metagenome | study: EMG produced TPA metagenomics assembly of the PRJEB25223 data set... | reverse complement strand
GATGATATGCGACAACACTTTGTTCAAAATGTTTCACATGAAATCAAGACGCCATTAACGCACATTCATCGTCTACTTAGTACGCTACAAAGCAATGTAAATCAAGGAGAGCGTGATCAGATTATTCATGAAATTCATGAAGAAGTTACGCATTTAAGTAATTTAACAAAAGAATTATTATTATTATCTGAACTAGATAACGCTACTCATCTAAAATTTGAAGATGATGTTCACTTTAAAGAATTAATAACTGACATCATTCGTCACGAGCAATATGGGATAGATAACAAACAATTAATGTTGATGTCTGATATAGATACGGTTCATTTCCGAGGAAATAATCGTTTATTACATCAAGCATGTTCTAATCTCATTCAAAATGCAATTAAGTATTCTAATCCCAATAGCATGATTGATGTGAATTTATTTAATAACGAAGGAACTATTTATTTTACCGTTACTAATGAAGGGCATACCATTCCAGAATCAGTGCAACCTCATCTATTCGATCGTTTTTATAAGCGTAATGCTGAGGACAATAGCAATGGATTAGGATTAGCAATTACTCAATCTATCATTCATTTACATCGTGGACAAATATCAGTAACTAGTAATGACCGTGACGGAACGACGTTTACAGTGACATTGCCTGAAACTAACTAATCAATTTAGTTAGATATTATTTTACAAAGCTAACCACTTACTTCAATATATCTACCATTTAATATTGTTCTAAAAATTTTCTATACATTTGTGGTTAAATGACGTTGAGGAGGCATTAGTCGAATGAAACTACGGTTACATATATCACACGAAGAAGATGAGAAGTATATCGCGATTCACGCACCTGAATTTGATGATGAAGTACAGCAAGTTATTACAAATATTGAAGATTTGAATAGTTTAAAACAACTCTATGGCAAACAAGATGACATGATCCATATTATAGAAATTCAAACCATCATTAGTTTTCGTACACATAAAAATCAAGTCATTGCAATTAGAGACGGCGAACAATTTAAATTGAAAGAACGATTATATGAACTTGAAGAAAAACTTCCTACTTCATTTATTCGAATTTCTAAATCTGAAATTGTAAATATTAATAAGATTAAAAAATTGCAATTGGAACCTAATGGTTTGATTAGAATTTATTTGCAACATATTGATTATACCTACTCCTCTAGAAGATATTTAAAATCCATAAAGGAGAGACTTTCATTATGAGAAAATTATATCAATTTGTTAGTATTTCTTTAGTAATAGGTTTAACACTTTCTATCATTTTTAGTTATATCAATGCTGGCGGTGAATATTATCCAATTTCACCAGTTACAACACTAGGTAAGTTATATTATTCACACTTGTCTGAACCAATTGTAATGCTCATCGCCATTTGCTTGTGGCTTTTAATTGGTGCATTATTTTACTTAGCAAACTTTTTCTTTTCGCACACAGATTGGAGTATCACACGTAGCACATTAATGCATTTTATGTTGAGTTATATCGGATTATTACCAATTGGTATTTTATCCGGATGGTTTTCGATAAGTGTTTCAAATATATTTATTTTTACATTCTATTTCATCATTATCTACATCATTATTTGGATAATAGAGTTTTTAAAAAGTAGAAAATATGTTTCTGAAATCAATAACCAATTAAATAAAAAATAATTACTAATGAAAAAGCTCCTTATAAAGTAAACACTTAAAGTGCAAACTTTTTAAGGAGCTTAATGTTATTTTATATTGAAATGATACTTATTTTACATTTAAATATTTTTGAATTTCTTTATTAACAGCTCGATAGACGTCCTCATGCTCTGTTAATTTAAGTCCGAAAGAAGGTACCATTTCTTTAATTTTCGGAATCCAATTTTTAAATTCATTACCATAACAACGTTGTAATAAATCTAACATAATATCTACTGCAGTTGATGCACCAGGTGAAGCACCTAATAATGCTGCAAGAGAACCATCATCAGATGTAATTACCTCAGTACCAAACTGTAAGTTACCTTTACTATCTTCAGTATCCTTAATCACTTGTACACGTTGACCTGCAACAATAACTTCCCAATCTTCGTCTTTTGCATTAGGTACAAATACACGTAAATCATTCATACGATCTTCATGTTTTAACATAAGTTGTGATACGAGATATTTAGTTAAATCTATTTCTTTAACACCTGCTGATAACATTGTTAATAAATTATTAGGTTTAACTGAACGTATTAAGTCTAAATTTGAACCTGTTTTTAAGAATTTAGGTGAAAAGCCTGCAAATGGGCCGAATAATAAAGCACGTTCACCATTTACAAATCGTGTATCTAAATGAGGTACCGACATTGGTGGTGCACCTACACTTGCCTTACCGTAAACTTTAGCATGATGTTTTTCGATAACGTCTTTATTAGTACAACGTAAGAACAAACCACTTACTGGGAAACCACCGATATGTTTTGATTGCTTGATACCTGTTTTTTGAAGTAACGGTAAACTTGCACCGCCGGCCCCAATAAATACAAATTCAGATTCATACGTATGACTTTGTCCAGAATTAAGATCTTTAACAGTCACTTTCCAGTTACCATTATCCAGTTTCTCAATATTTTCAACTTCTTGTTTATAAGAGACTTCTACATTTCTTTCTTTTAAATTAGAGATGAGTTTTTTTGTTAATGCACCAAAGTTTACATCTGTCCCACTTTCATCACGAGATAATGCAATTGGAACATGTGATGTTCTTCCTTCAACCATTAAAGGTACCCATTCTTTAATTTTTTCACGATCTTCAGTAATACCCATTTTTTCAAATAGTATATTTTCTTTTAAAGCTGCTACTCTGTTTTTAAGGAATTTTACATTGAAGATACCTTTTACGAAACTCATATGTGGCACTGATTGAATGAAGTTAGATGGATTTTCTAATTGTCCAGTTCTTACTAAATGTGCCCAAAATTGCTTAGATACTTGGAATTGTTCATTGATTTTAATTGCTTTTGTAATATCAACAGAGCCCTCTTTGCCTTCTTTAGTGTAATTCAATTCACAAAGTGCAGAATGCCCTGTGCCAGCATTATTCCAAACATTTGAACTTTCTTCACCAGATTGTTCTAATTTTTCAAATATTTTAATTTCTTTGTCTGGAGATAATTCTTTTAATAATGTACCGAGTGTTGCGCTCATTATACCGCCACCTATTAAGATGACATCTGTTTTGCTATGTTCTGAACTCATAACAATACAGTCCCCCTTTTTTCACATCTTTAGTCGATAGGAAATTATCTTGGCTTAATAAATTAAAACGCTTTCTTTATTTATTAAAATTTTTAATATTAACTTTACGCAGAACGTAAATCGACTTTTTTAATAACTAGTTTAATTATATACATAATCGTTCTATGAAAAAAGTGTTTACATAAAGTTTTCATCTTTTATCAGGAATAAAGGATAGACATATAATATCTTAGCTAGCATTTGCTATTACTATTAGACACTTCTAAGAAATGCTATAATTTTTTATTATGAATTATTTGAGGTGTAACTATGAAATCATTCACATTTTTCATGCATAATATTTATGCATTAGGTGGAACAGTTAAAGCAGTTTCTGAATTAGCTAATACACTTGCCGACAAAGGGCATCACATAGAAATTATTTCTGTTTTTCGAGCTCAAGACGAGCCATATTTTAAAATAAATGACAATATAAAAATTAAAACATTAGTAGACTATCGTTTAAAACCTCAGAACACTAAAGCAATAATGATGAATCGTTTAAATAAATATACTTCACTATTGAAACCAAAAGAAATAAATCAGTTTGAGCCGGGGTTGAATCAATTTTCTAAATATGTAGAACATAAAATGATTAAAGCAATTAAAAAAGTAGATACAGATGTACTCGTTGGTACTAGAGCGAGCTTTAATATTTTAATTTCAAAGTATCATTCAAACGATGTCATAACTGTGGGAATGGAACATATGAACCTACATGCTCATCCGGAAAATTATCAACAAGATATACTCACTGCCTATCGCAACATAGATTTAGTCACAACGCTAACTCAACAAGATCAACTGAATTACGAGCAACAAATCGACACACCTGTTTATACAATTCCAAATATCATCAATCCAGTAAAACATGCTACTAAGAAAGAAAATATCATTATTAGTGCAGGTAGATTAGAATTTGAAAAAGGGTTTGATATTTTAATAGAAAGTGTTCGCCGTATTCAAAATGACCTTAAGCAATTGAATTTTAAAGTAGAAATATACGGTGATGGTCAAGAGCGTGGACATTTGCAACAATTGATTGATCAGCATCAATTAAATGATTTAATTACTATCTATCCTGCAACTCAACAACTTAATACCAAATTATCTAACAGTAAAATTACTGTGGTACCGTCGAGAAATGAAGGTTTTGGTATGGTTTTATTAGAAGCTATGGCTCAAGATAATATTGTTATCAGCTTTAAAGATACACTTGGACCTGCTAGCATTATTAATCATAATTCCAATGGCTATTTAGCCAATTATGGTGATGCTGGTTCTTTAGCAAAATATATAGACATCGCTATGAACCACGTCGATGAAGCTAGTCAGATGATCAATGAAGGACATGTTACTTTGAAACAATATACGCCTAATACGGTTTATGAAAAATTTATGACCGCAATTAATAACGTTTAATTCTACTTATAATTATGTTTGTTTGTGGGGACTGCTATGAATATTCAAAAAGCCCGTAAACGAATTTTTACAATTCATTTACGGGCTATTTTTGAAATAATTATATCTTAGAATAATATTGTATATTAATTACAGAATTAGAGATAAGATAAATGTCCAAATACAGATGAAGATTAGTAATCCAACACTGTAACGTAATGTCATTTTAAGTAATTCTGATTCTTTACCTACTTCTTTAACAGCAGCAGTCGCAATTGCTATTGATTGAGGTGAAATTAATTTCGCTGCTACACCACCAACTGTGTTTGAAGCTACTAGTAATGAACCACTTGTTCCAATTTGTTGTGCAACTGAAGCTTGAATTGGTGCAAATAATGAGTTGTTATTAACAACTGATCCTGTCATAAATACGCCAATCCAACCTAAGATTGGTGATAACACTGGGAACACGTTTCCAGCTTTAGCAATACCTTGACCCATTGCTGCACTTAAACCACCATATGTAGTGATTTTAGAGATTGCTAAGATGAAACAAATTGTTAAAACTGGTAACCATAGTTCTTTAAAAGTTACACCGAATAAACGTCCTGCATCTCCGAAACTTACTTTCTTAGCCATTAATACTGTAATAATAATTGTAATTAAAATCGCTGTACCAGTTTGACCAATGAAATTGAAACTTAACATAATTGGTTTATGAGCGACTTCACTGAAAGTACCTGGTAAATTAAAGTTAAGCACTAATGAAGATAATTTACCATTTGGTAAGAATAAGTTTTTAAAGAATGGTGCGCTCCAAATCATAACTACAACTGTTAATATAACAAATGGACTCCATGCATAGATAATTTCTTTTGCATTGTGATGTTTTGCCGGTTCAGGTTCCACATCTTTCTGTACTCTGAAAATATGTTTTGGTTGGAATTTTCTAGAGAATAAAGCTAACGCTCCCATAGTTACTAATGGTGGGATAATATCAGCTAATTCAGGTCCGTTAAATACTGTTAGTAAACCTTGTAATACTGTATAAGTAACAGATACAACTAAGATAGCAGGTAATGTTTCTTTTACACCTTTTAAACCATCAATGATAAAGATAAGTAAAAATGGTATAAAGAAGTTAATAATTGCTAATGTTAACGTAGATGTTTGAGATACGCCCATTGCGTGAACGCCACCTGGTAAGTGTAGTGTATCTACAACACCTACTGGAATTCCTATAGCACCAAAAGCACCTGAAGCAGCATTTGCTACTAAACATAACATTGCAGCTTGTAAAGGTCTAAAACCTAATTGAGCAAGTAATAACGCACAAATTGCAATCGGTACACCAAAACCAGCAGCACCTTCTAAAAATGCATTAAATGAGAAACCAATAAGTAATAATTGTATACGTTGGTCTTGTGAAATACTTGTAATACTGTCTTGAATCGTATTAAATTGACCAGATTCTTGAGTGATTTTATAAAGTAATACTGCCATCATGACAATATAACCAATCGGAATAATACCTTGATAGAATCCTTCTACAACACCACCTGTTGCAATGCCAAGTGGTAATTTGAAGAACGGGATAGCAATAAGTAATGTAACAACTAACGTTGTGATAGCTGCATAGATACCTTTCATTTTAAAAACGGTTAAGCATAATAAGAATAGAATAATAGGTACTGCGGCTATTAAACTAGATAATACCAAATTATCAAATGGATTAAATGTTTGAACTAACATAATTCTGACTCTTCTTTCCTTTAGTTTGTATTAATGATCACTCTAGCGATATTGACAATTGAAGTTTGAGCGTACTTCTAATTGTTATATTGTTTATTAGTTTGTCGACAAGTTAATAATGCTAGATTTCACAAATTTAAATCTTGTGAACTTTTTCACAATAAAAATATACCATCTTTCTACTTAAATGACAATACTATATAGTACTTTTTATAAAATTTTTGTTAAATTTTCAACAAAATAAAATCCCACTATTTTTCAACGAAAATTTCCAAACATTTCAATTATATAATGATGTAATTTTTGTAAATATGAATTTTTTTAGTCACATGGTAAAATATATTTAAGAAATTTAAGAGTTAAAGGACAATGTATGATGATTAAACAAATAAATATTTCTAACATGCGCCATCTTGCATTACAATTAAACAAAGCCAAATCAGCTGGTTTTTCACATTTCATTCCTTATTCAAATGATATTAAAATCAATCATGATATGTTGGAAGCTATAGACTTAACACATAATTCAATAGCAGTAGATTATACTTTAAATGGTTTATATTTAAATGACTGTCGTTATTTTGGTGAGGATACATTAACATTTTTATCATGGATGAAAAATATTAACCACTATCCTAATATTATTTTCAATATTGACCGTGCTTTATTACATTTATCTAAGTATGATATTCAATCTATTATGGATTTAGCCGTCATTTCTGTTTTAAAAGACGAAATTGATATAGACAATCACGTCGTTTTTGATTTCATCAATGAATGTCGCACTAGCCATGCTTTCTGGGCATCATTAGATACTTTTGATATTAAAAAAATAAATCATTTTGATTTGAACAAATTGGCATACATTCATGGTCACTCTATACCTTACAGTAAATTCAGATATCCTGGCAAAGAAGAAGAAATGCGATTTGTGGATAGTTGGCTTGTTACAACTAAGTTTAAATTACCAAAATGGCTATATAACAAAATGCAAAATCGTGCATTAAACAAACATCGTAATCTAAGCTATGTATACGATAAGGATTCTTCAAAAGTAAAAAACCATGTTGTCTTTTTAGGTTTTGATTATGGTTATAGAGGCAATTCTAAGTATTTATTTAATTATTTTGTGAAGAGAAATCCTACCACTGAAGCTTATTTCATTACTAACGATAGACGTGGACCATACTTTTTACCTACTGATGCTGAAAATAATAAAGAACTTATTGAAACAGCAAAAATTGTAGTCATTGAAAGTTATATTCCTGATGATTTTAAACCAAATGGTACAGTTATCCAATTATGGCATGGAACCCCAATCAAAAAATTATTCTTAGATAGTAAAGAACCAGATCAAAATAAAAATATTTATAATTACAAAGCGCGGAAGTATAATAAATGGCTTAAACAAGATTATCTTTTAACAGATTCCGAATCTGCTGAGGGGTTATTTGAAACAGCTTTTCCTAATCAACATACTCAAATGATACCTTATGGTTATCCAAGAATTAGCTATTTACTACATTATCAGAATGATAAAAATCATCAGAAGAAAATTAAAGATGCATTAAATGTTGATCGAACAAAGCCAATATTATTGTATGCACCAACATGGCATGCGACAAAAGATTCAACTGAATTGATGTCGATTTCACCAGAATTAATAGAAGAATATCACGTCATTTTTAAAGGTCACATAGAGGATGACATGACACTTCCAGAAGGTGCAATTGAAGCGCCAAATCATATTGAAACGCAAGATTTATTATTAATATCTGATGTCGTAATTACCGATTATTCTTCAATTATCTTTGATGCTTTAACTATTGGCAAAAAAGTATGTCTCTATACACCAAATCATTCATCATATCAGCAAGAGCGTGGTGTTTATGATGATGTTATGGAAAGTTTATCTAAAGTTTGGTATACAGATGAAGATTTATTACACAATAACTTAATCCATCATACATTAACTGATATTTCAAAGCATCAACTCGTGAACCGTAATAACACCTCGTTAAAAAGACTAACTCAACTTATGCGAGATATTATCAATAATAAATAATTAATATATAGCCTGGGACACAATTCAATACCTCAGGCTACATACATATATATATTGGCAGTAGTTGACTGAATTAAAAAACGCACTTGTAAAAATTTTTTAATTCTAGTCAACCTTACCAGGGGATGGGGCCCCGAACCCCAACTCCCCTATTTTATTAGCACCAAACTTTATTCGTTCTATAGCTAAATTTCTCTTTCCATTATTAAATCTATATCGACTACTTCACCTGTAATAAATTCATGTTGTCCTGTGACTTCAAAGCCGTGCTTCTTATAGAATGATAATGCCTGTTGATTATGTTCCCATACACCTAACCAAACCTTATTTTTATTTAGTTCTTTCGCTTTATCAAGAGCCAATTGAATAAACTTTTGTCCTCTTCCCCCACCTTGATAAGTCTTGTAGAAATAAATTCTTTGAATCTCCAAATAATCTTCACCTTTAGGTTCAGTTTGAGCATTACCGACATTAAGTTTTAAATACCCTGCAATTTGATCATTCACCTTGTAAAAATAATGAAATGAATTAGGATTATTTAATTCATTTAACAGCACTTTTTCATTATAGCTTTCTTTGAAAAATTGATTAAAATCATCATCTGAATATTCTCCTTCAAACGTGTCATAAAACGTTGTCTCAGAAATTTGTCGTAAGTCACTCACATCCATATTTTCAATCATTGTTATATATTCACTCATCATTCTTACCTCCTATAATACCGCTCATTATCCATTTTTTATTTTGTAACTTATTCCCTATTAACATGCCACTATGCATTAAATTCGTTTTATTTGTGAACAGAGCAAATTTCTATTGATAATATTTATCAATAAGTATAAAGTATAGATGATATTATTAACAATAATGAGTGAGGTTATCAATATGTTTGTATTAGGAATTACAGGACCGACAAGTTTAGTCGTTATTAGCATAATTGCATTAATTATTTTTGGACCTAAAAAATTACCACAATTTGGCCGAGCAATTGGTAGTACTTTGAAAGAATTTAAATCCGCAGCAGAAAATATAGATGAAAGTCATGATACTCCCAGTAAAGAATCAAAACAACAACGAGAACACATTAAATAGAAATACACTTCTAGGACACTTTGTTGAACTACGACCGCGTCTCGTCAAAGTGTTCATCGCTTTTATTGTTGCAACGATAATCGTATATGTATCATCACATTGGTGGATGAAACCATTTATACACTATATTAAACGTGCACATGTAACACTACATGCATTTTCATTTACTGAAATGATTCAGATTTACATTATGATTATCTTCTTTGTAGCGTTGTGTTTAATTATACCTATTGTGTTTTACCAATTATGGGCTTTTATTGCACCTGGCCTCCATGTTAATGAACGGGGATTTATTATTAAATATAGCTTATGGTGTGCACTGTTATTTATAATTGGAGTAGCATTTGCGTTTTTTATAGGATTTCCATTAATTATAAATTTCTCTTTAACATTATCTGAAGTTTTAAGTATTGAGCCTGTTATTGGTTTTAAAGCCTATTTGCATGAGTTAATACGATGGTTGCTAATTTTTGGTGTTTTATTTCAACTCCCAACATTATTTATGGGGCTAGCTAAATTTGACTTAATCGATGTTAATGAACTTAAACACTATCGTAAGTATATTTATTTTGGTTGTTTTGTAGTGGCGAGTATTATTGCCCCACCAGATATTACTTTGAATTTATTATTGACATTGCCTTTGATTATTTTATTTGAATTCAGTATGTTTATCGCAAGAATTTCACAACGATCATAATAACTAATAAACCTCGAGTACTTGTTATTCCCACAAGTCTCGAGGTTTCATTTTACTATCCATAATAATTATTTTAGATTAGTATTCTTTTGTTTGTTTTGGCGATTTTTTAAAATGAAGAACACAATAAACACTATATATATTAATTGAGCTACTATTGATTCAATATTAGGATAAAATCCAATAAAACCAATTGTAGGTAAACCTTCAATACCATGCTGTGGAAGAGTGCCTAACAATTGAAGTTTTTGAATACTTACACCAAGCATTTTGAAAGCCATAATAAATATTAGAATAGAAAGTACTCTAAAGATGTAATAAATTGGAATAAGTTTCACTATGAATCTAAATAATAATGCGAAGATAATTAAAATTACAATCGCTAAAGCAATACCAATAACGAAATCCATTGATGTAATACTACCTATCATACCCATGTAGAAAATAATCACTTCTAC
>ERZ1023270.155-NODE-155-length-10760-cov-19.097431_pt1 | contig 10760 bp, 8 predicted proteins | sample MGYA00380463_ERZ1023270 | MGnify/ENA primary metagenome ERZ1023270 (study PRJEB33173, sample SAMEA4830295) | metagenome | study: EMG produced TPA metagenomics assembly of the PRJEB25223 data set... | reverse complement strand
AAGTCAATCAACAAGTGCCCACACAGATTGTCTGATACATTGTTAAAGAGCAAAATAAAGTGGTCGGCGAGATAGGATTTGAACCTACGACCCACTGGTCCCAAACCAGTTGCGCTACCAAGCTGCGCTACTCGCCGTCAGATCTTATAAAGATAAGATGGGGTGGCTAATGGGATTCGAACCCACGACAACTGGAATCACAATCCAGGGCTCTACCAACTGAGCTATAGCCACCATTAAAAGTTGTTATTGCATTGACCTGGCGCGCTCGACAAGATTCGAACTTGCGACCTTTGGCTCCGGAGGCCAACGCTCTATCCAACTGAGCTACGAACGCGTTACTGCGTCGTTGCGGAGGCGTATATTAATGATTTAATAAAACCTTGTCTAGCACTTTTTGAAAAAAAATGTTTGAGCGATAGTTTTTTATTCAGTTTGTTTAAAATGCACTATTTTTTCGACTATTTTTACAACTTAGTAAATCATTATATATGTTGAATCATCCAACAATTATGAATTTGTTTATTACGTTCAAAATCTAGCGGTAAGGTTTTATGCGAAATTTCTACCGCACTTAAGCCTAATTCTTCCAACGCAACTAAATTCATTTTGAATCCACGTTTATTATTCGAAAAAACAATTGTGCCATTATTCGACAAAACTCGTTTTAAATTGCGCATTAATTTCACATGATCTCGTTGCACATCCCAACTCTCTTCCATACGTTTAGAATTCGAAAACGTCGGTGGATCCACAAATATCAAATCAAATTGACGATCACATTTTTCTAACCATTGAAGGCAATCTGCTTGAATTAATTTATGTTGTTTACCTTTAATATCATTCAAAATAAGATTTTGCTCCGCCCAATTAAGATAAGTATTTGACATATCAACTGTAGTTGTCGATTTAGCACCACCAAGTGCTGCATGAACAGTTGCAGAACCTGTATAAGCAAATAAGTTCAAGAAATCTTTACCCTTTGCCAACTCACCAATCATTTTTCTTGTTAAACGGTGATCTAAGAATAATCCAGTGTCTAAATAATCTGTCAAATTTACCCAAAGTTGCGTGCCATATTCATTCACATAAAAGTATTCGCCTTTATTGGCTAACTTCTCATATTGATTTGTACCTTTTTGTTTCTGACGAACTTTGAGGATCAACTTATTCGTTTCCACACCTGTCACTTGCAAAGTTGCAGTAACGGCATCTAACAAACGCTGACGAGCTTTGTTTTCATCAATATTTTTCGGTGCTGCATACTCTTGCACAACAATGTAATCTGCATAACGATCAACAGCTAAATTATATTCAGGCAAATCAGCATCATATAAACGATAAGCGTCTAATTCTTGTTGCTTTGCCCATTTGCTAATTTTCTTAATATTTTTTTGTAATCGATTAGCAAAATCGGGGGCGACCTCCGAAGTGCGGTTAAATTCTAATTCCTTTTCATCTGTAATTGTGTCAGATTTTCGTTCTGAAACTTGATAATTCTTTTGCACACAATCTAATGGGCCATTTTTGGCTTTAAACTGTCGGCTGGCACGCATTCTCAAACAATCAAGCAATGTGGATTCGCTACTAAAAACAGAAACATTCCAACCGCAAAATTCTTTTTTAAGTCTTTGCCCAAATACAGAATAGAGTGCGATTAAAGCTGGTGTTGTTCCTAAACGTTCCCCATAAGGTGGATTACAGATAACCGTACCGACTTCATTTAAACGAGGATTTTTTAACGCTGCCACATCAGCTTGCTGCCATTTAATTAAATGTGAAACACCTGCATTTTGTGCATTTTTCTGCGCCTTTTTTAATACGCGGTGATCGAGGTCAAATCCATAAAAGTGCGGTTGAATTTCACGTTGTTTTTCTTCTGCTAATTCAATCGCTTCATTTTTTACTTTTTCCCAAGCCGATTGATTATGCGCTTTCCAAAAATCAAATCCCCAATGTAAACGATAAAGTTGCGGTGCAATTTTAGCTTCAATTTGTGCCGCCTCAATTAAAAGCGTACCTGAACCACACATTGGATCTACTAATGGAGAACCCGCTTGCCAACCCGAACGCATAACAATTGCCGCCGCTAGAGTTTCACGTAACGGCGCTTGACCTGCATCTTCACGATAGCCTCGCAAATGTAATGCTTCCCCACTTAAATCTAAAGAAATCACTAAATTTTCACGATTCAAATAAGCATGGATACGTACGTCTGGCTGAATTTTATCTACATCAGGGCGAGTTTTACCTTGACGTTCAAAGTAATCGACAATGCCATCTTTAACGCGCATCGCACCAAATTGAGTATGACGAATTTCTTGGTTGGTTCCATTAAAATCGACAAAGAATGTAACTCGTTCATCAAATTGCGCTAACCAATTAAAGCCTGAAACAGCCGCATAAAGATCCAAATCGCTGTAAATTTTGGTTTCAATCAAAGGAAATAAAATGCGTGAAGCAAGGCGTGACCAAAGCAAAGTGCGGTATAAAGTTTCGTCATCAGCTTGATAATGAACGCCACCTTGAACCACTTTTACCTCTTGCGCACCAAGTTCAGTGAGTTCAACTTTTAATAATTCTTCAAAGCCACGAGAAGTCGTTGCAAATAATTGTTTCATTTAGGTACCGATTTTGAAAATTTTGAGGGATTATAGCATAGAAAAAGATGATCTAATTGAGATCATCATAGCGAGTTAAACTGTAAAAAGAAAAGCCCTGATTTTCTTAAATCAGGGCTTTAGAATTTGTTGGTTGCGGGGGCCGGATTTGAACCGACGGCCTTCGGGTTATGAGCCCGACGAGCTACCAAGCTGCTCCACCCCGCGTCTGATGGGGCGTACTATACTCGCTTAAAATTGAATTGCAAGAATTAAACAAAACTTGACGTATTGTTTGTTAATAAAATGTTCAATATGTGGTTTTATTAATCAACTTCGCTAAATAACACTGGTTGTTTTCAGTAAATTTTGATAGCGTATGCAGCCCTATTGTAGCTTACTTTAGAATTAAAAAATGTCGATGCTTAAACCTTTCTGGTTCAAAACTTTTTCTATCTCAATTATTACCGCACTTTTGGTAGCTTGTACCTCTAACACAAAAAACACTCAGATTCCAACCACCCCAAATGGGAGTGATCCTCAACAATTCGGTGCAAAATATACCAATCGAACTTATCAGCAAACCGCTCTTGTGCCTGTTTCCTATATAGAAAACCAAAGTGCGGTAATAAATCAAGGCGATTTTTTAACACAGCTTTCCAATATAAAAAATTATTCAAGTAAACTTTCCACCAATTTTTACGATAATTATGAAAAGATTACAAATTGGGTTCTTTCTGGAGCAAATATTAATGAACTCACTCAATTTAATATCCAACCACAAATTATGCGTGGCTTTGATGGATTTCAAAATGTGCTAATGACAGGCTATTATTCGCCTATACTTTATGCTCGTCATTCCCCACAAGGTCAATTTAAAAATCCAATTTATCGTATGCCTGTAAAAAAACGTCTAAGTCGAGCACAAATTTATGCGGGCGCATTAGCGGGAAAAAGATTAGAGTTAGCATATAGCGATTCAATGTTAGAAAACTTTTTACTTGGTGTACAAGGCAGTGGCTATGTAGATTTTGGCGATGGTAATCTTAACTATTTTGCTTACGCAGGACAAAATGGTTACCCTTACACGGCTATCGGGCGTTTATTAGTAGAAGATGGCGAAATTCCAAAAGAAAAAATGTCTATTCAAGCAATTCGAGAATGGGGTAATCGTAATCCCTCTCGTATACAAAGCTTGTTAGAACGCAATGAATCTTATGTATTCTTTAAAAATGATCCAAGTGGCAAAGTGAAAGGCTCTGCGGGCGTTCCTCTTGTAGCAATGGCTTCAGTGGCATCAGATCACAATATTATCCCATCTGGTTCTGTGCTTTTAGTCGAAGTACCCGACATTGATAATAACGGAAACTGGCTTGGCACACACAAATTACACTTAATGGTTGCACTTGATGTAGGCGGTGCAGTGAAAGGTCATCACTTTGACTTATATCGTGGTATCGGTGCTAGAGCGGGACATATTGCAGGGCTTTCAAAACACTACGGTAGAGTATGGGTATTACGGTAATGGCTAGAATAGATAATTACGAACAACGCTTTGGTGGCATTGGGCGACTTTATACGCCTGATGGCTTAGCACGCTTACGCCAAGCGCATATTTGCGTAATAGGCATTGGTGGTGTGGGTTCTTGGGTCGTGGAGGCCTTAGCACGTTCAGGTATTGGCGAACTCACATTAATTGATATGGATGATATTTGCGTCACAAATATCAATCGCCAACTTCCTGCGATGAGCGGCACAATCGGCAAATTAAAAACTGAAGTCATGTCAGAGCGAGTAAAATTAATTAACCCAGAATGTACCGTCAATATTATTGATGATTTTATCTCGCCAGAGAATCAATCGGATTATCTCAATCGAGGCTATGACTACGTCATTGATGCCATTGACAATGTGAAAACTAAAGCGTCGCTGATTGCTTATTGTAAACGTAACAAAATTAATGTGATTACTATTGGCGGTGCTGGCGGTCAAACTGATCCAACCCAAATTCAAATTGCCGATCTCAGTAAAACCATTCAAGATCCGCTGCTCGCCAAAGTGCGGTCAGTTTTACGCAAGGATTACAATTTTAGCCAAAATCCAAAACGCAAATTTAGTATCGATGCGATATTTTCAACACAACCTTTAATATTCCCACAAATGACAGAAGACTGTTCTATTTCAGCCACAATGAATTGCGCAAACGGATTTGGTGCAGCCACGATGATTACGGCAACCTTTGGTTTTTTTGCCGTTTCTCGTGTAATAGATAAATTACTAAAGAAAAAATCTTAATCACCTCTTGAAAATGCACATTGACCATAAATGTGCATTTTTTATTGAATGAAACCTATTGACTTTGAAAATGAAAAATTTTCCCTCTTTTTACTATAAAATCGTTGCAATTTATATAAAAAGGCGTACTCTTTTTTCCCTTTGAGAATGACTACCAACAAGTAAGGAAACATAAATATGAAAAAACTTTTAAAAATTAGTGCCATTTCTGCCGCACTTTTAAGTGCGCCAATGATGGCAAATGCCGATGTATTAGCATCAGTAAAACCTTTAGGCTTTATTGTTTCATCTATTGCAGATGGCGTAACTGGTACACAAGTCCTTGTTCCTGCTGGCGCCTCTCCGCATGATTACAATTTGAAATTATCTGATATTCAAAAAGTAAAATCTGCAGATTTAGTTGTATGGATTGGTGAAGACATTGATTCATTCTTAGACAAACCAATTAGCCAAATTGAACGTAAAAAAGTGATTACCATTGCCGATCTTGCGGATGTAAAACCTTTATTAAGTAAAGCTCACCACGAGCATTTCCATGAAGATGGCGATCATGATCATGACCATAAACACGAACACAAACATGATCATAAACACGACCATGACCATGATCATAAACACGAGCATAAACACGACCACGACCATGATCATAAACACGAGCATAAACACGATCACGAACATCATGATCACGATCATCACGAGGGTTTAACAACAAACTGGCACGTTTGGTATTCTCCAGCTATCAGCAAAATTGTTGCACAAAAAGTAGCGGATAAATTAACTGCACAATTCCCAGATAAAAAAGCGTTAATTGCACAAAATCTTTCAGATTTTAACCGCACTTTGGCAGAACAAAGTGAAAAAATTACGGCACAACTTGCAAATGTTAAAGACAAAGGTTTCTACGTTTTCCACGATGCTTATGGTTATTTCAACGATGCTTATGGTTTAAAACAAACGGGTTACTTTACCATCAATCCATTAGTGGCACCGGGTGCAAAAACTTTAGCGCACATTAAAGAAGAAATTGATGAACATAAAGTAAATTGCTTATTCGCAGAGCCTCAATTTACGCCAAAAGTGATTGAGTCTTTAGCGAAAAATACTAAAGTCAATGTAGGACAGCTCGACCCAATTGGCGATAAAGTTACTTTAGGTAAAAATTCTTATGCAACATTCTTGCAATCTACTGCAGATAGCTACATGGAATGTTTAGCTAAATAAATCTTTCTAAAAACAATGACCGCATATAAAAGTGCGGTCATTTTCTTTGCTAAATTTGATATTTAGTTTTATCTCCAATATCAAAATGCAAAGGCATTCGCCATTTTTGTATCGCTAAAACTAAAAGCAATACGCCAGAAATAATAGAAAAAATGCGTAGTGCAATAAGATTATTTAACACCCACGAAAACCACAAGCAAGCCACAAATATCGGCTGTAAATTTAGCAAAGGCACGCGGAAACAAAAATATTCTTTAAAACACAAACCACCTAAAGTAAGTAACGCACCGCCAAGAGCCAACGCAGGATAATGATTAATATAAAAAAGTAATCCTATCCAAGTAGCAAATTGAAAAAGCAATCGAAAAGATTTTAAGTAAATGTGTAACGAAGAGGCACAACAGGTTGCCGCAATTAATATAAATGTGAGTGATAAATCTGGATACCAGCTTACGGTAAGAACAGCCAACGCCGCTATCACAAAACCAGTGCGGTAAATAATAACAGTCAGATAATCTAAAAAATCCATCGGTGATTTAATATGTGGATCAGCCATTGTATAAATGTTCCTTTTTATGAATTACAAATTAAAAATAAATATAGCCTAAAAGTCAGAAATAAAAAGTACAGTCAATTTAAAAACAGGTTCTAAATTAACCGCACTTTTATTATTTCAGTTTTAGCTTATCAAGAATTTTTTGATGAATGCCACCAAAACTGCCGTTAGACATCACTAAAATATGATCCGTAGGTTGAGCCTCTGCAACAATCATATCCACTAATCGATCTAAATTTGCATTCCAATAAGCAGGTTGTACACATTGGTTTGCAATATCTGCCACTTCCCAAGAAAGTTGTTCAGGTTGAAGCATAAACACGGCATCAGCTCGACCAAGCGCAGGCGCAATGTCATCTTTATGAACCCCCATTTTCATTGTGTTAGAACGAGGTTCAAGCACTGCAAGAATACGAACTCCACCACCCACTTTATCGCGCAATGCAGTTAAAGTCGCCAAAATAGCTTCTGGATGATGCGCAAAATCATCATAAACCGTAATGCTATTAACTTCGCCTTTCACTTCTAAACGACGTTTAGCATTCACAAAAGATCCCAATGCTTTGCACGCATCTTCAATAGCCACACCTGCATGATGAGCCGCAGCGATCGCCATTAAAGCATTATGCATATTATGTTGTCCCACTACATTCCATTTTACTTCTGCCACTTTTTCTCCATGATGGAAGACAGCAAAATGTGAAGCATCATTTGTAATACGTTCAGCAAACCACTCGTTATCTTTGCCTAAAAATTGCTGTTGAGACCAACATCCCAATGCCAAAGTTTCTTTTGCACTTTGTTCACTCGCCGAACTTAATACCAAGCCACTTGCTGGAATGGTTCGAATCATATGATGAAATTGGCGTTGGATCGCCTTGAGATCATCAAAAATATCAGCGTGATCAAAACTAATGTTATTTACGATAAGTGTACGTGGATTGTAATGGATAAATTTCGAACGTTTATCAAAGAAAGCTGTATCATATTCATCAGCTTCAATAACAAAATAAGGACTTGTGCCTAAACGGGCAGAAATGCCAAAATTACCCGCAATTCCTCCGATTAAAAAACCTGGTTTTAAGCCATTTTGTTCTAAGATCCACGTTAGCATACCTGTTGTCGTTGTTTTTCCATGCGTACCTGAAACCGCCAATACCCAACGATCGCGCAATAAATGATCATGTAACCATTGAGGGCCAGATGTATATTTCAAATTATTTTCCAACACATATTCTACGCAAGGATTACCACGTTTCATCGCATTACCAACAATTACCATATCAGGCGCAGGTTGTAATTGTGCAACATCATAATTTGGAATAATCTCGATACCTTGCTCTTCTAAAAAAGTGCTCATTGGAGGGTAAACATTAGTATCGGAACCCGTTACGTGATAGCCCATTTGTTTAGCAATCATCGCCACACCGCCCATAAATGTGCCACAAATACCTAAGATATGAATATGTTTCATTGTATTTCTCTGTTGATTAAGGAAAACGAAAAATATGATAAAACAACTTCTATGAACTTTCAAAAGAAAAGACTGCCATACCAAACTATATGATCTATAATTAACGCCACTGAACTATTATTTAACCACTTCAATAGGAATAAACAATGAAATTTAAGCGACAAAGCAATTTCAGAAGTACAATGGCTCACTATTTACAAAGAAAATAATCAGCCGTTCTATGTAGCAAATCTTCCTGCATTACAATTTGGAAAAAGTATTCAAGTCGATATTATTGGGACTTCAATTCATTTTGCTGACGGTACCCAAATTGGTTTAGTTTCAGAACAAAAATAATCCTATAAAAAATGCCTGTGTAAAACAGGCATTTTTTTATCCGCACTTTTAAGCAATTCGCTCAAAACCAGCTTTCAAATCTGCAATTAGTTCATCCACATTTTCAAAACCAATATGCACACGAATTAATGAACCTGTAAGATTACGTTTAATATTTGGACGAATATGTGCAATTTCTTCTGGTTGATTACAAAGAATTAGCGACTCAAATCCTCCCCATGAATAAGCCATAGCGAACAGTTGAAAATGATCCATAAATTTTGATACTTGCTCTGAAGTTAATCGCTGGGTTAATTCAAAAGAAAATAAACCACTGCTTCCACTAAAATCACGTAAAAAGAATTCATGTCCAGGGCAACTTGGTAAAGCTGGATGGTACACAGTTTTTACTTCTGGTTGCTCACTCAACCATTTTGCCACTTTAATACTGCTTTCCTGATGTTGTTTTAATCGTACCCCCAATGTACGGATACCACGAGCAGTCGTATAAGCAGAATCTGCATCAACCATTTGCCCCATTAAATAGGAATGTTCTCTAAGTTGATCCCAAGTTCGCGCATTCGCAACGGCAGTACCAATCATAATATCTGAATGACCCACTAAATATTTCGTACCCGCCTGAATAGAAATATCAATATCATGCTCTAACGCTTTAAATAGAACACCAGCCGACCAAGTATTATCAATCATAATCACAATATTAGGGTTCACCTTTCTTGCAGCTTTCACAATAGTCGGAATATCGGGAATTTCCATTGTAATAGAACTCGGTGCTTCCAAGAAAAGTACTTTTGTATTCGGTTGAATAAGCGTTGCAATATCTTCACCAATAAGAGGATCGTAATAAGTTATATCGATCTGCATTTTTTTCAGCACAATATTACAGAAATATTGGGTTGGCTCGTAAGCTGCACCACTCATTAACACATGGTCGCCAGTTTTAACAAAAGAAAGAATCGAATTAGTTACTGCTGCTGTACCACAAGGATAAAGATAACAACCTGCCCCCCCCTCCATTTCGCACATTAAATCTTGTAAAGCAAAATGTGTTAGCGTCCCTCTTCTGCCATAAAATAATTCGCCTTTTGCTCTACGTTGAGTAGCGTATTTTTTATCTTCAATACTGTCAAATAGTAATGAAGAAGCTCGCTGTAAAACAGGGTTTACCGATCCTTGTGAAAAACGTTTTTGACGACCAGAATGAATAAACATTGTTGAAAGATCATATTTTGTTTGCATATATTTCCTTATTTAAATTAACTTATAGGGCAAAAATAACTATGGTTTCAATTCCTATCCGCACCTGATTTTACTTCATCTGCGGTATTAGGCAATGGAAAAAATAAAGAGAAAACAACAAATAATTCTGACGTCTACACAGAATCCCTAAAATAGATGCTAACGAGCTTTAATTTTATCAATTATTTATAAAAAGCGACCTTAGGTGGCTTTTTTTATCATCAGAGATAATTTAGAATAAACCATCTTTAGCTAAAGTGCGGTCAATTTTTCTATGAAATTCAATATCCCAATTTTCCTAACGATCTTTCGAGTCATTTTGATTCCTTTTTTCGTGATTGCATTTTATTTACCCATTGAATCATCTCCTTTCATCACAACACTGATTTTTTTTATTGCAGGTGTCACTGACTGGCTAGATGGCTATCTAGCTCGTAAATGGAAACAGACCACGCGCTTTGGCGCATTTCTTGATCCTGTTGCTGATAAAGTAATGGTAGTGGTTGCACTAGTTTTAATTGTCGAACATCAACATACATTTTGGATAACCATTCCTGCCATTATTATGATTTCTCGTGAAATTATCATCTCCGCATTACGTGAATGGATGGCAGAGCTTGGGGAACGTAGCAAAGTCGCAGTCTCTTGGTGGGGAAAATGGAAAACCACAGCGCAAATGTTAGCACTGGGCGGATTATTATGGCGTTATAACAACTATATGGAAATAGCAGCAATTATCTTACTTTATATCGCCGCTATTTTAACTATATGGTCAATGATCCAATATTTACAAGTAGCAAAAGGAAGCTTACTAGATAATATTCAATTATAAATTTAAATAAAACACAGTTATTTTTTATGATAACCATCTATATTTGAGTTATTTTTAATCAAATAAAATATTTTTTATTTTTTTCGTTTGACAGCAATATATAAATCCGTAAAATACGCCCCGTTGTCACGCAGCAGTGCTGGTTAGTGATAAATGCGGGAATAGCTCAGTTGGTAGAGCACGACCTTGCCAAGGTCGGGGTCGCGA
>ERZ1023270.149-NODE-149-length-11200-cov-630.905249_pt1 | contig 11200 bp, 7 predicted proteins | sample MGYA00380463_ERZ1023270 | MGnify/ENA primary metagenome ERZ1023270 (study PRJEB33173, sample SAMEA4830295) | metagenome | study: EMG produced TPA metagenomics assembly of the PRJEB25223 data set... | reverse complement strand
TAATCGCCACTATCTAAAAGTCAATGAACTTTTTGGAGCTTTTATGCCACACATTACCCCAAAAAACCCTGCGTTTAATTTTAATCAATATCAGCCGTTTGCGTTTGCGCCTAAGCTTGAAAACCGCACTTGGCCTGATAAGACCATTACCAAAGCTCCAATTTGGGCAAGTGTTGATTTGCGTGATGGCAACCAAGCCTTGATTGATCCGATGACCATCGAACAAAAATTAAAATTTTTTAAACTGCTTGTTGAGATTGGTTTTAAAGAAATTGAAATCGGTTTTCCATCCGCAGCACAAGTTGAGTTTGATTTTACACGCCGCTTGATTGAAGAGGGTCTGGTACCTGATGATGTTACCTTACAAGTATTGGTACAGGCGCGTGAGCATTTGATAGATCGAACCTTTGAGGCACTTAAAGGCGCACGCCGTGCGATTGTACATGTGTATAATTCCACCTCAAAAGTGCAGCGAGATAAAGTTTATCAAATGGATAAAGCGCAAATTAAACAAATCGCCATCGATGGCGCGACCATGCTGCGTGATAAGGCAAAACACTATCCAGAGACGCAGTGGGTGTTTGAATATTCACCAGAAAGCTTCAGCCAAACCGAAACTGATTATGCCGTTGAGGTGTGCGATGCTGTTTGTGAAATTTGGCGACCTGACACTGGGCAAGAAGTGATTTTAAACTTACCTGCCACTGTCGAGGCATCGACGCCAAATATCTATGCCGACCAAGTGGAATATTTTTGCCGACATCTAAAAGCACGCCCGTATGTTACCATCAGTCTACATACGCATAATGACCGTGGCTGTGCTGTGGCGGCCTCTGAGCTGGGATTGATGGCAGGGGCTGACCGCATCGAGGGTACGCTTTTGGGTAATGGCGAGCGTACGGGCAATATGGATATTTTGGTGATGGCGATGAATCTGTACACCCAAGGCATTGATCCAGAGCTTGATTTTAGTCAGGTCAGCGACATTGTGCAAATTGTCAGCGAATGTAACAATCTGCCAGTACATCCACGCCATCCTTATGTTGGCGAACTTGTCTTTACGGCATTTAGTGGCTCACATCAAGATGCCATCAAAAAATCTTTAGATTATAATGAAAAACACCCCGAGACCAAGCAGCATTGGGATGTGGCATATCTGCCCATCGACCCAATACACATCGGTCGAGGCTATCAAGATGTGGTACGAATTAATAGCCAGTCAGGCAAGGGCGGTGCTGCGTATATCTTGCAGCGGCATTTTGGTTTTAATTTACCACGCTGGACACAGATTGACTTTGCCTGTGTGGTGCAGGCTCACGCAGAAAGTATGGCGCGTGAACTAAAAACTGATGAGCTGCTTGAAATTTTTACCCAAGCGTATCTTAAGCAAGATACATTCCGTCTAAGCGACTATACCATCAGCAATAAAGGCGGTACGGTCAGCTTCCAAGGTCAAGTGGCGACGCCCAAAGAAGTGTTTGAGGTGATTGGTCAAGGCAATGGTGCGCTATCTGCGTTCATTGATGGCTTGGTAAAATCCACAGGCAGACAAATTCATGTAACCAATTATGCCGAACACGCCATTGATAACAAAACCCATCAAAAGACCGATACAGATAATCAAACCGATGCCGCCGCCGCCGCTTATATCCAGCTGTCGGTAGAGGGGCAGATTTATTCAGGGATCGCCACTTGTCATAGCACCGTATCAGCCATGCTAAAAGGTGCATTATCCGCTTTGGCACAGGCGTGGTAAGTTGACCCAATCAAAAAATCCTGCATGATGGCAGGATTTTTTTTGTATTTTGTGGGCTGTTTAGAGATGATCATCAGCATGTGAAAAATAACAGGAGTAAATGACTGATTGGTGTATATTTAGTGAAATATATCAACATATAAAAGTTGACTATAGCGATACAATACAGTAAGATGTTTGCTACGGCTAAACATAACGACGGTCCAAGATGGCAGATCGTCATTGCCAACCTGATAATCAGTTTGGTAGATAGCCAGTTAGCGATAGTAAATAGCCATATAAACGGTAAGTTTGGCTTGGTAAATGCCCCATCCGATGCAGTATTCCCCTAATAAATGAGGGGGGGGAGACCCCAGTCATGAAATTAGGAGACTAAGATGAACAAAATTTATAAAGTGAAAAAAATGCCGCAGGTCACTCGGTGGCATGTTCTGAATTTGCCAAAGGCCATACCAAAAAGGCAGTTTTGGGCAGTTTATTGATTGTTGGGGCGTTGGGCATATCAAATACGGCATCTGCACAACAAACAACCAACCAAAACCAAGTAGCAGGCAACCAATCTACCGTTGCAGGTGGCTATCAAAACCGAGCCAACGGCAACCAATCAACCATCGCAGGCGGTGAGCGAAACTACGCCATAGGTGATCGTTCTGCCATTGGCGGTGGTAAATTTAACCAAGCCATAGGTCATGGATCTGCCATTGGTGGTGGTGAGCTAAACCAAGCCACAGGCAACCAATCCACCATTGCAGGGGGCTATCAAAACCAAGCTACAGGCAACCAATCCGCCATTGCAGGTGGCTATAACAACCATGCCACAGGCGAAAGCTCAACTGTCGCAGGCGGTAGTACAAACCAAGCCCAAGGTGGTGCTTCTACCGTCGGTGGCGGTCATAAAAATATCGCCAAAGGTGAGACCTCGACCGTCGCAGGTGGCTATAATAACCAAGCCACAGGTGATAGATCTGCCATCTCAGGTGGTGAGCTAAACCAAGCTACAGGCAACCAATCCGCCATTGCAGGGGGCTATCAAAACCAAGCTACAGGTAACCAATCCACCATTGCAGGTGGCTATAGCAACCAAGCTAAGAACAACCAGTCTACCGTTGGTGGTGGCTATAACAACAAAGCCGAAGGTCACCAATCTACCGTCGCAGGTGGTCATAGCAATATCGCCAACGGCAACCAGTCTACCGTCGCAGGTGGCTATAACAACAAAGCTACAGGCGTAGGCTCAACCGTCGCAGGTGGCTATAACAACCAAGCTAAGAACAACCAGTCTACCGTCGGCGGCGGTTCTGGCAACCAAGCCACAGGCCAGCAATCAACCATATCAGGGGGCGATGCTAACAAAGCAACAGATACTTATTCTACCGTTGGTGGCGGCAGGCATAACCATGCTACAGGTCGTAACTCAACGGTTGCAGGGGGTTATGATAACCAAGCTACAGGTAATGGTTCATTTGCAGCAGGTGTAGAGAACCGAGCCAATACTGACAACGCCGTCGCCGTGGGTAAAAAGAACATCATCGAAGGTGCAAACTCAGCAGCCATCGGCTCTAATAATACCGTTGCAAAAGGTCAAAAAGATGTCTTTATTCTTGGCTCTAACACATCAGGCGTACAGAGTAACTCAGTGCTACTGGGTAACAATACCTCTGGTAAAGCAGCAACCACTGTTAATAATGCCACAGTGGGTGATCTAAGCCTAACAGGATTTGCAGGGGTATCAAAAGATAAAAACGGTGTAGTTTCTGTGGGTAGTGAAGGCGGTGAGCGTCAAATCGTTAATGTTGGTGCAGGTGAGATCAGTGCCACCTCAACAGATGCCGTCAATGGCTCACAGCTATATGCTTTGGCCACAGCTGTCAATGAGTCTATCGAAGATCTTTACGAAGCTACCAATGATAACTTGGATAAAATCTCACAGCTAGATGGTGTGGTTGTTAATAACTCTAAAAATATCCAAAATAATACGCAAAACATCGAAGACCTAGCCGCTTATAACGAGCTACAAGATGCTTATGCCAAACAGCAAACAGAAGCGATTGATGCTCTAAACAAAGCAAGCTCTGAAAATACTGATCGTATTGCTAAAAACAAAGCCGATGCTGATGCAAACTTTGAAACGCTCACCAAAAATCAAAATGCTTTGATTGAGCAAGATGAAGCACAAGACAGATTAATCGCCAAAAACCAAACTGACATCACTGCCAATAAGACCGCTATTGAACAAAATGTCAATAGAACTGTTGCCAATGGGTTTGAGATTGAAAAAAATAAAGCTGGTATCGCTGCTAATCAGCAAGAGCTTATTATTCAACATGATCGATTAAATCAACTTGATGAGACAAATAATCGTCAGGATCAGAAGATTGATCAATTAGGTTATGCACTAAAAGAGCAGGGTCAGCATTTTAATAATCGTATTAGTGCTGTTGAGCGTCAAACAGCTGGAGGTATTGCTAATGCTATCGCAATTGCAACTTTACCATCGCCCAGTAGAGCAGGTGAGCATCATGTCTTATTTGGTTCAGGTTATCACAATGGTCAAGCTGCGGTATCATTGGGCGCAGCTGGGTTAAGTGATACAGGAAAATCAACTTATAAGATTGGTCTAAGCTGGTCAGATGCAGGTGGATTATCTGGTGGTGTTGGTGGCAGTTACCGCTGGAAATAGAGCCTAAATTTAACTGCTGTATCAAAAAATATGGTCTGTATAAACAGACCATATTTTTATCTAAAAAACTTATCTTAACTTTTATGAACTATTATAAGCCAAAACCAAGTAACAATAAGAGATATTAAAATAAGAGGTGTTAAAACTGCTAAACAATCGGCTTACGACGATAAAATAAAATACCTGGAATGGACAGTCCCAAAACCAATGCTGAGATGATAAAAATCGCCTCAAAAAAATGACGCATCATGACGATAAATAAATCCATATCAAATCCAAAATAGCCAATTTGCACCATGCTAACCATGGCTTTATAGGCAGCGATTCCCGGCATCATACAAATCAAGCTAGGTACAATCAAGGCTTTGGGTGGCAGACCATGACGCTGAGCAAAATGTACGCCCAAAAAGCTACCCGCCATCGCTCCAAAGAATGTTGCCACAACCAAATGCACACCAAAAATTACCATCACTTGTTTTAAACCAAAACCCAGTGCTGTTACCATCATGCAATGTATAATGTATTGCTTTGGCAAGGTAAACATTAAACACCAGCCCACAGTAATGATGCATGATAATATAATTGTTTGGATAATCTCGATCATGCCCATCATAGTCCCCAATGTGGAATTCTAAGAAAAATCAAGGTCATCACAATCCCAACGCAGGCTGATAAGGTCAGCATGGTTGCAAACATCCATCGACCTACGCCCATATTCATATAACCTTTTAAGATATCGGATAACGCATTAATAATAGGAAAGCTTGGTACAAGTAATAGCACGCTGGCGGCGACAGCAATGTCAGCATTAGCACCTAAATTTAAAAAATATGCCAAAGTTGCTAATAAAGTTGCGGTAAATGCCGTTATCATGGCGACGACAAAAGGATTAAAATGTTGCTTTAAAAGATACATACGCAATCGCATCGCAACAAAACTGGCAATTAAAGTAATCAGGGCAATCAGCAATGTTGCACCGTTTAAATAGGCAAAACTGGCACATGATACGCCCACAAAAAATGATACCAAATGATTAGAATAAACAGTTTGGTAGATGGCATCAAACCCTTGTTCTATGCTACTAATGCATGCGTCGTGGCTTTGAGTGTTTAAACAATGAGATTGATTGGCTTGATGATTTTCGGCACTTAAGATGATTTGTTGAATTTGTACTAAGATGCTGACATTAATGCCTTGATGAACGGTATTTCTCACCGTTGTGATACAGCGACCTTGATATAAAGTGGTTAAGGTGACCGCATTAAATGACAAACCGCACTCAACACCATCAATCCCAAGTGCCGCCCCAAGCCGCTTTGTTAAATCAACCACCACCACAGACTCTGCACCGTATTGCATGAGCAGTAAAGCGCAGCGGATACATAAACGAGTGATTCGCTGTTGCTGGGCGTAATTTAGGCGGCTGGTATGCGTATCAAATAAAATACTGGGCATCTCATCGGTTAAATTAATCATTGGGTGACTTTTGGTGGCTTGAATGGTTGGCATAAAATCACTTAAATTTTAAATTCAATTAAATTCTAAATTCAATGAAGTGAATGAAATAGCCCATCTAAAAGATTGGTCATCTTATCAATCAATAATGCGGTATCTTTTTCTGATAAATTCAACGCTGGCAGTAAACGAATGACATTACCGCCTGTCACATTGATAATTAAGTGATGTTTATGAAGGGCGATATTGACAATATCGGTGAGATTGATTTCTTTAGGCATGGCAAAGCCAATCATCATTCCACGGCCTCGAGCAGTCACTCCATATGTACCAAATTTATCTATGATATGTACACGAATGGCATCGCCTCTTTGGCGTGCATTATTCATAATAGCATCATCAAGCACATGATAAACAGCACACACGACACGGCTACCGAGTGGTGTACCGCCATAGGTTGAGCCATGCGAACCGATGCCAAATAGTCCAACCGCTTTTTTGCTTACCATACAAGCCCCAATCGGAAAGCCGTTACCCAAGCCTTTGGCGGTAGTTAGCACATCGGGGGTGATATTTGAATATTGATAGGCAAAGTATTTGCCCGTACGCCCATTACCTGTTTGAACTTCATCAAGCATCAAAAGCCAGCCATTGGCGTTGCAAATTTTGGACAGTTTTTCCAAATAATCATCAGGCGGTGTGTGTAAGCCGCCTTCACCTTGAATCGGTTCAACCAATACCGCACAAATATCTTGGTCGCCAGACAATGCCGCTACAGCGTCAGCATCTGCAAATGGCACACGCACAAACTCATCATCAAGCGTATAAAAGCCTGCACGCGCTTTAGGATTGGCGGTGGCAGAGACTGTCAAAAGTGTCCGCCCATGAAATGAATTCTCCATCACGATAACCTTGGGTCTAGCTTTACCTTGATTGTGTGCATACAAACGAGCGATTTTTAGGGCGCATTCATTGGCTTCAGCACCCGAATTGGCAAAAAATACTTGCTCCATGCCAGCGGCTTGACACAGCACAGTCGCCGCCTTTTCTTGCCAATCAATGCCAAATAAGTTACTGGTATGTACTAAGCTTGAGGCCTGTTCTGTCATGGCATGAGTAATGGCAGGATGGCAATGCCCAAGTCCGCATACTGCAATACCTGTCAAGGCATCTAAATAAGCCGTACCATCTTTGGTGTACAGGTATGAGCCTTCGCCACGCACAAAACTGATAGGCTGGCGGGCATAAGTGGGCATGATGTGACTGTTCATGGCATATCCTTATGTTGACTGTGATGATTGATTAATAATCTGCAACTTCATGATGCTCAGGCGATGGCAGTTCATCGCTTGCAATCAAATACTCATCAGACGCCCACGCACCCAAATCAATGAGCTTGCAGCGTTTTGAACAAAATGGGCGGTTTGGGTTGTCAGACCATGTGGTTACTGCTTGACATCGTGGGCAAGGGTAGGTTATTTGGTTCATCTAATCGGTATGAGATAAAAATAAGTTATATTTTATCATAATTTGGCAAAACTAAGCAGCCAAATACTCAAGTAATTGATATGATGAGATAAAATGTGTACAAAAGTACCGCCAAATACCAATGGTAACCAGACTTGACGCCACTTTTACAATGAGTTGTTTTTTTTGTGTGATAAAGTTCGTAAATAAAACATGACAGAAGTATTAAAGCAAGCTATAATCGCATGCAATTATTTTAAAATAAGACTAAAAACTGCAACAGCAGGCGAATTATCAATAGCAATAATAAGGAGGATATTGTGAGTGATTCAAATCTGGTCACCGATGATAATCATAGTTTGAATAAATCATACCGTGAACTACATCGCCCTAGCTCAAGTTTTGAAAAACGAGAGGATTATCTAAAGCACGAACTACAAATTATGCAGCCTCGTCGCTGGCGTGTCAACTTACCCTTTCGTGATTACCGTTTTGAATTAGAAGATACCATCCCTGCAATGGCAGGCACCATTGGTAAAATTGTGATGGTGGGTGCGATGGCAGCTGCTTTTGCTGCACCATTGGGGCTTGGTGAGGCATTTGTTTTAGAAAATGTCCGCTATGAGATGCTGATTGCATCGGTATTTGTGCTATTATTGTCAGGGTTTTTATTGCCAACAGCAAACCTAGCAGGAACGCATGGACCTTTGATTCCGCTGATTCCATTGGTGGTGGCAGCAGGCGGTCACCCATTGGCTTTTGGACTTTTGATTGGTATATTTGGATTATTGCTTGGTCTGTTCAAGGGTGGCTCATTGCTTGCTAAGCTGACCAGTAATGGCGTGGCAGGTGGTTTATTACTGTACTTGGGCTTTGTGGGGCTGATTGGTCAAGTAAAAAATATGATGGCGTGGGCTGAAACGATTGGACTGCCGTATTTGGCGTTTGTTATCATCATTGCCACCATTGTCATGTACGCATTCCTTGAACATTATCAAAAAAGATGGCTGGCTGTGCCGATTGGCTGTGCTTTAGCGGGTGTGATTGCCTTTGCATTTGGTGCACCGTTTGAGTTTAAAACCGAACCAGGATTACCACCTTTAAACCCAATGTACTGGTGGGGCGAGACAACGGGCTGGACAATGGGCATGCCAGACCTAAAAGCGTTTATCGTGGTATTTCCTTTTGCTGTGCTTGCTGTGGCGATGTGGTCACCTGATTTTTTGGGTCATCAAGTATTTCAAAAAATCAGCTATCCGCCGAATACGGAACGCACACACATGAATATTGATGATACGATGGTTGCTACCGCCATGCGTCAGGCAACAGGCTCAATTTTAGGCGGTGCAAACTTTGCATCATCATGGGGGACTTATATTGTGCCTGCCGCCATTGCCAAACGCCCAATTCCTGCAGGGGCGATCCTGACCGCAGTTTTTTGTATCGTGGCAAGTATTTGGGGTTACCCAATGGATTTGGCGATTTGGCAGCCTGTGTTGTCGGTTGCGCTGATTGTTGCGGTATTTGTGCCACTGCTTGAAGCAGGCATGGAGATGACTCGTAAGGGTAAGACCACGCAGTCGGCAGCGATTGTTGTCTTTGCCTCTGCACTGGTCAATCCTGTGTTTGGTTGGTCGCTGACCATGATGCTGGACAATTTGGGCTTAATTGGTGATAAGCAGCGTAGTATGGAGCTTGGTTTATCGGGTCGTGTGATTATCCCATTGGTGGGATTTATCATACTTTGCTCTGTGATGGTTGCCGTTGGTATGTTTCCGGGCATACCTGCATTATTGCCACAGTTTAGAGTCTGATTGAAATGCTTTAATCAATCGCTCCACCAGTCTGGGGCGATTGTCATGACCAACAAAAGATAATGTATTGCCATAGTCATTGCAAAATATAGACAGTTATGCTAAATTGTGCAATTTAATCGATTAATTAATAATTAACCAATTAATAACTAACCGATTGATAATCAAAGCCTTGGAGATTTTTATGAAACAAAGTGAGCAGACGACTTTTAATATGCGTGTAGATAAGCATTTGGTGGAGCAATTTAAGCAAGCGGCACGAGATAATAACCGTACTGCCAGTCAATTATTGCGTGATTGTATGATTGATTATGTGAAAAAAAACCGCCAAGCAGATATGTTTAAGCGTTAATTTTATCTGAATTTACGATGGTGTTTGATGATTATGGTTTAGATAATCGTGGTTTACAGTTACACAGTTTTAGGGGAAATTAATGGAATTTAAACAGGCTGTTGAGTATCGCCGTGCGGTGCGTGATTATGACCCAAATCGACCGTTAGATCCAGCATTGGTGATCGATTGCCTAAAGCTTGCACAACTGTCACCCAGCAGCTCAAATATGCAGTTGTATGAATTTTATCACATCACAAACCCCGATATGCTCAAAAAACTTACCAAAGCTTGCCTGTCACAACAAGCGGCTGCCAGTGCATCACAAATGGTTGTTTTTGTAACACGCCAAGATTTATATCGCCAAAGAGCTAAATCGGCGTTATTATTTGAGCGTCATAATATCAAAACCTACAGCCCACCCAAGCGGCAAGTAGCCAGAATTCAGCGTATGCAAAAATATTACGGCGTGCTGATGCCAACAATTTATCGTACAACTTTTGGCGTACCAAGTTTACGCAGTGCAGCATTTTTGGCAATCCAAAAATTCAAACCAACCTATGATCGTGTATCTGTGACCGATGTGCGTATTATGGTGCATAAAAGCTGTGCTTTAGCTGCTCAAACTTTTATGCTGGCAATGAGTGCAGCAGGTGCTGATACCTGTCCGATGGAGGGCTTTGACAGTAAGTTGGTTAAAAAGCTACTCAATTTACCCAAAGAGGCTGAAGTTAATATGATTATCTCATGTGGCTATCGCACCAAAAAAGGGATTTGGGGTGAGCGATTTCGTGTGCCTTTTGATGAGGTTTATCGGCAGATTTAATCAACCAAATCAAAACCTTTTGTTTGGCAAAGGGTTTTGATTTTAATACTTTTATCAATTGTATTGGCTGATTTATTTGCTTTTTGTTTTACAGATGGTGTCAAAATTTGATTGCCATGACCGTATCAGATAAAATGATTAATATATCATACGGCGACAGCTGTGCGGTATGATGTCATCATTGCCATGCATCTTTAATCCATTTGCTTGGCAATACATGACGATACCATTTGCCACCACCGCCAGCGATGGCGTCAGGCGGGTTAATCTCACCATGAAAGATAACAATTTTGGCATTAATAGGCTTTTTGGGTGGTACAAAATACGCCATTGGAATTTTTTGTAGACAGTGATATTTAAAGCTTACGCACCAAGATGAATCCCAATATTCTAAATGGTGGTGTTTTCTGAGATAATTTGACAAAAAGGCTTGTTCATGGCGAACCTCTTTGCGGATTTTCTCAAAATTTCGTTCAAAATATTCCAATAAATGCGGATAAGTATGATATCCGACCTTGAAGCGATACACGGAACTGTTGCCCACCATTCGCCATGGCTTTTTCCAATCACGAATAATCATCACACTGTCATCATGTTGGGCTTTATGAGTAAAAAAAGCATCAATATTATCAATGATAACAATATCAATATCCAAAAACAGTGCCGTACCTTTTATCCCATATAAGTCAGGCTTAAAAGTGGTGAGTTTTTTCCAGCCACGCTCTGGGATATCACTTGGTAAATTTAGCTCTGGGATGGGATAGCAGGCGATTTCATCACGAATGCCTGTGCTGTTGTCGGTTAGGCACACCATCGTAAATGGTAAGGTCAGATTACGCTTGACCATATTATATAAGCGATTGACATATTC
>ERZ1023270.129-NODE-129-length-14067-cov-4.884313_pt1 | contig 14067 bp, 11 predicted proteins | sample MGYA00380463_ERZ1023270 | MGnify/ENA primary metagenome ERZ1023270 (study PRJEB33173, sample SAMEA4830295) | metagenome | study: EMG produced TPA metagenomics assembly of the PRJEB25223 data set... | reverse complement strand
AAGAAGGCGTAGCTATACATACTGGTATGGATGTATGTAGTATTGATACGTATTTTAATCACATAACTGGTGTTAGATTAGATGATGGTTCACATGTGAGTGCAGATTACATTGTTTCTAATAGAGAAGTGATACCTACGTATCGTGACTTACTGCACTTTTCAAATAAAAAAATAGCGCAATTAGAGAAAGTTTATGAACCTGCAGCATCTGGCTATGTAATGCATTTAGGAGTAGACAAAGAATATGCTCAACTGGCACATCATAATTTCCTTTTCTCTAATGATTCTAAGCGTAATTATCGAGAAGTGTTTCATGATAAAGTATTGCCACAAGATCCAACAATTTATCTAGTTAATTCAAATAAATCCGACCTAACTCAAGCACCAGAAGGACATGAGAACTTAAAAGTATTGCCACATATTCCGTATATTCAAAACCAACCGTTTACTGAAGAACAATATAGTGATTTCCGGGAGCGTGTCTTAGATAAATTAGAAAAAATGGGGCTTACAGACTTACGTCAACATATCATATATGAAGATATTTGGACGCCACACGATATTGAACGCACTTATGGTTCAAATAAAGGTGCCATTTATGGTGTAGTGGCAGACAAGAAGAAAAATAAAGGGTTCAAGTTTCCTAAACAAAGTGAATACTTTGATAATTTATTCTTTGTTGGAGGATCTGTTAATCCTGGTGGCGGTATGCCGATGGTGACGTTAAGTGGACAACAAGTAGCAGATAAAATTAATGCACTTGAATGTAAGGTTACCACTGATTCAAGAGAATAGAGGTAATACAATTATGACTAAATTAGAGTCACTTCTCCATGCTAGTACAGGTCTATCATTAATAAGTGGTTATTTAATGTATAATCGTCGTTATTTACTCTCGTTTGATAAGAAACGCGAGGGTGAGACAACACAATCAATTAGTGTGATTATACCAGCGCGCAACGAGGAAAAGAGATTGCCTAAACTGTTAAAAAGTTTGTCTCAACAATCAATGCGAGTTGAATGTATAGTCATGGATGATGATTCAAATGATAGAACAGCTGAGATAGCACGAGAGATGGGCGCGAAAGTGTATAATTTGACGTATGACAACAATGGTAATACCTGGATTGGTAAGTCATATGCATGTTATCTAGGTGCTTCTTATACAGTATCAGATATTCTTATATTTATGGATGCAGACGTAGAATTGAATAATGAACACGCCCTAGAGGCAATTATTCAGTCATATGCACGACAACAATATCGTGGATTAATGAGTATTCAACCGTATCATGTTGTTTATAAACCTTATGAACACTTATCGGCTATGTTTAATCTTATGACAGTTGTAGGTACAAATAGTTTTTCGACTTTATCCAAATCTAAAGGGGAGTCATTAGCATTTGGACCTGTTACAGTCATGAACAAATCCGATTATATCCTGACACAAGGGCATAAAAATGCTGCATCTCATATTATTGAAGGATTTTCTTTAGGAAAAGCGTTTCAACGTTGCCAATTGCCAGTGACGCGGTTTGAAGGTCAGGGATTTGTTAGCTTTAGAATGTATGAAGCAGGATTTAAAACAATGATAGAGGGATGGACTAAACACTTAGCGGTAGGTGCTTCGTCAACACAACCTCATATCATGATGTTAATTATCTTATGGATGGTGGGATGTATCACCTCATTTAGCGGATTAGCACTTAGTTTATTTATGAAAACTTTGTCATTTAAGCGAATGGCGTTATCATATAGTTTATATACATTACAATTTATTCGTTTACATCGTCGAGTAGGACGTTTTTCAATTTTATTTTTAGCTATCAACTCAATATTGTTTTTAGTGTTTATTTTAGTTTATATAAATTCATATCGTCACATTCATTACACGAAACAGGTAAAATGGAAGGGACGACAATTTAGTATTAAATAATATTTAGCAGGGGGTTCTCCATGAGCACATTAGAAGAAAATTATCAATATTGTCATCAAATTATGAAAGATTACTCCAAGAGTTTCTCATATGCGTTTGATATGTTACCAGAACAACAACGACGAGCAATCTGGGCGATTTATGCAGTTTGTAGAATCGTTGATGATAGTATCGATGTACACCAAGACGTGGAATATCTACATAAGATTAACCGTGATGTTAAAGCTATTGAACATCAAACAACAACGACATTTGAAAGTGATGACCGCATTATGACGGCATTTGCTGATGCAGCTACACATTTCCAAATGAATTTCCAAGCCCTCTATGACTTAATTGATACGGTTGAAGCAGACCAGCATTTCGAAATGTTTGAAACAGATCGTGGTCTACTAGATTATTGTTATGGTGTTGCGGGAACTGTAGGCGTATTACTGATCCCAATACTAGCAACGCCACCGTCAGATGAAGCATATGAGTATGGAAAGCAATTAGGTGAAGCGCTTCAATTAACGAACATACTACGTGATGTTGGTGAAGATTATCGCAACGGGCGTATTTACTTTAGTAAAGCGCGTTTAAATGAATTTAATGTTTCAATTGCTGATGAAATAGAACGTGATCAACTCTCTGACAATTACATTAAAATTTGGGAATTCTACGCTACATTAGCCGATAATAACTATGACATGGTTTTAAATCATCTTGATGTATACAATGAAGAATCTCGAATGATTATTGAGTTAGCAGCCCAAGTATATCGAGGTATATTAACCGAAGTACGTAAAGCAGATTACTCATTGAAAGACCGTGCGTACGTTTCTAAATGGAAAAAACATAAAATCTACCGCAATTTAAAGAAAAAATATAAAGATTAGGTCAGATATATGCAATATAGCAGTAGTAGGCGCTGGCGTTACCGGCTTAGCAGCTGCAGCACGACTAGCCGCTAAAGGTCATCAAGTTACAATATTTGAGAAGAATGAACAAGTTGGTGGCCGTATGAGCCAATTTAAGAAAGATGGCTTTACTTTTGATATGGGACCAACCATAGTGATGGTACCGAATGTTTATAAAGCCGTATTTGAAGAAAGTGGCAAACGCTTTGAAGATTACGTAGATATGAAGCCACTTACACATATTTTTGATATTTATTTTTCTGATAAAGATAAAGTGAGTGTATCAACTGATTTAGCACAACTTAGTCAAACGTTAGAAGCGATAGAACCAGGTTCTACTCAAGGTTTTATGCAATTTTTAACGGATGTGTATAAACGATATGAAGTGGCTCGCAAATACTTCCTTGAACGAACATTCCGTAAACCAAGTGAATTTTATAACCCATTGACGCTATATCGTGGATTAAAATTAAAGACATTTAATAATGCGAATCAATTAATAGATAATTATGTATCCAATGAAAAAATACGTAAGTTACTCGCATTTCAAACGTTATACATAGGTATTGATCCTAAACAAGGGCCTTCAATTTATTCTATTATTCCAATGATTGAAATGGTACATGGTGTTCATTATATAAAAGGCGGTATGTATGGCTTAGCACAAGGTTTACTACAACTTGGTCAAGACCATGGTGTTAAAGTAGAACTTAATGCAGATGTACAAGAAATCATTATTGACCCTAAATTCAAACGTGCAGATGATCTACGTGTTAATGGTGATATTCGACGTTTTGACAAAGTGCTATGTACTGCTGACTTTCCATATGTGGCACAAAACTTAATGCCTGTGCACTCACCTTTAAAGAACTATTCTCCTGAAAAGGTAGATAACATGGACTATTCATGTTCAGCATTTTTAATTTATGCAGGTATTAATCGTCAACTACGTGATAAATTACATGTACATAATGTTGTATTTGCTAGAGATTTTAGAGGCAATATTGATGACATTTTTAGTGGTAAGATGCCTGATGACCCATCATTATATCTTTACTTCCCATCTGTAGAAGACGAAGCATTAGCGCCTAAAGATCAGACAGGGATGTATGTCTTAATGCCAGTCCCTGAGTTGAAGACAGGTGAAATTGACTGGAACGATCCTAATATGGTTGAAAAAGCGAAAGATGTCATTTATAACAAATTAGAAACGATTGAGGCACTTAAAGATATACGTCAGGATGTTGTATCTGAAACAGTATTTACACCGCTTGATTTTGAGAGTCGTTATAATGCCAAATTCGGCTCAGCATTTGGACTTATGCCAACACTTACACAAAGTAATTATTATAGACCACCAAATGTATCAAGAGATTATAAAGACTTATACTTTGCAGGGGCAAATACGCACCCTGGTGCAGGTGTGCCAATTGTGTTGACGAGTGCTAAAATTACTGCCGAAGCAATGTTAGAAGACATAGAACACGGAAAATAAAGTAAAACTTGCTATAAATCTGAAAATTATAAATATTGACAATACTTATTGAACTGATACAATAAATATTAATTCAATAGACTTATCCAGAGAAGTGAAGGGATTTGGCCCAATGAAACTTCAGCAACAGACTTAAAAGACAAAAGTACTGTGCTAACTCCAAAGAGGTATGCCTCAAAGATAAGTGTCATAGTCATAACTAAGCTATATGTCACTATCAATTGAGAGTGATATATAGCTTTTTTAATTTGAAAAGGGGGTAAATAATGACAATTTCTAATAAACTAGCCAATATTCCTGATAGTTACTTTGGTAAGACGATGGGGCGTAAGGTTGAGCATGGACCACTACCGTTAATTAATATGGCAGTTGGTATCCCGGATGGCGAAACGCCTAAAGGCATTGTTGATCACTTTGCTGATGCTGTTCGAATTCCTGAAAATCAAAAATATGGTGCATTTCATGGTAAGGAATCCTTTAAAGAAGCAATTGTTAATTTCTATCAACGACAATATGGTGTTGAACTGCATAAAGATGATGAAGTGTGCATACTTTATGGTACTAAAAATGGTTTAGTGGCTTTGCCTACATGTATTGTTAATCCTGGAGAAAACGTGCTACTTCCAGACCCAGGTTATACGGATTATCTTGCTGGTGTCATGCTTGCTGATGCCAATCCAGTACCACTTAATTTGGAGCCACCACATTATTTGCCAGATTGGAGCAAAGTAGATGCACAAACATTAGCACGTACGTCACTCGTTTATTTGACTTACCCAAATAATCCTACTGGATCAACGGCTACTAAAGCAGTGTTTGATGAAGCAATTCAAAGATTTAAAGGTACGCATACAAAGATCGTTCATGATTTCGCGTATAGTGCTTTTGGATTTGATGCAAAGAACCCAAGTATACTTGCTTCTAAAGATGCAAAGGAAGTAGCAATTGAAATTTTTTCATTATCTAAAGGTTATAATATGTCAGGATTTAGAGTAGGATTCGCAGTAGGTAACAAAGACATGATACAAGCGCTGAAGAAATATCAAACACATACTAATGCTGGTATGTTTGGTGCCCTTCAAGATGCAGCAACATACGCACTTAATCACTATGATGACTTTCTAGATCAACAAAATGAAACATTCGAACGTCGTCGTGACACGGTTAAGAAAAAATTAGAAGATGCCAATTTACCATTTGTACATTCTAAAGGTGGTATTTACTCATGGCTTCAAACACCACCAGGGTATGATAGTGAATCATTTGAACAGTATTTGTTGAAAGAACAATCGATCTTAGTGGCGCCTGGCATTCCATTTGGTGAAAATGGTCGTCATTACGTCCGTATTTCCCTAGCATTAGATGACCAATTATTAACTGAAGCGGCTAAACGATTAGCTTCTTTATCTTATTTATATAACGAGTAACAAGAAGTCACAAATAGAAAGGATGAAATTTTATGACTAAAATTAAAATAATGAGTGTACGAGATGAAGATATTCCTTATATTGAAGAATGGGCGGAACAAAATAATGTCGAAGTAGAGTTAAATAAAGAAATATTAACAGAAGATAATGTCGATGATGTTCAAGGATTTGATGGTTTATCTTTGTCTCAACAACATCCAATATCGGAAGATGTATTTGCCAAATTGCAACAATTTGGTATTAAACATATTGCACAACGTAGTGCTGGATTTGATACATACGACTTAAATTTAGCTACACAATATGGCATTATCATATCTAATGTACCGTCATATTCACCTAGTTCAATTGCAGAGTTTGCAGTGACACAAGCCATTAATATTGTAAGAAATCAGAACGACATTCAACGTAAACTTAAAGACTATGATTTTAGATGGGAACCATCAATATTGTCGCGTTCAATAAGCGATTTAACCGTAGCTGTTATAGGAACAGGACGTATTGGTTCGATAGCGGCAAGTATTTTTGCAAAAGGATATAGAAGTCATGTTGTTGCATATGATCCATTTCCTAATGAAAAGGCTGCGCAATATGTTGAGTATAAGGATACGTTGGAAGAAGCTTTACGTGATGCAGATATTGTTACAGTTCATATTCCAGCAACGAAATATAATCCACATCTCTTCAATAGAGATTTATTTTCAAAATTTAAAAAAGGTGCCGTATTTGTAAACGCTGCTAGGGGATCGATAGTAGATACGAGAGCATTACTAGATGCGATTGATAGTGGACACATTAAAGGCGCAGCGTTAGACACCTATGAGCATGAACGAGGGTTGTTCCCAGGAGATTATCGTAATAAAGCAATTAATGATGACTTATTAGATGAACTAATTGCTAGAGAAGATATCTGGTTAACACCACATATCGCGTTTTATACTGATGCGGCAGTTAAGAACTTAATTGTTGATGCACTCGATGCAGTCATTGATGTCATGAATACAGGTACGACAAAATTAAGAGTGAATTAAAAAAATAAGAGTTGGGCATGGGACAGAATTATTTAAAAATTCAATGTCCCATACTCAACTCCTCATATTTTGCCAGCACGATTGCTCACTTTTCTAGTTCGCCTACATCCTAATGGCTTTTGTACGGGCCTTATTGACTGCCTAACAAAAGCAGGTTTCTTATTCAGATCTTATTTTACATCGTAGCCTTGGTCTTCAATAGCTTCTTTCATTTGTTCAACTGATACTCTATTTTCGTCGTAATCGACGCGAACTTGATTTTTATCTAAGTCTACTTCTGCTGAAGTCACACCGTTTAATTTCGCTAGTGCTGATTCAACAGCATTTCTACAATGATCACAACTCATACCTTCAACATTAATAACTTTATTAATCATACCTGTCACCTCCGATGTTCTTAGTAATATATACCCATATTTTACTCCTTTTTAATAAACAAAGAAATAAAATAGAAATGCTTCATAATTATAATTTCATTCGTTTTAGTCTTAAGGCATTACTTACTACACTAACTGAACTTAAGGCCATCGCAGCACCAGCTATCCAAGGGGCAAGTAATCCCATTGCCGCAATAGGGATGCCTGCAATGTTGTATCCAAATGCCCAGAATAAGTTCTGTTTAATATTGCGAATTGTTTTATGACTTGCATGAATGGCCTTAGGAACTAATTGGATATCTCCGCCAAGAATGGTGATATCTGCAGCTTCTATTGCTACTTCAGTGCCCGTTCCCATTGCAATGCCAATATCTGCTTTGACGAGGGCAGGCGCATCATTGATACCGTCACCGACCATAGCGACATTATGTTTCTGTTCTTGTAATTGAGTTATATGATGTGCTTTATCTTCAGGTAGGACGCCGGCAATGACTTGATCAATGCCGACTTCTTTAGCAATAGCTTTTGCAGTTCGTTCATTATCACCAGTTAGCATGACCGTTCTGATATTCATAGATGATAATTGTTGGATAGCTTCTTTAGCAGATGCTTTAACAGTGTCAGCTACAGCAATCATACCTCTTAGTTCGCCATCATAAGCTATTAGCATAACAGTGTGTCCCTCGGCTTCCATCTGTTTCATCTTCTGTTTAATGCTTTGTATATTGATTTGATGATCTAACATTAACTTTTGATTACCTACAAATAACATAGAATCATCTATAATGGCTTGTATTCCGTGACCTGGTAATGTTTGATAATTTGTGACATTTACCAAGTTAACTTTGTGTTGTTTGGCGTAGTTAACAATTGCAGTAGCAAGTGGGTGTTCAGAGTTATTTTCAGCTGAAGCAACTAAAGTTAAGGTATCTTTGTCACCTTCAAAATAAGTTACTTCTGGTTTGCCGTGTGTAAGTGTTCCTGTCTTGTCAAACACAACTGTATCAACTTGATGTGTACGTTCGACATATTCGCCACCTTTAAACAAAATACCATTTTCAGCAGCGCGACCAGTTCCAACCATTATTGAAGTTGGTGTAGCTAAACCAAGTGCACATGGACAAGCAATCACTAGAACTGATATCGCAGCAACAAGTGCATCTTCAAATTGACCAGGATGTACAAGTGTAATCCAAATTAAGAATGTCAGTAAAGCAATCGCAATAACAATTGGAACGAAATAACCTGATATAATATCAGCTAAACGTTGGATAGGTGCTTTAGAACTTTGAGCTTCCTCAACCACTTTAATAATATTGGATAGGGCAGTATCTTTGCCAACTTTAGTTGCCATAATTGTAATAACACCATTCGTATTCATAGTTGAGCCTATTACTACATCATCAACGTGTTTATCAACTGGCATGGATTCACCTGTTAGCATTGATTCATCAATAGCAGTTTCACCCTTAATAATTTGACCATCGACAGGTATCTTTTCACCGGGTTTAATTAACAAGATATCATCTACATTAACTTGATTGAGCGGTACCATTTTCTCCATACCATTATCATCAATTAGGCGTGCCTCTTTTGCTTGTAAGTTAAGTAATTCACTTAATGCATTCGTCGTTTGTGATTTAGCACGTGCTTCTAAATATTTTCCGAAAAGAATTAATGTGATAAGTACAGCGCTTGTCTCAAAGTAAAGGTGAGGCATGTTTGTGGCACCAGAAAACCATTTGATCATTTCATAAATACTGTAAAAGTATGCAGCACTAGTACCTAATGCAACGAGCACATCCATATTAAAGCCACCGTTGCGCAAGTTCTTATAAGCGCCAACATAAAATTGCCAACCAATGATAAATTGGATTGGTGTCGCAAGGATAAATTGGAACCAAGGATTCATTAAGATATCTGGTAAATGCATATTAAAGAGATGGACGAGCATTGTCATTAATAGAGGTAATGACAGAATAGTAGAGATCATTAATTTATTTCGCTTATGCTTAAGTTCTTGTTGTTTACGTGTTGCTTGATCTTCTTCGGATTGTTTAGGCTGTGCGTCGTAACCTAAGTTTCTAATTCGTCCAATTAAGGTATCTAAATCCGTTTGTCCAGGATAATACGTTACCATTGCTTGTTCAGTTGTTAAATTAACTGTCGCATCTTTAACACCTGGTGCTTTATTTAATACTTTCTCTATACGATTTGAACATGCTGCGCAGGTCATACCAGTAATGTCTAACTCAGCTTTGTCAATGACAACATTATACCCAAGCTTTTGAACCGTTGTAACAAAGTCATTTATTGCATAGTCATTAGTATCATATTCAATCGTTGCTTTTTCCGTTGTCAAATTAACTTGTGCTTTTACGTTATCCATTTTATTTAAGCGCTTTTCAATACGATTCGAGCAAGCTGCACAAGTCATACCAGTAATGTTCAATGTGGCATTTTGTTTATTGCTCATTAAGACACCTCCATTACAATTCATACATAATATACCCCCTTAGGGTATTAGAGTCAATGTTTCTGTCTTAATTTTTCGCATAAAAAAAGTAGGACAGAATTCTTTTCGAATTCATTGTCCTACTACTTCGAATTTGCAAAATAGCATCATTATATTATTTATGTCCTAGACTACTAACTACTATTGTAATGATTATATAGCTTACTTAGAAAAAATCAGATGGCTTAAAATTTTCTAAATTTAAGTCTTTATAATTATTAAAATCAAAATTGGATATATTTTGAACAAGTTCACCGTTTTTCGCTTGATTATAATAATAATTTGCTTCGTTCATTACATCATGATCTTGGAATGTCTTTACAACGCCAAGAATGATAAGCAATGCAATGATACCTTTCAATAAACCTCTCATAGAATGTCGCACTCCTTTTTCTGTAATATCTCGTTAGTGGCTTTAGTTGGTTTCTTTAATAGAAGTTTAATTTAATTATATAGGCTTTCTAATAAAATTGCATGAGACTAGGGAACTGACTTTTTATAGTTCTAAAGTTGTAATAAATTGAACGGTTCTATACACATTGATCTATTGTTTCAAAAGAGTCTTTATTGGGAACGGTTAAGTAAATGGATAAGGAGTGAAAATGAATGAATCTATTAGAATTCCATAAACAAATTAAAGGTTATACTCAAAATCGTCAACCAGGAACAGAGAGAGACATGGATCCTAGACCCATTTCAGAACTAGATGAATATAAAGCAGCTGGTAAATTGCAAGGTAAAGTTGCATTAATTACTGGTGGTGACTCAGGGATTGGTCGCTCTGTTGCGATCTTATTTGCAAAAGAGGGCGCTAATGTAGCTATTGGTTATTATGATGAGCATGAAGATGCAGAGGAAACTGTTAATCGTCTTAAAGAGATTGGCGTAAAGGCTAAAGCATATGCCCATGATTTAAAAGATGCACAACAATCTAAAGATTTAGTGCAACAAGTTGTTCAAGAATTTGGTGGTCTAAATATTCTAGTCAATAATGGTGCGGTCCAATATCCTCAAGATAGTTTCAAGGATATTACGCCTGAACAATTTAAAGATACATTCGAAACAAATATATTTGGCATGTTCTTCTTATCACAAGCTGCCGTTCCATATCTAAGTGACAACGATACAATTATTAATACGACAAGTGTGACGGCATATCGTGGTTCTGGTCATTTAATTGATTACGCTTCAACTAAAGGTGCGATTGTTTCGTTTACACGTTCACTAGCAACCACACTAATGGAGAAAAATATTCGAGTTAACGGTGTGGCACCTGGTCCAATTTATACACCACTCATTCCGGCTACTTTTGATGAAGACAAAGTAGAAAATCAAGGTGGCAACACACCAATGGGTAGACGTGGACAACCAGCAGAACTTGCGCCAGCTTATGTATTTCTTGCTACAAATGCGGATAGTTCTTACATCACTGGTCAAATCATCCATGTTAATGGTGGAGACTATATTACAACTTAAATGAAAATTTTAATGTATTGAGCCATAAAGGTGTCTAGTGCCTTTATGGCTTATTTTATGTTGGAAAAGAAAGTGTTTCCGTGCGAAAACCACTTAATTTGTTTAAACTATAATATAAATATTAAATAAAGGTGGGTAAGTACAATGACAGAAAAAGAAAAGATGTTAGCACACCAGTGGTATGATGCCAATTTTGATAAAGATTTGGAAACTGAACGAGTACGTGCAAAAGATTTATGTTTTGACTTTAACCAAACGCGTCCGAGTGATGACAGTAGAAGACAGGCTATATTAACTGAATTATTTGGTTATACATTAGAGAATGTCGCAATTAATAGTCCGTTCGATACAGATTATGGTTGGAATGTTAAATTAGGCAAAAATGTGTTTGTTAATAGTAATTGTTACTTCATGGATGGAGGTGGCATCACGATTGGTAATGATGTATTTATAGGTCCGTCTTGTGGCTTCTATACTGCCCATCATCCATTAACGCCTAAAGAACGTAATGCAGGTTTAGAGTTGGCGCAGCCGATTACTATTGGAAATAATATTTGGTTTGGTGGCAATGTCGTTGTCACACCTGGTGTAACGATTGGAGATGGTTCAGTTATAGCAGCAGGAAGTGTAGTAACTAAAGATGTACCACCGAATAGCCTAGTTGCGGGTGTGCCTGCTAAAGTAATAAGAGAGATAAATGAAAATGACGCACCTAAAAATTAATAGGACTATTTATCTATAAAACAACTTTTGAGTACTTCCTTAACTTGATGTCGGCTAATTGGATTAAAGGCACAATAGTTAAAGTATACGAATGACTAATAATTAAAACTTTTCAGATAATATGTATGTAAGCGATTGCAAAAATAACCCGAAGCATAGTAGAATGAAATTAATGATACAAATTATCATTTTAAGTAAGTCAATGTTTTACTGATTTTTATAATTCTTACAAATACATAGGGGGTAATTAAGAATGGTAGTACCTTTCAAAAATGAACCTGGGATTGATTTTTCAGTACAAGAAAATGTAGAAAGATTTCAAAAAACGTTAGAGCAAGTTAAAAATGAACTTGGTCAAACACTTCCAATTGTGATTGACGGTGAGCACATTACTAAAGATGATACATTTGATTCAATTAATCCAGCTAATACATCGGAATTAATTGCTAAAGTATCTAAAGCTACTAAGGAAGATGTAGATAAAGCGTTTGAATCTTCAAACAAAGCTTATAAAGCATGGCGTCAATGGTCACATAAAGATCGTGCAGAGTTATTATTACGCGTTGCAGCAATTATTCGCCGTCGTAAAGAGGAAATCTCTGCAGTCATGGTATATGAAGCAGGTAAACCTTGGAATGAGGCTGTTGGCGATGCAGCAGAAGGTATCGACTTTATCGAATACTATGCACGTTCAATGATGGAATTAGCAGATGGTAAACCGGTATTAGATCGTGAAGGAGAACATAACAAGTACTTCTATAAATCAATTGGTACTGGTGTTACAATTCCACCTTGGAACTTCCCATTTGCAATTATGGCTGGTACAACATTAGCACCAGTTGTTGCTGGTAACACAGTTCTATTGAAACCTGCTGAAGATACAGTATTAACAGCGTATAAATTAATCGAAATCTTAGAAGAAGCGGGTCTTCCTAAAGGTGTTGTTAACTTTGTACCTGGTGATCCGAAAGAAATCGGTGACTATTTAGTTGATTCTGTTCATACACACTTTGTTACATTTACAGGTTCACGTGCAACAGGAACTCGTATTTACGAACGTAGCGCAGTTGTTCAAGAAGGACAAACATTCTTAAAACGTGTTATTGCAGAAATGGGCGGTAAAGATGCGATTGTCGTTGATGAAAATATTGATACTGATTTAGCTGCAGAATCAATTATAACGTCAGCATTTGGTTTCTCAGGCCAAAAATGTTCTGCATGTTCACGTGCCATCGTACACAGTTCAGTGTATGATGAAGTATTAGAAAAAGCGGTAGCATTAACTAAAGAATTAACAGTTGGTAACACTGTAGATAATACATTCATGGGCCCTGTTATTAATAAAAAACAATTCGACAAAATTAAAAAATATATCGAAATTGGTGGAAAAGAAGGTAAAATTGAAATCGGTGGCGAAGCTGATGATTCAACAGGTTACTTCATTAAACCAACAATTATTTCAGGATTAAAATCATCTGATCAAGTCATGCAAGAAGAAATCTTTGGTCCAGTGGGTGGCTTTACTAAATTTGATAATTTTGAAGAAGCGATTGAAATTGCGAATGATACAGACTATGGCTTAACAGGTGCGGTTATCACAAATAATCGTGAAAACTGGATTAAAGCAGTGAATGAATTCGATGTAGGTAACTTATATCTTAACCGTGGATGTACTGCAGCAGTAGTAGGTTACCATCCATTTGGTGGCTTCAAAATGTCTGGTACAGATGCCAAAACAGGTAGTCCAGACTACTTATTAAACTTCTTAGAACAAAAAGTCGTTTCAGAAATGTTCTAATGAATTAAGATCAATATATAACAAGTTTAATAAAATTTAGAATAACATTTCTAAATAATTAGTCAGTAAATGAGTATAGTCCATTCATTTACTGACTTATTTTTATTTCATTAAATTGGTGGTACTTGCCTAGGAAGCTGTAATGTAGTTCTTTGACTTTAATCATTAGAACAACTTACTTAAGTGCTCAAGCACGTAAGTTCCATTTCCACAGTTTGTTTTGTTTGTAGATTTGCTAGTTGAAAATTTCTTTGCTGAGGCTCATTCCCCAGCTCTATTTATTATCTATATCAACGCTACTTTCTTAAATGTGTATGACTTAAATGTTAAATAAAAGGGCTCTATAATAAATTGGACTGATGACTAAAAATCATCAGTCCAATTTTTA
>ERZ1023270.122-NODE-122-length-14377-cov-114.316785_pt1 | contig 14377 bp, 15 predicted proteins | sample MGYA00380463_ERZ1023270 | MGnify/ENA primary metagenome ERZ1023270 (study PRJEB33173, sample SAMEA4830295) | metagenome | study: EMG produced TPA metagenomics assembly of the PRJEB25223 data set... | reverse complement strand
GACGGAGTAAGTTGCTTTCGTGGATACCAAAATCAGCCGCAATTTCTTCATAAGTTCGATATTCTCGCACATATTGAAGAGTGGCCATAAGAAGGTCTTCTAGGCTTAATTTAGGTTTTCGTCCACCTTTTGCGTGTTTAAGTTGATAAGCTGTTTTTAATACAGCTAACATCTCTTTAAAAGTCGTGCGCTGAACACCAACAAGACGCTTAAATCGTGCATCAGTTAGTTGTTTACTTGCTTCATCATTCATAGAACTACTATGCCATATTTTGTTTCGCAGGAAGTCTGATCATTTCAAATCCAGCCATTGCTCTAGGAGCTCAAGCGACCTTTATCCTATTGAATATCTTCATTGTATCACGTGGGGTTCAAAAAGGGATTGAAAGAGCTTCGAAAGTCATGATGCCCCTGCTCTTTATCATCTTTGTCGTCATCATCGAACGCTCTCTCAGTTTGCCAAATGCCATGGAAGGGGTTCTTTACTTCCTCAAACCAGATTTTTCAAAACTGACTAGCGCTGGTCTCCTCTATGCTCTGAGACAATCTTTCTTTGCCCTCTCACTAGGGGTTACAGCCATGTTGACCTATGCTTCTTACTTGGACAAGAAAACCAATCTGGTCCAGTCAAGAATCTCCATCGTAGCCATGAATATCTCGGTATCCATCATGGCAGGTCTAGCCATTTTCCAAGCTCGGTCCCCCTTCAATATCCAGTCTGAAGGGGGACCGAGCTTGGTCTTTATCGTCTTGCCTCAACTCTTTGACAAGATGCCTTTTGGAACCATTTTCTATGTCCTCTTCCTCTTTGCGACTGTCACTTCTTCTGTCGTTATGCTGGAAATCAATGTAGACAATATCACCAATCAGGACAACAGCAAGCGTGCTAAATGGAGTGTTATTTTAGGAATTTTGACCTTTGTCTTTGGCATTCCTTCAGCCCTATCTTACGGTGTCATGGCGGATGTTCACATTTTTGGTAAAGCCTTCTTTGACGCTATGGACTTCTTGGTTTCCAATCTCCTCATGCCATTTGGAGCTCTCTTCCTTTCACTTTTTACAGGCTATATCTTTAAAAAGGCTCTTGCAATGGAGGAACTCCATCTCGATGAAAGAGCATGGAAACAAGGACTGTTCCAAGTCTGGCTCTTCCTTCTTCGTTTCGTCATTCCAATCATCATCGTGGTCTTCATCGCCCAATTTATGTAATCAAAAGGACTTGAGTAATGAACTCAGGTCCTTTCTTTTTTATGGATGACTAACAATTAATTCTAAATCTTGCCCTTCTAGAGTCCAAGATTCAACATCACTTGGTAGGATAAAGTGTCTCCCTTTTTGGATTGGATAGTTTTTCCCGTCAACAGTTAGTTGACCTTGACCAGCCAAGACACTCAACAAGCTGTAGTCAGCTGTCTTCTCAAAATCAACTTTTCCAGTGATTTCCCACTTGTAAACTGCGAAGAAATCATTAGAAACAAGTAAAGTGGAACGCAAATTATCTGCTTTAACAGTTACAGGACGGCTATTTGCTGGCTCGCCAATGTTCAAAACATCGATGGATTTTTCAAGGTGAAGTTCACGCAAGTTGCCCTTATCGTCCTTTCGGTCAAAGTCATAGACGCGGTAAGTTGTATCACTAGACTGTTGGGTTTCAAGAATCAAGATGCCAGTACCGATAGCATGCATGGTGCCACTTGGTACATAGAAGAAATCTCCAGCCTTAACAGGGACTTTGGTCAACAAGTCATCCCAGTTCTTGTCCTCGATTTGCTGGCGGAGTTCTTCTTTTGACTTGGCATTGTGACCGTAGATAATCTCTGAACCTTCATCTGCTGCAATGATGTACCAACATTCTGTTTTTCCAAGTTCGTCTTCATGCTCGAGTCCATAAGCATCGTCTGGGTGAACTTGGACACTGAGCCAGTCGTTGGCATCGAGGATCTTGGTCAAAAGTGGAAATACAGGTTCTGGACGATTGCCAAATAATTCACGGTGTTCCGCATACAAAGTAGCAAGATCTGTTCCCTCGTAACGACCATTGGCAACTTTAGAAACACCATTTAGATGAGCTGAGATAGCCCAGTACTCTCCGACTTTTTCACTTGGGATGTCGTAGCCAAACTCATCACGTAGCTTGGTACCACCCCAGATTTTTTCTTGCATAACTGATTGTAAAAATAATGGTTCTGACATCTTAATCTCCTGTCTGATTTTTCTCCCCTCATTATAGCAAAAAAAGAGTTCCATTTGAACTCTTTTTTACATCTTATAAAGCAGGGAGAAGATTTTATAAAAATAGTAAACAAATGTGCTCTACTCGATGCTTACACCATTGCTATAAATGACATGTACCAATAGAAGGACTTCTTCTTGCTACGTTTGAGAGCTCCGTTTCCTACATTATCTCGATCTACATAGATAAAGCCATAGCGCTTATTCATTTCCCCTGTGCCAGCTGAAACCGGATCGATACAGCCCCATGTCGTATAACCAAGCAAGTCAACCCCGTCTTTGTAAATGGCATCTCGCATGGCCTTGATGTGGGCCTCTAAGTAAGTAATCCGATAGTCATCTGCTACATAACCATTCTCATCCGGTGTATCCATAGCACCGAGTCCATTTTCTACGATAATACTATACTAAAATCAAAAAGCATTATATAATAGTGATATGAAATCAACTAAAGAAGAAATCCAAACCATCAAAACACTTTTTAAAGACTCTCGTACAGCTAAATATCATAAATGCCTTCAAATCATTCTATTTCGTCTGATGGGCAAATCTTATAAAGATTCCGACTAATATTGGTTTTACCTTTATTCCTCCATACACACCAGAGATGAACCCCATTGAACAAGTGTGGAAAGAGATTCGTAAACGTGGATTTAAGAATAAAGCCTTTCGAACTTTGGAAGATGTCATGAATCAACTCCAAGATGTCATACAAGGACTGGAGAAGGAGGTGATAAAGTCCATCGTTAATCGGAGATGGACTAGAATGCTTTTTGAAAGCAGATGAGTGTTACTATTCTATTTTAACAAGCTTTAAATTAAATATCTATAATTTTAGAACTTTAGAATACAATTTCTTAAATATTTTAAAATTCTTAATCCCTGAAAGTACTTTCAGTTAAATTTTTACCTTAAAAACAACTTTCTTAATATTAATTGGTTCTTCAACCAATAGGCCTGTTTTATGTGCATCGTTTGGTTCCAACAAAAGTAACATATTTTTCTTTAATATAATACTAAATAAAGCTTCCCCATTCATTTGTTGCCAATCATCATCTACTTTATATTCAGACAATTCCATTTGAGACAAGAAATTATATAAAATTGTTTCTTCTCCATTTAACAGATAATGGACATCATAATATTCCTTATGACTTTCCCACGGTCTATTCTCTTCAGTTGTAGTTTCCATATCAATTATATTGTAAAAGAAATCAGTAGAAATTTTATGTATGCCACCTTTATCTTTTGATATATCATGATTATTTAGAAACTCTTTTACTTTCGTTATTGCGATATGCTCATGAACCGTATTAACATGTCCATTTTTAAATTCAACTAATTCCATAGTTCCCTCCTGTTATAAATTTTCTTGATTAAAACTAACTGGTAGTAGTTCTTTAAGTTTATATACTTTATAATTATCAACATCACTAGCCAATATAACTACAAATGAATCAAGATTACAAAATTCTATCATTACCTGACAAGACACCCTGCAAGATGCTATAAAAGATGATAAAATACCTTTTTTTCCGCCTACAATACATATTTTTGAAAACGAACGTTCTCCTTTAAATACAGCTTTGTAAAAATATACTCGTTCTGCACAGCAAGTAGGAGAAAAGCAACATTTTCTATATTACATCCAGGAAAAAATTTTTATCTTCAGTTTCTAACGCAGCTCCAACCTTAAAATAAGAATAAGGAGCATAAGCTTTGGCCATTGATTTAATAGCCTCTGATATAATTGCTTTATAAGTCATTCCTAAAATATATTTTTCAAAAAATTATATCATCCACAACCTAGTTGTAATATACAAGGTATTAAATCTAATCGAAAATGTGGAGTTCAGTTTGAATCATCTAATAATTGTTGATACTCTCTATAATGTCTATCAATAGCAGACCTCAGTTTTTTAATAATTGGTCCATGCTTTTCTATAGTAAATTCAAACTCAGGATTGCTAAAAACTGAAGAATCATATCTATGAACTACAGTTTTTCTTCTCTCTTCCTCTTCCCACATGTATCTCGGAAATAAATGAGCATGAAGTACAGGTGTTGAATTTCCTAAGATATCATAATTAATTCTATAGGCATTTAACACTTCAAGCATCGCATCACCTAATATACTCATTTCCATTAAAAATTCTTTTCTAAATTCCATTGGCATATCAGATAAAGAAGGATAGGGTTCTTTTGAAAAAAGAATACAATATCCTTCAAAAAACTGAGAATAAGACATTTCTACAAAGCTAGTATCAAATTCATAAACAAAGTATTGATTTTTATTAGTATCATTCATTTAATATTCCCTTATTATTTGTTAATCAGTAATCCAATTAGAAAACTCCCATGTAAATAATATATCTAAGTTCGATTTAAACAAATCTCTATTAATGTTTAGAGTATTGCTTTTATCTTCAATAATAGTTTTTGCCGCTGCTGCTGATGATATCCCCATTAACATACAACTAATTTGTGATCTAAAACTTTCGGATTGGTAAGCACCTTTACCTATTACAAACAAATTATTCAATTTTCCACCTACAATTGATTTATACGTTATTTCTTTAGGAGTTTGATAGCTATACATAGTCTTAAATGTATACATTGGAAAATCAAGAATTTCGTCCATCATAGATGAATTATCAATGTGCCTACATGATCTGTTAGTAGCTCTAGTTCCCTGATCAAGGATAAAAGAATTTTCAAAACCTGGTACATATTTTTTAAGAAAAGATAAAAATGTTAAATTATATTTTCTAGAAAGAATATTAGCATGTGATTCATCTTCCATATATTTGGGATTGAATCCAAATGCTTTTGCAACATTAATTAATGCTACATTTTGACCCCATGAACCATAGCTTATACCGTCGCCATTCATAGTGACTCCAGATTTATCATCATGATAAATTTCAAAATTAAAATCCCCAGATTCTACAGCTTTTTTTAATTCATTCCTAAATAGTGATACTTCTAAAGTGTAAATAAATCTAAATTTTTCCCATCTTTCTTTAATGTAATTCCATTTTTCATCATTCATAAAATGGTCGTCTTTTGAAAGCATAGGGGCATGATCATAAGAAACTGGATCTTTTAAAACTGCTCCAGTGGCTCTGTACTTTCGATTTGCTAATACTTCTTCTAACCACTGATTATATCCTTCTATATAGTTCCACTGCTTTGTTTTTTCAATATGTTCTATAGTCTTTGAGATATCAACTCCTCCAACTCTCATTAAACAACCGTAAGAAGAATTTTTTTCATAAACATCAGCTCCACTAGCAGAAGCAATTGTTGCATTCCCTGTAGCATCAATAAAAACTTTAGAATCAATCAATTTAACTTCCTGATTACTTAAAATTTCAAGACTTTTAATATTTTTACTATCATAAATAATATTATTAACTTCAACATTTAGTAAAATATCAACTTTAGACTCAATCAACATATCAGTTAAAACCGATTCATAAACTTCTGGTTGATAGGGAATTGTAATCTGATAAAAATCATTTACATTCATCAATTCTTCCATAGAGTTAAAGACAGTACCACCTTTTTTGATAATACGTTCTATTAATTCCCCAACAATTTTACTTGCATTTACTCTACCAGAATCATCAAAATATAGATTAGCAAATGACCCCATTAGTGTATTAATAGGAACTCCACCAATTCTACTTCCCTTCTCTATTAGACAAGTTTTTAACCCTAGACGCCCCGAAGCAATTGCAGCCAATGCGCCCGAACTTCCTGCACCTATAATTACTACATCATACAAAGCTTACTCCCCCTCAGGCAGTAGTAGCTCTCTGAAAAACCAGAGAGCTACCATTTAGTCTATTTCATTCTATCTTTGACACGTTTGTAGGCATCATTATATACTTTTGTAACTTTATCCAAGTCTTTAGATTTAGCTTCATTGATAAATGAATCCCACTCACTCATATCTCTTTGTCCTTCAATGAATTTAATAATATTTTCATCAAAGAAAGTATTTAATCCTGCTTCAGATTTAGTTAAAACATCTAATTCTTCAGTTGTAAAGGAAAGAACCGGAGTATCTGGTCTAAAACCACCTAAATCTTTCTTAATTTTATCTACTTGATCATACATAACTTTAGGGAATGTTCCTGGCTGTGCCTCAATATCTAATTTAGTTTGAACGCGAGTAAATGCTTGGTTACCATGTTTAAACAGCAGTTCTGCTTTATCATTTCCAGCATTTTCACCGTAAATTTGAATCAACCATTTAATACCTGCTTGAGTATTAGGGTTTTCACGTGTAAATGTTTTACCTTCAAATCCAATAGCAAGTTTTTCTTGATTTTCATCAGCGTATAAGAAATTAAAGAATTCTAACGCTTTATCAATTTCTTCTTTTGGTGCATTGGCATTGATTACCCAACCTGAATCAGAAATGTACGGTGTTTTCGGTTGCAAATAACGTTTTCCATTAATTTCTGGATAAACAAGTGGCTGCCAATCAAATGATTTATCAAAGTTATTATCTCCAATGATATTCATACGGTCAACAGTGAATGAACCCTTGTTAGAAGCCAATAGACCTTCCCAAGTTTCATCTTTCATAACTGCCCAGTCAGGGTGAAGTACGTTATCTTTACGTAATTCTTTCAACCATTCAACGAATTGTTTCAATTGAGGTTGTTCAACTGGATGTTTATATGAATCTGATTCATAGTCATAGTATGTACGATGGCTTAAATTCCACAATGGTGTAACTCGCTTCATGAAGCCTTCATAGCCATTACGTTGAATAAATGCTGGAGAACCTTGTTTTTCAGTCAAATATTTCAAAACTTTTGTATAGTCATCAACAGTTTTAATTTTTGAAAGATCTTCAAATTCTGAACCAACAAGTAAGTCTTTTCTCAGAATTGGTGTAGTATACATGATATTCTCATCAGTAAAGAATTTTGTGAAAGCATAAATATGTTTTTCATCATCTTCTATTTGAGCTAATGCATTATTTTTTTCAAGGTACTTCTTATAGTTTGGTAGTTTGTCCATGTGTTGTGACAAATCTAAGAATGCACCCTGTTTACCAAGTTTGTTGATACCAGCGATATCACTCTTATCTCCTGTTGTCAACAAAACAGTCGGTAACTGGTTACTAGTAATAAGAGAATTTACTTTAGAACTTACTCCCTCGCCAGGAATAGTTACAAGATCAATATCAATACCTAGCTGTTCTTCTAACCATTGACCAACAAGTGTTTCATCTTTAGGCGGACGAACATCATTAATTTGCCATGTAGATAGAAACGAAATTTTCGTTTTACCATCAGCTGTTTTTTCAGCGGGCTTTGAATTAGCGTTATTGCCACAAGCTGCTAGCAATAAACTTGCACTCAGGAATGCAACACTCCCTTTTAATACCTTATTAAGCTTTACCATAATAAGACCTCCATTTTATATATCTATCTCCACTAATATAGAGATTATTTGTTAACGAATTATTCTGGTTAATATTTGAGATAGTGTTGCTGAATACTACCTTCAATACCATACAATTTTGCATTCTCGATTTCAAATTTGAACGCAACTGGAGAATTACCTAAATCTAAGATAGATTTTTTATTAAATTCCAACTTATACTTACCATCGGAAACTTGAACAAGAGAGATATCTTCCTGACCAAAATCTGAATAAGCATTACCGTATTTAGTACCTACCGCAACTTTAATATAACCATTTTCAGGAATATCAGCTAAGATATAAATTTCATCATCGTAAGTTTGGAAGCTAACTGTAGATATTTTAGCTGGAATTCCTTCTCTCTTATTAGTATAATAAGCAAATTGGTCTTTCTTAATATATCCTCTAGCTAATGAACTTTCTCGGAAGCCAGTGTGATTACCATTTCCACCCATATAGTAGAACCAAATCTTATCATCTTCAATTATTGGAGCAGCCGTGAAAATACAACTAGCATCAAAATCAGCATTCTGCGGGTATACTCCACCTCCCCTTTCAATGAGATAGTCGCCCTTACATACACTATCCCATTGTTCCAAATTAGCAGAGAATTTCAATTCTAAGTCTACTTTATCATAGTTTTCATTTAAAGTGTCGCCTTCGTGGTACATTGAAGCAAAACCTAAATAGATATCCGCGTATGAAATTACTGGCATAGAATAAATTTGATCTTCAAATCCATCTCCCCTAAGGATTTCTTTAGGTTCTGACCAATTAATAAAATCATCACTGAAAGTAATTGCACTTAGACGTACGTTATTTGCCCAGGTTCTTGTAATAACAGCGTATTTACCAGTTTTTGGATCTCTAAATGGAAAATTATGACTATCTGCTGCAGGATTCCATTTTTTCCATGGAATAGGTTCGTCAAAATGAATACCGTCTTCTGAAAAAACAACAACCATGTAATGAAGATTCGGAGAAAATTCTAATTTTGAAACTAATTTATATCGTTTCTTAGGATCCAACTCCTGTTCATCTAGCATGATACCTGCACCGTGTGCATGCATCAGAACAATATTATTATCTTTTGAACCTTTAAATTTTACTAGATTGAGATTTGGTTTTTCCCATTTTACTCCATCTTTACTTTCAGCATAGCAAAGTGCTGTCATTCTAGATGACTTGACAATGTATTCCTTCTCTCCACGTTCTGCTAAAGGAGTCTCTTCGCTTGCTTCATCACTAACAAATGTTTGATACCAACATCTATATAATTTCAATTCTTTATCATAGATAACGTTTGGATATGAATTATCAAAACGAACTTCCCATAATTTAGGATTTTCGGCAAAATACTCTTCACCAAATAGTGGATTGTTTTCAGTATCTTTTTTTAGCTTATTTAATTTTAATTGAGCATTTTCTAATGTATACCCAACTACTAAACCGCTATCTAATAAAAGATATTTTTTTAAATTTTGCAAAATAATTACCTTATTAACCTTTCACAGAACCTAGCAGGATTCCCTTAACAAAATGTTTCTGAATAAATGGATAAATCATCATAATTGGAATAACACTAACAACAATAGTACCCATCTTAATAGCAATACGCATACCAATACCTCCACCTTGAGCAGCAATTTGTTGGTAATATGTATTACCTGCAGAAAGTGATAATTCAGCAGTATCAGTTGTATTTGTAACAACTAAATTTCTCAAATAAATAGATAAAGGCATCTTAGTGTCGTCATTCAAATAAAGTAATGGAGGAGTAAAACTATTCCATGAACCAACTATGCAATAAAGTGCTATAATCATGAAAATAACTTTTGATAATGGTAATACTAAATTCCAAAAAATTCTAAATTCACTTGCCCCATCAATTCTAGCAGACTCACGAAGCTCCATTGGGATTGATTTAAACTGTGTTCTAAACAAAATTATATAATATGTAGAAACAGCACTAGGTAAAACAAGAGCCCAAGCAGTATTCAATAAACCGAGGTTTGCAACTTGTATATAAAGCGGGATCATTCCTCCACTAAAGAACATTGGAATCAAAATAAGAGTATTCCAGAATTTTTTACCCCTAATTTCAGGAATTGTAAGTGGATAGGCATACATACTACATACCGCAACACTAACAATTGTAGATAGTGCAGCATACAATACACTATTACCATATGCTTGCCATAGTTTAGAATCCCCAAAAATAAACTTATATGCAGTAATATCTATTTTTAAGGGAAATAATTTAACAACGTTTTTAGATAGCCAAACTGGTTCTGAAAGTGACGTCATCACTACCCACCATAATGGATACAACATAAGTAAGGTTATTATTATTAAAATGAATATAAAGAGATAATCAACGAAGGTTTCTTTGTCTCTATTACTCTTTTTTGTATTTTTTGAAAAAATCATTTTACCCCCCTTATACAATTCCTTCTTCGCCAAGTTTTTTAGCAATCTTATTAGCTAATAAAACAAATAACAAAGCTACTATGTTATTAAATAATCCTACTGCAGCTGAGTAACTGAAATCAGAATTTAAAATACCTTGTCTATAAACATAAGTAGATAATACATCAGATACTTCATATGTTGCAGGACTAGACATCAAGAATACCTTTTCAAATCCTACTTGCATGATACCACCAGCATTTAGTATAAACAAAGTAACTACTGTAGGTCTTAAACTTGGTAGAGTTACATGCCACATTTTGTGCCATCTATTAGCCCCGTCCATATCTGCTGCTTCATATAAAGTTGAATCTATATTGGTTAATGCTCCCATATAAATGATAGAACCCCAACCTATTGTTTTCCATACTCCTGAACCAATGTAGAGAGGCAAGAACCATTCAGATTTTGTAAAGAAACTTATTGGCTCCATTCCAAGTGATGAAAGTAAACTGTTAATAATACCATATGAACCAAATAGTTCAAAAATAATACCAACCATAACCACTAGGGGAATAAAATGAGGAAGATAACTAATAGATTGAACTACACTCTTAAATCTTACTTTTCTGACTTCGTTTAATATGAGTGCAAAAATAAGCGGAGCTGGGAAAGAGAATAAAAAGTCTAAAACCCCTACCATGAACGTATTCTTGAACAATCTATAAAACAAAGGATCTGAGAACAATCTTTGAAAATGTTTTAAACCGACAAATGGACTTCCAGTATATCCCTTGAAGACAGTAAAGTCTTGAAAGGCCATAATAATGCCGTACATTGGTCCATACGTAAATAAAATTAGTAGAACAGTTGCTGGAATCATCATTAAATATAAAATCCAATATTTTTGAATATGTTCAACTGTCAATTGAATCTTACTCTTTTTTAATATTTCTTGATTCATCTAAACTACCTCAATAAACTTCTTCGCTATTTCCAAAGGACGAGTGATAGCTCCTCCAACAACCACTGCGTAAGCACCTAAATCTAACATTTTTCTAGCTTGTTCCGGAGTACTTATTCTTCCTTCAGCAATAACTGGTACGTCAAGCTCTTTTACCAATCTTTCAACTAACTCAAAATCAGGATTATCTTTTTTAGGGCTATATGGTGTATAACCAGATAATGTCGTACCCACAAAATCTACTCCCGATTCAACAGCTACTTTCCCTTCTTCAAAAGTAGAAATATCAGCCATTAATAATTTGTTTGGATACTTGACTTTAATATCATGAATAAAGTCAGTAATATTATCATAACCTGGTCTTGAACGATTAGTACAATCCAAAGCTAAAATGTCTACTCCTTCACTAACTAATTCATCAATCTCTTTCATAGTTGCTGAAATAAAAGGTTCAAAGCCATCGTAATCTCTTTTTATGATACCTATAATTGGTAAGTCAACTTCTTCTTTTATTTCTGAAATATCGCGGACAGAATTAGCACGAATACCTTTAGCGCCTGCTTGAAAGGCGGCTTTTGCTAATAACGGCATCACTCCTCCATTTGGAGTATAAAGTGGCTCTCCTTCTAACGCTTGGCAGGAAACAATTATTTGACCTTTTAAATTTTTAATTTTTTTAGTTTCCATTCAGAAAACCTCCGTTTTTTTATTTTTTTTACTAATTCAATAACATCTACTACAATTTTATTTATATAGTGAATTGAAATAAGATATGAACAGCCCTATCAGGAAAGTTAAATTAATTTATAGAAATATTTTAGCATTTAAGGCGTACTGTTATAGATTCAATACACTATAATTCTAATCTATTATTCTAGCACTAATAGACTCTTTGGCTAAATCTCCCTTCTACATCTCGTTTCACCAAAAACTTTTAAGAGAGAAATACTCTATATTTCATTCTCTAAATTAGTTTTGTTACCGTTTTCAATTAGAGTATACTTTTTTTTTTTAGTATTTCAAGTCTTTTTCTAATTTGGAATTTAGTTTCAAATCTTTTTTAACTATATCAAGTATATTAAAAGTACTTTCAAAAATAATCAAATTCTTACAATACTTGTTTCGAGTGGACAAGATAAGAAAAGAAGAAAATCAATTTTAGGAGAAAACAAGGTTAATAGTCACATGATATAATGCAATGATGTAAAAATCGAACAAATTGATTGGAAAATTCAAACTAATTTCTAACAATGATTTAAGAATTGTTATGTCCTAATATAGATTCAACGCACTATAATCTTAATTATTGTTTATTTTTAAAACTTTAGCAAAAAAACGACCCTTTTAGGATCGTTTTTTAATTTATTTTAAAAAATTTTTATTAAAATTTAAAAATTATTGATTTATTCCACTTTATTTGACAGCAAAGAAGCAATCTCTTCTTTTTTACATATAGTATCTTCATAATTTATTAAAGAGAGTCTAGTGCATATTACATCAATTATGAATAGTTGAGAAGCCTTAGCCATTAAACTACCACCCTCTAAATAAGATTCTTTTTTTGATGTCAAAAGAACGCAGTCAGATAATTTTGCTATATTTCTGGACGAATAATTTGTTATTGAAATAATTTTAACATTTTTTCTTTTTGCGTTTAATAAAGTTTCCTCAACTTCTTTTGTGGAACCAGATAAACTAAACGCTATTATCAAATCATTATCTTTCAATAACGCAGTATGCATGAGTTGAAAATGGGTATCAATTACCGTCTTACTTATTATTCCAATTCTTAACAAACTACTCTCAAATTCTCTAGCCGCATTTCCACTAGAACCCACACCAATAATTAAAATCTGGTTTGCTTCTCTTATTAATTTTATAGCTAATTCTATTTGTCTACCATCAATTAATTTTCTTGTACTTTCCACAATAGATAAATAATTATTTTTTATTTCATCAATAAATGTGTCACTACTCATTTTTTGAGATTCTAACTCTAATATATCTTTCGTCATTTTTAATTTTAGTTCCTGAAAACCAGAGTATCCAATCTTTTTGCAAAATCGATTAAGAGTTCCCTCTCCAACTTTTACTTTACTAACAATTTCTGAAGACGTTTCATAAACTATTTCACTATCTCTAACTAAAATATAGTCAGCAATTTTTTCTCTGATTTAGTAAGATTATCGTATTCAGAATGAATTCTTTCTTTATATTTTTTGGATTTATTCATAATAATTTTTTCCTTTCCTCATAGTTATATTCTTTCTTAATGTATTCAAAGTTGATGAAACTCAAATGATGTGATATTATAAGTATAAAAACAGCAGGAGTTAAAGATGCAGATAAAATTTATTGATAAAGTTTCAAATCTTATAATGTTAAATCTACTCTATGTAGCGTCAGTAGTAACAGTTATTGCTATCGGATCAGGTGAAAGTGCCCTAATAGCAACTCTAATAAAAATTGTACGACACGAGGAATCCTATCCCTATAGAGACTTCGCAAACAGTTTTTTTAAAGATTATTGGAAAAATTTAGGAGCAGCATTAATATCTAATTTACCAATTTTAATCTTATTATTCAGTTTTTTCTTCCTACCCTACATACCATTACCTATATATATCATTTCTATCTTACGACACATTGGAGTAATATATATCATACTTCATTTAATGGCAACAACATTTCTAATTCCTTTAATCGGTAGATATAATAACACTTTAAAAAATTCTCTACACAATTCAATCATGTTAGCCTATAAACATTTTTTTATTGCCGTTCTTATTAGAATTATTGAAATTATCCCAGTTCTACTCTTCTTTATATTACAGAATCAATTACTAGTTTGGATAACTTTAATGATTTTTATACTTCCCTCAATAACAAAATATGCTAATGCATTTTTATATAACTTTATATTCTCGAAGTATGAAAAATTAAACTAGAGAACATCTCATAGCCTTACATCTTGATTTTATAAAAATTTTTAACTAATTTCAACGATAAAATAATTTTAATTTCAAAAAAACTATATAACCTGACTATTTTTTAAATTATTCACAATATTTTTAGTCTTTAGTAAATTTTCTAAAAATAAAACAAGAACAGATTTTTTATTATAAAACGCATAAGATCATGGTATTTAATACTTGACTTATGCGTTATTTAATTACTTAATTTTATTAGATTGTCAAAAAATCAAATATACTTTTAGTTTTATACTAAACTAAAATCAAAAAGCATTATATAATAGTGATATGAAATTGACTAAAGAAGAAATCCAAACCATCAAAACACTTTTAAAAGACTCTCGTACAGCTA
>ERZ1023270.111-NODE-111-length-16088-cov-760.161542_pt1 | contig 16088 bp, 17 predicted proteins | sample MGYA00380463_ERZ1023270 | MGnify/ENA primary metagenome ERZ1023270 (study PRJEB33173, sample SAMEA4830295) | metagenome | study: EMG produced TPA metagenomics assembly of the PRJEB25223 data set... | reverse complement strand
AAAAATGGGGCGACTAATGTTATTCACACAGACTATATAAGACACTGATATTTAACCACTTAATTTTATAAAATTTCTATGTACTGTTATATATACTGTTATTATCACAAAACAAGCAAAAAATCACTCATTATCTAACCAAAACACTTCTTCAAAGCTGCTACACACGCCAGCTAAAATTTTTTGATTTTTATAAAATAATGCTTGACTTGTTCGCAATCACGAACTATAATACACACATCAAGACAAGAAAGCTTGATGAAACTGAAAACTAACTTAAATCGCTACTGAGCGACTGGAGACACAAAATGAAAAAGATTGAAATGATTGAAATTGCAACCAACCGCCAAAACTTGACAGGCTTTCTTCACATCACAGAAATCAAAGCCATCAACGCCAAGCTGGCGGACGGTGGTGATATTGATAAGAAATCATTTGATGAAATCTGCTCAATTGTGCTTGAGCAATATCAAGCTAAACAAATCAGCAACAAGCAAGCATCAGAAATTTTTGAAATTCTTGCAAATGCAAACCGTGATTTTAAGATTGAAAAATTCCGCTGTGTTGGTAATGAGATTTATCAGTACAGCCCAGAACACCAAGCTTATTTATTTTATAGCGTTGGTGGTCAAAGACAGTTCAATAAGCTAATCAAAGAAAACGGACGCTTTGCGTAATTCAAAAAAGACCTGAGCAAGTCTTAAAACTGCTTATTTTTTTAAGCTCGGTTTAAGAGGAAAGCAATGAACAATTTACAACTAAAGGCCCAGCGTCAATCGCTGGGTCTAACCGTCGCAGAAGCCTGCGAACTTGTTAAAAATAAAGATGGCGAATCGTTATCAAAACGGTTTTGGCAGTACTTAGAACAAGGTAAGCGAATCATCACTGACGATATTGATATTGCTATCTTTACACACGCAAGTCATTATAATCTATTACTTGACAAGCTGACCGCTGATATTGATCAGTTTAATCAAGACAATCCAAAGCCCATCACTGATGATGCTGATGAGTATTTTGACAAGCTAAAATCTGTGAAAAAGCTTGCTTTGCCATTTTGGCACGGCTTTGAGCAGTTTGTCACTGACACTGGCAATCAATCGCAGGCGGATTGGAAAATTTGGCAAGCGGTGGTTGGTCATCTGGTGCTGACTGGCAAGCTAAATTATCTTGATGATGACGCCAAAGTGCCTGATGAGTTTGGGGTATGGGCTTGGCTAAAAGGGCATTATCATGCTGAGTTTTGATAAGCTTACAGTTTAATACTTTCATGCTATTTTGCGTTATTATTATTCCAACAAATTGATAGCATTAATAAATTTTTGGAGTATAGTTATGAGCAATTCAACAGTATTTTTCGGCTTTGCAATCGCTGATAGCATGTTCGTAAGTGATTGCACAATCACACGCCAAAGCTTGACCGATGAGCAAGCAAGACAAATGATTAATAATGGGGTCATACCCTGCTTAAACCCAAGCCACCAAGCGACAATTGACGCCATGGCGGTGCGATATGGTATCAATGTAGATATTCCAAGCACCGCCCCACAAGTCAAACTAAGTGCAGGCGATAGCCTGCTGGTGATGGGTGTGCGTGGATTGCCACGCCTTGACGCAACTCGTCATGAGTACACAGAAGCTGAAATAGCTAACGCAACTTTTGCATTTAGTTTATATACTGTGCAATAACACAATTTTTATTTTAAAATAATGCTTGACTTGTTCGCAATCACGAACTATAATAACCCCATCAAGACAAGAAAGCTTGATGAAACTGAAACTTAACTTAAATCGCTACTGAGCGACTGGAGCATATTATGAAAACTATTATTTTAATTTCAAAAGAAACATTCAATCAATTCAAAGCACACGCAACCCACGCCAAGCCCAACGACTACTACGAGCAGGCTCATTCAAACTCTGCTAGATACATAGACTTTCAGTCTGAACCAAATCAATTTCCTCTTGAACACTTAAGCATCAACCTTGGGCAAGCTGACCAATATACCAAATATTGGCTCATGGGTCGCTTGGGCTATTTGGTAGATGATACCCATCAAATCTATGCATACCGCACAGCTGGCGGTAACGCATGGGGCGTTTACCAAAAAGATTCTCAATATTTCGCCTTCTTTGACGGCAGACGAAGCCGTGTGAAAGATTTAACTGATTTCTTAACTGATGACGAAATCAACAGCAAGCCGCTGGTATACATATCGTCAGCACCTGACGATATGAAATGGTTTGAAAATCAAGCCGAATATCTAATGAGAAAAGGCGAGAAGTACACCGCCAAATTTTTAGCAGAAAAATGTGGCGGAATACCGAAACATGACTTACACAATGTCAACTTGTGTGATGCCTTTGCGTACTTTGTACGCAGAAACCCAAACTTTGCAGAATTAATTCATACTGAGCTTTAAATAAGTATAAAAATCAAAAACCCCTGCTAATAAAATAGCAGGTTTTTTTTGATTTTTTTAAAATAATGCAAGCATTATATATTTAATGATTGTATAATAAATATATTTATAATAAAACCAGCCCTTTTTTGGGGATTTTGGAGTTTGAAAATGCACCATACTATTGCACGAATGCACAAATTCAATAAAGAATTTACAAATTCTAAAGAGTGCTACAAAAAAATGCAACAGGCTTACCTTGCGAGCAAAAATAAGTTTGCGTTTTTTCCCATGCAACACACATCTCTGCTTGATATGCCAACTGCAATCGCTTATAAACAGACAAGAAGCGACCCGTTCAGCGAAAAAGGCGTAAACGCTTTAAAAACGCTTAATCAGTTGTATCTGTTTGGCACTTGGCGGTATACACTGGGCATTTATCGTCTTGACAATGAAATCATCAAAGACAGCAAGGCAATCCCTGACGATACGCCCACCAGCATCTTTTTAAATCTGCCTGAGTGGTGTGTATATCTTGATATCGCCAGTGCCAAAATTGCCATCACACAAGATGAAAAAATAAAGCACATCAAGGGGTTTTGGGCGGTGTATGATTTGATTGAGTACAACTCAAAACCACAAAAAGCAATTAACTTTATCATCGACACAGACAGTGATGATGATATTTACTTGCCGCTGACGCTTATCTTAGATGATGATATGACAGTCATGCAGTCGCTATCTTACGCTGATAATAAAATTGGCGATGGCGGCTCAAATGAACTTATCAAAATCTTACTGCCCTATTTGCTTTGGCTATGCGTTGCCGAGCCTGAGATTATGCACAAGGGCGAGCCTGTCAGCCGTGCCAATTTAGACAAACCAAAATACCAAACAAATAAAAAAACAGGTGTATTTATTCCACCCAGCGAGCCATTTATTTATGAAATAGGTTCAAGATTGGGCGGTGAAATTCGGCACTATCAAGAGCAGATAGAGCAAGGCAAGCACAGACAAACAAGCAAAAAACGCCCCCACATCCGCCGTGGGCATTGGCATGGTCATTGGCATGGCACACGCCAAGCTAAAGAATTTAAAATCAAATGGCAACCCGCCATTTTCGTGAACGCAGGAGTATAAAATGAGCAAAAACAAAACCCCCGATTATGTGTTGCGTGCAAACGCAAATTATCGAAAAAAGCACACAACAAACAAGTCATTGCAACTTCATAATGAAAAAGATGCTGACATCATTCAAGCGTTGCAGAATGAAACTAAATCTTTTAATGCTTTGATGAAAGACATACTGCGTAATCATTATAATCTTAATCAAAATCAATAACTTATAAACTTTTTGAATATTTTTATAAAATAATGCTTGTATTATATATGTATTGATTATATAATACACACATCAAGACAAGAAAGCTTGATGAAACTGAAAACTAACTTAAATCGATATTAATCGACTGGAGACACAAAATGAAACTACTTAATATCAAAATCAATGAATTTGCCGTGACTGCAAATACTGAAGCAGGTGATGAATTGTACTTACAATTACCGCACACACCTGACAGCCAACACTCAATCAATCATGAGCCTTTAGATGATGATGACTTTGTCAAAGAAGTGCAGGAAATCTGTGATGAATATTTTGGCAAAGGAGACCGTACACTAGCTCGCCTAAGCTATGCAGGCGGTCAAGCATATGACAGCTACACAGAAGAAGATGGTGTATACACAACAAACACAGGTGATCAGTTTGTAGAACATTCATATGCTGATTACTATAATGTAGAAGTTTATTGTAAAGCTGATTTGGTCTAATCCCAAGACCTGAGCAAGTCTTAAAACTGCTTATTTTTTTAAGCTAGACTTTTAAGGATATGGCAATGAACAATCTAAAATTGAAAGCCCAGCGTCAATCGCTGGGCTTAACTACTCGGACGAACACGGTGTAAGCGTAAAAATCACCCAATCACAAAACTACTGCCCCTTTGCTTACCGCTTGGGTGCTTGTAGCCCAAATGTACCCATGAACGGGGTGAATTTGGGTACTCAATGATGGCTTGGTCAAAACCAATGCCCTTTTCTTTTAGCTTACGCACAATATGCGGTACAATGATTTTGGGCGTGCCAAATCTTGGCGAGCGAAAATCAATCGCAAAGCCTGCCATGTGGGCGGAAGTGCTAGAGCCGCCCACTGCTTTATTAAGTGCAGGGGAGCGATAGCCGCTTGTGATAATGATTGGCACGCCAAGTATCTCACGCACAGGCTGCCATAAATTCACTGCACTATCTATCAAGTTTTGTAAAACCTGCTGACTTGGCATGTTATCAATCTTACGAGCTGTCGCTGTATTACTAGCTAACAGCTCATTTAAGCTGATATTTTTAGTGATTGTGATAATCTTGCCATCATTTATCGCTATCTTTAACGCTTGTTTTGACTTATCACCCCAAATGCCATCGGCGGCCGTGCCAATTTGGGCTTGAATGTGTTTAATACTGCTCATTTTTACTCCTAAAAAAGCCCTGTTTAGGGCTTGTATAAATTGATTTGTGCTTTTCGTTTTGATAAATGCCGTCTGATTTTTATGCACTGCTTTTGAACTTTTAAGATACCGCCCACCCAATAAATCAAGAAAAGTAGTCGAGAAAATACTTCAAGCCGTGTAATCATCGGTTCATCAAAGCTTGCATACAGCAAAACTGACCATGCGAGCATACCAACAGCAACAAGCCACGCTTCGACGACTGGCGTTTTTTCACTAGAAAACGCTTTTAAATGCTTGATAAAAGTATGCACGCCAACAAAAAACCCAATCGCACAAATCAAGGCATTGATAATAAGTAAGTTACTCATCTTTTTTCTCCTTGTTTGACCAAGGTATGAATTTATTTTGGGCGGATTTGTACAGCTCGTTTTGTCGTTTTTGGTCTGAAATAAATACCAAAAATCCTGTAATGATGGGCGTTGAACAAATTGAGCCAACAAACGACCAAAACGCTAAGCTCACCGCTGGCGGTTCTGCCTGCCCATTGATAATCATCGCCATAGCAACGCCTGCAACCGTACCAATTAAGGGCTTGGCGATGAATGGATATTGCAGGCGGTTATCAATTTCATTAATCTTAATAAACGCACTCGCCCACCCACCCAAGAACGCAAACAGCCAAACACCGAACCAAGAAATTAAAAAAGGGGCATGAAGCCCCTGTAAGTCAATCATATATCACCTTTTATGCAAATTTAATGATGTTGTTGTCAATGAAATCACCAATTAGAATTACTTGGCAAATACCACCGCCTGAGTTGTTTAAGACAAATTGAATGGTATTTAAACCTTGCCTTAGCGGTAGGCTGATTTCTGTATTAATCCGACCTCGACCGAAAGGGGTCGGTACTCTTTCTTCGTTGTCGTAGTGATCATAGTTTGAATGGTAACCAAACGCCGAACTGCCATTGACATAACAATATAATTTATCATCGACCGTGTGTAGCTTTTGTTTGACAGTAATTGCTCGTTTACAAAATACTCTCATCTCATACAACACACTGCCAATATTTTCATTATTAAACCCTAGACTCTGAATAATAGAACCGTACGAGGCATAAGACGCTTTAAATGTTTTATCAAAACCACTTGGGCTGCTGGCATGATAACTATTTGAGATAAACATATCATACCCCAAAGCCACAGCACTGCTTTTTAAGCTTTCAACATCGATCTGACCCGTGATTTTATCAGCTAAAACTTGCCCACGGAACACGCCAGAATTTGCATTTAAATTCCCTTGGCTATCAACATTAAAATTACTGCCAATGTTAATACTGCCGCCTCGGATATTCGGAGCAGTAATTTGTGTATTTGCTCGGATTTTATCGCCTGAGATTGTGCCACTGGCTATCAAATCACCATTCAAATAGACTCCTGTTGGTACAGTTGTGCCGTTCAGCGTCGTTGGGCGTGTTATCACTGAGAACATGGGCTTTTTATCGCCCTGCGGACTTGCAACATAAAACTTATCAGCTCGCACTGCAAAATCAGACACGCCATTATTACTTGCTAAGCCGATACCTGACACCACACCGCCACTTTGCACTTTGAGCGTCCACTGTGCAGATAAGCCATTTAAGCTTTGAGCGTGTTGCTGAATGCTCGCCGTTTGACCATTTACCGTGGTTTGCACGGTATTAATCCGCTCAGACAAGCTTTGATTTGTCGTTGTTAGCGTTCGCTCAAGATTTGCAACGCTTGACTTAATGCTTGCTAAGCCTGAGCCTGTGGTGATTTTCTGTAAGCTTACACTTGTAATCGTTGAAATACTTCTTGTATTCGACGCATTGTGATAAAGCCACAGCTCATTATTACCACCTGTGCCAACATTCCACTCAAATTCAGCAGTGTAGACATTGCCTTGGCTTTCACTAATATCAGCAAGCTTTGAGTCGCCTGCTGAGCTTGAGTTATACGCCATAAAGCCCGTGCGGTTAATACCAAGCTGGGGAGCGTTCACTGTTAATCTCACCTTGTCGCCATTAGCAAGCGTTTCGCTAATGCGATAAGTTGCAATTAAATAAGCACCTGTTACAAGTGTTCTATTACTATTGATAAGCAAGTTATCACTAATGATATCTTCGCCAGCCAGCTCACTATCCAAACGGTTAATCCGCTCACCGATGGTTCTATTAGCGTCGCTTAGCGTGCGTGTTTCATCGCTGATTTGCGTAATACGACCGCCAAGCTCTGATTTTGCTGTATTAATCTGCTCAGTCAAAGCTCGCTCTTTGTCTGTTAAGCTCTGATTAAGTGTATTAATACTTGATGTGTTACCATTAACCGTCGTTTGCAAGTTTGAAACGGCTTGAGCATTGGCTCTATCGCCGTCAGCTCTTGCCGTCTCTTCTCTTGCGATACGAGCGGTCATGTCAGCGTCAGCTCTTTTATACGATGCATCAAGTGCGGTAATGCGACTTGATAAACTGCTATCGCCGTCAGCTCTTGCTCGCTGTTCTGTCGTGATTGCAGAATTAGCACTATTAGCTCTGCTAAGTGCGTCATCTGCAACACGCTTAGCATTGTTAGCCGTGCCGTTTGCAGTAGTAAAACTGGCGTTTAAGTTATCAATACGCTCGCCCAATGCTCGGTTAGCCGTTGTTAAGCTTTGATTAAGTGTATTGATACTAGATGTGTTACCACTTGCTGTTGTTTGTACGGTATTAATACGCTCACCCAAGCTTTGGTTTGTTGTTGTTAGCGTTCGCTCAAGATTGGCAACGCTTGACTTAATGCTTGCCAAACCTGAACCTGTCGTGATTTTTTGTAAGCTTACACTTGTAATCGTTGAAATGCTTCTTGTGTTTTCTGCATTATGATACAGCCACAGCTCATTATTAGCACCTGTTCCGACATTCCATTCAAACTCTGCAGTGTAACTATTGCCTTGCCTATTTCTAATATCAGAAAGCTTTGAGCCACTTGCTGAGTTTGAGTTATACGCCATAAAGCCTATGCGGCGACTGCCGAGCTGTGGGGCGTTCACTGTTAATCGCACTTTGTCGCCATTTTTTAGCGTTTCGCTAATGCGATAAGTTGCGATTAAATAAGCACCCGTGACAAGCGTTCTGTTGCTATTAATAAGCAAGTTATCGCTAATGCTATCAGCACCTGCAAGTTCACTGTCCAAGCGATTGATACGCTCACCAATCGCTCGGTTAGCGTCTGTTAGCGTGCGTGTTTCATTGCTGATTTGTGTAATGCGTCCGCCAAGCTCTGATTTAGCTGTGTTAATCTGAGTAGTTAAAGCCTGCTCTTTTGTTGTTAAGCTTTGGTTAAGTGTATTAATACTTGATGTGTTACCGCTAACAGATGAATTAACTTCATTAATCCGTCTTGACAGTGCTTGCTCTTTGCTTGCTAAGCTTTCAGTTAAGCTATTAACTGACGCTGTACTTGCTTTATTTGCAAGCTGGGCAGTTAATTGCTCTTGCTTTCTTGACAACGCTTGGTTTGCCGTTGTTAAGCTTTGATTAAGTGTGTTAATGCTTGAAGTATGACCACTTGTTGTGCTTTCAACTGTGTTAATCCGCTCAGACAAACTTTGATTTGTCGTTGTTAGCGTTCGCTCAAGATTGGCAATCTTTGAGCCATTTGATGTTGTTAAGCTTGCAGTAACTGTTTGAGCAGATGAACGAGGTTCACGATAAAACTGTAACACATTATTATTACCAAAGCTTACCCAATCAAACTCGCCACGCCATACGCCGCCATCATTTGTTAAATCACCGACTTTTGCCGCCCCAGCTGGGCTTGAGTTATATACAGCAACAGATGTTAAACCGCTTGCATTGTTTAAGCTGATGTACACTCGTCTGCCTGCTTGCAAGCTTTCAGTGATGGGGAAATCAATATTCCAATTGCTTGATGTTTTTGGGGTGTCGCCATCTCGTAACAAATTGGGCGAATATATCTCACTGTCTAAGCGGTCAATGCGTTCGGCTTGGGTGCGGTTAGCGTCTGTTAGCGTGTTAATGCTACTTTGTACACTCGCTTTATTGCCGTTATAGTCAGATTGCAGGGTGTTGATGCTTTGGCTTAGTGAGCTGTCGGCGGTTGTCAAAGTCCGCTGCACGCTTTGTAAATCAGCACTGCTTGCTTTATCCGCCATTTCGCTTCTTAGTCGCTCAACACTTGCCGCCTGCCCATTTTGGGTTTGCTTAATCGCTGTGATTTCGCTGTTTGCTGTGTCGCTTGTCGTTTTAAGCTGACTGTATTTTTGCGATAATTCCCCTGTGGTTACGCTAAGCTGTCGCACCTGCGAAGTATGACCGTTTACCGTTTGGGTGAGATTAGCGATTTCTTGCGTTTTGGCATTTTTATCAGCTTGCAACGCATTAATATCACGAATAGCACCTGTTACGCTGTCTGTGCTTGCTTTTGTAGCAAGCTCGCCTCGGATTTGTGTGCGTGTCTGCTCAATGCTTTGAGTGAGCTGATTGGCGGTATTATCAAGCTCACCTTTATCAACACTTTCAACCCAATCGCTCCACGCATCGCCCACTTTGGTGCGTGTATAGGTCTTGGTGCTGTCATTCCAAACGGTTTGCGTAATACGGTCGCCATTTCTTGCTTTATCAACCGTCGCATATTGCCAACCAGCCAAGGGCGTGTTAGTGTTAAAGCTGCTTTCAAGATAGTATTTACCTTGTTCTATCAAGCTGTTTAGTGATGTTGCCCCTCTTGTCTGCCACTGTGTTCTTGTATCAATATTGGTGATTGATTGAACCGCATCATTTAAGCGGTTATTAGCGTCTGTTAGCGTACTATTTATCGTATCTGCTCTACTGCTGACACTGCTGATATTGCTTTCAATCGTTGGGATTTTACTGTTAAAGCTATTAATATTACTCTCAATGCTTGGTATCTTGCTGTTAACGCTATTGATGGCACTTTCAATCGTTGGGATTTTATTAATGCTTGGGATTTTACTGTTAAAGCTATTAATATTGCTTTCAAGCGTGCCGATTTTGCCAATTGGCGTACGCAGTGATTGGTCAAGGTGGCTTTGACTGATTTGCCCTGACAGCAAGTCAAGCACTTTGTCAGCGTTCGCTGATGTTGTGCCAGATGCCCAAGCCGTCCAATCTGATGTATTGCCCAGTTTATCCACAATTCTTGCACGATAAAACTGGGTCAAATTACCTTGCAAGCCTGTGATTTCATGCTTATTGGTTGGGTAGGCAAAAGTACCAAGCGTGGTAATATGCGTGCGTCCATCGGGGCTAACCTCTATCTCGGTGAAATTGGTGTCATCAGAACCTTCGGCAAAATTCCACCCCAAATTCATGCCAAACAATACCCCCTGTACGCTAAGATTGATGGGGCGTGGCGGTTTGCCTTGTTTGCCTGTGATTTGCGTGAGTACGCTTGATGTTGCTAGGCTTGCTTGCCCAAACGCACTGATGGCGGTTACTCGGGCTTCATATTGCCCTGCATAGACTCCAGCGATTTCAATGCTGTTTGTGCCTGTGGGTGGTAGAGCTTGCCAGTTACCGTTGTCTTTACGCCACTGTACGGTATATTTGACCGCACCTGTTACCTGCTCCCAGCCAATGACAAGCGTGGTAATCGTTACGCCTTGATTGACCGTGTGATAACTTGACAGATTGACCGACTTAGTCGGAGCTTGCACGGTGGGGTTAATCACGCTAATCGGACGCTCGGAGGCGACCGCCCCTGTATCAATGGCATCATATTTGGCAGGGCTGTATTGTACGGCGGTGATGGTAAATTGGTGATTGTCATCAGCGGTTACTGACAGCACTCGAAATTTCATCGTGGCTAAATCCTGACTGTCTATCACCCATACATTTTGCTCGCTGATGTCGCCAAAGGGTTTAGTAACAGTAACATTATCGCCATTTACGCCGCTGATTTGCCGTCTTTGGCTTGTGCCATCATCGCCATTGATGACAAGGGTATCGCCTGCTTTGGCAGTGATGGCACGGTCAAGAGTAATCACGGTTTTGGTTTTGTTAATCGCAAGCACACGACCGCCCGTGGCACGCCCTGCAAACAGCTCATCACTAATCTCAATCACTTTGGCAGGGGCAGGGATATAGCCGTCCAAACCCACCTTAAATGTTACCATGCGTGTTTCAAGTTGTTCAGACTTTAACGCCCAAAGTCCTGCTCTTTGTGCTTGTCCTTTACTTGTACAGCCCCACGCTTGTATGTCCGCCACACGCACACCAAACTTGGCGATGGCTTTTTCATCTCTGACATATTCATATTCAGTTTTAAAATGATTGGCAGGGTTATCCCACGCCACCTTAGCCACCGTGTGGCGGTCTCTTGCTCGTGTGCCTGTATATTCAAAAATACCATCAATGACATTGGCACGGCTAAAACTGTAAATGCTGTCTTGGGGAATATCAGCATCTAGCACAATGCTGGTACCATCCCAATAGGATATGGCACGAAATACGCCTGCAAGTCTAGAAAGTAGCTCAAACGCACCCTCTGCTGACTGAATATAGACATTCACGGTAAAACGAGGCTCTTGTCCACCCATGCCATCATCGACCATCTCATCACAATACTGGGCTAAGCGGTACAAGCTCCATTTATCAATCATGCTTTGGGTCAGGCGAGAACCCAGCCCATAGCGTTCGGCGGTGCATAGGTCATAATACACCCACGCAGGGTTATTAGTGTACGCCATTTTAAATTGCCCATCCCAAAGCCCATCATAGGTGCGTGCGGTAGGGTTATAGTTGGTTGGCACTTTGATAATAAGACCACGGCAACGAGCTGACATTTTGGCGACATTGCTAAACTGCTCAGCATCATAGCGTAAACCCAAAAGGGCAGTATTGGGATAACGAAGTTTTAAATCAATCACCTCGGTGATGGCAGAGATGTACATTTTATCACTGACAAGCATCGATGTGCTATTAGGTGTGATACGGCGAACACGCACCGCCCAGCCTGTTTGTGCTTTGGGTAAATCAATACGGTGGCTACGCTCGTAAGCGTTGGATGTTTTGGCATTGATGGCGGTTGTTAGAGCTTCCACCCAGCCACCGTTGTCAGTTTTGACATCAATGGCGTAATCAATCTTTACGCCGCCCACATCGCCATTTTCACGGTTCTGCTGACGCAATGCTCCCCATTTTATACGCACACGCAGAGCGTCAAGGTCAAGATTGTTAAATGACTTAACCCACGGCGTGCCATGTTTTAGCTCCACGCCCACATTGGTCTCACTTGCCACATCAGCAAAACCGTCAATGTAGGTTTGGTCGTTTGTACCAGCACGAAAATCCACTTTGACATTTGGAAAATTAAACTCGCCATCATCATTTTGTAATGGCGTATCGTCTAAGTACACTGACTTATAGCCATCTGCAAGCCCTGCAATCTCACCCTCGCCCAAGCCATACATGATACTGATAAAAGTTTTGGACTGAGCAGAGTCAGGGGCGATGATGGGCTGTCTTTGTTTGCTGCTGCCTTTTTTTGAGCCGTGAATAGTCATTTTTTTTATCCTTATTTTTTATAACATGTCTTCTGGCAACTGACTGGCTGACATGATAAATCCGCCAATCTCTCGCTCGCCGTATAAAATTGGTACAGGATTGCCTTGGGCGATTGTGGTTACTGCACCGCCAAAGCCCTTGTTTGCCTTATTACCATCTTGGTTGTTGTCTTGGGCGTCCACCTTTGGCATGAGCATCTGAGAAATACCGCCCACCATAAGACCAATACCTGCTCCTATCAATCCTGCACCGACAGCACCAGCACCCCCAAAGGTCATGCCCGTAACCACAACCCCTGCCACGACCAATACCGCTCCGATGACAGTTTCTAAAACACCTGCTTTTTTTGAGCCTTCCACGATAGGCACAACACGGATAATCTTAGCGGTGTGGCTCATGTCAAGCTCACTCTCGCTAACATTGTGCTTATCGTGAAACACAGCAAAACGCAGCCCCTGCCTGTGGGCATTCATCATAAATGCTTCAAAGCCAGTAAGTTGCACGCATAACGCACGCATGGCTTCTTTGGTGGAATTGACAGATAACTTAAAAGTTTTACCGAATTTTTTGGCTAAAATGCCGTGTAAAATGATGGTTTTCATGATTACTCCTGCATTGACTGATGACGCACCACCATCGCCGTCCTATCCGCCCACCCCTTGCCATAAATCTCACGCACGGACTGCCGTCCATAGGGGTGGTGCAAAATTAGGGCATTGCCCACACAATCAGGCGTGGTTTCGCTTTTTAACGCTCCATCATCGCCAAGCCAAATCAAGGCATGATTAACATGATGGGTACGACCAACACGGCACAAGATGACATCGTGCTTTTGTAAATTACCCACAGACTTATCCACAGCCACAAAGCCAGCTTTTTCAAAGTTCTGTTCATAAAGTGGTTCATGGTTCTCATGCTCCCACCAAGCATCGCTACGGTCAAAATCAGGCAACTCAATATCAAGCTCACGGCTGTAATAATCACGCACCAAGCTATAACAATCCTGCACACCGTGGATATAAGCACGCCCCAAAAGTGGCGGTCTGTACCCACACGGCTCATATATGCCAAATGACGGCTCATCGGCGTATTCTTGCTTTGACACCGCCACGATGACCCACGGCACGCCATGTAGCTCAATTTGTAATTTATCCAAATCAGACGGCAACACGCCACCGTCAGGGTGGCTATGGACGATGGCTTGTATTCGACCCATACTTTCAGCACGGGCAAAATCTTTGGGGCAAAGGATAAATTGCTCATTGTCATGGGCGGTGTTGGTGCAAGGTATGTACTTTTTATCCACAATTAGCCCACAACACTCAGCAGGGTAGCAGTCAAAGGCGTGGGCGATGATGTCGGCTTTTAATTGTTTGGTTAATTTCATTTTTTGTCCTTTTTGATAAAACTGCCTTGCCAAATGTTCTTAGCCAAAATCTTTTTAACCTTGTCAAAATCCACCGCCCAGTTTTTTGATTGTGCAATGAATTTGGTGCATAAGTATAAATTATGCCTTGCCCTAGCAACATTCACCGCCTGTAATTCTATGCCGTGTAATGTGCTTATCGCCTGATATAAATCATTTGGGCATTTAATCACAGTCAAGCGGTTCATCAAATACATCATCAAATACCGCCCATCGCCTGTGCAAGGGTCTAGCACCTTAGAATTAAGGTTTAACCGCTCATCAGATGGAATTAAATCCAGCTGTTTTTGAACCAGCCAAAGCGGTGTTGTTACCTCTGCAAATTCTTTGGTTTTAAGCTCGGTTTTGTCTTTGCTGTCTGTGAGTGTTTTGATAAAATTGTACATCGCTTTCAATCATTTTTTGCCAAGGGTGATTTTTAGATTGTCTAAATCCTTTGGTAACGCACTTTTTGGGATAATCAAATCCTGCCAATTTGCAATGTTGCCTAAATTTCCAAATTAAGCCACATGCTCGCTTTGTGTCTTTATTGTGCTGTTGTTTGGCGTACTGACAATGTAAGCGGTACATCTCATCATAATTTTCATCAGTCAAATTCTGCCAAATCTCATCAATATTTTTAGGATTAGGCAATGGCTCGGCGTAGCGTCGTTTGGTCAAGACTAACGGCTATTTGACTTGATGAAGTTTTTGGCGGTATAACAGAATGCCAATAAGATTTTTAGCTTGCTTTAATTTTCTGTTTCGGTAATGCCCTAACGCTCTTTTGCGTTCGCATTCACGATACAAGCCATAAACTTCGTCAAAATCCCTATCGGTCATCGCCTGCCAAAGCTCTTGCCATGTCTCAAAGCTCTTGCCTTTTAGCTGTGGGTAATGGTCATTCATACATTATTCCTATTTACCAATCAAACTGCTGGCAGGACAGCCACCAAATGGCAAGGGTTTGTTTTGCCCAAAACGGCAAACACACGATTTCATGCGACCGCCACATTTATCCATGATGGGATTGTCGGTAGGGTTGTCGTGTTCATCAAACATGGCCGCCCCTGTATAGCCACATTCTTCGCCACGATATTTACCCACAACCGCCCAGTGGCAGTAATTGGTAATCTCTCTGACTGGGATTTTTTGACCTTCCAAATCAATGGGGTTGGATAATTCAAAGGTAACTTGGGCGTGGTTTTCTGATGTTTTTTGTTCCACAAACCAAATTTGCTCTTTACATTCATCAGAAGCGGTGGGGTTACCGTTGTCAAAATTAACCGCATCTAGGTATTTGGCAAGGGTGGTAATGACGGTAAGTTTTGCCCCTGCAAAGTCGTTAAACTGTAAACAATAGGCAGACACCGCCCCTTGTACCCCTGCAATGTTATTGGCAAGGGTTAGGGTTGGGGTGCTTGCTCTGCCATCTGAACGCATTTCAAGCCCTGTAACAGACAGAGCTTGGGGGTTGTACGCTTTGCCACGAAAAGTAATCACGCCATCATTACGCTCGTGGTTATGACCGTGAAAGCGTAAAATACCAGCACCCAGTTTACTTGCGTCAAGCTCAAAGAGCGTAATTAGCCCATCTACTGTGGGTTTTTGAAAGTCGCTGTTTAATGGCATATTAGCTCCAAATAAAAAGATAAGAAAATTTACTTTCCTTATCTTTGATTGTGTTATGCTTCACTTGGTGCTTTTGCATCATCTGCCTTGTCTGTGGTTTCACTGGCAAGGGCGGCACGCACCCCATAGCGGTTGTCCTTAAAAGACAGAATAAAGGCGGTGACTGTTTGGCTGTTGTCATAGCCTTGTAATTGGCGTAACTGGTTAGATGCCCACGCCAACAGGTCAGCACGAAATACCGTGGTGCGATTGCGTTTTAGCACGCCGTTGTTAGGCTCACCGTTCGCCACCTCAAAGCCATCATCTTCAGGGTAATAGGTAATCTCAATGGTACTGGCTTTATCGCCATGCTGGATTTTCCAGTAATCCACCTGTCCGATAAAGCTCTGTAATACCTGTGCCTCGGTGCGTGATAGTTCGGTTAGAGTTGTTTCACTCATTTTTTTGCTCCTAAAAAAGCCCTTGATTTACAAGGGCTGTGGGTATGTCGCCGACATTAATGTCGGCGAGTTAAAAAACCGCTCATCAGATGATGGGCGGTTTGGTTTAAAAAACCTGCTTTAAAGTAAACCCAATTTGCCAAACATCGCCCCCCGTCTTT
>ERZ1023270.102-NODE-102-length-18375-cov-145.505131_pt1 | contig 18375 bp, 17 predicted proteins | sample MGYA00380463_ERZ1023270 | MGnify/ENA primary metagenome ERZ1023270 (study PRJEB33173, sample SAMEA4830295) | metagenome | study: EMG produced TPA metagenomics assembly of the PRJEB25223 data set... | reverse complement strand
TCGTCAGTTTCATCTACAACCTCAAAACCATGTTTTGAGCTGACTTCGTCAGTTTTATCTGCAACCTCAAAGCTGTACTTTGAGCAACCTACGGCTAGTTTACTCTTTGATTTTCATTGAGTATAAACTAGACTTCGCAAAAGTAGAAAACTTACCGAAAATCTTCAATATGACAAAAACGTATAAGAACAGGTACACAAACCTTAATCTTATGCGTTTTGTTATAGTTTCCATACGCATTAAGGGGAAATAGTTGAAATCAGTTCTTTTAATAACCATTGAATACCATATACTACATTTACCCCAAATATGATATAGGCCGTATAAATCAAGTATTTCGATTTTTCCCGCCTCAAAGAATAGATCTTATACAAAATAAATAAATTTAAAATAATAAATAATAGAGACAAAATCTTCCTCCAAAATCAATCCTAAAAGTACACAGTCAAGCATAGCTCTAATCTTTATTTTCGATTCGAAATCACAAACTTATCAATGAACAATAAGTGATATAAGGTCAGTACCAAACCCCAAAAGCTACCACGAAAAGAGAATTCTTGATGATTGAGAGTAAACAAATCATGGTTACCAATATAGAGGCAGGTCAAAATAACAAATAAAATCCAAAATAAATCCGTCCATTTATATTTTGAAAAATATTTTTTTAACATAATAGCATATTTTTCTTGACTATAATAACAGTATATAATAAAATGTAAGCAGATACAAATAAAAAGGAGAAAAGCTCATGAACAAATTAATGAAATTTATTTCGGTTTTTTGACGTCAATTGTGTTAATTGTATCAGCGATTCCAAGTGTTTCAGCTGTATACGCTTCTGAACAAGTATCGCAAATTGAAACAAATATGGAACTTCAACCTGTCACTTCTCTAACAGAAGAACAAATCAATACACTTGCAAACGAAATCCAATCTTTTCATCCAGACGTCTCACAACAATGGATCAAAGAAGTAATTAACCGACAATTACAAGGCGATTATACAATCCCACCTACATACTCTCCATTTAGAGCAGCTTGGCAAGGTATTACAGTTAATCAAATGGGTGCTCTATTAGATACTGCAATAGCTTTAGCCTTAGGAGGAACTACTGCAGGCCTTGCAAATCTAATTAAAGTAAAAGGAAAACATGCAGCAAAAAGTGCTATTCGTTCAGCAATTTCTAGATATCTAGGTAGTTGGTTTGTAAATGATGTTGCTTTAGAATTCGCTATGAATTTATTATCACCGGGGACTTATTTAGCACAATTATGGGATAAAAATGATGCCATTCCTAACAACGGAAGGATTAACTTTTAATCATGAGATATACAATAAAATTAATTGGGTATAACGTATTTTCGTTGTTTATATTCTTTATCTTATCAATGTTGTTTAAAGTTCCCTTTAGGTGGTGGATCAGCATTGCAATGACGACTTCGTCGTACATTGTATATAATTACTTAAAGAAAAAGAGAGAAAAGGAATGATCTTATACCAGATCATTCCTTTTCTGCTTTCTGTAAATCCCTCGGAGTGTGTTTGGCGCTTTGATACGAAGTGTCAAAGCTGTATAAACGTTACTATTTCCAAAAAAGTAACAGAAAATTCCTGCTTTGTAGGACTGCTTTGGGTGAGTAATAGACATGTCGACTCACCCTATCTCCTGATGGCGAAAAGAATTTAGCAATGATGCAAGTTGTTCTGAACTCGAGAAAAAACATGCCGAAATCGAAGAAAAGCGTGCAGAACTTGAAGCGAAGAAGCAAGAAATGTTGAAGCGCTTGGATAAATAGAATTTAGAAAACAGAAAAAACTAAAAAGAATGTAGGGTTTATTTCCCTACATTCTTAAAATAACTTAGTACATAAATGACAATGCTGCCACTGCCGTCAATATTGCAAAAACTATTTTCCAAATTTTTTTATTTTTTCCAAAAATCTTATCAGGTAACAAGCTTATTACAAGAAAGGTAATAAACAACACCAATTTAAGTGTGTATATCATAAAAACACCTTCTTTCCTACAATTATATTATAATACTTTATGTAAGCGAATACAAGAGATATGAGGTAACCAACTACGAAAAAATATAAGGCTGAAGACAGTAAAAACCAGCATTTAAAGCCTTCACTGTATCTAGGATTTCCCTATTTTTAGACAAGATTGACCCAAATCCACAGCATTTAAAAAAGCGAATTTCAATCGAAACTCGCTTTTTTACAAGATGTATTAGTATAAATTTGTATCTTATACTCAATGAAAATCAAAGAGCAAACTAGGAAGCTAGCCGCAGGTTGCTCAAAGCACCGCTTTGAGGTTGCAGATAAAGCTGACGTGGTTTGAAGAGATTTTCGAAGAGTATTAGTTCAAGTGCCAGATGTCTTCGTTATACTGAGCGATTGTACGGTCAGATGAGAAGAATCCTGCTTTAGAAATGTTAACGATGACTTTATCCAACCATGCGTCACGGTCTTCGTAGTCAGCAAGCATTTGCTCTTTGACTTTGATGTAGTCTTCCAAATCAAGAAGAGTCATGAACCAGTCTTTGTTGATCAATTCATTGTAAAGACGTTCCAAGCGCTCTTTGTTTCCAGCTGCAAGAACTGCATCACTAACGATGAAGTCAACCAATGGTTTGATAGCTTCACGAGCGTAGAATTCGCTTGATTTGTAAGCTGCTTTTGCGTAAAGGTCGATAACAGTTTCTGAATCTTCACCGAAGATGTAGATGTTTTCTTCTCCAACCAACTCAGCGATTTCCACGTTAGCACCGTCCATAGTACCAAGTGTCAAAGCTCCGTTCAACATGAATTTCATGTTACCAGTACCTGAAGCTTCTTTAGAAGCAAGTGAGATTTGTTCTGAGATATCACATGCTGGGATAAGGAAACTTGCTGCAGTAACGTTGTAGTTTTCAACCATAACTACTTGCAAGTGTGGAGCTACTGCTGGATCGTTAGCAATAACTTCTGACATGCAAAGGATTAAATGGATAATGTCTTGAGCGATTGTGTAGGCTGGAGCTGCTTTACCACCAAAGAAGATTGTGATTGGACGAGCAGGGATGTTACCAGCTTTGATGTCAAGGTATTTGTGGATCACGTACAAAGCGTTCATTTGTTGGCGTTTGTACTCATGAAGACGTTTGATTTGGATATCAAAGATAGAATTTGAATTGATTTCCACACCTTGGTGTTCTTTCAAGTGACGAGCCAATTTACGTTTGTTGTGAGCCTTGATGCTTTCCAATTTTTCTTTGACAGCTGCTTTGTCTTCATAAGACAAAAGTTTTTCAAGCTCATCTGCTTCATGGTGCCAACCATCTCCAAGAATCTCATCTAAGTAGTGAGACAATCTTGGGTTAGCATGCATAAGCCAACGACGGAAAGTGATACCGTTTGTTTTGTTGTTGAACTTTTCTGGGTAAAGGTCGTAGAAGGCTTTCAACTCAGAATTTTTCAAGATTTCAGTATGGAGTGCTGCAACCCCGTTAACACTGTATCCGTAGTGGATATCCATGTGAGCCATGTGAACACGTCCGCTCTCATCGATGATTTGAACAGCTGGATCTTTGTACTCTGCCTTCACACGACGGTCCAATTCTTCGATGATTGGTACCAAGTGAGGAACCACTTCTTGCAAGAATTCAAGAGGCCATTTTTCAAGCGCTTCAGCAAGGATTGTGTGGTTAGTGTAGGCAGTCATGCTACGAACAATTGAGATTGCTTCGTCAAGCTCGATACCACGTGCAGTTAAAAGACGAATCAATTCAGGAATCACCATTGATGGGTGAGTATCGTTGATTTGGACAACTGCGTAGTCAGCAAGGTCATGCAAGTTGCTTCCTTTTTCGATTGCTTCGTCGATGATCAATTGCGCACCGTTTGAAACCATGAAGTATTGTTGGAAGATACGGAGCAATTCACCTTGACGGTCACTATCATCTGGGTAAAGGAAGAGAGTCAAGTTGCGAGCGATATCTGTCTTGTCAAAGTTGATACCATCTTTAATAATAGAAGAATCAACTGAATCCAAGTCAAACAAACGCAAGCGGTTTTTAGTCGCTGTTTCATAACCAGTAACATCAATATCGTAAAGAGTTGATGTCAAAGTAAAGTCTGCAAATGGTACTTGGTAGCTACGGCTTGAGCGAACCAACCAGTTTTGCTCTGTCAACCATGCATTTGGAATTGTTTCTTGTTGGTTGTTTTTAAGAACTTGTTGGAAAAGACCAAAGTGGTAGTTAAGACCAACACCGTCACCATTCAAACCAAGAGTAGCAATTGAGTCGATAAAGCAGGCAGCCAAACGTCCCAAACCACCATTACCAAGAGATGGTTCCAATTCAACTTCTTCAACTTCGATCAAGTCTTTACCTGCAGCTGCAAGTTCTTTTTTAACATCGTCGTAAAGACCAAGGTTAATCAAGTTGTTTGACAAGAGTTTACCAATCAAGAACTCAGCTGAGATGTAGTAAACTTTTTTCTTACCAGTGTTGACTGGTTTTTGGCTGCTTGCAAGCTTGCTGTAGTTAAGAAGAGCAAGGTAAAGCTCTTCATTGCTACATTCTGCAATGGTTTTATTGTAACGATTTTGTACAAATTCTTGTAGTGATAACATGTTTAGTTGTCTCCTGATTATTGTCTTATTTCTTTAAATCTACCAAATTTTCATTAATTCGGCGATAAATTGTTGTCAAGTCAAGCAAACCTTCCTCGACAGCTGGTGTCAATTGATCTTCAGTCATACGCCAAGACCAGTTTCCACCAAGGGTAGATGGGAAGTTCATACGAGCTGCCTCATCCAATTCTAGTAAATCTTGCATAGTTGCAATTGCCATAAAGCTAACTGATGAAAATACTGTACGAAGCATAGCGTGTACCACTGTTTCGTATTCTTTACGGTTCGTGTAACGAGCCATGTACTCACGAGTCGCATCATCAATCTCATTACGGTACCAACCAAGAACCGTATTGTTATCGTGTGTTCCTGTGTACATAACTGAGTTAGCAGGTGCCAAGTGTGGGCTATCAATGCTTTCGTCTTCTGGGTTGAAGGCAAATTGAAGAATCTTCATTCCTGGGAAGCCAGTACGTTCACGCAATTCGATCACTTCATCTGTCATGAAGCCAAGGTCTTCTGCGATGATGTTTAGCTCACCAAGTTCTTCCTTAACGGCTGCAAAAAGCTTGTAGCCTGGACCTTTCACCCACTCACCAGGTGCTGCTGTATCGGAACCAGCAGGGATTTCCCAGTAAGATTCGAAGCCACGGAAGTGGTCGATACGAACGATATCGTAGATTTTGAAGCTTTCACGCAAGCGTTCAATCCACCATTTGTAACCGTCTTTGTCCATTGCTTCCCAGTCATAGATTGGGTTACCCCAAAGCTGACCAGTTACAGAAAACTCATCTGGTGGGCATCCTGCGATACAAGTAGCCTTACCATTGACATCTGTTTTGAAGAGATGTGGATTTGCCCACATATCACTTGAATCTTCCGCTACGTAGATTGGCATGTCCCCAACGATTTCGATGTGGTTGTCGTTAGCGTAAGCTTTCAATTTCAACCATTGTTGGAAGAAGAAGTATTGAGTCACACGGTGGTAAACCAACTTGTCTGCCAATTGCTCACGATAGCTTTCAAGTGCTGAAGCTTTACGAGCACGAGCATCTGCATCTGGCCATTCAGTCCAAGCAAGATTGTCAAAATACTCTTTGATAGCCATATACTCAGCAAAGAGCTCAAGCCATGATTGGTTGTCTTGAGCAAATTTCTCAAAATCTTTAACATCTCCGACTTCAAAGAAACGTTTCACCGCTTTTTCTAAAAGAGGACGACGTGCATAGTAGATTTTAGCATAGTCAACTTCAGACGCATCGCTACCAAAGTCAACTCCTTCAAGGTCACTTGCTTCCAACAAACCTTGCTCCACCAAGATATCTAAATCGATAAAATGAGTGTTTCCTGCGAAGGCTGAGAAAGATTGGTAAGGAGAATCCCCGTAACTAGTTGCTCCTAATGGAAGGATTTGCCAGTAACGTTGTTTTGTACGGACCAAGAAATCAACGAAGTCGTAAGCACTTTGACCAAATGATCCGATTCCGTAAGCTCCTGGAAGAGAAGAGATGTGCATCAACACACCACTTTGACGTTTTTTCATAATAGCACCTCGTGTGTTAAAATAATGGAACGTTGCGTATTTTTCAGACGCAAACGTTTGCGTTACTTATAAGTATACTCCTTTTCAAGCATAATTGCAAGCGTTTTTAAAAAACTTTTTTGATTATTTTTAAGGAGACTAACTCATTTTAGCAAAGATAACTTAAAACTATCTAATCCTAAAGTTTGACTCTCACGAGACAGTCTACAAAGTACAAAACCTCCTTAGGGAGCTTTAATTTATATGCAATAAAGCACAAACGTCTATAGAAAATAGATATAGATTAGAAACAGGGAGGTAGCCCCTCCTGATTTCCCTCTTTAGACAGATTCCATATATTTTTATTAAAAATACTGTATTCTTATCTATTTCATACTTTTCTTCTATTAAAATGCAAAATTATGCTATCAAATCAAGCTTAAAAATTTTTTAAAATTTTTACAAAAAATACTTGCAACCGTTTTCTATTTGTGCTATACTAAGCTCATAAAGGAAAACGTTTGCGTTTCCTTATCAATAAAACTTGCTATTCTTTAGGAGGAATACACTATGTCATCTAAATTTATGAAGAGCGCTGCGGTGCTTGGAACTGCTACACTTGCTAGCTTGCTCTTAGTAGCTTGCGGAAGCAAAACTGCTGATAAGCCTGCTGATTCTGGTTCATCTGAAGTCAAAGAACTCACTGTATATGTAGACGAGGGATATAAGAGCTATATTGAAGAGGTTGCTAAAGCTTATGAAAAAGAAGCTGGAGTAAAAGTCACTCTTAAAACTGGTGATGCTCTAGGAGGTCTTGATAAACTTTCTCTTGACAACCAATCTGGTAATGTCCCTGATGTTATGATGGCTCCATACGACCGTGTAGGTAGCCTTGGTTCTGACGGACAACTTTCAGAAGTGAAATTGAGCGATGGTGCTAAAACAGACGACACAACTAAATCTCTTGTAACAGCTGCTAATGGTAAAGTTTACGGTGCTCCTGCCGTTATCGAGTCACTTGTTATGTACTACAACAAAGACTTGGTGAAAGATGCTCCAAAAACATTTGCTGACTTGGAAAACCTTGCTAAAGATAGCAAATACGCATTCGCTGGTGAAGATGGTAAAACTACTGCCTTCCTAGCTGACTGGACAAACTTCTACTATACATATGGACTTCTTGCCGGTAACGGTGCTTACGTCTTTGGCCAAAACGGTAAAGACGCTAAAGACATCGGTCTTGCAAACGACGGTTCTATCGTAGGTATCAACTACGCTAAATCTTGGTACGAAAAATGGCCTAAAGGTATGCAAGATACAGAAGGTGCTGGAAACTTAATCCAAACTCAATTCCAAGAAGGTAAAACAGCTGCTATCATCGACGGACCTTGGAAAGCTCAAGCCTTTAAAGATGCTAAAGTAAACTACGGAGTTGCAACTATCCCAACTCTTCCAAATGGAAAAGAATATGCTGCATTCGGTGGTGGTAAAGCTTGGGTCATTCCTCAAGCCGTTAAGAACCTTGAAGCTTCTCAAAAATTTGTAGACTTCCTTGTTGCAACTGAACAACAAAAAGTATTATATGATAAGACTAACGAAATCCCAGCTAATACTGAGGCTCGTTCATACGCTGAAGGTAAAAACGATGAGTTGACAACAGCTGTTATCAAACAGTTCAAGAACACTCAACCACTGCCAAACATCTCTCAAATGTCTGCAGTTTGGGATCCAGCGAAAAATATGCTCTTTGATGCTGTAAGTGGTCAAAAAGATGCTAAAACAGCTGCTAACGATGCTGTAACATTGATCAAAGAAACAATCAAACAAAAATTTGGTGAATAAAAAATTTGTTCAAGGGGGGTGGAAATCAAATCCCCCTTTGAATTTATCAATAGAGACACAAATAATTTAGCTTTCTTATAAAAAAGTAGTATCCTATGAAAGGAGTTAATATGGAAAAGCAACAACCTAGTAAAGCAGCCCTGCTGTCTATCATTCCTGGGTTAGGACAGATTTACAATAAACAAAAAGCCAAAGGTTTTATCTTCCTTGGTGTAACCATCGTATTTGTCCTTTACTTCCTAGCACTTGCAACCCCTGAATTGAGCAACCTCATCACTCTTGGTGACAAACCAGGTCGTGATAATTCCCTCTTTATGCTGATTCGTGGTGCCTTCCATCTAATCTTTGTAATCGTTTATGTACTCTTTTATTTCTCAAATATCAAAGATGCACATACGATTGCAAAACGCATTAACAATGGAATTCCAGTTCCACGCACACTCAAAGACATGATCAAAGGGATTTATGAAAATGGCTTCCCTTACCTCTTGATCATTCCATCTTATGTTGCCATGACCTTCGCGATTATCTTCCCAGTTATCGTAACCTTGATGATCGCCTTTACCAACTACGACTTCCAACACTTGCCACCAAACAAGTTGTTGGACTGGGTTGGTTTGACCAACTTTACAAACATTTGGAGCTTGAGTACCTTCCGTTCTGCCTTTGGTTCTGTTCTTTCTTGGACTATCATTTGGGCTTTGGCAGCTTCTACTTTACAAATCGTAATTGGTATCTTCACAGCTATCATTGCCAACCAACCATTTATCAAAGGAAAACGTATCTTTGGTGTTATTTTCCTTCTTCCTTGGGCTGTCCCAGCCTTCATCACTATCTTGACATTCTCAAACATGTTTAACGATAGTGTCGGTGCTATCAACACTCAAGTATTGCCAATCTTGGCTAAATTCCTTCCTTTCCTTGATGGAGCTCTTATTCCTTGGAAAACAGACCCAACTTGGACTAAGATTGCCTTGATTATGATGCAAGGTTGGCTCGGATTCCCATACATCTACGTTTTGACTTTGGGTATCTTGCAATCTATTCCTAACGACCTTTACGAAGCAGCTTATATTGACGGTGCCAACGCTTGGCAAAAATTCCGCAACATCACTTTCCCAATGATTTTGGCTGTTGCGGCACCTACTTTGATTAGCCAATACACCTTCAACTTTAACAACTTCTCTATCATGTACCTCTTCAATGGTGGAGGACCTGGTAGTGTCGGAGGTGGAGCTGGTTCAACCGATATCTTGATCTCATGGATCTACCGTTTGACAACAGGTACATCTCCTCAATACTCAATGGCGGCAGCTGTTACCTTGATTATCTCTATCATTGTCATCTCAATCTCTATGATCGCATTCAAGAAACTACACGCATTTGATATGGAGGACGTCTAAGATGAATAACTCAATTAAACTCAAACGTAGACTGACTCAAAGCCTTACTTACCTTTACCTGATTGGTCTATCAATTGTAATTATCTATCCACTGTTGATTACCATTATGTCAGCCTTTAAAGCAGGTAACGTCTCAGCCTTTAAACTAGATACTAATATCGACCTCAATTTTGATAACTTTAAAGGCCTCTTCACTGAAACCTTGTACGGTACTTGGTACCTCAACACTTTGATTATCGCCTTAATTACCATGGCTGTTCAAACAAGTATCATCGTACTTGCTGGTTATGCTTACAGCCGTTACAACTTCTTGGCTCGTAAACAAAGTTTGGTCTTCTTCTTGATCATCCAAATGGTGCCAACTATGGCCGCTTTGACAGCCTTCTTCGTTATGGCGCTTATGTTGAACGCCCTTAACCACAACTGGTTCCTCATCTTCCTCTACGTTGGTGGTGGTATCCCGATGAATGCTTGGCTCATGAAAGGCTACTTCGATACAGTGCCAATGTCTTTAGACGAATCTGCAAAACTAGACGGTGCAGGACACTTCCGCCGCTTCTGGCAAATTGTTCTACCACTTGTTCGCCCAATGGTTGCCGTACAAGCTCTCTGGGCCTTCATGGGACCTTTCGGGGACTACATCCTCTCTAGTTTCTTGCTTCGTGAGAAAGAATACTTTACTGTTGCCGTAGGTCTCCAAACCTTCGTTAACAATGCGAAAAACTTGAAGATTGCCTACTTCTCAGCAGGTGCTATCCTCATCGCCCTTCCAATCTGTATTCTCTTCTTCTTCCTACAAAAGAACTTTGTTTCAGGACTTACAAGTGGTGGCGACAAGGGATAATTTATCCCCGCCACCCTTTTTCATTTTATACTCTTCGAAAATCTCTTCAAACCACGTCAGCTTTAGCTCCAACCTCAAAGTTGTGCTTTGAGCAACCTGTGGCTAGTTTGCACTTTGATTTTCATTGATTATTAGCAATTGTCACTGTAAATAATATCCTTGTAGCAAGCAATTTTTCTCCTAGACTTGAAATAAAGCGCATTTCTCTATATAATAATACTCATATAGAAAACACCTTTTAGAAAGATACCTATGCTTCCATATCCATTTTCCTATTTTTCAAGTATTTGGGGGTTTCGTAAGCCCCTGTCCAAACGTTTCGAGCTCAACTGGTTTCAACTTCTCTTTACCAGTATCTTCCTTATCAGCTTGTCTATGGTACCCATTGCTATCCAAAACAGCTCCCAGGAGACCTATCCGCTAGAAACTTTTATCGATAATGTCTATGAACCTCTGACAGATAAGGTTGTCCAGGATCTCTCTGAACATGCTACAATTGTCGATGGCACATTAACTTATACTGGAACAGCTAGTCAAGCCCCTTCTGTTGTGATTGGTCCAAGTCAAATCAAGGAATTACCTAAGGACTTGCAACTGCATTTCGATACAAATGAGCTAGTCATCAGCAAGGAAAGCAAGGAACTGACCCGCATCTCTTACCGAGCCATTCAGACTGAGAGTTTCAAAAGCAAAGACAGCTTGACCCAAGCAATTTCTAAAGACTGGTACCAACAAAATCGTGTCTATATCAGCCTCTTCCTAGTTCTCGGTGCGAGCTTCCTCTTTGGTTTGAATTTCTTTATCGTCTCTCTAGGAGCTAGTCTTCTCCTTTATATCACTAAGAAATCACGCCTCTTTTCATTTAGAACCTTTAAAGAGTGCTATCACTTTATCTTGAACTGTTTAGGATTGCCGACTCTGATTACACTTATTTTGGGATTATTTGGCCAAAATATGACAACCCTGATTACTGTACAAAATATTCTTTTTGTTCTGTATCTGGTCACTATCTTTTATAAAACACATTTCCGTGATCCAAATTACCATAAATAGGAGATTTTTATGCCCGTTACGATTAAAGACGTGGCCAAGGCTGCTGGTGTTTCGCCTTCAACCGTAACCCGTGTTATTCAAAATAAATCAACCATTAGCGACGAAACAAAAAAACGCGTTCGCAAAGCTATGAAGGAACTCAACTACCACCCAAACCTCAACGCTCGTAGCTTGGTAAGCAGCTATACTCAGGTTATCGGATTAGTTCTTCCTGATGACTCAGACGCCTTCTACCAGAATCCTTTCTTTCCATCGGTTCTACGTGGCATCTCTCAAGTCGCATCTGAAAACCACTATGCCATTCAGATAGCAACAGGGAAAGATGAGAAGGAGCGTCTCAACGCTATTTCACAAATGGTCTACGGCAAGCGTGTAGATGGGCTAATCTTTCTCTATGCCCAAGAAGAAGACCCTCTCGTAAAACTCGTCGCAGAAGAACAGTTCCCCTTCCTTATCTTAGGTAAATCTCTATCTCCTTTCATCCCACTTGTCGACAACGACAATGTTCAAGCTGGTTTTGATGCGACTGAATATTTCATCAAAAAAGGCTGCAAACGCATTGCCTTTATCGGAGGAAGTAAAAAGCTCTTCGTGACCAAAGACCGTTTAACAGGCTATGAACAGGCGCTTAAACATTACAAACTTACCACTGACAACAATCGCATCTACTTTGCCGACGAGTTTCTGGAAGAAAAGGGCTATAAATTTAGCAAGCGATTATTCAAGCACGATCCACAAATTGATGCTATCATCACAACCGATAGCCTCCTAGCTGAAGGTGTTTGTAACTATATTGCCAAACACCAGCTGGATGTCCCTGTTCTCAGCTTTGACTCGGTTAATCCCAAGCTCAACTTGGCAGCCTATGTCGATATCAATAGTTTAGAGCTTGGTCGTGTTTCCCTTGAAACTATTCTCCAGATTATTAATGATAATAAAAACAATAAACAAATTTGTTACCGTCAATTGATCGCCCACAAAATTATCGAAAAATAAGAGACTGGGCAAAAAGTCGTTAAAAGCAAAAACGCATACTATCAGGTATTGAAAAAACTTGATACTATGCGTTTTATTGTGGGAAGATTTACTTCCTTTTCTACTGAAATTGAGTCTTTTCCCAAGATCTTTTTATACTCAATGAAAATCAAAGTGCAAACTAGGAAGCTAGCCACAGGTTGCTCAAAACACTGTTTTGAGGTTGTGGATAGAACTGACGAAGTCAGCTCAAAACATGGTTTTGAGGTTGTAGATGAAACTGACGAAGTCAGCTCAAAACATGGTTTTGAGGTTGTAGATGAAACTGACGAAGTCAGCTCAAAACATGGTTTTGAGGTTGTAGATGAAACTGACGAAGTCAGCTCAAAACATGGTTTTGAGGTTGCAGATAGAACTGACGAAGTCAGTAACATATATACGGTAAGGCGACGCTGACGTGGTTTGAAGAGATTTTCGAAGAGTATTAATCACTAATTATCTATCTCAACAAATCTTCCTAGAATATGAACATTTTCCGAGACAGAGACAAAGGAGCTTGGATCCACTTGTGTCATAATCTGTTTAAATTCATTAAACTCTGCACGTGTAATGACAGTGATTAAAACTGCCTTTCTCTCGTGATTATAGGTTCCTTCTGCATCGTGGATCATGGTTGCTCCGCGGTGCAATTTTTTATGGATTTTTTCAATTACCTTCTCTGGATGATTTGTCACAATCATGGCCTGCATACGCTTTTGCTTAGTAAAGACTGCGTCTGTCACACGGCTAGAGACAAAGATGGTAATCATAGAATAAAGAGCGTATTTCCAACCAAAGGTCAAACCTGCTATCAGCATGATAGTTCCATTTACCAAGAAAGAAATACTACCGACATTCTTACCCGTTTTCTTGCGAATAGTCAGGCTGACGATATCCGTCCCACCACTGGAGATATTGTTTCGAAGAGCAAAACCAATCCCCAAACCCATAACAACACCCCCAAAAAGGGAATTGATAATGGGATCCTCCGTCAAGGTTGCCACAGGGACAAACTGGATAAAGAAGGAACTCATAGATACCGTGATAAAGGTAAAGACGGTGAACTTATGGCCAATCTGATACCAAGCTAAGACCATCAAAGGGAAGTTAATGGCGTAGAAGCTTAGCGAAATCGGAATATGAAAACCAAACCAGTGATTACTCAAGGCAGAGATAATCTGTGCCAGACCTGTTGCACCACTCGAATACACATGCCCTGGTTGGAAAAAGAAATTAACTGCTACTGCTGATAAAAAACCATAGACCAGAGAGGCCGAAATCTTCTCATCATACTTTTCTCGAGAGATACTTTGTAAGACACGTAAAATTTTTATCTGATAAGCAAAGCGGCGCAGATAATAGCGCCACCGCTTAATTCGTTTTGTTTGTTTCATCTTCTTCTACTTGTAAGCTGAGTTCCTCTAGTTGTTTGAGAGCGACTGTTGATGGAGCTTGTGTCATTGGGTCAGTTGCCTTGTTGTTCTTAGGAAAGGCAATGACTTCACGGATATTTTCTTCTCCAGCAAGCAACATGACAAAACGGTCAAGCCCGATAGCCAAACCACCGTGTGGTGGGAAACCATAGTCCATGGCTTCAAGAAGGAAACCAAACTGGTCATTGGCTTCTTCAGCTGAGAAACCAAGAGCCTTGAACATGCGTTCTTGAAGGTCTTTTTGGTTGATACGAAGGCTACCACCACCAAGCTCATAACCGTTCAAGACGATATCGTAAGCAATGGCACGAACCTTAGCCAAATCACCTTCTAATTCGTGAGCAGTCTCTTCCTGTGGAAGGGTGAAAGGATGGTGGGCGCTCATGTAGCGGCCTTCTTCTTCAGACCATTCAAACATCGGCCAGTCAACCACCCAAAGGAAGTTGAACTTATCATTATCAATCAAGCCAAGCTCTTTAGCAATACGTCCACGAAGGGCACCCAGTGTTGCATTAGCCACTTCAAGCGTATCCGCCACAAAGAGAACCAAGTCCTTATCTTCAAGAGCAAGCGCTGTTGTCAATTCTTCTTGGATACCAGTCAAGAACTTGGCAACTGGTCCGTTTAATTCTCCATCAACCACCTTAACCCAAGCAAGACCTTTGGCACCATACTGTTTGGCTACTTCCGTCATCTTGTCGATGTCTTTACGTGAATAGTTGTCCGCAGCTCCTTTGACCACAATCGCTTTTACAGCAGGTGCTTCTGAAAAGACTTTAAAGTCTACACCTTTGACCACTTCTGTCAAGTCCTGAAGCAACATGTCAAAACGAGTATCTGGCTTGTCAGAACCGTAAAGAGCCATAGCATCATCGTATTTCACACGAGGGAACGGTAGCGTTACTTCGATGCCTTTTGTTTCCTTCATCACGCGCGCGATCAAGCCTTCTGTAATATCTTGGATTTCTTGCTCAGTAAGGAAGGACGTTTCCAAGTCGACCTGAGTAAATTCAGGCTGGCGGTCTCCACGCAAGTCTTCGTCACGGAAACATTTAACGATTTGGTAGTAACGGTCAAAACCAGCATTCATCAAGAGCTGTTTCGTGATTTGTGGACTTTGAGGAAGAGCGTAAAAATGCCCCTTATTAACACGAGACGGCACTAAATAATCACGCGCCCCTTCAGGCGTTGACTTAGAAAGGAATGGTGTCTCCACGTCGATAAACTCCAACTCATCCAAGTAGTTGCGGATAGAGTGGGTCACCTTGGCACGAAGTTTAAGATTTTCCAACATTTCTGGACGACGAAGGTCAAGGTAACGGTAACGCAAACGTGTATCGTCATTTGCCTCAATGCCATCCTTAATCTCAAATGGTGTTGTCTTAGCTGTGTTAAGCACAATAAGAGCTGTCACGTTTAACTCAACCGCACCAGTTGGCAACTTATCATTGGCTTGCTCACGCGCAGCGACCTGACCAGTCACCTCAATAACAAATTCGCTACGAAGGCTTTCAGCTGTTGCCATAACCTCTGCAGATACTTTTTCAGGGTTGATAACCAACTGCATGATTCCTTCACGGTCACGAAGATCGATAAAGATCAAACCACCAAGGTCACGACGACGGCCAACCCATCCTTTCAAGGTTATTTCTTGTCCGATGTGTTCCTCACGAACACGACCAGCATACATACTACGTTTCATTATTTCTCTCCTCTTTTATTCTGTTACTATTTTACCATAAAAGCGCAGGCTCTTCATGAAAATCATCAGAAAAGTTTGCCAGTCTTTAAAAGTCAGGTGAAAGCCCTAAAAATTAGCGCTAATACTCTTCGAAAATCTCTTCAAACCACGTCAGCGTCGCCTTACCGTAGTACGGTTACTGACTTCGTCAGTTTCATCCACAACCTCAAAACCATGTTTTGAGCTGACTTCGTCAGTTTCATCTACAACCTCAAAACAGTGTTTTGAGCAACCTGCGGCTAGCTTCCTAGTTTACTCTTTGATTTTCATTGAGTATAATACAAAAATCCGATGAACTTCACCGGACTCTTTTATTTTGAATTTTTGCCTGCTTTACGCTTTTCAGCGATTTCGGCTGCCTTTCGAGGCAAGACAATTTCCGTTATGTAAGCCGTCCCAAAACGCAGTACACCTGCAATAGGAGCAAAGACAACTGCTAGATAGTTATAGAAGAAATCGCCTTTGAAGGCATAAGCTAGCGCTCCAATGATGAAAAATAGAACGACTGCCTGAATCACTGCTACTAAAATTACTCGTTTCATGTGACCTCCTGACTCTATTATAGCATGAGAATCATCAAAAAGCCGACTAAATTATTCAAAGCGTGAAGAGAAATACTGTAGACCAGACCTTTTCTGCTAATGTAAGCCAAACCCAAACTAAAACCAAGGCTAAAATAGACAAAAAATTGTTGCACATCACCTGGAAAATGAATCAAGGCAAATAGAAGACTAGATACCAGAAGAAAAATCAGGGTTCGTTTACTATTGTCCTGCTTAGGAAAGAGATAGCGTGCTAACATCCCTCTAAAAACAATCTCTTCCGTCAAAGGAGCAAAAATAACCACAGCAAAGAATGAGAAAAGTGGTTGAGACAAGGTCAAGTCTGTCGCTATTTGTTGATTTACTGAAGGATCATCTGGCAAGAAGAATTGAACGACCAGAGATAAGAACCAAACCAAGACAGGAAGCCAAATAAATCGGTTAAAGCCGCTCTTCTCAATATAAACAGGAGCTTTCTGATACCATTTGTAAATGCCGTACACATATACTCCAGCCAAGACCACATAGAGTAGAGTAACAGCATAGGGTGAAGCGCCTAAAGCAAGCGACGCAGTCGCGAGCCCCTGAATAAAGCCATAGATAAATAAAAAGGATAGAAGGGCTAGAAGAATCCAGCCAAGGTTTTTAAGTAATTTCATAGATAACTCCTTTATTTGAAATAACGTTTTACCATAGGTAACTGCATCACATTGATATAAACATGGATGGCTCCTACAAGCAAGAAAGCTAGTAACTGAATCTCTCCTGTCAAGAAAGAAAGGATAATAAGAAAAATATATAAGGCTGGTAAGACATATTGGTGTAATTGGAATAAAATTCGAAAACTCTGTTCCAAATTAGCCTGACGCTCCCCTTCATCATAAGAATTTATATAGTTCAAGACATCCTTTGGTGTAGCGAAAAATTCCAAATCAAACTGACGAACAATCGCAATGGTTTTAAAAAGAGATTTTTGAGCGACTAAGAATACCACAAAGAGTAAGAAAGAAAGGAAAAATGTTTGAGGGTTTGTATGCAATATAATCACCTCACTTAATGAAATAAAAATAGCCAATGGAATCGCTACACCTGTAATATTAAAAGCAATGGTTCCAAACTCAAGATTCCGATACATTTGCACATAATAGGTTTCATTCAGATCGTCATCCATTTCCTCTTGATACAAGGAATGAAATTTTCTGCTTTTCTTTAAGAAATTGAAAGTCAAAAACATACTAATGAAACCTATCAGTAAACAAATAGCTGATATCCATGGCATCAAGGCTTTTACATCTAAAATAATTTCGTGGGATTCGACACGTGCCTTAAACATCCCTACAAACATGCCCAAGACCCCCCCAAGACAATAGACATCAAAAATAACAATCTACGTTTCTTTTTCATATTCATTCTCCTTTTTCACTTGCTAGATTTTTGGATTTCTTTTCAATCCATTCAGTTACTGGGATGAGAGCAAAGTAGACCCAAACAAATTGGTCGCTTTGATAGAGATTAAACCAGCTTAGGTCCATCCCAATCAGTAGAAATACGCTGACTAATAAAGCTATGACCACTACATAATAAATCACTTTATACTTGTTCATCACTCGTCCTCCTCCAAACGAAATACCGATTCGACTGTTTCGTTGAAAATTTGAGATATTTTCAGGGCAATGATAATGGATGGGGTGTACTCATCCCGTTCTAGTAGGCTAATGGTCTGTCTGGAAACCCCTGCCAGTTTGGCTAGGTCGGTTTGATTGAGACCATCGCGAGCTCGAAGCTCTTTTAGACGATTTTTTAGTTGCACGTTACACACCTACTCTCCGTCAAATTCAACGGTTTGGATATCTTCAATACGTTGCAACTTGAATTTTTCTTTTCCCGTATTATCAACACTACGTAGTTTGACCCATTCCTCATCAACATCCACAACTTCCCAGTTATCTGGCCCAATATACACTCCCGTTATAATTGGTTCCTTTCCAATCATTTCTTGTAATAATCTCGACATTTCTGCGTCTCCTTTCTCTTTTCGCTCAAGTTTTTTGATTTTATTCTCTAGTTTCTTGATTTTTTTAGAATTATTAGAATAAAAGAAAATCATAAATAGTATAAATCCTAGTACCCACATTATAACTCCTTTCTGCTTCCTATTTCTTAACTTGAATTCATTGTAACATATCTTTTTCTTTTTGACAAGTATAGTTGTCAAAAAGTTTATGATTTTTGTCATTTTGCAAAAGAAAAAGGTCAGGAGTAAGTTCCTGACCACTTTATCTATCATTAATACTCTTCTAAAATCTCTTCAAACCACGTCAGCTTCACCTTGCCGTAGGTATGGTTACTGACTTCGTC
>ERZ1023270.93-NODE-93-length-20652-cov-5.279749_pt1 | contig 20652 bp, 14 predicted proteins | sample MGYA00380463_ERZ1023270 | MGnify/ENA primary metagenome ERZ1023270 (study PRJEB33173, sample SAMEA4830295) | metagenome | study: EMG produced TPA metagenomics assembly of the PRJEB25223 data set... | reverse complement strand
TCACCAACATGGGTACGAGTGGCATCGAATATTTCACACCAATTCTTAACCTGAGTGAAACAGGAATACTAGGTGTAGGTGCACTTTCTAAAGAAGTTGTACTTGAAGGAGATAGTGTTAAACAAGTATCACGTATACCGTTAAGCTTAACGTTTGATCATCAAATTCTTGATGGTGCGAGCGCTGCCGATTTCTTAAAAGTATTAGCTAAATATATTGAAAATCCATATCTCTTAATTCTTTAATAACAAATATATTTAATTTGATTAAGGCCCTCAGTACACTAAACAGTGCTGGGGGTCTTTTCATGCTTCAAACTACATTTCCAATCATGTCGCACAACACAAAGTCGCTTTATTGAAAAAGTAAAAATTCTGTCACTTACGTTTATTTGAAATTATAAAAATATAACTCTAATATAAAATTGAAAGGGTATAAAAGCGCTTACAAAAAACGAGTGATTATGTTCATAACAAACGTTATCAAGGGATGAAAACAACTTCAAAGGTGAAAGGGGTACAAATGATGTCTAAATCGTATGATTTGATCGTTATTGGAGCAGGATCTGGAGGTTATGTCGCAGCAATTCGAGCAGCACAACTAGGCAAAAATGTAGCGATTGTTGAGAAACAGCACGTTGGTGGTGTATGCCTCAATGTAGGTTGTATACCGTCGAAGATATTTTTAGAATATGGTGCTAAAATGAGAGATATTAATTCTGCAAACAATTGGGGAATTAAAACGAATCACATAGACATTGATGTAACTAGTCTCGTAAAACGTAAAGATCAAGTGGTTAAGACAGTGACTGATGATGTTCGAGACGCATTAAGACAACACAACGTTGATTTTATTGAAGGGGAAGCAGAAGTTCTTGAAGGATTGAAAGTTCAAGTTGATCAGGCCATCTATACGGCGAAAGATATTATTTTAGCGACAGGAACAAAGCCATTCGTACCACCAATCGAAGGGCTAGACAAAGCGCACTTTGAAATAGCTGATACATTTTTCGACATGGAACAGCTGCCGAAACAACTTGTGATTATTGGCGGTGGCGTTATTGCCTCGGAAATAGCCTCATCAATGGCTGATTTAGACGTAGATGTTACGATTTTGGAAAAGGGCGATAGCATCCTATCTAGTGAAATTAAAGAAATACGTGACCATCTATCAACCTATTTGAAACAACAAGGTGTTAACATCATCACCAATTCAGAAACTAAGAAAGTAAATGCAAAGACTTTGGAAATTGGTGGAAAAGATGGTCCTAAGGAAATACCATACGAGACATTACTCTTTGCGACAGGACGACAACCTAATGTTCATGTAGCTAAGGCACTTAATTTAGAACAAAATGGCAAATGTTTACAAGTTAATGAACATTATGAAACTAGTTACGCACACGTCTATGCGATTGGTGATTTAGTGCCAGGCTATCAGTTAGCACATACTGCAAGTGCACACGGTAAATATGTGGCAGAATATATTGCAGGCAAACAACTAGAGACGATTAATCAAGAGGATATACCAAGATGTATTTATACAAGATTGGAATCTGCGTCAGTAGGTTTATCAGAATTACAAGCACAAGAAGCGGGTTATGAGGTTGAAGTGACGACTGCACCTTTTCAGAAGAATCCTAAAGCAATCTTAAAAGGTGAAACACAAGGAATGGTTAAAATAGTAGCGAATAAGCAGGATGGTAAGATTTTAGGTGGGTTTGTCGTTGGACCTCATGCGACAGATTTAATTAGTGAAATCTTAGGCATTAAGGTTTCGGGCGGTACATTAAACGATATTTCTCGAATTATACAACCACATCCTTCACTATCGGAAGTGATTGGTGAAAGTACAGATGCATCTTTTGGAAAAGCAATATATCAATAAGTAAGATCGATTATGATCTTTTAAAGTCTTAGTAAAATACATTGATAATCTATACCTTTTAACACATTAGCGATTTGATTATAAATTATACAAAACGAATTATAATATATAAGTTACTAGCATGAAAAATCCCCCAGGCGCGTCAAAGTTGCTGGAGGTTTTAATGTGTCATTTATGTAACTCGTTAATTAACGTAGCGATTAAAATGTTAAAGTAAATTAAATTGTTTAAGTAATAAACCTCATTCGTTAAAAATACACAGTATTGTGTAAACTACATACATTAAAGTAACTTAATAAACTGCAATTTAGCAGCCATTGAATAGTAACTATCTTTTATCATAAGATAGTTGACTTATTTTTTAAAATACACTATCTTATATTATAAGATAGTTAATAAAAGGTGATGACATGTCAGTATCTAATCAAATGATGAAGGGGCTTTTAGATGGTGCAATACTTGGACTTATAGCTAAGGGTGAGACGTACGGATATGAAATTTTAGAGAAATTAAATGAAAATCAATTTCCTGAAGTTAGCGATGGTAGTATTTATCCAGTGCTACTCCGATTAAGCAAGAAAGGCTATGTTCACACAACCACGCGCAAATCGGATAACGGTGGACCTAAGCGGAAGTATTATACGATTTCTGAAAGTGGACAAGAAGAGTTAGAACGATTCAAAGAGAAATGGAGTTATCTTAACTCAGGAATGAATAACTTATTCGGGAGTGATGAATATGATGACTAAAGAACAAGAGGACTATATATTTAAATTAAAGGCAGAATTAATGTTTAGAGGTAAGGATGAAGATGAAGTACACGCTATTGGAGATGAATTGCAAGATCACTTTGAAATGGCAGAAGCGAATGGTGATGATGTTAGTAATATTTTAAACACACCAGTTAAAGATTATGCCGACAACTTTTCTAAAGAAATGAGTTTTACCAAAGGGTTACCTAAATATTTAACGTACTTCGTACTCTTTATGTTTGCGATATTCACAATTCCAGATTTCTTTGAAAATGACTTTACCCTAACATTAGGATATATTTTAAATACAATCTTTATCTTCGTAATAAGTGTTGTCGTGCCATTATTTTTAATAAAAAAAGCTATTATGAAATATGGCGATGCTAAACGTGTGTATGTCTATGCATTCATAGGGGGAGTAGTTCTTTTCTCACTGATGGTTTTAAGTACGTTTATTGCTAAAAGATATCCAATATATACACTTGTGACACTAAATCAAACCCAAAGCATCATTACTGGGCTCATATTATTAGCAATCGTCATGTTACTATGTTTCATAGTTAAACAAAAACTATTTGCACTTGTATTATTTATCGTTTGCTTACCTAATATAATAGGACAAATCTTTAAAGCACATAGCCATTCTAACGAGCAATTTTTAACAATATCACTTGTACTTTACATCGTGTTGATTATTGGAATGAACATCGCATTCTTCGGTCATGCTTATTATACAAATCGAAAAAAGAAAAAGCGTTAGTTAGAGGAAAGTTTAAAATACGAACTATTATATTACGAAACGAAAATAGAAATAATATAACCTTTAATATAAATATTAACTAAGAGCTAAATCACGTCTTACTGAAACTTTGAATGAGATTTAACTTTTTATTGAAAATCAATTAGCTAAAAAATAGTTAGGAGATGGAACCAAAACAATATAAAACATTATGTAAACTTAATATATACTAATTTAAAGTTAGATAGCAAAAAACTTATACCTTTCTTTCAATTAAAATATATACGTTTCTACAATTTGAATTTTTGAAGTTAAATTAAAATCACATATTTTTATGACATATTTTATTATAAATCCATGTATAATTATATTATGTTACTAATTTAATATCTAATAGAGGATTATAATATGACTGATTAAAAAGAAAAAGTTAATACATTAATATGTATATTAAAAGAAGAAAATAAGTTTATTAGAGAAAAAGTATTATTGCTTAGCGATATAGAAGAATTAAAGATATTAAACATTAATAGATTGAGTAGCAGCCAAGAAAATATAAATAACCACATAATAAAATTGAGTAATTTAGAATTAGACAAAGAATACAATTCAAATTTTAAAAATTACATAAGTTAATTTCATAATTAATGTTGCAACTACGAATGAAATAAGTGCTGCTAAGAATACGCCTAATACCATGTGTAAGAATTCACCTTTAGGTGCATTTAAACAATACACGATGAATGAACCTGGTGAAGCTGGACTCTTGAATCCGAAACCAGTTGCTTGGTAAGTTGCTACGCCAGTCATACCACCTAAAATAACAGCGATGAATAATAATGGACGCATTAATACATATGGGAAGTAAATTTCATGAATACCACCGAAGAAGTGGATGATACCTGCACCATATGAAGTTGCTTTCGCTGTGCCTTTACCGAAGATCATGTACGCTAATAAGATACCGATACCTGGTCCAGGGTTTGATTCGATTGCGAATAAAATTGATTGACCTGCACTTGCTGCTTGGTCAGTACCAAGAGGTGTGAATACACCATGGTTAATCGCGTTGTTAAGGAATAAAATTTTAGCTGGTTCTACGATGATACTTACGATTGGTAATAAGTGTAAGTGTACTAAGAATTCAACTGCTACAGATAAGATGTGCATGATGAATTGCATAATTGGCGCCAATAGTTTGAAGCCAAGGATTGTCATAATGAATGCTAGAATACCTGCTGAGAAGTTGTTGAATAACATTTCAAAGCCTTGTGGTGTTCTAGGTTGTAAGAATTGGTCAACTTTCTTCATTAACCAACCAACAAGTGGTCCCATAATCATTGCACCAAGTAACATTGGTGTATCTGGTAATGCAACAATAACCCCCATAGTTGCTGTCGCTGCAACGATACCACCACGTAAGTCGTGAATTAAACGGCCACCACTAAATGCGATAAGTAATGGAATTAAGTACGTGATCATTAGTCCTGCTAATTGAGATAATTCTTTGTTAGGATACCAACCATTATCAATGAAAATCGCAGCAATAAAGCCCCATGCGATAAAAGCACCGATGTTTGGCATAATCATACTACTAAGGAATGAACCAAACGCTTGAACTTTACGGCCGAGACCTTTTTTCTCTTGTGTCTCTGTTTGAGCCATAACTACACCTCTTTTTTTATTCTGATTTGATAATTCAATTGTAATGGCACAAGAAAGCGTCTACAACACAAAGAAAATGCGACTTTGTCACAGTAATTGTGACAACGGTGTGACAAGGTCATGGTGAGAGTCTCACAACTATATTGAAGCCCAATGTAAAAACCTTCTACTTATGATAATTATGTGAGAAATTCCATTGAAAATGTTTGAATATGGCAATGAAAAAATGTCATTAGTTATATTTTAAATGCGCAATAAGTTATTACTTATTTAAAGGTTAAATGATAGGAAACAGGTTATAGAACAAGTAAGAAACAATATAAGGAGTGTTGTTTATGACTGGAAACACAGGAAACGGATGTGTGAAATGTGGACATACGGAAGTGGAAGAGGGAACATTATCAGCAACAGGGTCTGGACTATCTAAGATGTTTGATGTGCGCATAACAACTTTAAAACAATAACTTGTAAAAATTGTGGCTATACAGAATTTTATAAAACAAATAATAATAGAACGAGTGATATTGTCGATTTATTCTTTGGTGGATAATTGAATATCAATATTTATGTCAGAATCAGCGACTTTCTAGGCGCTGGTTCTTTTTTGTTTGGTAAAAGGGAGACTTCGGGTTGTGTGATGTTAGAGGTGCGGATGTCTAAATTCAAATAAATTCATCCTAAATTACTAAGAATTTGAATAATTTGAGCAGTTTATATACCTAACTTTCTTAACTATTGGTACCATAGTTTTATTAATTAAAACATATTTCCAGGGTTATATCGTTAGGAGGGTTAGGATGAATTCCAATACTGAATTTAAAAAAGGGATTCTATATGCGTTAGGTGCTTATGTAGTATGGGGTATCTTGCCAATTTATTGGAAATTAATTGGTGGTGTTAGTGCATTTGAAATCTTAGCTTACCGCATTGTATTATCTATGATCTTTATGATACTAATGATCGTAGTTTTAAAGAAATCACAAACGTTCAAACGTGATTTAAAACATTTATTCTCACATCCAATTGAACTAATCGTCATTATTATTGCTGGTTATGTGATCACAATCAACTGGGGAACGTTCATCTGGGCTGTGTCAAATGGACACGTACTTCAATCTAGTTTAGGTTATTATATTAACCCATTAGTAAGTATATTATTGGCGTTCATTTTCCTAAAAGAGAGATTCAATAAATTTGAAACGCTAGCAATCATCTTTGCGACAATCGGAGTTCTGTATATGACGATTCGCGTTGGAGAATTCCCAGTCATCTCATTAATGTTAGCATTCTCATTTGGTATTTATGGCTTGTTGAAGAAGATTGTTAAAATTGAAGCCATAAGCAGTATCGCGATTGAATGTATCGTTACAGCGCCAGCCGGATTAATATATATGATTTATTTATGGAACACTGGAACATCATCAGTAGGTTTGAATATGGACACATTCTGGTTGATGTTCTCAGGTGCAGTAACTGCCATTCCATTAATCTTATTCTCAGCCGGTGCCAAACGTATTCCGTTATCTCTAACAGGATTCATTCAATACGTTGGTCCAACAATCATGTTCTTTTTAGGCATCTTCGCATTTAAAGAACATTTTGATGCGCAGCAACTTGTTACGTTCGCGCTCATTTGGATTGGTATTGTATTGTACAGTATTTCTCAATACGTGAAAATGAAACGTAACCCTAGACCTGAATAATTTACAATAAGGCTTGGGACATAAATAATATAATGATGCTATTTTGCAAATTCGCAGTAGCTGACTGAACTGAGAAGGCGCCTAAATTAAGCTTTTCTCAGTTCTAGTCATCCTTGCGGGCGGGGCCCCAGCAAAGAGAATTTCATCAAGAAATTCTACAAGCAAAGCAAGCTGGGAGTGGACGACGAATTCAATATGAATTCTGTTCAGCTCCCTTTTTTCTGAATAAAAATTAATAATCTTCAAAACTTAGTTATGTATAAGTGAGATTAATTAAACTGTTTGATTCATTCAATTGCCTCTTCTATTGGATAAATATTTCCATCTTTATCTTTATACATGCCCATTTCATTCAATTTATCATCTTCAGATTCAATGTTTGTTAAGTAAAAATGGTGATCTTTCTTAAGTTGTCTATATTTAAAGAAAAACATTAAACATAAGACACTGTTGAAAACTAAAATTAACTTTTTCACTTTATTAACCCCTTTAAATTGTAGTAAATATAAAAATTTATATTTATAAAAATAACGAAAGTAATTACATATATTATGATATAATAATGAATGATTTATATATTATAGTTACTATTCAATATTACATTTGTATTGTAACGCATATAACTGTTCAAAAGTAGATATATTTTACAATAATTAAAAAAATAATAGAAACTCATAGTAATATTATGGTAATTTGACTTTAGTTGAAAGAAGGGGTTTAATTGCAAATTATTAAACAAGATGGATCCATACTACATATCTATTTTGAGAATCCTATTAATAAGATTGAAAAACTTTACATAAAGAATGAATTTAATTCACTCACGCTAGAGAAGACTAATGGGGATTTACATTTTAAAATAGACTTAGTAGAAGTTGCTAAGCAATTTATTCAGTATGAAAATAAGAAAATATACATAATAGTGGAAGAGTCAACGCCAATTTTGACAACTCAAAGTAACTTGAAAGTTACAAATAGCCAATCTGAAGTTTCAGGTTTGACTGAAGTGCTCATTGATGACAGTGAGAACATCAAAATACAACCCTATATCACTCGAAATGGTTATTTACATTTATCATTGGATGATGTGGATTTAAATAAAACATATTTTTCAAGAAGACATATTGATACGCTTAAAATAAACAATAGCGAAGCGATTATAGAAGGCCAGTTTGCAACGCTAAATTCGACATTAAAAGATGTGCAACTACTAATAAAAACGAGATTAACTGACAGAGAAAAGTTCGTAAATATTAATCTTGAAGAAATTGGAAAGACGAAAAATGCATCGACTTATAATTTTTCGGTAGATATCTACAAAGATTTGATAGAATTCATGAAGTATGAATATAAAAATGAAGATATTATAGATATTTACTTAAGTATTAAAGTACTAGAATCATCGGAGAATTTAAGAATAAAAATCGGAAATCCTAGAATAATGGCGGAAAAGCTATTAAAGGGTGAAATAATCGCTGAGTTTAACGGTAATATAGTGTCACTTACACCTTATTTCACGATGAAAGGTCGTAATTTATCTTTTAGAATTAATACGTATGACATCGATAGTTACTTAACATATGTGGATGAGTTAAAAAGACCAAAACGTCCCAACTTCTTAAAAAAGGAAAATCAAAAGATTTGGGTAATTGGTGAAAAATCATATAAAGCTCAGGACAATGGTTATCACTTCTTTAAATATATGAGAACATATCACCCAGATAAACCTGTTTATTATATTATTGAAAAAGACTCTAAAGAAGCTGAAAATGTTTTGCCTTTCGGAAATGTCATATTCTATAATTCAGCGGAACATTTCAAAATTATGATTAAAGCAGATTACATTTGTACTACGCATCATCCGGAATTAATTTATCCTACAACGAGTGACATTTATACACGTAAAATAAAAGCCGTTAAAGTATTTTTACAGCACGGGGTTTTAGGTACAAAAAACTTAAGCAACATCAATGGTAACCAGTTAAAAGATTTTAATGTTGATTTATTTATCACGAGTTCTAGCAGAGAGAAAGAAATCGTTGTAAGAGATTTGAATTTCTTCAGTAATCAAGTTGCTGTTACAGGATTAGCAAGATTTGATGAATTGTTTAATCCTAATGTAGAAGTTAAAAATCAAATCTTAATTATTCCAACATGGAGAGATTGGTTAACGAGTATTGATCGATTACAAACATCGGAATATTTAAAACGAATGAACGATTTGCTTCATAGTCAGAAATTAAAAGAAATAGCTAACAAAGGTACGGACATTATTTTTTGTTTACACCCTAATATGCAACCTTTTATTGATTATTTTGATGTGCCAAGCTATGTTACGAGTATTAAGCAAGGGGATATAGATGTTCAGAAATTGATAAAAGAAAGTAAATTAATGATTACGGATTATTCAAGTGTTGCCTTTGATTTTAGTTTTTTAAATAAACCAGTCATCTATTATCAATTTGATAGAAATGAATTTTTAGGAAAAGAAGCGTCTCATATTGATATAGAAAAAGAATTACCGGGAATCATTGTTAATGCTCAAGATAAATTAGAAAGAGAACTGGATAATATACAAAAGAAACAATTTAAAATCGATGAGGCATTAGAGAAACGTATTGATCGATTTATTGCGTATAAAGATCGAAACAATTGTGAGCGAATATTTGATGCAATTACTAACTTTAGAGAGACGAGTAAAGTGAAAAGTAAAATTAAGTATGATATTCTTTCGCAACATGTAGTTAATCGTTTTAGAAAAGATAAAAAATACTTTAAAGTTATGGAAAAATTTAACACGGGATTAACACGCTTATTACCTGTGAAGAAAGATCTAATTGTGTTTGAAAGTAATGTAGGAAAATTAGTAGGCGATAGTCCGAAATTTATATATGACGAATTAAAGAAATATAATAAGAAATATCAAATCGTTTGGGCTACTAATACGCTTTATCCATTCAATGATCCGAATGTGAAAACAGTTAAGAGATTGTCACCGGAATATTTCTATTACTTATCTAGAGCGAAATATTGGATAAACAATCAAAACTTCCCACACTATCTAAGAAAACATAAAGATACGATTTATATACAAACTTGGCATGGAACACCGTTGAAAAAAATGTTAAATGATGTTGAAACATTCCAAGGACGAGATGCAAATTATAAAAATAGAGTGAATCAAGCCATTAAAAATTGGGATTATTTAATTTCTCCAAGTCCTTATGCAAGCGCGTGCTTTAAAACAGCATTCGATTTCAAAAATGAAATTCTTGAGATAGGTTACCCAAGAAATGATGTCTTTTATAATGTGGAAAACACTGACATGACAGAGAAGAAAAAATTAATCAAACAAAAACTAGGTATTGAAAGTAATAAAAAAATCATTTTATACGCACCGACTTTTAGAGATGACGAAATTAATAAAGCCAAAAAACACATCATCAATCTGAAACTTGACTTACCAAGGTTGAAGGAAAGTATTGGAGATGAATATATTCTCATTTTACGCCCACATATTATTATTAGTAACGCGTTAAATTTAAGTGAATCACTAAATGATTTTGTCGTCGATGGTACTAAATATCCAGAAATCAGTGATCTGTATTTAATTACAGATATATGCATCACAGACTATTCGTCAGTCATGTTTGATTTTGCAAATACAAAGAAACCATTATTATTCTTCACCTATGACTTAGAATTTTATAAAAACAAATTACGTGGCTTTTATTTCGACTTTGAAAAAGAAGCACCAGGTCCATTAATTAAAACAAATGATGGCTTAATCGAAGCAATAAAAAATATTACTAACGTACAAGAAGAGTATGATGATAAATATCAAGTCTTTTACAATCGTTTCTGCACCTTTGAAAAAGGCATCGCTTCTAAAACGATAGTAGACAAATTCTTTAAACAAGACTGCTAAACATATTTTGACTCCTTTGATAGAAATAGTTGAAGGGGGAGTGGGACAGAATTCTTTTTAAATTCGTCGTCCCACTCCCAACTTGCTTTGCTTGTAGAATTTCTTAGTGAAATTCTCTTTGTTGGGGCCCCGCCCACAAGGATGACTAGTACTGGAAAAAGCTTGATTTAAGCGCCTTTTCAGTTCAGTCAGCTACTGCGAATTTGCAAAATAGCATCATCATATTATTTATGTCCCAGGCTCATGTTATGTTTGTTAGTATAAGAGATGAAAGAGAGGTCGCTTATGCTAAAATCATTCGATTTGGACATTATTAAACGTGCTGTAAAAATCTTTGTAGTTGCTACCATTTGTTTAGTCATTACCACGATATTCTGTTACTTTGTTCATCCATCTTTCAATGAATTGAAAAATATGGGGAATGCGAGTGAAGAAATTGGCAACACTAAAGGACTTGAAAAAGTTTGGAAGTATATCGTTAATAACGGTTTCCGAGTTCCGCTACAAATGTTTATCTTAGCCTTACTACCTATACCTTATCTGTATTTGATTAATCTAGTAGTTACCATTATTATGCCCGGAATTCTATTAGGCTTTCTTCTGAGCTTTGATTTACATAAAGGGTTGATAGGGAGTATGGCATTTATCCCACACTATACATTTGAAATCATGGGCTTTTGCATTTTAGCAAGTGCGCTGTATATGTTAAACAAAGCTATCACACGACGGTTTACCAATCTCTTTAGGAAAAGTAAAAAAGAAAACTATGCAATAAAAGATAACTTAATCAACGTAATCAAATTTTATGTATTGATCGCATTACCCTTAATCATCATCGCAGCATTTCTAGAAACTTATGTATCAAACTTCATATTTAATATTTTGAGTTGATTCTCATACAAAGAGCTAAATGAAGCTCACGCTTTCAGTATCATTTAAAATATAATGTTAAGTTCATTAAACTTAATTGAATAGTAGATGAGATTTTTACTTAGTGTAGAAATCTCTTTTTCTTTTGAATTTCGGTTTGTATATATAAAATTTGGTAAAAAGTTGATAAAATTAGTCCGAAAATTGATAAAATGGGATTATCAGACGATATGCTATATAGGTGATGAGATGGGACAATTATTAAAAATTGAAAATATAAAATATTCAATAGACAAACTAAATGAATCAGTGCAAAAATGGGAAACATCTAAAGATGGAAAGTTTTTACTAAGATATCCAACAGTTTACATAATAAATGATAAAAAAGAGAAAAATGATTTTGAAGTTTATGTTGGTGAGACTGGAGATATTAAAAGTAGGACAAGACAGCACCTCAATGCGGATACAAAAGTCAAAGCATTTTGGGAAGAATTTTCAGAATCAGATAATTCTTCAATGTATGTCATTGGACATGAATTATTTAATAAGTCATTAACGCTAGATATTGAAAATAGACTCATGCAATATTTGCTCAGTGTAGATAATATTTCAATGGTGCATAACAGTAGGACTAATCAACAAAATGAATATTATACTTCTGAAAAATTAGATGAAATTTTCTCAAATATTTGGCAATCACTACATAAAAAGAATGGGGCTTTATTCCCAATTGAAAGTATAATAAAAGATTCTGCTATATTTAAAGCTTCTCCATTTCACAAATTAACTCAAGAACAAATAAATGCAAAAGAAGAGATATTAAATAAAATCAAAGCAGCAATTTTATCAAATGAAGAGAGTCAGTTGATAATTGTTGAAGGTGAAGCAGGGTCAGGTAAAACTGTACTAATGAGTACATTATTATACGAACTAGGTAAGTATAACTTAGATTTAAATCAGAATTTAGATATAAATCTTTTAGTAAATCACAATGAACATGTAACTATTTATGATCAAATAGCTAAAAAACTAGGGATTTCTAGTAAATCTAATAAAATAGTACGAAAACCAACTAGCTTTATCAATAGCCATGATCCAGAGAATAAAGTAGATGTAGTAATAGTTGATGAAGCACATTTGCTACTAACGCAAGGACAGCAGAGTTATCAAGGAAAAAATCATTTAGATGATTTATTACAAAGAGCTAAAGTGGTAGTTATTGTATTAGATTTAAAGCAAGTATTAACAACCGGACAAATATGGGAAGAAGAACAGTTAGAAAAATACTATAATCAATCGGAAAATATAAATAAACGAGTTATATTAAGAAATCAAATGCGTATCAATAGTGATGAAACTACTTTCAATTGGATAAGAAATTTAATTGATAATCAAACTATAAACAAACTTCCAAAAGACAGTAAAGGCTATGAAATTAAAGTATTTGATTCACCTAATGAGTTAGAGGTTGCGATAAAAGATAAAGCTCAAAGTACAGATAGTGGTATATCAAGAATGCTTGCTACATTTGATTGGAAATATAATAATAATCCGCCTAAAGATGAAGATTATTGGAGAGTAAAAGTTGATAATTGGTCAATGCCTTGGAACTATCAAATAAAGCCTAAAAGAAAAGTTAAAGATTTACCTTGGGTTGAGCAGGAACAGACAATAGATGAAATAGGTTCAACTTTCTCTATTCAAGGATTGGATTTGAATTATGCAGGAGTTATTATTGGTCCTTCAGTTAAATATAGGGATGGACAAATTGTATTTGACAAATCTTGCAGTGCTAATAAGAAAGTAACTCAAAGAAGAACATTGCAAGACGGTTCGAAAGAATATTATTCAGATATGCTTTTGAGAAATGAATTAAACGTTCTATTAACTCGAGGGGTAAATGGACTATATATTTATGCTGTAGACGACCAATTGAGAGAGGCACTTAAAAAAGCTTCACGAGGTGAGAATGATGAATGAAACACATGAAGTATTAAAAGAAATAAATCAATTTAGAGATGAACGTAATTGGAGACAATTTCATAATGAAAAAGATTTATCCTTATCTATTAGTTTAGAAGCTGCTGAATTATTAGAATTATTTCAATGGAAAACACCAGAAGAAGTAGTACAAAAAAAACAAGAAAGGCTAGCTGAAGAATTAGCAGATGTATTGATATACAGCTATATGTTAGCTGATAACTTAGATTTTGATATTAATGACATTATTCGAAAAAAACTAGTAAAAAATGCTGAGAAATATCCTGTTGAAAAAAGTAAAAATAACAATAGTAAATACGATGAGTTATAAAAGAGTTAATAATCAATATTGAAATTAATACCCTTGTAAGATAAAAGTCGATAAACTTTTATACTTGCAAGGGTATTTTCTCAATTATGATTACAATTTTATTCACTAATTTGAATGATTTATAGCTATTAATTTACAGTTTTGATATTTTTGATGAATTATTTACAAACGCAAATCTATATAAATAACTCATTACATCATACAGAAAACAGTATATTAATTTTTGATTTATAATAGATATAAAAATATTTATAAAAGTAATAATTATCTTTAACTAATTTTATCATTATTGTGCTAAACTAAATTCGAAAATACATGTTTTAAGGGGATTATTGAGATGAAATTTTGTCCGGAATGCGGATTTAAAATTGCAAGTATAAACAATAATAGTCAAAAAATCGAAGAAGTGGATGTAGTAGAGAAGGTAAGTTCAGATGTGTATATTAAGTCATTACTAAATGAAACAAATCTAACAGATATCATGATTACACCTGATATTCCTGAAAAAGTTCTCATAAATGCATAAGTAAGTATAGCTGAAGGTATTGATCCAAATACAATAATTGCATTAATAGATACTAGTTTAATGAGTAACGGTAAATCGGGAGTGGTTTTTACTGGCGCGGAAATGTACTTAAAAACTACTTTTGATAGTGTTAAGAAAATTCCTTTTGAAAATATAAAATCAGCCGAGTATGATTCTGACAGAACAATCAATAATAAAAGAAAAGTAATCGAATATCATCGAGTCATCGTATCTTATGGAAATGGTGAAGATATAGAATTTAGTTCCGAACAATTTGATAGTGATTTGCCTTATAAACTTATTGCAAAATTGTTAAATGATTTTAATAAACGCGTAGATAATATTTCTTCTAAAAACCAAGTAGTACAAATTAGTCAAATGAGTTCAGAAATATTGGAATTATATTTTAGAATTGTCATTGCATATTTAAAAGATGATGATGGCATTATTGACAGTCGGGAGTATAAAGAATTAATCAGTTTAATGACAAAAATAAAAGTTAGCAAACAATTGGCCAATGATTTAAGAAAGTATCGTTTTGAAGATAAAGAAGATTTAACTATTGAAGAATTAATAGATCAACTTAAAAATCAAACTAATAAAGATAATTTTTCAGAAGCTGCAGTAGAACAAACTTTGGCTATGGATATTATAGGAATGAATAGTGATAAATTAGACACTATTAAAGATGACGAAGTATTAGTTAGAATGCTTAATAGATTAAATATATCAGATAAACAATTAAAATTTATTGTGAGAAAAATTAAAGCAGATAAAGAAATTATCGAAAGTAGAATGACTGATAGTGAAATCAAAGAAGTAAATAAGGAACTTGCTGCAGTAGCAAGTGGAGCCGGATTAGTAGCTCTAGGACTATTAACAAGTGGAGGGACTGTTTACTTAGGTATTATAGCTGGTTTTGGCGTTTACAGAGGAATTAAATACTTTTCTGGTACAGGAGAAGCAGAGAAGTTCGGTATTAGAATTCAAACACTTAATGATCGAATTAGCCAACTTCGAATTGCTAACGCCTACATTATTGAAGACATCAACTGGTTAAGTCAAAAAATGATAGATTTTGCTTTAAAATTACGTGAATCAAACGAACTTAGTTCTGAGTTGTATAAAGAATTAGAATTAATTATAAATCAAAACCAATCATTAGCTGATGCAGGCAGCTTGATTGAAGATGATGAGTCTTATTCTGAACGTGAATTGTTATTAACTACGATTCTTGAAAGTTTAGATATAGGAAAATATAATGAGTTATTAGCTAAAAATATTAATAAAGTTTACGCGGATGAAGTGATTAAAAATGTCTATTCAATAAATGGTGATTTAGATAATCAGTCTGAAGTTAATGATGTTACTTTAAGAGAGAATATTGAATTGGATGAATTAAAAGCAGCACATACTGTTCTTGAAGATATCGGTTACTTTGATACAAAAGCATCAAGTATTGCTCAAAGTAAATCACTTGCTAAAAAAGGATTTTCAGGTTTGAAAAAATCACTGTTTAGTGGAGAAAAAGATGAGTAGACAGAGTAGAAAAGATAAAAAAGAACTTAAAGGTTTAGCGGAAAATCTATTGGTAGATTATGAATTACGTAATCAAGCTAATGATAACCTTGATAAGTCTTTGCATAATATTGATGTGATGAGAGAGAATATCGACAATCAAATTAATATGAAAAAAGATTTATTAAATGAATTAAGAAATCGAAGATTAAATAACACGCAATTACAAGATTCTAATCTCACAAAATTTAATGATGAAGTGTTAAAAAATAAACTAAGAGATGGCCAAATATATGCTTCAAAATCTATTGATTTGGTAGAAACTATTAGTGTTAAAACAATAGATATTGATAGAGATGATTTTAATTCTTACGAATATAATAGACAATTCGCATTAGAAAATAATATAGATTTAACAAGTCCATTTTTAAATTTATATAGTAAACATGAGCAGGTTGAAGTGGCTCGTAAAATGATAGAAAAATTCGACTTACTAGAGCTTGAAAAAGAAGACTATGGATTCGCAGCATGTGCAGCGTTAATTGCAGGGATTGTAGATTGTGCGCTTGTAGGTACGATATCTCATAATAATCCAAGTGTATTACAGAAAAAAGTGGATGAAAAATTTTATTCAATTGTACAGAAATACTCTAATAACAGAGAATTACCAGAGTTGAAAGCGAAATTCGAAAAAGTTCAATCTAGGAAAGATGTTAGTTCAGAATATATTAAAAAGTTAGAAAATAAAATTAAAGCCATTGAAAATGGAACTCAATCAAGAAAAGATATGGTTGGTTATTTAGAAAAGACATACAGAGTTAAATATGATGCGGTACATGATAAGTCTATAGCTGGAATGTATGTCAATAATCATCATAATGCTTCTTTAGCACATGATTTTTCACCTTTAGGTTTATTAGTTGGTATTATGGACCAGTTAACTGGGAAATCAACTTTTATTTCTGCTAAGACCGGGGAAATATCAAGAATTGCAACAAACAATAAAAATACAGAATTACAAGGAAATATTATACAGAAAATTATTGGAGCCACTAACAATTGGTTTGGTCATTGCATGAGTGATATTGTTGGTAGTAGTGGCTCAAAAGGTAGAGGGCAAGGCTTACCCGCACCTTTTTGGTCCTATTTGCAAAAATTAAATTTCGGTAAAGTTAAACTTTCTAATAATAAAGAATTATCTATTGGACAGTTAACAGATTGGATGTTTCAAAATGGCTATGATACAAGGGCTTTTGTTGCCGAACTAATTCCTGTTATCATATTTGAAACTTTAATTAGATGCTATTGGTTTTATAAACAAAAATTCTATTATGGCAAATCATTTAAAGAGAGCCTACCTATAGCAAATAGTCGTGAGTTATCTCGCTTATTACTGGTTGGTAATGCAACTTTTACTTCAATTGATACTACACATGCAACTATTAAAGGGGTAATAAAAACTGGTGGGCATGGCGTTGATATTGGAACGTTTGTAATGACTGTAAATAAACCTGGTCTTGTTGATTTAGGATTTAGAAGTTTTCAAAATGCCCGGCTAGAACTTAAACATAAAAAACATGTTAATAAAATTATAGACGAAGACATTGTAGTAGAGTATAAGAGAGTGATGTCTTCTAGAGGTGTATTTGAGTAACATTTGCACTTTACCATTTCTTTACTCACTCCAAATAATCCATAAATATTCCTCTTGTAAGATGGTGGTGTATACACTTTTATCTTATAGGGGGATTTTTTATGAATAAGAAGCAGTTAGGGAATAAGCATGAGTCGTTTTCTATTCGTAAATACTCAATCGGAGCGGCGTCTATTTTAGTTGGGAGTTTATTTTTTTTAGGTAGCGGCCAAGCGTCTGCTGCAGAGATTAATGAGACGAACACTTCTGAAAAGGTATCTACGGAACAAGCGCAATCAACTGAAGAACAACCTAATCATGAAACATCAACGCAAAGTGTTGAACAACCACAAAACAAAGCGATAGCAACACAAGAAACAAAGACTAATGAAGATGCTTCTTCTGAGGAAACTCAATCAAACGAGGCGGATACTGAGTCAAACGAAGTTATACATAATGATACTCAAAGTAATGAAACATCAGAACAATCTACAGAAGAACCAAAAACACAACAAAATAAAGCATCTGATGATGTTACGACACAAGAAGTGACTTCAACTGAGCAACCTATACAGGAAAAGACACAATCCACTTCTAAACAAGAAGTAACGACACAAGAGACATCAACTACAGAGGTTCAACCTAAAAACGAACAATCACAAACTGAAGAACAGCCACAACATGAAACTAAAGAAACATCTTCACAAAGCAACACGCAAGAAGCACCTACAAAAGAAACTAAAAAACCAACACAACCAACTAGTGAAAACAAACAATCAGAAAAAAGTAATACGACACAACAAACTAACCAAAAAGCAAATTCTGAGATATCTCAATCCAATGTAACGTCAACTGAAGAAGTAACAAATACTAATGAAAAGCGTACTCGCACACAACCTTTTTCAAAAGAAGAAATGAATAAAGTAACGGCTACAGAAGAGAGTGATGTAGCAGTTTCGGACGTACCTCAAACACAAATGAAGTACATGTCTACGAAACAAAAACAAGTGCTCTTCAATACATTGCAACGTGATGCGAACACGCAAGACCAACAACCGAAAGCGATTCTATCTACAATACCTGAATGGACGTCAGCACAACGTACAAAGAATGCGTCTCGAACTGGTCAAGATCAGTTGAATATTACGCATAAAGGTCGTTATACAAGTGGCGCAGATTTCGGGAATGGTGGCACAGAAATTGTGAAGTACAATCCGAAGAATGGCTATGCGTATTCAGTGAATGGCGATAAAGAAGCGTTGGATATTATTGATGTGAAACATCCTGGAAAGGATGGCGCAATTAATTTAGTAAAGCGTATTTATCTACAAGATAATGGAATTGAAGCGGGTGATTTAACGAGTGTAACGGTACATCCGAGCGGAGATTATGTAGCTGTGTCTGCGCCAGCAGTGGATAAGACGAAGCCAGGACATGTTGTATTCTACGGTTCAAATGGTGATTACATCAATAATGTGACGGTTGGCAGTCTTCCTGATATGGTCACTTTTTCTAAAGATAGTAAATATTTATTAGTAGCTAACGAGGGAGAACCGAGCGACGATTACACAGTTAACCCACCAGGATCTGTGTCAGTCATTGATGTCACGGGTGGCCCAGCTAATGTGACTGTCAATAATGTCCGTACAGCAATGTTCACGAAAGAACATCAAGAAGGTATTCGTGCGTTAGGTCCTAATGCGGAAGATGCTTACTTAAATATTGAACCAGAATATATTGCGGTAGATAGTCAAAGTAAATATGCCTATGTAACATTACAGGAAGTCAGTGCCATTGCGAAGGTCGATATCGCGAAAGGACAAATTGTCCAAGTGAAAGGGTTGCCTTACAAAGATCATTCGCTAGCACAAAATGCAATGGATGTATCAGATGAAGATGGTAAATCTGAGTTGCGCCGTGCGCCAGTATTAGGACTGTTACAACCAGATGGCATCGATACGTATGACTACAATGGCGAAACCTATTTATTGATTGCGAACGAAGGAGATTCTCAAGATTATGAGGGTTATTCTGAAGAAAAACGTGTGAAGAAATTGAAGGATGATATTCAATTGGATGCACGTTATTATCAAGGTTACACGCAAGCAGAACTAGATGATATGGTGAAAAATGGCTTATTTGATGACGAACAATTGGGTCGTTTGAAAGTTACGACATCGCATGCGTTTAAAGATGCAGATGGTAAATACCTGAACGCTTTAATGCTAATTATGAAGCGGCTGATGACATTAAAGTAGATGACCGTAGTGATGATAAAGGTCCTGAAGCTGAAAATGTGGTCGTTGGTAAAGTAGATAGTCATTCATATGCATTTGTCGGTCTAGAACGTGTTGGTGGTATTATGATTTATGATATTACTAATCCTAATGAACCGTATTTTGTGAAATATTTATACGACCCAGATAATAAAGATATTTCACCTGAAGGCATTACTTTTGAAAGTGCTGAAGAAAGTCCTAACGGCAAACCAATGTTGATTGCGTCATTCGAATTGTCTGGCACAACATCCGCCTGGGAATTAGATGATTTAACAGGCGATCAGAACGAGGACGACGGCCAATCTAATGATAACCCGGGAAATACTAGCGGGGAGTCTAATGATGACGATACAACGCCTAACCCACCTTCTGAAAATGAGGGTTCAAATACAGATCATGATGTAGATAATGGAGAACAACCTGATAATGGTGACGATACTTCAAGTAATGATGAAGACAACCATTCTTCTGATGACACTAATGGAAATGATGAGGGCATAGAACCACCTTATGAAGTCGACGGTGACATTTTTGAAGATGATAGCGACGAAGTTATCTCAGATCAAGAAGATAACAATGATACAAGTGCACAATCACATGAAGAAGTAGAGAATAAAGGTACTTCTCATAATATGAATCAAGGTGCCCATGCAAATCATCAAGAAGAAAGCCGTGATAAGCAAACAATAAATTCTAACACTCATAATTTGAGTGTGGTAAGCACAAAATCTTCAAGTCATCACGTAGGGGCAACTAACTATGGAAGTGTAGTGTCTGAGGAGGCAAACCATTTAAATACTTCTAATAACAAAGAAACTAGTGAACTACCAAAATCAGGTCA
>ERZ1023270.68-NODE-68-length-31584-cov-11.797710_pt1 | contig 31584 bp, 36 predicted proteins | sample MGYA00380463_ERZ1023270 | MGnify/ENA primary metagenome ERZ1023270 (study PRJEB33173, sample SAMEA4830295) | metagenome | study: EMG produced TPA metagenomics assembly of the PRJEB25223 data set... | reverse complement strand
CTGCATTATTAGTAATCGGCGTTGTGGCGCAGATACAAAAATTAATACTGCATTAAAGTGTACAATAATAATTTTACTTCTTAAATGGGGGCGTATTTTACGCCTCTTTTTTTGTAAAATTTCGGAGTGTGAATAATGGAAGTTATTGTATTAGATGATAAACTGTTTAATCAAAATAAATTACAAAAAGATCAAATAACACATAATAAAAATGGAAGTCGTCCGTATTATTATTCTTTCAAAAGGAATAATAATAATATTTGTGTTCCATTTAGATCAAATACTCGTAGAGTTCCAAATAAATACAAAGAAAAATTAGGGAATTTACAACCTTATAAACCAGATTCAGCAGTAGATTTAACAAAATCTATTGTTCTATCAAATGAAGAATATTTAAAACATAAAAGTAGGGCTAACATCCCTCCAAAAGTAAATAATTTTTTAAAGGAACCAGCTCAAAGAGAAAGCATTGAAAGAAAATTTGATACAATGTTAAATGATTACATAGAGGCTAAATCAAAAAACAGTAATATTCCACTCACTAAAATTTCTACACTTCAATATTTTCATAATGAATTGAATATTCAAGATACTATTGATAATAAAATAACTAAGAATGCTATTACTGAATTAATATCTAACGGAAAATCAAATAAGTATAATAAATTACAAACTAATTTACCTAGTGAGAAATTAGAATTACTAGATGATTATGAAACTCTATATGAATTTAAAAAATTAACTGATTATCCAGCTAAAATTAATTCTATTGATATTAATAATCCCTATTTAGAAATTGAAAAGGATAATAAGCACTTTAACCTATCAGCTGTAACTATTAAAAATGAACCAGAAAAGCATGTAAAAGACTTCTTGAATTACGATATTGATAATAAAAAAAATAAAGATATTGATTTAGATTTTTAAGGCCTGTAAAAAGGTCTTTTTTCTTTTTGTTTATTATGACACGACATGAAATGACACGTCATAAATGGTATAATTACTATATGGAGGTTATATTTACATTAGGTTTTTATTAAACAAAAAGGAGTGATTTACTAATGAGATTTACCCCCCGAGGAATTTTGAACAACACCGATTATGAACTAAATTCTGAATTTTATTATGTGCCAGCAAGTCATAAACAAATGAACGAACAAAAAGATATGACTAATAAAAACATAGTAGGTAATTTAGTTTATAGAAATAATTTCTATAACGAAGTGTATACTCAACCAGTTTATGATTTAGACGATTCTAACGAAAAATATCAAACACCTCATATTATGAGTATAGATGATTCTGAATTTGATTATAATTTAACTAATTTAGATGAATACTTTACTAAAGATACAGCAAATAAAGGTTATGAAAAGCTAGTAAATGCCATTAAATCAGAAGAAATTACCTATTTTGACAGTGATATTAATGATGTTGATGATTTTACACAACAAGATGAATATTCAGATGATTGGTATACTAACGCTTTTGTGGATTTAGTATTAAGTATGAAAGGATATTCGTATCATGTAGAACCAAATAGAGAACCTGTTATTGAGGATTCACATATCATAACAGAAAATGATATTACTTATAATGTAAGCTACAACCCCGAAAAACATCATTTATATATTAATGACTTCCCAGCAATTCCAATAGAAGAAAACGATAATATAAGATTATTAAATGATAACTTAACTCAAGACATGGAAAAAACTTACGATAATATAAACTATAAGTTTTCATACAATGATTTTAAAACTCTTGAAGATGATTCTTATATTTATATTGATTTAACAGATTATAAAGATAACGAAGGGAATTTTGTTAAAAATCTAATAGAAGATATACCACCTAATGAAATTATTAAAGATAGATTAAAACAAAATATTAATTTATTTGACGAACGATCAAATTATAATGCCTTAGCTGTTTATAGAAGGGATTTAGAAGATTTTTCAGATAGAAATAATTTAGATAGCTTAGATAAAGTTAAAGATTTAAAAACATTCTATGATACGGAAATTAATATTAAAGGATTAAACATTAACAACGATATTGAGAAAAAGGCTTTAAATAATCAGTTAGCCTTTAACCTTTATAATGAACCGTTAAATAACATGTTTAGAGATAACAATGTTTTATATGAAGTTTATGAAAAAGAAATTTATGATGATAAAATTCCCCTTTCTCCAGAGGATAGAAAAGAAGTGAAAACTTATTTAGATGACGCTAGAAACAATTTTTCAAATAATTTTTATGAATATACAACGAACAAATCATCTATTTTAGCTGAAAATAGTTTAACTGTTTTAGATAAAGCTAAATATGATTTAGAATTTGCCCCTGTATCTAATCATTTATACAAAGAAAGAGAAAATTTTTACGAAGGAATGAAACAAGCTACCCTGCCCTTACACAATATTACTAAAGAACAATATAAAGAAAGAGAAAATGATATTGAAATAGTCGGTCATTTTAAAAACTATATCAATACTGAATTACATGGAACAAAGAGTTCTGAATTCAAACCTAATTTCGTAAATGATTCTTTAGAAAATGAAACTAACTCAATATCTTTTGAAGATATTATAAATGGATCAGAAGAAACACATAGTAATATTATTAATTCTATTAAAAATGAATTAAAGCAAGAAAGAGATAATTTAGAAATGTAGGAGGTGCAATATGTTAAAAACATATACTGAAATCATTGGAAGTGAATTGCCAATTTATATAACAAAATCAGAAACAAGCGAATTACTATTTTCAGAAGAATTAGATAAAAATTTAAAATATGAAGTTGCTGGATATTATCTATATAATGCTAAAAAAGACTTATACAAAGAACTTTATAAACCTATTAGCGAGGTGTAATATATGGCTTATTCAAAAGAAAATTATAAAAAGAAAAAAATAGATTCAATAGTAGAAGAATTGAATAATAAGCTAGATGACTTCAAAAACAATGATAAAACCTATAAGGAATTTCTAGATACTACAGCGAAATTTCACAACTATTCAATTAATAATATTATGTTGATTGCTGGTCAAAATCCCGAGGCTACAGCTGTAGCTGGCTATAAAGCGTGGAAGAATAAATTTGATAGACAAGTGCAAAAAGGTGCAAAAAGTATGAATATAATTGCGCCTATTGTACAAAAACGTAATGTCGAAATAAAAGATAACAACGGTAACTTAATACGTGATAATAATGGTAATCCTAAAACTGAACGAAAACCTGTGATTACTGGTTATAGAGCGCATAACGTCTTTGATGTAGCAGACACAAAAGGCAAACCTCTAATAACAGCAAAAGACCTAATAAAAACTGAATTTGAAAACTCTAATGATTATAAAGATTTATATAATGAATTCAAAGATTACATTAATGATGAATTAACACCAAGCGTAGAAGAAAAACATGTATTAGATGATCCAGCTTTATCAAGTGGCGCTAAAGGGTACTATGTTCCCAAAACAGATGAAATTGTAATTTCAGATGATTTGTCCTATGATATGCGCTTTAAAACTTTAATACATGAATACGCACACTCTCAATTGCATAATGACGATATAGGTCAAACACAAACATCTGAACATAGTAAGTCCTTAAAAGAAATAGAGGCTGAAAGTTCTGCATATGTAGTGGCCAATTACTATGGTTTAGATACTAGCGATTACTCTTTAGGTTATTTAACTGGCTGGGGGCAAAATATAAATGATGATGAATTAAAAGACCACATCAAAAATATACATTCATTTGCAAAAACTACAATTGAAGAAATAAATTCATTACCAGAGTTTTCTCAATATATAGATAAAAAACTAGAATCAGAAATGAACAAAGATATATATAAAGATCTTTCAACAATGATAGATACCAATCTAAAAAACGGATTTGACAAAATAACTGTTATCAAAGGTAATTTAGTAAATGATTATGGACTTAACGAAGTTTCTGATAATAGTTTTGAAAATGATGATTTTAAAGTGAATATTGATTACAAAGGATTTAATACAAACCATTCACAAGACAAAGCAAAAATTGAATTGATTAATAAATATGATGATTCACAAAATAGAGATTACAACTTCACTCAAACTTATAATCGAAATGTTATTAATAATACTACAACTATATTTGTACAAGATGATGATAATGAAGATAAAAATAAAAAATATATCCATGAACGAGATATAGACGGTAATATATTAGAAGAAAAGCATAAGTTAAGCCCACAAGATGAAATAGTATCATTTGAAAACTTTGTAAATAAATCTGTTGAAGAAAATGGACTAAAAGATACATTACGCCAATTTGTAAGTAATGGTGTATTAATGGGCTATGAATTAAATGTAGATAATATTGATAATACAAATGAAACTTACTTTTCAATGAATAAAAATCAACAAAATGGCCAACGATCAAATATGACTGCTAAATTAGAACACGATACTAATGAAAATGTTTATATAGATTTTAAAATTAAAAATTCAGCTGGCATTAAAAACATATCCTTTACTGAAAGCAATGAAGAATTTAATAAAGATGAACAGAACAAAGAAATTGAAACTAAACAAGAAGAAGAAATTGACATATAAAAAGAAGGCAATTAAGCCTTCTTTTTTTATAATATATTTTTGCACATAACATTTAATTGATTTATTAGTATATTGTGAAGAAAATAATATTTATCAACCTTATAAATAAAGTCTTTGTCAGTTTCTTGTGCATTTTCTAATATAATTTTAATAGTTTGTTTAATACCATACAGCACATTTAATTCCTCGGTACTTAATACATATATTAAGTGAGATAATTCCTGTAGATTAATATTAAAGTCTTTCAAACGTAATATACTATTTTTATCAACATTTAAGCACATTTCCCCCTCATTTTTCGTATTATCAAGAAAGGATTTTACTTTCTTAATTTTGTCAGAGGATAAGTCAATTGAAATATCGGAATCATATACTTCTAAAAATTTCTTATATATTTCTTCTTCTTTATCTTCATAGCTTATACAATTGTTCTTTAACAAATATCGAAATTTTTCTAACTCAAACAATGTTAAATTAATAGTATTCTTTTTATCATATAAAACAAAATTCTTTAGAAATTCTATTTGCTTTGACTTATCATCTAAATATATATTTTCAGCTATTTCATGGTTAAACATCATTAAGTTATCCATTTCAAATAACAAGCGTGTTTTGATCTTTTTCTCTTCTCTTTGCCTATTTTCTTCTTTATCTTTTTCGGCAGTTTGTTTTCTTTCTTCTAAATCTTTATTTATTGCTTTCAATGTATAATGTCCTGCTATAAAAGCACCAGCTAACGCACCAAAAAAGGTAGCAAATAGGCCTAATATATTCACTATCGTATCAATAGGGATCATTCTAATAACATAGTCTAATAATTTAAAATCCAAATTCTTATCTCCCAACTTCACAATGTTATACTATTTTCAAACTATAAGTGCATACCTCTTTTATTTTTCAACTCATGACGTTGTTTACTATGATTTTTACCTTTGTACTGATTATTTATGTACTTAGGCATACGTTCTCTAAATATCTCATTAAAATTGAATATCATTGAATCTAGCCCAGCATTTACTAAACCATAGGCTTGTTGTTTTCTATTGTAATTATTGTAAGTTTCTTTATCTACTAGAATATCATTACCTTCATAAAACTCTTCAATGTTATCTTTGCTTATTTCGTCCCCTACTTCATTGGATTCTTGATATAAATGTTTTAAATCATTGTTATCACTATAATCAAAGTCATAGTCATTCAATAATTTCTTTTGAATAGCCCCAAATACAAATTTATCATGCTGATTTTTATTAGGTTTAAATTCTTTTTCTTGTAACAACTTAACTTGTTCAGTTATATATTTTCTATCTTCATCACTGTATTTAGGAATAAAATTACCTGTTTCTAACATTTCAAGCGTATTTTCTGTACCATGATAAGTTTTAAAATCAATTAATTGTTGTTTTTCTTTAATATCAGTTACTTCGTTAAAAGCCTTATAATCTTCATCATCTGTAAATAATTCCTTTATTTGTACATCATAATAATCTTCTAGTGTATTTTCAGCATTTCTAAGAACTTCTAATTTGTTAGTATAATAATCTATTTTCAAACTATCTTCCATACCTTCATGTTTATTCTCTAACACATCATCAAAAGACAAGTTATTTTTTTCGAGAATATTTGAAAGTTTATCGGCAAAGAAATTCGATTCTTTCTCAATAGATTCTAAACTTATATCTCTGTTACCTATAACTGTATTAAGGCTTATTTGAGCCTCTTTTATGCGTTTCTCTTTAACTATATCCTCTAATTCATTATTAGCTGGTAAAACATCTCTATCATTTAATATAGTGCGTGTGATAAAGATCTTCTCATCATCACTATAGTTTAATGATTGTTCAGGATAATTTTTATCAAAGAAAATTCCAGCTTGTTTTTCAAAGACCTCATTTATAGATTCAAGTTTTTTCTGTCTATCCTCTATATCCTCAATTTTATTTAATCTATCTTCATCATCAGTGATTAATGAAGTTTTTTGTTTTAAGTCATATAGTCTTTCATTTTCCTCATACATATTTATAGGTGTTACATAAATTTTTAAATCTTTGGCCATATCTTTTAATGTGGTCGAATCGGATTTATCCATATAACTAAAAGCATTTAATTTATGAGATTTCATATTATCTACTTCATCAAACATTTTATCAATTTTTTGTTGATTTCTTTTTTTAATACTTTCATTATGTTTAGATATCGAAGATTTTTTACCTGTTTCATCTTCAAATTTTCTTGCCTTCCAACCTTCTTTTTTTGTTGGTTCTAAATCTATGTTTTGATTTTTATATGAATCAGCAGAAACTTTAACAGAAAAACCTTTCATTTCTAGGTGTTTATTTTGAACATTTTCCCACCTTTTTCGCCACTCATTATGTTTCTCTTTTGTGTTCCAATCTCTTATATAATCATTCCCCTTACGTTTAGGTTCAAATTCATTATTTTTATCTAAACCACGTAATGTACATAATAAATGTGCATGAGGATTTTCTTCATTAATTTTATGAATATTTAAATCTACAATCATTCCTTCCTTTGATAATGATTCAGCAAATTCTTTTGCTAATTCAACATTACTTTCTGGATCAAATTCATTTGGTAAACCAATTATAATTTCACGTGCAACTTGGCTATTCTTTCTATTCTCAACATCATTGACTTTATTCCATAAATATTCTCTATCTTTAAATTTATCATCAGCATTATTAGGCAATAAAATTTCACTATAATCGCATTGCTTATTTGAGTAATCTTTAAATTCATTTTCTTTATAATCTTTTATTTTACTAGCGCTATTATATGCAGCTTTTGCAGTAGCACTTTGACCATTGGCTTTTGAAACAAACTTATTCTGAAAATGGTACATTGCCATAATAAAAACTCCTTTAAAACCAAAAATTGAGCGAAGGCGAAATAAATAAAAAATCAATTTTTTATTTCAAGAATTTAGCACGCGAACGGAACGTTCGCATAAGTGCGCCCTTACGGGATTTAACTAGATTATAACGGTAAAACTTGAATCTGTCAAATGAAAAGGTTATAATTAAATTAATAAAAAATATGGAGGTTTTAATTATGGCTGATATTCAAAAAATGTTAGAACAAAAAGAAAAACTTCAAGAAAAAATTAAAGAAGAAAAGAAAAAAGAATACGAAAAATTTGGAAGATGGTTTTTCAATAAACTTAATGTAAATAGATCAGCAGATGCAAAAAAAATTGTTAATGAGAATTTACTTAATAATAGCGAAAATAAAAATCACTCTTTAGAACAAAATGAAATTATAGATGAATCTAAAAATGGAAATAATGAAAGTGACGAAATAAGCTAAATAAATAATAGTAACTAATTGAAATTAACAATTAATATCACAACATTTCTATTATTAAACGCATTACTTAACATTAGAAAAATTAGAAGAAAATAATACTTTAAAAATAGGAGGTTTTACTATGACTTTATTATCTACAGCAAGTGAAAATGCTGTTCATATTAACCCTATTTTTAGATTTATTTTATATTTCATTATGTGTGTTCCTATGACAGTAGCTTTATGTACAATATTCCTTAAAATTATCTCAATTTTCATTCTTCCATGGAAAGTATGTTTGTATATCGGTATCGCTTTAGGTATTGTTGTTACTATTTTTCTTTTAGTTCTAACAATTGGTATAGAAATGACATAAATTTTCTTCGAAAATACCAAACATGACATGACATGTAATGAAAAATATGTTAAAATTAATTATAAGAAGTAGCAATCAAGTAAATAAATGCTGGTTGTTATTTTTTTACCCACACAGTATATACTGGTATATACTAAGATATACTATAATATATACTGGTATATACTAGAATATAAAAATATAGAATAGTATATAAGTAACTTGTGGTTTTTAATCAATTGTACTAATTTAAAAAGAGTAAATAATATGTGGAGGTTTTATTATGAGTAATGTATATGTAATGGCTTTAGATTTTGGTAACGGATTTGTAAAAGGGAAGATTAATGATGAAAAATTTGTGATTCCTTCAAGAATCGGAAGAAAAACTAATGAAAACAATCAATTAAAAGGATTTGTTGATAATAAATTAGATGTATCAGAATTTATTATCAATGGGAATAATGATGAAGTATTACTATTCGGCAATGATTTAGATAAAACTACGAATACTGGTAAAGATACTGCCTCAACAAATGACAGATATGATATTAAATCTTTCAAAGATTTGGTTGAATGTTCTATAGGATTATTAGCAAGAGAAGTACCTGAGGAAGTAGTCAACGTTGTAATCGCTACTGGTATGCCTAGTAATGAAATAGGAACTGACAAACAAGCTAAATTTGAAAAACTTTTAAATAAAAGTCGTTTAATAGAAATTGACGGTATTTCTAAAACAATTAATGTTAAAGGCGTTAAGATAGTAGCTCAACCTATGGGAACGTTACTTGATCTTAATATGGAAAATGGAAAAGTATTCAAAGCATTTACAGAAGGTAAGTACAGCGTTCTTGATTTTGGTAGTGGTACTACAATTATTGATACTTACCAAAACATGAAACGTGTTGAAGAAGAAAGTTTTGTTATAAACAAAGGTACTATTGATTTTTATAAGCGAATTGCTAGTCATGTATCTAAAAAAGCAGACGGTGCCTCAATTACTCCACGAATGATTGAAAAGGGATTAGAATACAAACAATGTAAACTTAATCAAAAAACAGTTATTGATTTTAAAGATGAATTTTATAATGAACAAGATAGTTTGATAGAAGAAGTAATGAGTAATTTTGAAATCACTGTAGGAAATATAAATTCAATCGATAGAATCATTGTTACTGGTGGTGGTGCAAACATTCATTTTGATTCTTTAAGTCATTATTATTCAGATGTATTTGAGAAAGCAGACGATAGCCAGTTTAGTAATGTTCGTGGATATGAAAAATTGGGGGAATTGTTAAAAAACAAAGTCGAGCAAGAAAGTAAATAATTATGGATAAGAAAGAAACTAAACATCTTCTGAAAATCAAGAAAGAAGATTACCCTCAAATCTTCGATTTTTTAGAAAATGTTCCTAGAGGCACCAAAACAGCACACATAAGAGAGGCGTTGAGGCGCTATATTGAAGAAATGGGGAAAAACCCTCCAATACCTTCAAAAGAACACACAGCGCCCTTAAAAGAGCATACAGAACCTATTAAACGTAATAAAGAAAGTTTTAAAGACGCAATGGAACGTAAGGATCAATTAAAACAAGCTGAAACGCCTAAAATAGAAGAAAAAGATGAAGAAATGGTAGATATTAGTATTGATGACCTTTAATATCTACATTCCTTCATCCAATTCCATTTTTTCTTCTGCATTTTTAACTACCTTATGAAAGTCTACACCATAGTATTCAGACATTACTAAAAATGTATGTAATGCTATTCTAGGTTTTTTACCATTCTCGATACGTGAAAGATGACCAGCAGTCACACTCAAATCAAATGCAACTTCTTCTTGTCGCTTGCCTATGAGTTGACGCTGGTTTTTAAATTCTAAACAAATGTATCTATATAGTTTTTGTATACGGTATTCATTCATGATTTATCGGCCTCATAATTTTAGATGTATTAATTATATTAGAGATTTGTTATCAAATACATTTCATTACAAGCATATAATTGACCTGTGAGGCAATAAAAAAGTTTTTAATTTTTTTAAAATAGTGTTACTATTGAACATAGAAAAAGACACCTAACGCTTGGCGGTTGTTAGATGTCTAAAGAGTTTAAATAATATGTGTTATTTACTTTTACTATTTGTTTGTATCTTTATTATATATACAACCTCGATACATTACAAGATAAAAGCAACAAGTCTTTAAGTTATATATAACGGATAACATTATATAACCTTATTCATCACTTGTAAATAACGATATTACTTAAACTCCTTCAAATAAAAATTTAAAGGAGTTTTTATCATGTCTAAACAATTTTTTACGGTAGAAGAAAATTATAAAGAACGCTTTTACCAATTACCTAAAGTATTTTTTACTAATCCTAATTATAAAGATTTATCGAATGACGCTAAAATTGCTTACGCAATATTGAGAGATCGTTTACAATTATCTATTAAAAATAACTGGATAGATACAGAAGGTAACATATATTTCATTTATACAGTCGCTGATTTAGAAGTGATATTAAATTGTGGGAACAAAAAAATCAATAAAATTAAAAAAGAATTAGAAAATGTAGATTTACTAATTCAAAAAAGGCAGGGTTTAAACAAACCAAATCTACTTTATTTATTAAAACCAGCCATAACTAAAAATGATATTTATGAAATAGATAAGGCTGAAAATGAAGTTGAGCCCTTACAAGACAAGGAAATGTCAAAAGGACACGTCCAGAAATGTCAAAAGGACACGTCTAGAAATGTCGAAACAACACGCCTAGAAATGTCAAAAGGACACACAAATGATACTGATTTTATTGATACTGATAATAAAGATACTGAAAGTAATGATATGAATGATATGAATGATATAAAAACAAGCCATTCAAGTCATACAAATCATTTTATAAAACATCATGATGAAGAATCACTAAAACATACGTTACTACAGGAATTTCCTCAACTAATTAAAAGTTATCTAAACAATTTTAGTTATGATGAATTAAAAATTCTAAAACCAGTTATTTTAAAAGCTAAAACATCTTTCAATGAACAATATAATACAATTTATATGCTAGAAGATATTGAAGAAGAATTATTATCAGTGTTAAAACGATTTAAATCTTATCTTATATTAAAACATGAAAAAGTGGTCAATATGGAAGGTTATCTAATGTATAGTATTAAAGCAGAATTAGAAGAAATGCACACAACGTATATGAGAAGAAAGAATTTTGAAAATAGTCCACTCAATGTATTTAATTAAGATTTAAGTAGTTTTATAGTTAATTTTTCAAAAAAAAAGAGATTATACACCGAAAAAGGTGTATAATCTTTACTGTTTGTGAGTTATTTAAGTGAGGTGTTGCTTAATACATATTTAATTTATTTATCACTTTTAATTTGTTTTAACCCCTTTTTTAAGATTTCTCTACCAGCTTGTGATACATTGTCAAAATCTTTTTCTTGTGCATATTTAATGATTTCATCTTTCATATCGGGATCAACTAATAAATGAAGTGATACTTTTTTCTTTTTATCAAAAAAGACTGAATTTTCTTCTTTATTCATAATTTAAATAACCTCCTTTTGTGTACTTTTGTGTGATTGTATTTAATTACACAATACCACATTTACACATGACATGTCATGACAAAAAAGTTAAAAAAATTACGAAAATTACATGACATGACATGTAAGGTTATGTTATAATTGATATATCAATTAGAAAAGGTGGGTTGTAATTGGATAACTTAGCATTTCGTAAGCGTATTGAAGAATATCGAAAGCGATCTATTGAGCAACAGAAATATGAGAACAAACTTAATTATCAATCAAGATTTGGTATTAAAGATGATGAAGTTAATACTTTTAATATCAAAGGCATGGCTACAGATAGAAAAGAAAATAAATTAGTAATGACCGAAGATAAAGATGATAAACAAAAAGTCCTTTTATACGCTAACAAAAATAATGATATGTATTATTTAAATTCTGGTAGCACTTATAAAGAGGCTGTTCAAAACACTTTTGGTAGTGAATCTAATTACGAAATGATAGATGATGAATTATTTATCTATAATTCAAAAAATCAAGCACTTACAAACTATGAACAACTTAATGAGTATCACAATCGACAAAAGCAATTACAATATGACACCCAATTAGAACAAGAACGCAAGCAAAGATTGACTGATACTAACAAAGTTAGTGAACATGCTAAAGAAGATTTAGCTTTAAGTTTGGGACTTACAGCAACAGCATTGAAAGGTAACATCAACATTTCTAGTGTTGAAAAAGTCACTGATAATGAAAGTATGGTTACATTAGAAAATGAAATTAATGGTAAGTCAGAACATTTAATTTCAGATTTTAAAGATAGTTTCATTGAAAAGGCTAAAGAAAAGCTAACTGTTTCTCCTTCAATGAGGTTAGGATTTGAAGAATTTAAAAACGCCTCGGGACAAATAGCAATGGGATTTACAGAGTTCTTTGGCGCTAGATATGACGAAAGCACTTTAGAAAACGACCCGAAAGTTGTAGCAACAGAAAAAGGGTATTCTGTTTCTGTTTTTGATAAAGACGGGAACAAAAAAGATTTAACATCAGCAGACACTTTTGAAGAGGCAGTAAAATTATCTAAAGAAATGAAACATGATAATTCGCTTTCTCGTAGTGAAATAGAATTAAATCAAGAATTAGAAAAGAAAAAAATATAAGGAAGGTTGATTAATTATGATTAAAAAAATTAGTTTAACAGCTATTTATGTAGCACTTTTAAGTTTTGTTTTATCAAATCCAACATTCGCGGCGGCTAACCCTGGCCCGAAAATTGAACAAGGTCTACAACAAGTACAAACATTCTTAACTGGACTTATTGTAGCAGTTGGTATTTGTGCTGGTGTTTGGATAGTTCTTAAAAAATTACCTGGAATTGATGATCCAATGGTAAAAAATGAAATGTTTAGAGGCGTTGGAATGGTATTAGCTGGTGTGGCTGTTGGGGCAGCGCTTGTTTGGTTGGTTCCATGGGTATACGGTCTTTTCCAATAAACACAACAAAAGCTACATTCTAGTAATGTAGCTTTTTGTTTTAAAAAGGAGTGAATTATATGTCTGTTGAGCAACAAGTTAAAGATATAATGCTTGATATGTTAGGCGAAGAAAAGAAAGTTAAAGAAAATATAATACCTCGTAATGTAGACGCTAGTTATAAGATATTTTTAAACTTAAACGGTAAAGAATTAGCAATTGTATTTGTTCCTTTCTTACTATTTCTAGCAATAGCATTTGGTGTAACGTTTTTAATGGGCTTACTTAATTTAATAACTGGTTTTATGGTTTTTATAGTAGGTTTGATTTTTGGTTTAACAATATATGGCTTACTAACAATTAGACCGATTAGTACAAAAGAAAATATAAGAATGATTGATAGTTTAAAACAATCACAACAATTTAGCAGAAGGCAAAAAGTTTACTTCTATAAAAGTAAAGAAGGATTGGGTGATGATGATGTTTAGAAAAAAGAATAAACAAAATAAAAATAATGAACAACAATTTGAAATTATAAACAGATATATAAAAGGGGACGGACGTAATCAAAGTATTCAAGATGATTCATTAATAGCTGGTTTTTATAAAGATTACGTTGTTACTAAAGATGGTTATATTAGTGGAGGTTTAAATATAACTGGTGTAAACACAGAGCTATTAACGAAGTTTGAACAAAATGATTTGTTAGAAGAATATTCATCTTTTATTTCAAATATTCTTTATGATGAACCAATGATAAAAACAATTACAGAACCAGTAAATATACAAAATTATATAAAAAATCTTTATAGACAAGTATTACTTGATATGAAAAATAATGATAATAAACCGACAAGACGTGGCCAATTAATAGCTGGTCGTATTCTATTTCTTCAAGAAAAATTAGCAAAAGGCGAAATGAGTACAAAGAAACATTATATTTTCTTCTCAGAAAAAATAACGGAAAATACTGTAGCTCAATTAGATCATGCAGTGAATAGACTACATGAAAAGATAAACCTTAATAAAGAGGCATTACAACAAGCATTTTCACATTATGGTTTAGAAACTAGACCTATATATCAAACAGAATACTTAAACCAGTTTTATGCTTTATATGATTATAAAGGTTATAACGACTATCATCTTAGTAATTAGAACGAAGGGAGTTTATGATTATGGCAATTTTAAAAAAGAAAAAGCAAGAGCAAGTTACAAATAAAATTCACAATGAATCTTTTCAAAAAATAACAGAAGTATTAGATACAGATTCTGTTGATAGTATTTATCCTTTTAGTTGGATAGAGAAAAAATCGCATATAGAAACAGGCGAAAACTATATTAAAAATTTATTAGTAGTTGACTATCCTCAATCAGTAAAAGGGGCGTACTTATCAAATTTATTAAAGAAAAACGGTAATATTCAAATAACTAAATTTATTAGACCAGCAAATATAGAAAGAATGATTGACCATTTAAACAACTCAATCAAAAACAAAAAAGCAGAACAAATGCGTACTACAGACCCTAAACGAAATGCAACAATTAAAAGAGAAATTGAAAGTAGTAAAGAACAACTTGATAAATTTTTAGATGAAAAAACAGGATTTATGTACATGTATATGTATATCACGTTAAATGGCGATTCATACGAAAAGATACAAGCGCTAGAAAAAGATGTGAAACGTACTTTAACAAGATTAAGACTTAAAACACATACACCTACAAACGCCATGAGAGAATCATTTCATACGGTTCTTCCTCTAAATAGAAACTTTTTATCAGCATTTACACAACAAAACATGGATACAGCAACAGCAGGGCATTTCTTTATGTTTGATGATTCAGAAATTATTGATTTAACACCAAATACATCAGTGTTTGGAATTAACAAAAACACTGATTCGTTAGTAGCAGTTGATTTCAACAACAAAGAAAAAACTTTAAATAAAAATATGACTATTATCGGTACAAGTGGTGTAGGTAAATCTACTCTCAACATGAGAATGATTTTAGACAATGTAAAAAAATCTATAAGACAATTTATCATTGATCCCGAAGATGAATTTTCATATATAACTAAATATTACGGTGGAACAGTTGTAAATATTTCAACAAGTTCAAATATCAAAATTAATCCATTTGAAATTTTTTCAGAAGAAGTATTTGAAAAAGAAGATGAAACCGACAATGAAACAACATCAGATGTTTTAACTGAAAACAACGAGCAGGAAAGTCAAATTGATACATTAGTCCGTTCTAAAATAGGCAAGTTGAAAACCTTCTTTAGAGTTCTTAAAGATGAAATATCTCAAACAGAAATATCTGTATTATCTTCAACATTAAGACAGTTATATCAAGATAAAGGATTTAAAGGTAATGCGAAATTATCAGATTTCAAGAGCGAAGATTATCCAACTTTAACAGAATTGTATAACAAATTAAAAGACTTAGACGAAGAAAAATATGAAGTATTAAAGGACTTAACGCTAATCATAGAAGATTACACAATGGAACATGGTACTACTACTATTTTCGACGGTTATACAAATATCAAGCTAGATAATGAAATTGTTACTTTTAACCTTAAACCATTGCAAACAGAAAAAGATGTTCAAAGTGCAGCGTATTTAAATATATTCAGTTTCTTATGGGACGAAATAACAAAAGATAGAACAACCGAAACAGTATTAATGACTGACGAATTACATTTTTTAGCAACAAATGAATATAGCTTAGATTTCTATTATCAAGCATATAAGCGTATTAGAAAATATGGTGGTGGTGCCATTGCCTCTACTCAACAAATAAAAGATATTCTTAGAACATCACAAGAAATAGGTTCAGCTATTATTGAAAATAGCCATACTAAATTCTTCTTTGGAATGGATAATGTAGGCGTTGATGATGTTGTTGATAAATTAGGATTGAAATTTAGCGATCAAGAAATATCTCATTTAACTAAAAAGAAAAAAGGCGAGGCATTATTACTATACGGAACACAAAGAGCATTTATAAGAATTGATTTAGATAGAGAAGAAACAAGACTTTGGAATAAAGATTTATATGAAACGATTTATGAAGAATCAGCAGACATAGAGCCGAATTATGTAGAGCAACTAGGATTATCAGATATTGATTTAGCAGAATTAGAAGAAGAATTAAGACAAGTAGAAATGATTTATGAATAGGAGGTAATCTCATGAAAATCAGAAATTTTAATGAAGGAACGTTAGTAGGGAAACATAATCACTTAGAATATATCATCAATGTTGATTTATGCCATATATCAGACATAGATGAAATTAGATACGACCTAACAGAACCTAATGAATTGTTTTTTGAAGTTAAAGATTTACAAAAGGAAGGCAATTATTTTCATATCATTTACAACACCGACAATGAATATAATTCCTTCCTATCAGCAAAAAAAGAAAGCAAAGCACTCAAATTATCTTTAATGGATTATGTGTTAAAAGTTGATCCATTAAAGGACAATATAACTGTTATGCACCCAGCAAACCTATTTTTTAAAAATATTGAGGATATAAAAATAGGATTTAAAGGGCATGAATATTTACCTAAACCTAAAATAAATAATTTAGAACAGTATAAATTGTTAATAATGAGTACATTATCACAATACACGTTTGATAAGTATTATCGCAATAAATTTGAAGTTTTATCAAAAGAAAAAGATGATTTCTTCCATAAAGTTAATAATGCAGAAACTTTTGAAAAATTGAAAGAGATTGTAAGACATGAATTGAATCAAGTACAGACAGAGTATTTACTGAATGAAGAAAAACGTAATAGAGAAACACGAAAAAAATACATTAGAAATTTAATACTTGGTTTTGTTGGTATTGCAATAGTTATAAGTTTAATTTCATTTATGATTATAAACGGAAAGCAACAAGAATTAGATAGCAAAATAGCACAAGCAGACAAACAAGAACAAAGAAGTAAAGTATATGAAAATCTTTACAATGGCAATGTTGATCAAGCAGTTAAAGGAATGAAAAATGACGATAGCTTTAACAAAGAGGATATTGAAAAAACATTAAAAAAAGAAAAGAAATATGAAGAATTAATTGAATTGAGCAGTAAAAACACACCTTATGTAATTGAACAATTATATAAAGAAGGTAAGCAAAATAAAATAAGAGAGTTAGCTTACAACTTTGAAAATAACGATACATTGAGTTTAGAAAAGAAAATATTAGACAAAGACGGAACAGCATTTAGTGTAGGCTCAACAGGTAATTACGAAGAACAAAGTAAACGTTTAGCTTTAGCGTCAGCCGAAGAAGGTTATGTTGAATCAGCTGAAGATATTAATAAAAAACTTAAAGATGATGAAGTTGAAGAAGAAATAAATAAAGCTAAAATTAAACAACTAAAAGAAGAAAAAGACAGCACGAAGGATAAAGACAAGAAAAAAGAAATCCAAAAAGATATAGAGAAATTAGAGAAGAAATAAGAGGGAGGTAAAGTACCATGTGGAGTGCTATTGCTAAAGGAATAACAATGCTAATGAAGAAAAAAGCATTATCCAAAATATTAAAACCAGTAATAGCTATAGTTATAGGTTTTTTCCTTCTTATTTTTATAATGATTGCTTATCTAGTAGGATCTTTCACTAAAGAAATTAATGAGAGTGGCGACCAAAAAATGAAAGAGGCTGAATCAACAGCAACTGGTGCTTGTACTGGTGGAAGTGTAGACGGTTCGGGTATTTCAACCTTTGAAAAAAACGCTAAAGGTGGTGCGTTAGAAGGTAAAGCTAAAGCTATGGTTAAAATTGCTAAAAAGAATAAAATACCACCAAAGCTATTTATGGCAATTGTAGCCTCTGAATCAGAATGGGGCAAAGGGCCAAATGCCACAAAACAAAAAAACCCCCTTTCTATAATGGGGGCTGGCCCTCTACAAGTTTATCCTTCAATTGAAGAAGGACTTGATAAAGGTGCAAAAAATTTATATGACTTATATATTTCTAAAGGTTTAACAACTCCCGAAAAAATTGGGCCAAAATACGCACCTGTAGGCGCTAGCAATGACCCAACAGACTTAAATAGTAACTGGGTACCTACAGTTAAAAAAATTATGAAATCATTCGGTGGCGAAGAGGCCAAATGTTCTACTGAAAGTAGTGGTGGAGGTTCAGACGGTAAAGGATTTGATTTTAAAGGCGAATTCCCTAAACCCGATAAATCAAAATATAACGGACAATCTTATCCATGGGGACAATGTACATGGTATGTACATCAACGTAGAAAAGAAATCGGTAAACCAGTACCTTTAACATGGGGTAATGGTGGCGACTGGGGAGATAATGCAAAAGCGCAAGGTTGGGAAGTAGGTAGTAAACCGAAAGCTGGCGCTGGTGCCTCTATAAAACCTGGTAACTTTGGCGCACCAGCACCATATGGACATATAATGTTTGTCGAAAAAGTTAAAAAAGACGGTGGAATTATAGTTAGTGAGGCAAACGTAAAAGGCGAAGGAGTCATAAGTTCAAGAGAATTTACAAAAGACGAAACACAACGTATGCAATTTATTTATGATAAGTAGGTGGAGAATATGAAAAAATTATTAACTATAGTTATTTTATTCACTTTGGTTTTGGCTGGTTGTGGCCAAAATCAAAGTGAGAAAGATAGTAAAAAAGATAGTGATGAAAAAACAGTAGACACTACAGAAGAAAGAAACGATATGATAAAAGGCCTAATTGAATATGGTTATGAAAATGATGATTATAAAGGCTACAAACATATGAAAGATATATTATCTGAAAAAATGCAGAAACAAGCTGAAATGCAAAATCAATCAGCACAAACTAAAGGTGTAGAAAAAGAAACTAAAGACATTAAACTTTATCAAGACGTAGATAATGATGATGAAGTGCTTTATTCTATTAAACTTTCAATTACAAACAAAAAAGAAAAAAACTCTGACTACTCAATGAGATATGGCAAAATTCAATTAACAGAAGAAGAAGGTAAACAAAAGATAGATAATATCGAAGAACTAACACAAAGAAACCTAGTAAGTATGAATCAAGAATAGAAAGAGGGAATACTTATGAACACTTTAATTCTATGTGAAAAACCTTCACAAGCAATGGATTTAAGCACTGTTTTTGCAAAAAAGAAAAAGCAAAATGGATATATGGAAATTTCAGATGAACAACTAAATGTAAGTGGTTTTTTAACTTGGGCAGTTGGCCATTTAGTCGAATTGAAAGAACCACACGAATATGACGAAAAATATAAAAATTTTAGCACATATCCTATATTGTTAGAAAAAGACGATTTTCAATTTAAAGTATCTGACAACACGAAAGATCAATTTAACAACATTAAAAAAATATTTAAAGAAAACAAGATTGATGAAGTTATTATTGCTACTGACCCAGCTAGAGAAGGCGAAAATATAGCATATAAAATTTTAAATCAATTGAAAGTAACAGATAAAGTTACTATAAAAAGATTGTGGCTTACTTCTAAAGTAGAAAGCAGTATAAGAAAGGCTTTTAAAAATATATTGCCTAAAGAAAAAACTTATGGATTTTACAAAGAGGGGAGGGCTAGAGAATTAAGTGATTGGTTAGTAGGAATTAACTTATCACGTCATTTTACTAAAATATCACGAGAATTAGGAAATGACGGTGTTATTCACATTGGTAGAGTATCTAGTCCTACATTAAACATGGTTTACAACAGAGAGAATAACATCAAAGGTTTTAAAGGTAAAAAGTTTTATAAAGTTTCAGCGACTATTACCAAAGATGAACAAGAAGTGAAAACAGAGTTGAAAAACAAATTTGACAGTGAAGATGAATTGCACGAATTCTTGTTTGAAAATGACATCACAGATTTAACACAAAAAGGAATAGTTACTGATATTGAGAAAGAAATAGGCTATACAATGCCACCTAAATTTTATGACTTATCAGCTTTACAAGAAGATATGAACGATAAATATAAAATAAGTGCGAAACGAACATTAGAAATCGCACAGACATTATATGAAAAGAAATTAATCACATATCCTAGAACGGATTCAAGATATATCACAGAAGATGAAAAAGAAATGTTAGTAGAAAATATAGGCTATTTAAAAGAAATAACAAATACTAATTTGAATAATGAATTAACTAATAATAGCTTGATTAATCCTTCTAAAATAGAAGATCATTACGCAATATTAATAACTGGAAATGATTATAATAAAGTAGATTTAAAAGAAGAAGAAATCAATGTTTATAAAAGTATATTACAGAATGTTGCCATGAATTTTATAGATAAAGAGCAGTATGAAACAACTACTATAGAAATTGCTGTTAAAAAGCTCATGTTTGAAGTGAAAGGTAAAATTATTCAAGATAACGGATTTAAGGCTTTGTTAAATAAACAAAAAACTTCCGAAGAAACAATTCCTAATTTTGAAAAAAATGAAGAAGTAGATATTGAATTAGATTTGCTAGAAAAAGAAACGACACCTCCAAAAAGATATACAGAAAAAACATTATTAAAAGCAATGGCCAATCCTATAGAAACACTAGAAGATGAAGGCTTAAAATCTACACTTAAAGAAAGTAAAGGTTTAGGTACACCAGCAACTAGAGCCGACATTATAGAAAATTTGAAGAAGAATAAATATATTCAAGTACAAAAAAACAAAATTTATATTACTAAAAATGGTATATTAGCTTGTTTATTATTGGAAGGACATTTACTTTCAAAACCAGATTTAACAGGACAATGGGAAAAATATTTGAATGGTATTAGTAAAGGCGAAAAAGACGATGATTCATTTATAAATACCATAAATGAAATGATTAAAAAAACAATTAGTGAAGAAGTTAAAAATAAAGAAAGTATACAAAAAGTGGCCAAAGAGAAAGTATCGTCTAACAATATTGCAAAATGCCCTGCTTGTGATAATGGCTATTTAATAGATAGAAAAGGGTTTTATGGTTGTACAGAGTACAATAACGGTTGTAAATTTACGATTCCTAAAAAAATGTTAGAAAAGAGTATACCTCCAACCGTAGTAAAAGCATTATGTGAAAATAAGACAACAAAAAAATTAAAAGGCTTTAAATCCAAAAAAAGTGGAAAGTCATTTGATTGTAAGTTGATACTAACAAAAGAAAACAAAGTTCAATTTTCATTCGATTAAAAGGAGGATAAGAAAATGAAAAAAGGAATATTCATTTTAACTGGTATTATTTGGCTAGTATTAATATATTTAGCGCAAATATTAGCATACGCATTAAACACACTAAGTAATACTAGCAATAAGCAAAAGATATTTAGTGACATAACACAGTTGTTTATCCCTCCAGCTAAACACCCAATAAGCACTATTATTGGTTTTATAACTGATAAAAATACAGTGTTTTTTGTAATAGGTGGAATAGCAACAATCATTTGTATTTATATTCTTGTAAAACAATTATTTGAGAGTAAAGACGGTAATGAAAAAAATCAAGATTATAAAATCGCTAAACATGGTTCTCATGGATCAGCTAAATTTGCCGAGGATAGCGAGTTGTTTACAGAAGGTCATTATAAAAAAATGAAAGAAAATGACATTACGAACTATGTTTATAACAGTTTAAATAAATCATTATTAGAAGAAAGAAGTGATAAGGAATGACTACACTTTTAGGCGAATTAGAAAGTAAAGCAACTTCTATAAATAAAAAGAATTTAGTAATACAAGATTTTGACACTAAATGCCCAAACAGAAATATATTTGTAGTAGGAGGGCCAGGTTCCTATAAGTCAGCTGGGTATGTTATTCCAAATGTTATTGTTAAAAACCAACAATCAATAGTTGTAACTGACCCTAGTGGCGAAGTTTATGAAAAAACAGCTAATATTAAACGTATGCAAGGTTTTGATGTTAGAGTAGTAAATTTCAAAAACTTTTTAGCCTCTGATAGACAAAACTTTTTTGACTATATTGATAAAGATTCTGATTGTTCAATTGTTGCTGAATTAATAATAAAATCAGCTGGGGACTCTAAAATGAATAAAGATGTATGGTATAAATCTTCTGTAGGTTTATTAAATTCATTATTGCTATATGCTAAATATGAATTTGAGCCAGAAAAAAGAACTATAGGAAATATTATTAAATTTATTCAAAATAATAAACCTAATCATGATGACGAGGGATCAGTTGAATTAGACAAACGTTTTAATGAATTGCCTAAAGACCACCCAGCTAGAGAGAGTTATGAATTTGGTTTTGCAGTATCAGAAGGAAGAACGAGAGCTAGTATTATATTAACCTTTGTAGCAGATTTACGAAATTACATTGATAATGAAATTAGAAGTTATACAAGCGATTCAGATTTTGATTTACGTGATGTAGGATTAAGAAAAACAATTATATATGTTATGTTGCCGGTTTTGGGGAACACAGTACAATCGCTTTCTAGTTTGTTTTTCTCTCAAATGTTCCAACAACTATACAGATTAGGGGACGAAAACGGTGCTAGACTTCCAGTGCCAGTTGATTTTTTATTAGATGAATGGCCAAATATCGGCGCAATACCCGATTATGAAGAAACTTTAGCAACTTGTCGTAAGTATGGTATTAGTATAACAACAATTGTTCAATCTATTTCACAAGCTGTAGACAAGTATAATAAAGATAAAGCTAACGCTATTATAGGGAACCATGCTGTTATTTTATGTTTAGGTAATGTAAATAACGATACAGCTAAATATATAAAAGAAGAATTAGGTAACGCCACTGTAGAGTTTGAAACAAGCAGTGAAGGTTCTTCTAGTGGTAAAGATAGCAGAAGTAAATCATCAAATAAAAACGTGAGTTACACTGGAAGGGCGTTACTAAATGAAGATGAAATAAGTAATATGCAACAAGACAAAGCTATTCTCATAACCAAGAATAGAAACCCCAAAATCATTAAAAAGCTAGCATATTTCAAAATGTTTCCTAATTTAACTGAAACATATATAGCACCTCAAAATGAATATAAACGTAAAAAGAACCAATCTATGATTGATAAGCATAATAGATTAAGAGAAGAATGGGATAAAAAACAAGAGAAAATTAAACAGCAAAAACTAGAAGAATATAAAGAAGAACAAAGACAGAAAGAGTTAGAGGAAGAACAACAAGCACAAGAAGAACAACAAAATGAGGAAGTAAAAGAAAGTGAAAGCAAAAATGAAGAACAACAAGAGGATAAGAAAGACGAGCAACAAAAAATTAATGATTCTAAAAAGGCATTTTATGAAAAATTAAAACAAAAACAAGCTAAATAAAAGTAAGATTTTACATTACATGACATGACATGTAATGTAAAATCTGTTATACTTGTAATGAAAGATGAGGTGGTTGAATGGATTGGATTAAAGACGCTGTTAAAGAGCTGACTAATGGCATTGCAGACGGCATGATGAATTTTATATTTCAGTTCCTTTATACGTTATTTTATGAACCTTTAAAGTTCTTTATATGGTTATTAGATAAAATACTTATTGATCCTAACAGTATTTCGAGTGATTATATTTCAAACGCCTCTGTATTGGTAAATAGCTTAATCACTTCAATAGCAATATGTGTGTTTGCTTTTAAAATGGTTCAAGTTATGAAACAAAATGCAGAAGGTAACGCTGAAAGTCCAGGGTACTATGTAGCTCAATTATTACCGAGTTCATTATTAGTAGCAGTTTTACCATGGTTAGTTGATATTATGACTAAATTATCTTATGCAGCAACTAGAGCCTTCTTGGATACGGGACAAAAAAGTTACTTAGAAACTATTAAAGAATGGAGTACTTTAAAAAAAGGGAAAGACGGATTCAAAGAAATGCTAGGTTCTATGGGGACTATGGCGGGTAGTCAAATTATGTTTATTCTATTTATTTTATTGATTTTAGTATTCACTGTGATATTTATATTTCAATTTGTTAGTAGAATAGCTGATTTAGTGATAATGAAAGTAGTTGCGCCATTAGTAGCAGTTTCTTTATTAGCAGATGAAAACAATTATGTAGGTGTATGGTGGCGTGAATTATTAGCAATTAGTATTCAATTACCATTACAAGTGTTTACTTTCTTTGGAGGAATAAATTTATTCTTTGGTGCAAAGCTAGACGTAGGCACATTATTATTAGGTATAGGATTCTTTATTATTACAGTTAAATCGCCTTCCTTTATTAGATCAATGGTTTACTCTACTGGAAGTGGGCGCATGGCGACTGGAATGGCTGGAAGTGGTGCAAAACTTCTAGTTAGAAAAATGTTATCTAAATAAAGAAAGGAAGAACATTATGATAAATAAAGTAATATATAGTGGTCGTATAGCAACTGATTTAAAATTAAGAAAAAGTAAAAATGATAAGTCTTATGTTTTCTTCAATATAGCTGTACCTAGACAATTTGATAATGATAGAACAGATTTTATTAATTGTGTAGTTTGGGGTAAACAAGCTGAAAGCCTAGTTGATTATCAGAGTAAGGGGAATTTAATTATAATTGAAGGTTCAACTGAAACATACAAAAAAGATAGTATTAATATGTCTAGATGTTTGGTTGAAAAGATAAGCTTTTTAGAAAGCAAAAAGGAAAACAAAAAAGATGATGTAGCAGAAGATGACGCTATTAGCCCAGCAGAAGAAGATAGTAACACCGATAAATCTATTTCTGATGATGATTTACCATTTTAAAAATATAAAAGGACGTGTGAAAGCACGTTCTTTTTTTAAAAATAGGAGTGATTAAGATGAAAGTAACAAATACAAGTAGATTTGAAGAAGAAAAGAAAAACTTAATTGATAATGTAGTAAATACGCTAGAAGAATATAAAGATGTTATCGACAATGAATTACGTAGTATTAGGAACACCAATTATACTGTTATGAGAAATAATTTTAATGTTCAATTTAGTGTATATAGACAAAGCTCAAAAATAGAAGATATAGACCCTATAGGAAATTTGATATTTCAATTGAATTCTATGGAACATGGTTACACTGATATAAAAATGTTGAAAGATTCATTTGAGAATTTTCAAGTTAAGTATAAGGCTTACAGGGACGCTTTGAGAGATTTAATTCACTTTTATGAAGTTAGTGGAGTATTAAAGAAGGAAATTCTTAAAATCAGACAATTAAATAAATGCTTAAAACCAATAACAGAAGGGACAAGCGATAAGGCAGATTTAAATCCACTTTTAGAACTAGAGGGAGCCTTTAATGTAATTAATGATTTTAACGATTCCAAGAATTTAGAACGTGTTGAATATCTACTTGAAAATGAAAAAGACGAAGAAGGCAACATAAAAACAGATAAAAACGGACAATACACTGTAAATAGAGAATATTTTATAAGTAGAGTATCAAAACTAAAAAAAAACTTACAAAAGAAATATGAAATTAACCAAAAAGCAATTGCTAAACTCTATAGAAAGCATAATACAAGTGATAGATTAAAAAGGTATTTAGAATTTGGCAGACACTAATAACTCAAATATTTTACTGTGTATGGAGGTTTATTTATGAAAAGAACTGACAAATATAGAGAAGAATATGAAAGAGAACGAGAGAGAGAAAGACAATCAAGAAATAACTATGACATCAACGAGGAAAATAAAAGAAGGTTTTATGAACATCAACAAAGAATGTATGAAGAACAAAAAAATAAAAAGTACAAAAAGCGTAATAAATGGTTTGGATTTATCATTATTATTTTAGTAATTCTTTTAGTGGCTTTAGGTGTGAAATCATGTAGTAATAATGATGAAACACAAGAATCAAGTAATAATCAAGCGCAACAAGATAATACAGATCAATACGTTCAACAAAAAGATGATGAATTACAAAGTAAAGTTGAAGATACAAAGACAAGTATTGAAAATTCTAATGATGATACGCAATCTAAACTTCAAGAATTAAAAGACGAAGTAAATAATCTAAAGAATAATGCTAATGATGATAAGACAGAAAAAGTAGCAAATGATTATCAAGATACAGTAAACCAACTAGACAATGCACAGACAGCTAAAGAAAATGGTAACGATAGTAAAGTAAAAGAAGAATTGAATAAAGTAAATAGTAAGTTAGATGAAATAAAAGATAAAATAACATCTTGGTTTGAAAAAGATAAAGATAAAAGTGCATAGTAAAAACCAATAGTATTAAAGAAGTGAGGAAACTCATTTCTTTAATACTTATCTTTTAATTGAGGTATAAAATATGGAATACACAAATAAAAAAACCAAATACATAGTTTATGGGCTTATCATTATTATAATTTTTCTAGTAATAGGTGGAGTATATTATTTATTTACCTTAAATAATGCAAAAGGCCAAATCAAAGAATTTGAAAGGTCTGTGCAAGAAAATGATTATAAAAAGATTGCTGAACAGCTATCTAGTAATGAACAAACTTTATCAAAAATAGACGCTAAAAATTTTGTGATATTCGTTAAAAAGAAGGAAAACCAAAAGCAATACAACGAACAAATACAAAATATAAAAAATAATATTGATAAAGGCAAAAAATACAAAATTGATTATGGTTCTATAACAGATCAGAACGGAAAAGAATTAATTACTGTTAAGAAAAATGGGAAAAAGCTTTTTTTAATAGACAAATTAGAATTTAAACCTAAACTGACAAGTGTTTATGTTAAAGAGTTTAATAATACTGGTTATTACCAGTATAAACAAAAAAGTGATAAAGAAATAATAGCAGAAAGTAACCAATCAACAGAATTAGGCAAGTTTTTTATTGGCCAATACAATATTCAAGTTAATAAGACAATTAAAGATTCTTTGCATAATGGAAATGCTACTGGCAAAATTAATATTGATTTAAACAATAGAGAAAATGGAAAGAAAATATATGCAGATGAAGATTTTAATCAAAGCTGGTTTAAAGCAAAATTGATCAATGATGATTTATTAGAAAAAAGTAATTCACAAATTGTAATTGAAGATAAAGAAGTTGATTATACTTCTAATAAAGTTTATGGAAAGTATTATAATCCTACTACATTAAAAGTATATGCTACTGGTAAGTTAGAAGGTAAAGAATTTAAGACTAATATAATTAATTTAAGACGTAACTATAAAAATGATTATCAAAATTTGAAGTTAAGTTTTGATAAGAATCAAATAGAAGATTACAAACAAGATTCTAATGAAATAAAAGATAAGGCTAAAGATTATATTAAGAAATATATTAAGGCCTTAAATAAGGCTTATGACAAACAAGATTATAAGCATGTATCAGAATTTATTAAATCGAATTCTCAACTAGAAAAGCAACTTAAAAAGAATATAAAAGATAAAGAGAAAGTTAAATTTAGAGAAGTAAAAATCAATAATGTAGAACGAGATAATAATAAAATAACTATTAATTTAAATAAACAGATAGATAATAACGTAACTACATCAAGGTATGTACTTAACTATAATAAATTAGACAAAGATTTCAAAATAGAAAAAGCTGAATAAGTTTAAGGCACTTTAATACTAAAGTGCCTTTTATAGTGTACAAAGGTGTACAAAGGTGTACATATTTGTTATAATATATTTAAGTAATAACAGGGAGGTATAAATGTATGAGCGAGAAACGAGTAACCGTGAAAATTGGGAAAGAGCAATTTGAAAAAATTCAAAGAGAAAGAGAACTTACTAAAGTTCCACAAATACACATTATAAATGAGGCGATAGATCAATATTTATCTCTACACAATATAAGTATTATTGAAACAGAAAAAGAGATAAATAATCGTCCTATATATACTGGGTATTGCAATCCTAATGATAGGTTTCTTTCAAGAGTGAAGTTTAAAATATATATAGATGAAGAAGAAAAAATTATTCACTTATACGACCCTTTAAACAATCACACTACTTCAATAATTAATAAAGTGAACGAGTCTTTTGTAAAAGAATTATGTAATTTATTGAAATTAAATGCTAATGAATACGAAATATATATATATACTGTACCAGTACATAGTGAGGAACCTTTTACTAGAGCGTATGATTTTAAAAGGAATGAATTTTATAGTTTAGAGAGTACAAAATTATTTTCTTATTTCTATGAGTTAGCTAAAAATGTAAATGATTGAAATAAATAAAAGTCTTAGGCATCTTGGCAGACACTACGACTTAAATTGGATTTAAAAAGGAGTGTACCAAAATGATTATGGATATTGTAATAGATAGCGACTCGATAATTTGGCTTTTTACTCAAATTATAAAGTATCTGATATTTAGTATTATATTAGTAATAATAATAGCCTCTTTATTGTTATCAACGATAAGATATATGGAAGGAGAAAAGCAATTAGCGTATCAATATTTGATTACATTTTTTATGCTGATTGGAAGTTGTACTTTATTATTTTATATAATTTATTTTGGTCTCGGTATTAATTTATTAAAGGTTTTACTTGAAAAGTAACGGTTATTCAAAAAGGAGTTAATTTTATGTTAGAACAAATTTTAAAAACAATGGGTATTACAGATTTTATGTATTTTCTTCCTGTTTTAGCTTCTATATGTTATAACATTATTTTGTTTAGTATGTTAGTTAAACGTTTTAAAAATATTAAACGACATACTAATAAATGGTATATCATGCCTTTAAACATAATTTTGGTATTCTTTTTAGCTTTCACACTATATACGCTTACTTTAGGTGGTTTAATTATTGATATAGCAGAAACTGATAGAGAGCGTGCACTATTAGGTAATGTTATTGCAATATTTAAAGCGTATTCTGTTTTACTTATAGTAGTACCAATAACACAAATTTTAATTTATAATCTTGCGTTAGATTTTAAATTTCAAAAAGTAAGTTCACTAAATAAAAACCAATGACAAAAAGTCATTGGTTTTTATTATTCAACACTAACAATATAGTTTAAGGGTATTTTTATTTTATCTTTTACATTTTCACTAACAACAAGCATTATGCCCTCTAATGTATCTACATTACTTATATAGCATTGAATTGAATGTATATATCCGTCTTTCCAATAATGCAAATCAGCTAGTATATTTTTATTCATTTTATAGCTCACTTTTTCATTAATTTCTTGTAATTGTTCATCAGATAATAAAGGCATATCTATTTTGTTTTGATCTTTTATATGCTGGTCTAAGATTTCATATTGCTGGGGCATGGTTTTGAATGGTTGCCATTTTACTATACCTCTACCTTTAGGTATACGAGGATTTAGATATTCTCGTGGTATCTTTCTATAATCAGTTTCATATTTATAAGGTTCGGGCATATCGGGATTTATTATTTTCATATTGATTAACACCTCTACTAATTATAGAACATACGTTCGTAAAAATAAAGTGTAAAGTAATAGTATTATAAACGATTGTATTTAATACTCTCAAAATTAATTTACTAAAAGGCATGAGTATAAGTTGACAGTTGTATTATAATCTTGTAATATAATCAGTGTAAGATAATTAACAAAAAACATGAGAAATAATACAAAACGTTTAGCTCTCATTTGCATTGAAAATGTTTTTGAAAGGTAATGTTGCGTTAAAAGTTAAATATTCTAAAGAAAAGAGAGGATAGAAATGAAAATTATTAACTATATTTTGTGTGCTATGGTAATTTCTTTAATATTAGGAATGACAATAACAGCATGTGTAAAGATTTATGATAAGGTTCAAAACTCTGACGAAGATAAAGAAAGAGATGTAGTCAAAAGTTATCAATCTTTTCAAGAAGATACAGAAGTTATTAACGGTACAGTAAAGAAAGCAGAAAAAGAAAGTAATCTTATATTGCCAGATTCTTATAATTTAATTGTAAAAACTAATGAAGGTAATAAAATGCTAAGTGTAACTGAACAAGAATATAGGGACTATCAACCAGAAAATAGGGTGCATTTGAGAATAGATAAAACAAACAATAATAAAATAGTAAGAGATTTAAAGAATGAAAAGGACTTAGATTCTCTAAAAGAATATAAAAAATACTATAAGGATAGTCCAGCAAGATTTTTTGAGAATGTATGAGGAGTTAAGGATTAAATGAAAAAAATAAAGCAAATTATGAATACTGATGAATTAAATAATGAAAATCAGCAACTTATTAAAAAAATAGAAAAAGAAAAGGCAAAAACATTTATTTTACCTTTTTTATGTATGATCTTAATGTTCCTCGAATTACTATTAGATATATTTATGAATATTAATACTTTTACCATAATCGTAATTACTTTTATATTTTCTATAGTAATCAACGTATATGTACTATATAAGTTACAGACAACAAAGAAATTATTAAACACTGTTTTAACTGCACACCATAATAAATTGACTGTAAATGAACTATACAATATTGATAAAGAACGTCTTAAATCTATTAGAGTTATAGCAGTTAGTTGGCGCTCATTTTTAAATGAATACGTCATGATAGTTATAAGTATATATATGTGTGTAAACATACTTTTTGTAAGTTATATAAATAACTTTATGTAACTTACAACTTAGACTAATTAATAAATAAAGGAGTTTCCGTAAATGAACAATATTAATAATAAATATAATTTTAATGATAACGAAAAAGAAAGGAATATATGATAATGGCTAATATAGGATACGCTAGGGTATCAACAAGAGATCAAAGTTTAGATTCACAAATTGACGCTTTAGAAAAATTTGGCTGCGAAAGAATATTTAGTGAAAAAGTAAGTGGTCGTAAAACTAAAAGAACAGAACTTGATAAGTGTTTAGACTATTTACGTGAAGGCGACACCTTAGTTATTTATAAATTAGATAGATTAGGTAGAACAACTAAACAGTTAATTGATTTAGCGCAATGGTTAGAAAATAATGATATTGAATTACAAATTATTGATATGAATATCAATACAAAAGACGCAATGGGTAAAATGTTCTTTACTATGATGAGTGCTTTTGCTGAATTAGAGGCTAACTTATTAAGCGAAAGAACTAAAAAAGGTTTAGAATCAGCTAGAGCAAGGGGGAACATGGGAGGCAGAAAAGCAATGCCACAAGAAAAAAAGGAATATATTAAACATTTATACGATACCAAAGAATATACAGGGCAAGAAATTGCTAAAAAAACGAACGTAAGTAGAGATACTGTATATCGTATTTTACGAGAGTTTAAAAAGAAATCCTAAACATTGCATAACATGACAGGTATTGTTATAATAAACATACAAAGTAATCGGCGTTGTGGCGCAGATACAAAAATTAATACTGCATTATTAGTAATCG
>ERZ1023270.67-NODE-67-length-31917-cov-299.493597_pt1 | contig 31917 bp, 48 predicted proteins | sample MGYA00380463_ERZ1023270 | MGnify/ENA primary metagenome ERZ1023270 (study PRJEB33173, sample SAMEA4830295) | metagenome | study: EMG produced TPA metagenomics assembly of the PRJEB25223 data set... | reverse complement strand
AAATTCAGCCTGACTCAACTTCTGATTTAGCTTGTTCTGCGTGTCTGTCTCAAGACTCTTCACAGATTGCCGGATATTTTCAGCAGTCACATTGAGTGAGCTGATATCGGCTTTGGTTCTAAGGCCTTCAGTCAGACGGCTTACACCAGCTTCGAGTGAATCAGCACGCTGTTTAAAGTTGGATTCGACCGCTGAGACACGGTCTTCTTGGTCTTCGTATGCTGGTGACCAGTCACCTGCAAGATTTCCCTCAAAAATGGCAGGGGCGCAGATTTCAACCCATACCCCCTCTTTACCGCCTACTTGAGGGCCATGGCGGCCAATGATGACCGTTTTGGCTTGATCTGTTGCGGTTTGGGTCCATTTAACCCAGCACAACTGCCAGTCTGTCGAGAGACGGATAATAGACAAGCCATCTGACGACCTTGACTTATATCCGCTGCTGTTTTCTGATGATACAACCGTGTTAAGATTGTAAAAATGACAGCGCACAGGATAGTCATTTTCACTGGCTCGTGCATAAAAGATAGCTATATACTCTGTCCCAGCCGTTGGTATAACGGTTCTTTCCACATAGCTATCCTGATATCTAGTTGCTCCTGCGACTGTTCTGATAACTTTAAAACCATTATATTCACTAACCGGCTTGTATCTCGCAAGCTCTTTTGTGCCTTTCAGCAGATTTCTGCGCCCTAAGTGCACACTCGCTATCTTACTAGCTAGCTCCTCAGCTGTCTGCGTGAGTTCTGACTTGCTGGCTTTATCTTTGGTTGCATTCAGGATTTCCTGACGGATAGAGCCAGCTCGCACCTCAAATTCAGCCTGACTCAACTTCTGATTTAGCTTGTTCTGCGTGTCTGTCTCAAGACTCTTCACCGACTGCCTAATATTCTCAGCAGTCACGTTGAGTGCGCTGATATCCACTTTGGTTCTAAGGCCTTCAGTCAGACGGCTTACACCAGCTTCGAGCGAGTTGGCTCGTTGTTTAAAGGTCGATTCAACTGTTGAAATCTGACCTTCTATATCTTCAGGAGCTTCTGAATAAGAAGTATCTACATCGCTTATTTCAAACTTCGGCATCCAAATCCAAATGGTTCCTTCCTGGTTGAAATTGAACAACCATTCATTTGTGGTCTGCTTGGATTCGTTTGTCCAACCTTTTGGAATATGGACAACATATCGCTTAATTTCTGTCGACAATGTCACATTTCCAGTTTTATATCCGATATTCCCTAATCGAGATCTTAGCATTATTCCATTTTTATTTGCCTTAGCATAAAAACTAATGGTTACATCTTGATTAGTCGTACTTCCGGGAATTACTTTCCCGAATTGACCCAGAGCTGGATAAGTAACCTTGGGATTACCTCCATCACGACCAGATGGATTCAGACCTATAATTTTAAGAGCGTTATATCCAAGATACTTACTTTCGCTATCGATAGTAGCCGTATATGTACTCGTTGTCCAAATTCCTGTTTTTGAAATATCCTGCTTGAATAGTGAGTTCAAGAATAGATTTCGACCGGATGCCTGCACACTCGCTATCTTACTAGAGAGCTCCTCAGCTGTCTGCGTAAGTTCTGACTTGCTGGCTTTACCATTGGCCAAGTTGGTCAGTTCTGACAGTCTACGAGTCGTCGTCTCCTTATACGTCGCTTGCGCTGACTTCACGCCAGCCAGTTCATTCTTAGTCCGGCTAAGTGCTTCAACTTGCTTGGCAATCTCAGCTTCAGCCTGTGCTTGCTTCGGTCGAATATCATTCGCGATAGTCCGTTTCAGAGCGTCCAAGTCACCCGACAGAGCCGTTTGTGCGCTCGTAGTCTGCGACTTAAACGCTTCAAGTCTAGCAACAGAATCCAGCTCAATCCGCTTAGCTTCCTGTGCAAGCAGGGTACTTGCGCCATCCAGTTCATTTTTAGTCCGGCTAAGTGCTTCAACTTGCTTGGCAATCTCAGCTTCAGCCTGTGCTTGCTTCGGTCGAATATCATTCGCGATAGTCCGTTTCAGAGCGTCCAAGTCACCCGACAGAGCCGTTTGTGCGCTCGTAGTCTGCGACTTAAACGCTTCAAGTCTAGCAACAGAATCCAGCTCAATCCGCTTAGCTTCCTGTGCAAGCAGGGTACTTGCGCCATCCAGTTCATTTTTAGTCCGGCTAAGTGCTTCAACTTGCTTGGCAATCTCAGCTTCAGCCTGTGCTTGCTTCGGTCGAATATCATTCGCGATAGTCCGTTTCAGAGCGTCCAAGTCACCCGACAGAGCCGTTTGTGCGCTCGTAGTCTGCGACTTAAACGCTTCAAGTCTAGCAACAGAATCCAGCCCAATCCGCTTGGATTCCTGAGCAAGAGAACTACTTGCGCCAGCATTTCGCAAAGCTTCCTCAGCCTTGCGCTTAGCTTCTTTCAATGGCCCGTTGTCAAAGCTATTAAAGCGCTGATTGATAGTGTCAGACAGTTCTTGCTTGACTTCTTCCGCTTTGGCCTTGGCAAGTTCGATGGCATCCGTGATGGTTTTCTCACGCTTGGAAAATTCAGCGTCAAAGGCACGGTCAGCGTTGGCGATTTCCTTTTTCAAACGTTCTTCAAAAATCTGATGCAGATTTCGGCTTTCATTCAAAACGGCATCATTTACAATCCCACCGATCGCATTTGCAAGACTGGACTGGAAGGTTCCAAAACCTATTGATTTTAGGAGTTTTGCCATTGGCGAATAGGTATATTTGGTGATTTTCTTACGAACATCAAGACCGTACCACTCATGGTAGAAACTGACCACATCAAACATCTGCACCGCAACATCACTCTGACCGACAACCGAGATTTCAAGGTTATCTTCTAGCATGTCGCACATACTTGTCCGAAAATACTGCTTACCGTATTCAATCAAGCTAGCCTCATCTGTCACGTCTTGGTCATTGACTTCCACCACATCTTCGTAGATTTGGCTGTAGTTCCCAAGTAAGGGGCTGTCAATCACCACCATATAATCATGGTCAACCGCATTTTCTCCCTCGCCCTTAACAGTCGTTTTAAAGGTTATCCGAGTTTTTAAAGACTTCGTTGAGGTCTTATGCTGGTAGCTGGACAAGTTTTTCTTGTACATAAAAAGCGATTCATTTTCAGAACCGCCATTCTTCAACAAGCGTAAATTGTAGCCGTTTCGCACCATATCTCCGCCCCACTGACCAAGGATAGAATGCTTGCCTTTGGCCAAGACCTCCATGGCATTCTTATCCTTGATATTGAGCGTATGCCTATCATCAATATCAGAGAAGAAAGAAAAAGGATTGGCTCTGGTAATACTACCAGCAAAAGCACTCAACACCCTTGTCCCACTGACACGGTCAACCTCGATAGAGCTGACGATGTAGTTATTTAACAGGCTGATAACCTGATTGGCATAGACTTGAATATATCCTTGTTGCTTTTCAACCTCAAAAATATAAAAATCCTGCTCACCATGCAGGTCATCTGCAGTCAGAAAAGTTTCCTCTTTCAGTAATTCCCACTTGGGATCCGATGTAGGAAAACGAAAGGTCAGTTGATAGGTATTGTTCCCCAAATGGACAATTTCATCATTGTAGGCCTCATTTAAAGGTGTATTGCCTTCAGTAAGATAAATCATAAGATATACCTCCAATTCGGCCGAACCGTGACCTTGCGAACCGAACCAGTAAAGACCAGACTGTTATTACCAACTGCCAACTCAAAGAAGCCTCCACGTTTACGTAAAGTATTTTGAACCGCGCCATCTGCATTATAGATATTCTGTTTCTTATGCCTACAATCAATGGTCACTTTTCGTCTAACGGTCAAGTGCATAGTTGTCCTTCCGATAGTCAAAGAAATATCACCGTCTCCCTCAATCTCAATCACAGGCTCGCTATAGACAGAGCCTGGATTGTTGATATTTCCACTTGCGGTAAAGATAAGAGGAGCAACATTTTTCTGATAACGGAACGGTTGCATGTTCAACTTGATTTCTAGTTTCCAGGCATGCATCCCATGAGGGCTATAGGTTGCACCAATAAAATCCGCATAAAATACAGACCCCAACTGGTAGCTAAACTCTAGCACATTGTCCTTAGGCTGAAATTTCTCCACGATAGTAGAAACATCCAGTAACTTAGGAATATAGAACGAAAAAGTCCGTTCATAACTCTCATAGCCACCATCCAGCACTCGATAACTTCCGTTGGCTCCGTAGAGGTTAGCATCTTCAACCACCCTAGGTTTAGCTGCCTCCACCTGACCAAAATCCGTCACCACGCAGTGAGGGATAGTTGATGTATTAAACCCATTGATAATCATATAAAACATTACATTCCCTCCCTAGCATAAATCGCACCTTGACGTTGGTAGACGCTCATTGAAATTTTATCAGCGTCTAGGTAAGTATCTGACGGCTTTTCAAGGATAGCAGTAAGGATTTTCTCCATACTTGCTCTCAGAATCGCTATCTCAGACACGGTTTGACTGTCTTTCGCCTCGATTTGAGCGCTTGGCATGGCCAAACTTGCTTCAATATTTTTGGCAATAGTCGGTGTTCCACTCAAGCCAAAATCATCGTTTGAAAATGCGTTTGAAATTTCGCCAGCCATTCCACTGACAGATTTCTTAACATCTTTGAAACGGTCCTGCAACCCTCTATCCAAACCTTGCATAATCGCATTACCAGCAGGAATCAAGAGCTTGCGGTCATACTCAATCGGACCTTTGTGGTCACGAATCCAGCTAGCAATACCACCAACGAAGTCAGTTACTGCTCCCCAAGCAGACTTCAAACCGCCTAGGAATCCATCAAGGATAGCCTTACCTGCTGACCATAGGTCAATGTTTCGAATGCCATCAAAGATACTCGTAACATTACTTACAAGGTCACGAACACCTTGTTTCATGCTTTCCCATGCATTTTTAGCTCCTTGGACAAGTCCGTCAATCAGACCTAAGACGGTTGATTTCAACCCTTCCCAAGCACTGCTTGCTACAGATTTGATTGTATTCCAGATGTTAGATAATATCTGAGCAAAACTATCAAAGATAGCTTTACCTGCAGCAGACAACCCTTTCCAAATTGTACTAAGAGTGGTAGAAAAGTTTTCAAAAATAGCAATACCATAACCTACGATAACATCCACGACTCCAGAGAAGTATGTTTTAATCCCTTCCCAAATCATAGAGATACTATTTTTAATCCCTTTCCAGATTAGAGAAAGATCAGCCCCCAGCTGGTTAAAGTTCCCTATCACAAGGTTGATGATGATGAGAATAGCACCCAAGAAAATAGACTTGATGAATTCCCAAACGCCTTGGAAAATCATCTTAATCCCTTCCCAAATTTGGGTAAGACCATCTGAAATATTGTTCCAAATATTCATGAATCCATCAATGAACGGTTGAACAATAGCCATCACTGCTGTTGTGATAGCTGTCCATGCCACAGATGCAGCTTCTTGAATCCTTACCCACAAGTCAGAAAAGAATGTTACAACAGCATTCCAGGCTGTAACAACTCCATCCCACAATGTGCTAGCACCTTCAGAGATGCCAGACCAAAGGTTTACAAAGAAATCAGCAATCCCCTGCCAAGCCTGTTTGATCCAAGCTACAAAAGATGACCAGATTTGTCTACCTGTTTCAGTTTGAGTGAAGAAATAAACCAAACCTGCAGTTAGTCCTGCAATCGCTGCGATGGCAATTCCAATAGGATTGGCACTCATTACAGTAAATAGACCCGTGACTGCTGTTTTAATTGTCGTTAAGACAGCAGGTATTCCAGATAGCAATCCCGAGACTGTCGAAAATGCTTTAAACGCTAAAAATGCAGAACCAAGAGCGGTAACGATACTACCCATGATACTTCCTAGACCTTCACCAAAGATTCCACTGAAAACACCCTTTATCCCTCCCAAAATAAGGATAGGAATTTGTTTCAGAATATTTCCAATCATTGGAATTAGGTTTCCGAAAAGAAATGTTGATGTCGTTTCCATCAAAGCTTGTAGTGCAGGTTGAATATCTTCACCTAAAGACAACTTTCCAAGCACATTCTGAGCAGCTGATTTCATCGATTCAAATGAACCTGTAAATGTAGTTGCTGCCTCTCTAGCTGTCGTACCAGTGATGTCCAAATTCTCTTGTATAGTGTGAATGGCGCTATAAACGTCTGATAGATTATTGATGTCATATTTAACACCTGTCAATTTTTCAGCATCCGCCAAAAGTCGTTGCATTTCTTGCTTCGTACCACCATAACCCAATTTAAGGTTGTCTAGCATCGTATAATTTTGCTTGGCAAAACCTTGATAAGCCAGTTGAATACTTTCCATAGATGTCCCCATCTTATTGGCATTATCCGACATATCAATCATGGCCATGTTAGCTGTTTCTGCTGCTTTATCTGTATCTCCACCAAGAGATTGTAGCAAGCTTGCTGAGAAACCTGTAACATTTTCCATATAGGCATTGGCTGAGAGACCTGTTGTCTTGTAAGCCTCGTTCGCAAATCCTTTGACCTTATCAGCTGAGTCTTTAAATAAGGTTTCAACCCCTCCAAGAGATTGTTGAAGTGCTGCCCCTTCGTTTATCGATGCTCCGATTGCTTTACCAATTCCAGCTGCAGCAATAACTCCTGAAACAGCCCCCATCATTTTAGATCCGAGGGATTCGCCTGCGCTAACGCCAGCTGAGGCAACTTCACCACCCATTTCCTTTTGAATCATGCCACTAATGCCTTTAGCAGATGGAATGATTTGTACATAGGCTTTTCCTAATTCGGTCGCCACTAATCCTCACCTCCTGTTTTTGCAAGCAAAGCCTTGCGATAGTTTTCAAAGTCCTCACCAGATTCAAAGACGAGATAATCCCTTTTATCTCCCTCTTCTTTGTTATTCTTTGTAAGTAATTCAGCAATTGATGCAGGACGATTAACACCCTTTTGCCCATCTTTTGTTTTCAACCACAAAGAAAGAGACAGTCTGTCTACGATACTTGCAAGTAACGTCGTTTCAAGAGGGACGATTTGGTCAGACATCATCTGCTTTATCCGCGAATCATCACGCAACCCATACGCAAAAACAGCCACCTGATTTAAAGGTAGCTGTTTATAGTCGTATATTTGGTAGGTTTCCGCTAAATCACAGATAAGAGCATCCTCGTCTAAGGCAATCATCTGAGCAAGGACTAAGATTTTTTTAGGTCTTTGTTGGACTCAAAGATACTCTTGATATCTGCGAACAGTACCTCAGTATCGATGAAGTCGTCTCCATCATCTAAATGAGATAAAAACTCTTCCGCTTGTTTTTTACCAAAGAGAAGATTCAGCAATTTTTCAGCAGCTTCAAAATCCCCCTTCTCCATTTTGGACGCTTCGCGCATGAGATAAAAGTTTCTCAATCGTTTTTTAGGGATTTTGTACTCAAACCCTGACTCTGTTTTTCCTTTTAAGATTGCTTCCATTTATTTTACGCTCCTTGAATGTATTCGTAGTGAGTGTTTTCACTGTTGTCTGGTAATGCAGTGATCGTCAATTCATAGCCGATAGGTTCGCCGTCTTTATAGCTGATTTCGCCAATTTCGCTAACCTTACCACGAGGAATGACAACGCGTTTCACATAGCCATTTTTCAGCAAAGTATCAATAACCAAGCAATGTTCTGGCAACTCTTTACCGTTGGCTTTTACAGTGATACCTGTTTCAAGCGTTCCTGAGACGTTATCTGGTCCATAGACTTCTTTCAAGACTTCAATGTTCAGACCTTCAATTAATTTGTATTTGAAGGTATCTTTCTTTTCAGTTTGAGAAGACAAGACTGTTTGTCCACCCCACGCTTTGATTGCTTTGCTTTCTGGCGAGTTCGCATTGGTCAATCCATCATCTGAAATGTACCCTAGCGTTTCAAATGCTGCATCCAAATCTGTTTTGGCATTCGTTGGAAGAGTTGTTCCAGCTGGAGCAGTAGAAACTGCCCCTCCAATTTTCGGCTTAGCAGCCGTTACATTTGATGCTGATGCAGTCGTCATATTCTTTCCTCCTGTTGATTCTGTATTTTGTCTTCTTGCTTCTGTCGTCAAAACTACACCTCCTTTTTAAAAATAATTAATGTCATATACCGCTTGATAGCGATATTGCTTCGTTTCCGTGTCTGTAAAGTTGTAGTCACTATTGTGATGCACACCGCTGACTTCGTTGACCGTGATGAGATCCTCAACTACTTTCTTGACTTTCTCATTCAGCTCAGCAGCCTTTTGAAGTGATGGTGCATAACTTTGAAAAGCGAATGTAGCGGAATGAACGTAGTCGCTTCCACCACTTCCAGTCTTTTCTAAAATGACATAACTCTCAGGCATATTCGGTTTATGTTCAAAAAAAGACGGTACATCTAACTGTCCGTCCAAAAATTTCTTTATAACTAATTCGATCATCTCATAGCCTTCAGTAAAATATTATGTTTTTTATTTCTAGCCATGCTCTTGATATCAGTCGTACTAATCTTTGCATTGGCACGCTTTTGCCCTGGCGATACAGTCAATTCAAACCCCTCACCAGCTCTTTCAGCAATCCCTTGCCCTTTCTCCCTCAAAATACCCTGCATTTCGGAAGAACGTAGCAAGGCAGACACCCCAGCCGAGTTCAATTGAAATTTCATATTACTCATAAACTTCAACCATGACCTTTCTATTCCAAGATAATGGAATCATTGACTCAATCCCCTCTTGAGGGATGCCAATCGTCCGCCATTTACGACCAAAAAACTTGACCTCACGGTTCTCCCACTTATTAGTATCCCCTTTAGGAATACCGAGTGTATATTCCGCCTTCTTCCCAGTCAAGTTCATTTGATTGATGACGTCCTCTGATGAAGTTGGGGCAACCAATACATTTTGAACCTCAATCTCAACATCACGATGAATTGGATGACCGAAATCGTCATTACCAATTTCCACCTTGTCCACTAAAATGACAGGGATTCCTTTTAGGTAGGTCATAAATCTCAATCGCTCCATATCGTTGTTTTTTCTTCAAACCAAGCCTTTTAAGTTCGGTATCTTTGATAAAGAGACCCCCTCCAGGCACAAGGTAAGAACCACTAAACGAATAACCCAAGGCACTTTCAGAAACCTGAGTCATCGGTTCATGGTCTGTTGAGGTCATGAGGGTTCGTGCTACGATATCAACCGTGACAGACTTAGCAACACTAGCGAATGACACGCTCTCAGCTACCATATCATCAAGGTCTTTACCGACTTTTTCAGCCTCCACTCGCAAAGAATTAGATACAACTTCCAACAGAGCCTCAGCTCTTGCACGCTCATCAAATTTCAACGAGCGCCACAACAATTCCAAGTCTTCAATCTTTGCAAAATTTCCCATAGCTTAACCCTTGTTTTCCTCGTACAAGGCTACCAAATCGGATTTTTTTGAACTCTTATCGTAATCAATGCCTAATTCATCCAAACTAGACTTCAATTCCGCTACGGTCAAATCCGCTCCGCTTGGTGCCGTATCTTCCACAGGCACCCAATCTCCGCCAAGAATGCTCTCAGCAGAGATAATCACGCCCGTTTTTGTATCACGGTATAAAGCCATAAAACTTACGCTTTCACACGCGCAAAGGCATCTTCATCAAGGATACCCCAGCCAATAAAGGCTTCCGCACGCAAACAGATTTCATTGTAGGCTTTAAGGTCACGACCAGCACCGTCTGGATCACCGTATTCAATGATTTCCATTGGAATATTTTCAGCATAACCCCACTTGAAGCGGTTTTGGAAATCCCCTACAATAGCGTGGTCTGTTTCAGCAGTACCACCAGTGACAGTAAGGTTCTTGTTGATATCTGATTTCATGCCGTAGAATGAATCAGGATTTTGACCAAAGCGGAACTCAGGATAAACGGCACGTTTATCAGCGTCTTTTAGTTTACCTAATGCGTGACCTGCTGTTGGCGACAAGGCAATACCTGTTACCTCGCAACCACGGGCAATAACTTGTTGTACTGCATCTTCAATATTTTCATCGATTTTAGTTTCATCATACGTCACGACACTTCCACTAATCACACCATCAAATGAGTTGGTTGCACGGAAAGTTGCATCTGTCATGGATTTTGGTTCCAAACCATGAAGAGCAGCAAGGTCAAAGGCTTCTGCAATCTTCTTAGCGAATCCGTCCATATATGCTGACAAGAAGTTCATTTGTTTTTCTTCTGAAGCATATTTGAACTCATCTGTGATACGAGCCTGATAAACAAATTTAAGCGGTTTGATAACTTTTGAAGTCAATTTCGCTTTATTTCCAAATTTTTGTTCGCCCTCACCAACGATTTGAGCATTTCCTTCAAGGTTGAAGATAAATTGCTCCACTCCATTGAATGGAATTGGGGTTTGTGCTGACAATTTAGCCAGTACAGATTTCCCCTGCACCTTACTAATCAATTGCTTTACTACTTCTGGTTTAAAAAGTGTTCCAGTTTTCATTGCATTATCTGCCATAATTTCTATTCTCCTTTTGGTTGTAATTCACGAAGCATCTGCTTCATTTGCATCGTTTTGTCATCACCGATAGCAGGCTCCGTATCTCTTAGCGGTGCTTGAGGTGTAGCTGGACGCATAAAGCCAGCTAGACGCTCAGCGTCAGCCCTCAATGCCTCTTCGTCAACACCTTGAAGACGGTCAGCTAAGTCATAAGGCAAGCCATTTTGTAAAGCGATACGAGTCCGCAAGTTAGCAGTTTCATAATTGCTCACTTGCCCCTGCAATTCAGTGATTTGAGCATCTAATCCTGCTCTAGTTTGCTTGTCATCTTCAACAGTAGACTTCAAAGCACTGTTTTCAGATTCTAGTTCTGAAACACGTTTCTTGAGTTCATCATAATCACTGAATTTTTCACGCTCACGTCTGATACGTTCCTTCACGATGTTATCGAGCTCTTCCTGTGTTTCAATCGTTTTAAATTCAGACATCTTCATGTCTCCTTTCTCCTGCTTTCCCGGCAGTTCGGTAATTTTTAGGCATCAAAAAAAGCAGTCTCTCAACCGCTCCTCTTAATAACTGATTTTTTGCTTTTTCTTAGGCTTAGTTGTCATACAAGCCCAATGCGCAAGCAAGGCGCTATCCATCAAAGAAATATCCATATCCGCAAAATGCGAGCGATAGCCAAACCCACCGTTTGAACCGATGTTCCGCTTCTCACAGTTGGTTGTAATTTTCTTCAAAGACGGTTGACCAGCATGGCACAAGGTCTTTTGATAAATCCCCTGTTCCCACATCGAGTTAGCCACGATGATTTCCTTGACCGTAGGCAATATCACGCTCTTCATGCGTTCCTTCTTCAACTCTTCATCAAGGATTTTCTGACCACTTGCTCCATCGACTACGATAGTAGCCACATCGGCACGCTTGACAAAATCCAAGATCCAGTCATTCCCGTTACGGACTGACTGACAGTCAATTGTCTCAACGAAAATCCGTTCATCTACAGTACGAACAGCAATACTTAATGCCACGTTTGCGCCATCTTGACCATATTTGACTCCGACAAACAACTTACCTGATAAATCAGGCATAGAGTCAACACACAACTCATTCCATTCCGTTTCCGAAATAGCAGATTTCTGGTTGTATTCAGGCCAATAACCCAAACGCTGAACATTATGGTCTAGCTTATCATCACCAAGCTCAGCTTCTATCTTCCGCTCATTCAAATGGTAACCCATAGAGGGATTGGAATTATACCAGGCATCGACATCATCGATTTCTTTTTCCTCAGAAACCGACCATTCTGCCCAACCTGAGTATTTTCCTTTCCCAAATAGGCAATTCTTACGGTAATTTGTGAATACCGTCCCATTTGAAACAGGTGTAGGTGGTGTCCCACACATGATTGTGATTGGATTGCTACTATCCGTTACCGTATATTTCAAAGCCGATTCCTGCTCAGTCGTATATTCCTGAGCCTCATCGATAACGAGAAGGTCAAAACCTTCCCCCAAACCACCATTGGATGTTCTGGTACGAAATTGTACAATCCCACCGCCGTCAAACAGTTCAATCCGCTCTTGTCCCTTGGCTCGTATAGAGCTAAAGTCCTCACCGTCCACATATCCCATTTTTTCAAGGTAACGTTTCACCTTTTCAAAAGAGGAATGAGAGGTGGATATTCTATGAGCCGTGTGTAGGATGTTTAGTCCATTATGCAGGCCCCAAAGTTCAAAAAGATACAAGAGTTCGGACTTCCCATTACGACGAGGAATAGAGTAGCCAAATTTTTGATGCACCCACAAACCATTCTTGTCAACCGCCATGATAGAGGTCAACAAGTTGACTTGCCAAGCGTAGCAAGAAAGACCCGTCCGCTCGTAGATTTCTACCGCTTCTTTCGCCTTAGAATTTTTCTTGACGTACTTTAAAATTACCGATTGAGTAGGATTCTGATTGCCAAGTTTCTTTCTAGCCATCCACTGCTCCTTTCAATCGTACCGCATGATAACCCTATCGCTGGGATGATTTAATTGATTACGTTTAAAATATAGTTTTTAGCAACATCTAGCATTCCCAATGCCTGCAAACTACTATCCCAGCTATAGCCAAGATTTATCTCACCATCTTTATCCAAAGAAACTACCAACACCGAAGTGTAGTCATGACTAGCCTCAAGATTTTCCTCCAAAATTTCTTTCACGGAAGCACCGCGCTCCAGACTAGACTTTTTCTCTAAAAAATAAATCGTGTTTCCCATTGTTACTCCTTTCTAAGCATAAGAAAAGCACCCTTGCGAGTGCTCTAACATATTATTTTCTATCTGAAAAGAAATCTTCCCAAAATGGATTTTCTTTATCAAAGATTTCAATCTCCTCAGAAGTCATGTTTTGAGGATAATCTTCAAAAAGGTTATAGAACTTCTTTCTATCAAATGTGATAAGCATCAATCCTTTGGCATACCATGAAGTATCAACCCACCAAGTTTTATCATCATCGTTTTCCTTGTAACAATACTCTGACCAATTCACTTCTTCGTAATCACTTTTCATGTCCTGTAATACCTTTCATTTGTTTAGATTCAGCTGTGTTAAGGAAACTCAATATGTTATGAAATTCAGGGTTATCTTTTAATGAATTTGCATCAATAAGATAGCTATCTACATCATATTTATGTCCCCTTACAGCATGAGATTTCTTAGCCTTAAATCTTTTTTTCAAAACAGTGTCATCAAATGGCTTAAACCCATTTACAAATTTTGATTGAAGCTCCAAATATTCAACTAGATTATCATTTTTCCTAATGATTGCAGCATGTCTACCTGTTGCCAAATAGTATTCTTTGCCATTTTCTGCCTTTTCCAACAATTCTTTGACCGCTTTGAAGTCATTTGTGTTTTTGGCTACATGCATCTTAACACCTGGAAGGCTTCCAATCATATTGATTTTATCAATACTACCAAAAAAAACGCAACTCTTTCCACCTCTAAAATCTAGAACTGTATATCCCGCTTTATTTCCTATGTAAGCAAATGCTAAGGATGAACAAGACCCTTTCGTCTTATCTCCACCACTAATCGCTTGAATAATTTCTTCTTCGGTTAATTTTTTAAGGCTTTTCGTTATAGGGTTTGAAGTTATACCTATTTGAAGAGCAAGCTTTCTAACCTGACTGACTTCAGATTGTATTCCGATGTTCTTTCTTGCTTCTATTTTATCACTTTTATCACTTTTACTCCACGCCTTACTCCAAACATTTTGGACCTTTCCACTTTTAGGATCATAATCAACAGTGCATCTACAACGTTGATGTCTTCGATAAATATCCTTTGGAACTCTTGGGTATTTGTAAGTACCTTGAACCTCCTGACACCATTCACAACAGTGATAAGCTGATTTTCTTACAATCTCAGGTTGCAATCCAGATTTATGTTGAAACTCCGCATTTTTCTGGATACTATCATCAATTATTGATTGAGTAAAATTCACAACAGGTTCTTCTAATAGCCAACGAACATCATCAAAACTTTCCTCACTGGCTAAACGATTAACCAGACCATCAATTCGGTCTTGATTCAATTCAGGAACCTGAGCAGTTAACCCAATTTTAGCCTCAGAGTTCAAATTCTTCTGAACTTGCTCAGTATAATCACTCACAAGCTCGTAATTTCGCCCCAGAACGTCCGTCAGCACACGTTGAGCGATATTGTAATACATTTTACCGTCTGGTAGCGTTTCGTTCGTTAGAGAGGCTCCCAGAGCCTTAGAAAGTATCTCCCCAATTTCAATAGCATATTGATTAGCGTCCAAATAACTTGCCTTGCTATGTTGTAGTTTAGACAGCAAGTCTTTCAAGACCTCGCTGTCTAGCCTAGCACCTTCAAACTCAGACTTGATTTTCTTGAGCAGGCTCGGAACGATATCCTCCACCATCTGTTCCCTCCTTCACGACTGGAGCAGGCTTGTCTGACCCTTTAATTCCAGTCAAGTCACGGATGGTTTCAGCATCCATATAGCCAGGCACCGCTTGATTCAGTTTGATAACACCATCACCAATCAAGGTCAACATATTAGCGTCTGCCTCAAACAAAGGCTCCCACTTCACGACCGTTTTATTGAACTGTTTCCTCAAATACGGAAACTCATCTCGTAAACAAGTAGCGACATAGGCCACATTCAGCAAACCAGAGCCCAGAGAGCGCTGAGCCTTCCGACCAGCTAACCGCAAGTTCTCATGACTAGCCTTGATAGCTTCAACAGATGACGGATTGTCAGAAACAAAACCAAGATCATCCAAGGTCAAACCCATCTCCCCAGCAAAACCAGCGGCTGCAGTCCGTAACTGCTCAGTAAAAGGAGACATGCTGGATGTGGTGAATTGCCCCACATTCGGCTTGTCCCCTTCATCATCTTTGGTAAAAGTCAGCAAGCTAGATACAGTTGCTTTCCAAATATCAATCGCCTCAGCGTCTTGACTCAATCCCAACACATACTTTTGAGGGAATGAATAAAACTCAGCAGTCACATCTGAACGCTCAAGCGTTCGTTTAGCATATCTCTGATAGTACATCCCAGCCCGAGTAATTCGTGACCGACCAAACGGACGAACCGCATCAGGTCTATGAATGACTGGTACCAACAAAGGAACACCCGTTGAATTTCCGATTGCAAACGGCTTTCCATCTTTAGGATAGAACCAAGTCACATCACTAGTAAAATAAGCCTCAAGCACGGCATAACCATTGTCATCCCTTTTCAAAACGGCATAGCCCTCTGTCAGCAAGCCAGTGATAGGATCCAGAACACCAGTTGCATTGCTTGCCTCGATAACCTGCAACCGAGGAGCGTCATCATCGTCCCCTTGCGAGATGTAGACAAAACAACACGACCCAATCAATGCTGAAAGGATCGCGCTATCAAAGAATACATCTGGATTGTTCTGAGCAAAGATTTCATTCGCTCCAAATTCGTCATTGGCAAACTCACGAAAGACCAAACGATCTGCTAGACTGTCAACACCCTTAGCAGCCCAACCTAAGACCGCCCGATATTGTTGCCTGATTTGAGGTGGTATCGTAATACCAACATCTATCTCATTGTGTTGCATAGCATACTGATTGTATCTAGTGTCTACACCCATTTTGTAATTGGCTAGCTTCTTCCTGAGATAGCCCATACCTTTCAATGTCATTTTATACAACTACCTTTCATTTCCCGCGAGAAAATATGTACAGTGACGGTGTGAAGCCCTGAAGCACCGAGGGGGAGGGGGTCATCCCCCCACCTTGGCAGGAACACTCGTCCTTTTTTTTTAATCACGTTTATTTTTTTAACCCTTATACTTAAACCAATCTGTACTTTGTGGTAAGTTCCTATTACCAATGACCTTTGTTCCGTTTGTCTTCTCATCAGCATATAGCTTGTCAGACTTCTGTCTATTGCATTGCCAATGCGCCAACTGCAAGTTAGCAATGTCAGATGGATGTCCGTTCTTATTTACTGGAACGATGTGGTCAATGACTGGACTTAATGGATGAGGATATCTCAGGTCTTTGTCTACAGGCTGGCCACATATCCCACAAGTGTTTCTTGTCTTTAAGATAATCTTCTTATTCTTCTCAAAGGCTACTCTATGGGGTCCACTACGGTCCGCTCGGAGGGGGTTGGTATTCATCTAGGGAAGGAGTCCTTTCTTTTTAATGGAGGGGGTTGGTATTCTCAAATGTACCCCTCGGTATCTTTCAAAGTAGGGGTGTTTTTAGTGCACCCACCCCCTCTTGTATTTAACATATCTTATATTCTGTTAAATAAAATTAAACAACTTCAAAGTCAAGAGTATCAAGGCTTCTACCATATTTTTCTAAAAACTAATTTACATTTTCTCATTATGTAAAATAGATAGGCTATTTAGTAATCAAATGATAGTATACTCTGGTCAAGTTCGTCTTGACTATAACCGATATATCCTAGTGTGATGTCTGGTGTGGAATGATTGAATATCTTTTGTAGGATAGCTACATTACTATTCTTTTTGTAATGATGATATCCAAATGTCTTCCTCATCGAATGAGTTCCTATATGATTCAAACCTACATATTTGGCTGCATCTTGAAGTATTTGATAGACTGCTACTCTTCCAATGTGTGTGATACGAACACCATCTGTTCTCTTTTTCTTTTTACTTGGAAAGAGATAGTCGTACTCTGCTAACTGATTATCTTTAATGTATCGATTGATTTCTTTTCTGAGAGGGGGGCTGATTGGAAAATACCTTATCTTACCAGTCTTCTTCTCTTTTAGTTCAATCCTATCAGCAATTACTTGCTTGACTTGAAGAGGTACTATGTCGCTCACTCTTAAACCAGAGTAGATTCCAAACATGAATAAAACATAGTTTCTATCACTTTTGTTTTTCAAGTAATCTTTGATTCGTTCTATATCGTCTAAATCACGAATTGGTTCTACTTTCTTCATGTACCTCTCCTTTCCTACATAAAAAGCCACTGGTCGTGGCATTGAATATGACAGTAGCTGGAATTGAACCAGCTGGTCTAGCAGTAAAACGCACGTTTGGTAAAAGTTTCACGGAGACCCAAACAACCTGCTAACCTGTCCTTACTGTCTAAGAGGCTGAAGCCTCTATATTTTTAGGAGTCCTCATGACTGTACGTTGCCCAATCATTGGATAATACTATTTTAGCACCTTTTTCCGCTCCAATTCTCCCAAGATTTTCCCAGATTTTTCCCAAGATTTTCCCAGAAATCACTTATAAACTAAAAGGTTGCTCGCTTGATAAGACTCCGCGAACTCTAGTAGAGCTTTGTTCAATATCCGATAATACTCACTAGATGAGTAGCCTAGTTCTGAATAAATGCTGTAGTCTTCCCTCCTTTTCTTCCTGCAATATCGTTCGATTAGGATACGTGTGTATTCCATATCAGAAAGATTGTTGATTGCTTTAGCGATTAGTTCTAAATCCTGCTGAGCTGACACTCTACGCACGACCATGCTTTCTACTTGCTTACTTGTCTGACCACTTGATGACCTTGGTTCAAGTGAGTAGGATATTGTTATTTTGGGGGCGTATTCTTCTCCAGCTATCCGTCTCAGACGACTGTATTTTTTTAGTACTTTGATAGCTTCCTTTCTGGTTTTCTTTTCATCGATGATATCCAATAACTCTATTTGCACACGAACTCCTCCTCATGATATAATAGTTATGCGAAACCATACCATGAAGGTCAGCCGTGTGCTGGCTTTTTTTCATGCCCTACTCCCGAGAATAATATCAGCAGGAAAAGCAAAGTAAGTACAGATATCTTCTACATTATAAATATCCGGTACACTTTCCTCCTTTTCCCATTGAGCAATTAGGTAGCGACTATAGCCTAGTTTAGCTGCTAACTTTTCTTGTGACAGCTTCCTTTCCTTACGTTTTTGCTTTAGCAAGAAAGCAAACCTACTTGCTTGTCTTGGATTTAATTTATCATTCATCATCCACCTCGATCTTTACGACAGCTCTACCATTTGGATTTCTTCTTTGCGTGGATGCAAAAGTGTAATACTTTAACATCCTTTCAGCAATACCTGTTTCTTTACTGATTTCCGCAAGAGTTCCCAATGTTATGAACACGTCGCCTTGATATAACGCGTATTCACTCATGTTCCATCTCCTCAATCAGCCAATCAAGGTTCTTGCGCGCTTTCTTCAGGTCTTCAAGGCCGTTTTTCTTTTGAAACCGTAACATATACTTGATTGCGTTGCCCCAAAAGAAAGCAGACGCTCCGAAAAGATTCCCAACGAAGTTATGCACAACATCGATAGCCTCAAGACCGTTTGCACCCTGGTAGTGGTTTGGTTTATTTATATTGTCAATTATTTCTGGGTTCATTATTTATCCTCCAAAAGCTCTGGATTTTCATAGACGTTTCCGATGATTTCCTCGTCTTCAGTCCACGCATACCCATTTAGCAATCCCTTTAGATATATGGAAGGCATTCCGCCTATGAATGTGCCACCGTATTCTTTTTCTAAATATACTTCATGGAGACATCCTCTTGTACATTTAACGATGTCACCGATGAATACCTCCTTGCCGTTCTTGTCTTTGAGTCCTGTTGATTGCATGAGTTCGATTTCGTCAGGATAAGCTGTAATGTAATCATTCATTAAAGCATCGTTTAACTCAAATTCTTCAATCTCGCTATCCTGAAAAAACATACATTTGACTGACATCAGTCTACCTAATTCATGATGCCACACTCTAAATTTCGGTTTAGTGTACGGATATCTGTTTGGTCGTTTCAATTTACCACCTCACATATAAATATTTCGTATCAATATCTTGTTCTAAAATACAGTCCCTTAACGATCTCAAAACATATAACGCATCATTGATCGTTCCCCATTTATTTGCAGGTTCATATTGTACATATTTTTCAGGTTGCCTTTCCAATTCAGTTATGCCACGTTTAATATTTTCAAAAATATCAGCAACATTGTAAATTGTGCCTTGGTCGAAATCCCAATCCATAGCCACCCTAAACATTTTTCCAAGATTGTAGGTCGGAGAACTATATCTAGGTTCAGCAATACAAATATAATCTCCACTCTCTATTTTCGCTAAGATTTCCAAATCATAACTCATTACTCCATCTCCTCTATATCAATTCCTTCACAATCAAACACCCAGCCGAAGTTTGCGTCTTCTAGTTCTTTACGGGTGTGGGAATATATAACATCGTCTAAACTAAAGCTTTTTGTAAAGAAATACCTTTTCAAAAATTCTCCATAAACCAACATATTTTCTTTAATATTCCCTTTAATCTTAACAAAATACCGCTTCTCTTTTTCGACCTCGTAGCCGAATTGGTTCATGTTGACGAGGGTTTGAATAGGATTTTCTCTGCTATTATTAATCCAATTATTAAACTCTCTATTTTCTGATTTTTTAGCCTCATCCCTGAAAGCAATCCAATCACAAACATTAAATTCAAAAGAATCCTTATTCTCTTCATACCAATCCGCCACAAACTGCGGTACTACGACTTTAATTTTGGATTTATCAACGATGTCGTCTGTAATATAAATATTATTGTTGGGTACATTGAGAGTTTGCCCGTATTCCAATCTAACAACATTTTCAACGCACTTGTTCTCATCCACATCAAAACCGACTATTTTCCCTTTCAAGAGAACTTCATCCCCTATAAAAAAGTTAAAGCGTGGTGTTTCAATTAGATCTTTATTCATTTTCCACCTCCTCTATATCAATTCCTTCACAATCAAACACCCAGCCGAAGTTTGCGTCTTCTAGTTCTTTACGGGTGTGGGAATATATAACATCGTCTAAACTAAAGCTTTTTGTAAAGAAATACCTTTTCAAAAATTCTCCATAAACCAACATATTTTCTTTAATATTCCCTTTAATCTTAACAAAATACCGCTTCTCTTTTTCGACCTCGTAGCCGTTAAGCCAAGCAAGACAGAATTTTTCGATGTTATTTTCGTAAAACCAATCAGGAACTTTCTTATCATAATGATCTTCAATTACTCTCATTGCACCGTAAACATGAAAATTGTTTTTCTTTTTAAATTCTATATATTCCGCCACAAACTGCGGAATTTTGACTTTTTGGGGTTCGTCTAGTTGTTTCAACTCTTTCAAAAAAAGTTCAACCATTGAAGTATAAGGTACAGGTTCATAAAAAGGGCTGTGTTCATTCCACAATTCTTCATACTTCTTAATCAATGCCTTAATATTCATCTTAGTTTCCTCTATAAATCAAATAAACTGCAATAATTACCCGAGCCATGCTTGGCGAATAGCCAACCCAATCATCAAACTCCTTAGATTTTGGCAACCAATCCTTAGTAGCTCCCAAATCATAGTCTGTAGGCTTTTCATCAGCGAAGATGCATTCCATCGCTCCCATAAACGTCATACCATCTTCTGCCATTTCCCAAAAATAGTCCGCCCGGTCTTTCACCGCTTGTGGTAAATTTTGCTTGGGAGGTTGCGGCTTCCCGTCTTCTACCGTCCAGTTGTATACTGCATTAACTTTTTTCTTTAACTCTTCCATCATCTTCCAACTCCTCCGCTTTCCGTCTTAATTCTTTATTCTTTTTCTTCAACAAATCGCGCTCCAGCGCTCTAATCCGTCTCTTGCGTGCATCACACGGCTTCGAATACTCGATTATCTTCTCTTCGTTTTGCTCGATTGTGCGTTTCAGTCCATCAATGACTGTTCGTTTATCATAATTCATCTTCTAAAAATCTTTCAATAGCTTCTCTGTAGGAGACTTCCACCAGACCGTCTAAGTCGTTCAGGGCTTCAATATAGTCTGGACGCCCTTGTCCATACTGCTCTTTCAAAAATTCAACAAAGAGATGAATTTCCTGATAGGTTACTCCAACCATATTTCTTACCTCCCACTAAAAATGTAACGTTATTGATCATCTTTCTTTTCCTTTCTTGCTGCACGTTCCCCGACTAAATAGCCGAGAAATAACCACAGAATAGCCATTCCAAATTCTTTAATAAGTTCAATCATTTTTTTCTCCTCCTGAAAAAGTCGCTAAATAGTAACAATCCTTCGAACCGTAGTCAAACCGTGTCGTCCGCTGACCAATGTGCTTCTGAAATCTTGGATGAGTGATAGCCGAGAAAACCCACTGATGATCTTCCATCTGTTCAATGAGATCATCGACATTGTCAAACGTTCCAAGGTAAAACTTGCAGTGCCCGTTGTAGACGAAGTAAAGCTCTAACATCACTCCACCTCAACGGGATAAAAATTCCCAAAGGAACCCCTCAAAGCCTTACCAACCTGTACGGCTGCCCCACGAGAAACAAACCGCATGGCTTTCTTCTCCTCTGAACATGAAATGTCCAAACCAGTCACACCAATAACTACGGACCTCAGAAACGGCTTATCCTCTCTTGTCCCATGTCTTAAAATAAACATCAGCCACCTCCATTCTAAAAATATTGCTTCCGCTTGTTTGTCAAGTCGTTGAAAACCATTAAATGGTCTTTATCCACACCCTTCATCAGTCTGGACATAAAGGGTCTGCCATATCTTTTCTGAATATCAGCAGAAGTCAAATTGGTGGTAATGATTGTATTTGAACGCTTATTCAGGATATTGTAGAGAATAGTAAACGACCATTCGCTATCCTTTTCCATTCCCAAATCATCCAAAACCAAGAACTTAGCACTGGCAATTTTATTGACCAGAAACTCCTCCTGACTAAAATCAGCTTTAATCTTCATCAACAAGTCCGTCACGTTGATGAAGATAGCAATCTCTTTCGTGTACTCAGATAGAGCCTTAACCATCGCAAAGGCCAAATGGCTCTTACCTGTTCCAGCTTCTCCTTGTAACACGATGTTGTTCCTAGCACCCTCAAACCACTCACGACAAATCCTCTTTGCAAAAACTAGCTTTTCTGCTTCTTTTTCAGTTGGTGTTTCAAAATTGTCCAAAGTCGCATTTTTCAAAACCTCATCATAAAGAGAAAACTTCTCAAGATAGTATTTCCTCTCTCGCTCATTCTCAGCGTCGGCCAATTCATTCACTCTTGCTTGATTTTCCTCATGAATCCGCTCAGATTCACACATGCGGCATACAACACTCTCAGTCCGCAATATTTTTATCAAAGGAATATTATGCTTGTCGCAAAGCTCTTTCTGTTGTTCTGTATTCCTGTGATAAGATAAGGCAATTTCATCAAACACATTGTCTACCATGACAGACGACCTCCGCATTCATGCCAGCTAGCCATTTCAGACAAGCAAGCAACCACTTGATGAATTGGCTGGTTGGCTAAAAGAGTTTTCTTCTCGTAGCTTAACGGATAATAGTCAATCTCGAATTGCTCAATTAGTTCTAAAATCCCCATTCGTCCCTTACCTCCTGTTCCGATGTTTTATCGTTTTGTTGTCCTGGACGACTGTAATTCTTTCCCTCTTTATATTTTTGGTCATTCTCATCTACCTGTTCAATCGATGTAAAACCTTTCTTTTTCCAATTCTCAAGAATGCCTCTTAGATACTTAAAACTAGGTTGATGAATCTCCGAAGTTATCTCAATTGCACGGTTTAACATATCAAAATTCATTCCATCAATTCCTACATATTCAAGCAACTGTTGATGTTGTTTATCGTTGATTCGAATACCACTATGTTTCAAATTTTCAGAGAGGCTGGAACTAGTCATCACCTTATTATTTTTATCTTTCTCTATCTCTTTATCTATATCTATATCTCCGTTGCAAGTTGTTGCGATAGTGTTGCAATGCAACTTTTGTAATTCTCTGTGCTTACGACTTCTACGAGTACTCGCTGTTTCACTCCCAACCATCTCAGGAACCTGTTCTAAGAAATAATCACGGTCAGAGTTTCTAGTCAGCAATCCTTTGCTTTCTAAAAAAATCAATGTAATTTTAATATCTTCAACATTTTCGTCAATGACAAGAGCGATTTCTTCGGCTAGATTGTCAGCAAGTCCATCATAGTAAATATGCCCTCCGTCTTCCAAGCTAATTAACATCATTTTGAGATAAATGATGGTATGTGTATCTCCGCCAGCAATCTTACGAAGTAGTTTCATCTCCTTTGACTTAAAGAAGTCCTGAGCAAGCTGGATCCAGAAATACCGCTTGTTTTTTAACGCCATAATCTCCCCCCCCACTTCCTACGGTTAGCGCGGTACTTCATCCGCATATCCTCATAGATGTACCTGCCTTCCAGCTCCATTTTTTCAATCTTTAGCAGCTTATTTTTAAGCTCCACATCACGATAGTCCTTAGCTAGTTTTTCATAGTCTGTTAGGTATTCTTTGACTAGTAATAGATTTTTATAATCGTTTTCCCATATCGTAATAAAATGTCTTGAAGTTGATTCCCTTCCTTCCAGTCCTTTAACAATCATAATCAGGTTATCCAGCGATTCAATCAATTCTTCCATTTCCTGACCTCCTCATTACAAAAATCTGATTGCAGACTGTTTAGGTTCTGGCAAAGCTAACGGCTCAGGACGCAAGCCTACAGGCGGTTCATTGTCGTAGGTAAAGCCCTTGAACGGACGACGAATATTCTTGCGGATTTCTTGACGTTCAGCCTCTCTACCACGTTCGTAAGCATGGTTATAGCCTTGAATAATCATAGACGCAAATTCTTGCTCTTCTCGTCTTTCTTCTTCCTTGCGTTGTTCCTGCAATTTGATATGACGGCAAAGCCCTGCAAATCCAATCAGCAAGGCTCCAACCCCCATCAGCTGGTCTAAAATCGGTGGTTCAAACATTTTTATCTCCTTATCCTCTTTTTGTGTTATAATATAGTCAAATAATTTTGCTAAGACCTTGTCCAGAAGCCTTTTAGTAAAGTTATTATATTTGATTAGAGAGCCATTCTTTGATGGCTCTTTTTGACCATTTCTTACCAGGTAATTCCTTTGGAAATCCCTTTAAGTAACGATAATTATCTGAAAATGTGGCATACTTAATTCCTAGAAAATCACAGGTAGTGTTCACATCCATCAACTCTGGATAGTGGTCACTATCTTTTTCGATTTCAACCAATCTAGTGATTGTGTCCTTGATAATGGATTTAATCCATTCAGATAGTGAAAGTAGAACATTGTCCATCTTTTTCCCTCCTACACTTCGTCAAATGAGTTCAATTTCATGATTTTCATCTTGGTATTGGTGCTTGGCTCCCACGTCATCCAGTAAGCTAGAGCAGCGTCCGCATGCTTCTTGGGTAGCAGGTCATATCGACTAATATTGAAGTGGTCTTTAAAGTCAATCTCAGCTTGTCTAAAGACTGACTGAGCGAAAGTCTTATCCGCATAAGCTGGACTATCGATACCACCTAGGCATGCCACAACCCTAGCCTTACGCTTCTTCAGGAGCGACTGAGCATAGCTCGGATGAATCGGTTGCTCACTCTTGAGGTAGTCGATATCTTCCAGCATGCTAGTCTGTTGCTCACGCAATTTCTTCTGACCAGTAAAAAGAGCGATAAAGGCATCCTCGTCCAAGTCCTCGCGAATAAAACCGCCCTGCTTACGAATAGCTGGCAAAACCTCTGATGTCACCCAACGCTTAAACTCCTTAGCTTGAGGCAACTTGCTGGATAAGATAAGAGAGTATAAACCAGATTCGTTGATAATCAACATATCCTGTATTCCGCCACTGGTAGGGATGCCCTGTTTTAGGGCGTCCTCTTCATCAACATGAAGAGCAATCGCATTTCTAGCCTTGCTATATCCTAGGATGTCTGCAACATCTTTCCCAACGAACCAAGGCTCATCATCAATTGTCAAAGTACGGACTTCTTGTCCGTGAAAATTAAAAATTTCGTTCATAATGTTCCTCTTCTTACTTTTCCTAGTGTTAAAATAATTTCCCAAACATCTAGTCCCTCAAGACTATCGATCATCAGCTGATTAAGTTGGTGATTTTTCTTCTGCCAATTCAGTATTATTTTCTCTTGCATGTATGCACCTCTCAGTGATTTTTCCAAGGGTTCTCAATCCCTAAAACATCTGCAACTTTTTCCTTAACAGACTCACTACCTTTTCCGTATTTCAGTAACTCTGAAATAACTGATGATGCTACAGGTACTTGTTTTGCCAATTCGGCTTGAGTCATATCAAGCTCAATCAAACGAGTTTTGATTTTAGCCTTGATTATCTTTAGTTCTTTACTCATCTTCTTCCTTTCTATATTTCTCTGCTTCTTTTGAAATTTTCAAAAGCATTGAAAGTCCCCCAACTACTCCATCTAGGTACCCTCGCCCATAATCTGTCGCTAAGAGTTCCAATAATTCTTTCAGGTCTTCTTCGTTCATCCCTGACCTCCTTTTTAAAAAATTATCTAAAAAGTTAGCGAATTTCTTGACAAAAAACAATCTATAGTTTAGAATTTAATCATAGAGAAAAGACCTACTAAAAGTAAGGTTCTACCTAGAAAACGGACGCCAATCAGTTTCATTAGGCTTTATTTTTTAGTTGTCTTGTTCGCTAACTCTTTAGCTTACAAATAATATTCTAAACTATAGATTGCGTTTTGTCAACAGATTTACAATCAAAAGTTTAAATATTTTTTGTCATGCCTTAGAAAGGTTGATAAATCAATGTTTTCTTTATTCGAAAAAATAAAAGAACTTTGCCAAAATCGTGGAATTTCTATAAATTCTCTTGAAGAAACATTAGGATATAGTAGAAATACAATCTATAGTATGAAAAACAAAAAACCAAATGCTGAACGTCTTCAAGAAATTGCTGACTACTTCAACGTGTCCACAGATTATTTACTTGGTCGCACGGATAATCCTGCTATTGCTGGTGATTCAAAAGAGTATATCTGGCAAGGGAAGACCCTGAACGTTGAAGAAATGGCGTCGAATGTCATGATGTTTGGTGGCCGAGAATTAACAGATGAAAAGAAGAAAATCATCCAGTCTATCATTGAAGGTTATCTCAAAGAAGCTGGTGATTAGAGGTACTGCTTAGTGACCGAAAAAGAAATTATAAGTCATTTTCAGGTTCGCATTGTCGATTTTGACGGTGAGCTAATACCTGATGAACTTGGATTTTACGAAAAAGAAACCAACACAGCTTTCCTGTCTAACAAACTCAGCAAGAAAGAGAGAGTTAAAGTACTACTGCATGAGCTCGGACACAAAGACCACACACGCTCAGAGTACCAGAACGCTCGCCTGCGCTGTGAAAACGAAGCTGATAGGAATATGATCCATCATCTCGTAAAAGACGCACTAGAAAGCTTAGACGACCCCACAGAGTTTGATTACCTCAAATTCATGTCCTACTACAATCTAAAAACCGTAACAAATGAAGTCATGGTTAAGGAAGAATATAAGTCACTAGTTGGATAAAGGAGAAAGTTATGAAAATAGGAATGAGAAAACCAAGTCTAACCAGAAGTTTAAAAGCTAGAACTACTAGTAAATGGAAAAGGCAGGCTAAAAAAGCTATTATCCCTGGATATGGTAAGAAAGGAATGGGGTGGGTTAAAAATCCAAAGAAAGCTATGTATAACAAAGTTTATCATAAAGCAACCTTTGGACTTTCGGATTTGTTTAAATCATCCAAAAAGAAGAAAGTAGTCAACAATAAACAGCAATCTATTCTTGTCTCTAACGGCAAAAAGCAACACACTCCCAAAGAACATAAAGAAGCTGGACTTGTCTTTATGGTTTTAGGTGCTATTTTCCTATTTTTGTTTCCGCCTCTCGGATTGTTCTTGCTGGTTACAGGCTTTATAAGTTATATTATTGGCCGTTTAACTGCAAAGCGAGAGAAAAAGAAGAAAGTTGAAAATTACAGTCCACAGATTGATACAATTGTTTTTCATGACAATTTCTTGTTGATGGGAACAAATTATCATAAAGAAGAAGCTGAGATTGCTGCTGATTTTCTTTCTGAAGGGATCCACTATTTCGGAAAAGACAACAACAGTTTGAAGCCTTATATGCTTGAAACATATAAACCAGTTTATAAGTACAATAAATTAAAAACAGTTGATGTCCATCTACTACCAGAGCCATCAAATCCGCATGATAAACATGCTGTCAAAGTTTTAGTGAATAATATTTTTGTTGGATACCTACCAGCTATGATTGCAACACAAGTTTCATCCTACATTTCTAGTCCAAATTACAGATATGATGCAATTCTTACAGGTAGAGGAGGACCATATAAAACCCTCAATATTGAAACAAATAGAGTTATTTCTCGTAAAAGCGACTTAACTTACTATCTGGATTTAACAGTATGGCGTCTCGCCAAAAAATAAAAAAAGCTCCACAATCTCCCTCGCCAAAGTTTGATTGTGAAGCCCACCCTTATAAAAAATCAGCCATTAAAAAGGCCTCTTTTCTATACTCTATTTTACACCATGAAAGGGGTGATGTCAATATTCTCAATGTTTAGACCTTGTCCAGAAGCTGATAAACAAGGAGAATACAATGAAATATAATAAAACAAAATACCCAAATATCTATTACTATGAGACTGCTAAAGGCAAGCGTTACTATGTCAGACGTTCTTTTTTCTTCCGAGGTAAAAAAAGAGAAAAAAGTAAAAGTGGTTTCACAACTCTCCCTCAAGCTCGCGCAGCCTTGGTAGAGCTTGAGCAACAAATTCAAGAACAAGAATTAGGTATCAATACGAATCTAACGCTTGATCAATATTGGGATATCTATTCCGAAAAGAGATTGTCAACAGGGCGCTGGAATGACACTTCCTACTACCTCAATGACAATCTCTATAAGAACCATATCAAGGCAAAGTTTGGTTCTATCCTGCTTAAAAATTTGGATAGAAATGAGTATGAACTATTTATCGCTGAAAAGTTGCAGAACCATACCAGATACACTGTTCAAACCCTCAATTCCAGCTTCATGGCATTGCTGAATGATGCCGTCAAAAATGGAAATCTGCTCTCAAATCGCTTGAAAGGTGTTTTCATCGGCCAGAGTGATATCCCTGCTGCAAACAAGAAAGTGACTCTCAAAGAGTTCAAGACTTGGATAGCAAAGGCAGAAGAGATTATGCCAAAACAATTCTACGCTCTGACCTATCTGACAATTTTTGGATTGAGAAGAGGAGAAGTCTTTGGATTGCGTCCAATGGACATCACTCAGAACGACAGCGGACGGGCTATACTGCATCTTAGAGACAGTCGAAGCAACCAGACCTTAAAAGGGAAAGGAGGGCTTAAAACGAAGGATTCAGAGCGATATGTCTGCCTTGATGATATCGGAACAGACCTGATCTATTATCTGATAGCTGAAGCTTCTAAGATTAAGCGAAAGTTAGGAATTATCAAGGAACAGCACAAGGATTATATAACTATCAACGAGAAAGGTGGTCTCATCAATCCAAACCAGCTAAATAGAAACTTCAATCTAGTGAATGAAGCAACAGGATTGCATGTAACACCTCACATGATGCGCCACTTCTTCACGACTCAAAGCATTATTGCAGGGGTTCCGCTTGAACAATTAAGCCAGGCGCTGGGCCATACAAAAGTCTATATGACCGATCGTTACAATCAAGTAGAGGACGAACTTGCTGAAGCGACAACAGACCTATTTCTTAGTCATATTCGCTAAAAAAGTCCCCGCCAATTCCCCGACCAAAATCCGAAAAATACCGAAAAATATCGAAAAATTATTTTTAGAATAGTCCCCAAAAGCCTGAAATAAAGCTAAAAAACTCCACCTGATTGGGTGGAGTTAAGGGAGATTATTATGAAAAAGAAAAGTTTAGGATATTTGTTACAACAAGTTAGGAGGTCTTCTTGTAACCGTTTATAGTATACCCGACCTATCTTAAACAAATCTTAAAAATCTCTTAGGACCAAACACTTTCTAAAATATTTGTTTGTTCACGACCAGGACCTACTGAGAAAGTAGAAATACGAACGCCAACCAATTCACTCACACGACGAACATAGTTACGCGCATTCTCAGGAAGATCTTCCAAATTGCGAACTCCGGTAATATCTTCTGACCAACCTGGCAACTCTTCATAGATAGGCTTGCAACGTTTCAATTGCTCAAGACTAGCTGGATAGTAGTCAATACGTTGACCGTCAAGATCATAGGCCACACAGATTTTCACAGTATCCAAACCGCTCAAAACATCAATAGAGTTCAAAGAAAGGTTAGTAATACCAGAAACACGACGGCTATGACGCATCACAACTGAGTCAAACCAACCTACACGACGTGGACGACCAGTTGTTGTACCATACTCATGACCCACTTCACGGATACGTTCTCCCACTTCATCAAACAACTCAGTTGGGAAAGGACCATCTCCTACACGACTCGTATAAGCTTTACATACACCTACAACCTTGTCAATCTTGCTTGGACCGACACCAGAACCAATTGTCACACCACCAGCTACAGGGTTTGATGACGTAACAAATGGATAAGTACCTTGGTCGATATCTAGCATAACACCTTGTGCACCTTCAAAAAGCACACGTTTGCCATTATCAAGCGCATCATTCAAGATAACAGATGTATCTATCACGTATTTCTTGATTTGTTGACCATATTCGTAATATTCTTCAAAAATATCATCGAAAACAATCGCTTTACTGTCATACAATTTTTCAAAAAGACGATTCTTTTCAGCAAGGTTACGTTCTAAACGCTCACGGAAAATATCTTTATCTAAAAGATCTGCAATACGAATTCCAACACGAGCAGCCTTGTCCATATAAGCTGGACCAATTCCCTTAATTGTCGTACCAATCTTATTGTCGCCCTTAGCTTCTTCTTGCAAGCGATCCAACTCGATATGATAAGGCAAAATAACATGCGCACGATCAGAAATACGCAAGTTATCAGTTGTTACACCTTCCTCATGAAGATAGCTCAACTCTTTTACAAGAGATTTAGGATTTACAACCATACCATTCCCAATGACAGATATTTTTTCAGGGAAGAAAATCCCAGATGGGATCAAGTGCAACTTAAATTTCTTACCGTCAATCACAATCGTGTGACCAGCATTATCACCACCTTGGTAACGTGCAATCACTTCTGCATTCGCTGAAAGGAAGTCTGTAATCTTCCCTTTACCTTCATCACCCCATTGGGTACCTACAACAACAACTGAAGTCATAATCTTGTCTGAGCCCTCAGGCTCTTCCTTTCTCACATACATGGCAGGACTCTCACCTGCAATTATATCTTACAATTTATTATAATAAAAAATCGCCTTTTTATCAAGAAGAAACAATAGAAAGATTTGCTATTTCCAACTATTAAAAAATGATTTAGAAAAATTACTAGCTATTTACTATCATCTTTCCATAAAAGAGTAAATTAGTTCGGAAATTTACTAAAATTACCTCAACAAGAAATAAAACCCCGATTCATTACCAATTTTTCAAGATACAAACGATAAGCAACACGATAATGGTAAACAATAAAATCCTTACGACAACCAATGCCATATCTTACTAAATAATAAATTAAAAATTTAAAATGAACATGTTCCCAGTCAAAATTATCACCAAATGTAGGACCATACTCTTCTTCAATACTATCATAGAAATTAGCCATCTGCTCATAAATTTTTTGTAACATAATCAAATACTCCTTTTCTTTTTTATAAACTTATTCTAACAAAAAATTTTACACATTCACTATCAATTCCTGAATTGTTAAAATACCAGCCTCAACAAGATAAAAATAGGAAAAGTTGACAAAATAGAAACAAATTTGCTACCTAAATTTCAAACAATTAAAGTTCTAAAAAGACCGCCTTAAAACTTTTGGGTAAATCCTATTAAAACTATAATATTTTTATATAGGTATTATGGTTCTGATTTTCTAGTATAAAAAAATTCAAACTAGAATTCTCCTTAGAAAGCGTCGATTCAAGTGCTATCACTGTTCAAAAATGATGGTCGCTGAAACTTCTATCGTCAAGAAGAATCATCAAATTCCTTGTATCATCAACCAAAAGATTGCTCAGAAGCTAATTGAAAAGACTTCTATGACCGACATTGATTATCAGTTGTCTATTTCAACTGTCATTCGCAAGATCAATGATTTTCACTTTGAGCATGATTTTTCGCGTCTTCCTGAGATTATGTCCTAGGACGTTGAAACAGTCCAGGGAGTGACTATTTCAATCGGGAGATGGAGATGAGCTTTATTGCTCAGGACTTTGATAAGCTCAATATCATAACTGTTCTTGAGAGCAGAACACAAGCCATCATACGAAATCCCATGAATACAAGGCTATCAAGCGCTACTGGAGCTCATTCAACAAGATAGTCAGAAACTGAGTGATAAACGATTTTATCGCCCTACTTTTCGTATGCACTTGACTAATAAAGAAATTCTAGATAAACTTTTGAGCTATTCGAAGACTTGAAACACCACTATAATCTCTATCAGCTATAATCTCTATCAGCTCTTGCTTTTCCACCTCTTTTTCAGACTCTGTTTAAAACCTTCCTCAAAGATAAAGAAAAAATCGTCAACGGCCTTCAATTACCTTATTCCAACGCCAAACTGGAAGCCACCAATAATCTCATCAAACTTATCAAGCACAATGCCTTTGGTTTTAGGAACTTTGAAAACTTCAAAAAAGAAAGGACGAAATTTGTCCTTTCTCAAGCTTAGCTTTTCTTCAACCCACTACAGTTGACAAAGAGCCACTATTTTTGGTTCATTTTACTATAACACGAAATAGATTATTATTACATAATAAAAAAGAGGTCTAAACCTCTTAACTAAATTACTCCGCCAGTAGGACTCGAACCTACGACATCATGATTAACAGTCATGCGCTACTACCAACTGAGCTATGGCGGATTAAAGCTAAGCGACTTCCCTATCTCACAGGGGGCAACCCCCAACTACTTCCGGCGTTC
>ERZ1023270.65-NODE-65-length-33601-cov-5.212693_pt1 | contig 33601 bp, 33 predicted proteins | sample MGYA00380463_ERZ1023270 | MGnify/ENA primary metagenome ERZ1023270 (study PRJEB33173, sample SAMEA4830295) | metagenome | study: EMG produced TPA metagenomics assembly of the PRJEB25223 data set... | reverse complement strand
TTTGTTAAAACTCATTTACTGGCTATTTCTCTAGGGTTTATGTCCCAGACTCTTCCTCTGGAAATTTAAGCTATATATAATTTTCTCAAAATATTAAGCTAATAATAAAGGACTTGAGAAAATAACTAAAAATACAATATTTAAAATTAACATTGTAATATTTATGGCTTTATTGCCTTTCAAGATGCCTAAGACATTTGCAATAATAGCTAATAACATCACAAACAATCCTGGAAGAAACCAGAACATGCTCGTAAACATGATAGAAACTACTAATAAAAATGATAATAAGCATAAAATACCTGAAACTAAATTAATACTATTTAAGTTCATAAGTTGCTCCTTTCAAATGGTGTTACACAGTATTATATACTAAAACTATTTTGAATTGAGCAAAATCTTTATAACAAAATCGACACATCTTTGTTATGTGTTGTTTTATAGATTTTTATAATCTTTTAAATAATTGATAAATTCAAGCATTTAAAGGGCTGGTTCCTATTTATTTAGAAACCCGCCCTTTACATTGTTATGACAGCGTTTGTTAGACGTACTTCCTACTAACTTCAGACAAGCGTCAGTATTACCCGTCAAGCCTTTAAACAAATTTCCAAGTGCTTCTTTAGAAATTTTTAATAGCTAATTATAAGCGCAATCGACATCGCCACAGCACAAATAATTACCCATAATAGTATCAACTTCCACACAAATTTAATCCATTGAGTATAAGTAATTCGTCCAACAGCTAATGCTCCCATTAAGATTGCTGAAGTTGGGAATAAAATGTTACTGATTGAATCACCATATTGGAAAGCGAGTACCGTTAACTGACGATTAATATGCAGTAAATCTGATATTGGTACCATTAATGGCATTGTTGTTAATGCTTGACCCGATCCAGATGGTATAAAGAAATTAAGTAAGAACTGTAATATAAACATAGCAATAATAACAAATGAAGCTGGTATATCTGATAGCAATGTTGTCATGCCATGAACAATCGTATCGATGATTTTACCATTTTCCAAAATAACAACGATTCCTTTAGCGAATCCAACAATCATTGCGCCAAATAAAATGTTCTGCATTCCTTCAATTAATGCGTCAAATGTACCATTCAATCCAAGTCCGCTTACTAAACCTGCAACAATACCAGCAAGTAAGAAATTGGCGCTCATCTCATTAAACGTCCAATCGAATACAAATATGCCAAATACGTTAAATAGAATTGTAGCAACTATAATAAGTAAGCTAGCTGCTTGTCTCTTACTAAAGTGTTGATAAGTGATTTCTTGAGTAATATGACCTTCTTCTTTTTCTAGCTCATACACAATACTTTTTGACTTATCTTTCTTCACTTTACGTGCATATAACATAACTGTAGAAATGGCTGCAGTTAAGATAAATAAATAGATAATTGTACGTAAACCCCAGCCTGAGAACATTGGTAATTCAGCAACGGTTTGTGCCACACCAACTGTAAAGGGATTTAACATACCTCCACTGAAACCACTGGCAGCACCTAAAATAACCATTGCAGCACCTGTTAAGGCGTCGTAACCTAATGTCCGAGCGATTATAATGCCAATCGGAACAAAGATAATTGTTTCTTCTGCTAATCCAATTGTAAATCCTAATATAGAGAATATTGTCATCGTCAATGGAATCATTAGGAAATTGGCCTTTCCTAACATTCTCATTGCTTTGTTTACACCATTTTCGAAAGCACCCGTCTTATGAATAATGCCAAAGGCACCACCTACTAGAAATATATAGAATACGATTTCTCCGCCACTGATTAGTCCTTCAGGAATTGACCTGAATATTTCGAGGAAGTTGACGTTTACCGATTCCACAGTATGGTAAGTCCCTGAAACGACAAGTGTTTGATCTCCTTTCTTTTCACGCGCATATTCACCAGCTGGAATAATGTAAGTTAATAACCAAGCTAGAAAAATAACAAACATTAATAAAGCATATGTATGAGGCGTCTTAAACTTAAATTTCTTATGCTTCTTTTCTTCCATAACTCATCAACACCTTAAATAGAATAGAATGTATATCATCAGATGATTATATACATCATACCCTATTTATCAGATGATATACATTTACAATTTAAATTACATTTGTTATTTTCATCATTTCATCGATGTGCTAGACCTATAAATACTTACAATTAATGCTTTCACATTCTCACCTCAATAGAATTAGAATATTTATACGTTCTAGATACTATGAATCTCTATTTTCACAAACATATATGCTCGTTTAAATGTAATTAGCATGTTGTCCTTACAAATCCACTCTATAAACGTAAAAAAGTGAGATAGACGAATCATAGACGAAATATCCGTTACCTCACTTAAGTTATTCTCGCTAAACTAATCAATTATCTTTAAAGAGTATACTTCCAATTAATAGTGGCGAAATATGTATATTCAACTATGTATATATCTAAGCCTTATATTACAATGAGGTTAGACTGCACGGTGTATAAAAGTTAGCAATTAACTGTTTGAATGGTCGATTTATACATTAACATTTTGGGATGGTGAGCAATCTAACTTCTCTTGAATATACTTTAAAATAGTATCAAAAAATTTAAACCCTATGTTTGTCTATTCTCAAAAGATACGTATGAATGCCTAACTGTTATTCCCATTGCGAATTATGATTTTCTCCTTTTAAAAAATGAGTAATGTAAGAAATAGTCCTAGCAACGTGAAAAAGAGTACTGGAATCGTAATGACTATTCCTGTTTTAAAGTAAACGCCCCATGATATTTTGACATCTTTTTGAGCTAAAACGTGAAGCCATAATAAAGTGGCTAATGAACCTATAGGTGTAATCTTCGGACCTAAGTCAGACCCTATTACATTCGCATAAATCATACCTTCTCTAAGGATACCTGTCACTTGTGACTGATGTATTGCTATCGCATCAATTAAAACGGTCGGTAAGTTATTCATGATAGATGATAAAATTGCAGAAATAAAACCTACACCCATAATACTCGTAAACAAGCCATGCGCAGATATAGATGCAAATATATGACCTAAGACAGTTGTTATGCCAACATTTTTAAGTCCAAATACGACTAAATACATACCTAATGAAAAAATCACGATATTCCATGGTGCACCTTTGATTACTTGTCCAGTAGAAACAACATCTGATTGGCGTGCCAAGAGTAGGAAGATAATAGCGACAATTCCAGCAATCAGAGACACTGGTACGTGTATAAACTCACTGACAAGATAACCTATTAATAGTATTGCTAAAACAAGCCAAGATATGCGAAATAGTTTCTGATCTTTAATCGCGGCACCAGGACTTTGAACCTTTCGAATATCAATGGTCTTTGGAATCGATGTTCGAAAATAAATCCATAATACAATGATACTTGCTAGAAGTGAGAATATATTTGGTATTAACATACGACTCAAATATTCAACAAATCCAATGTTGAAGTAATCCGCAGAAACAATATTCACTAAGTTACTTACCGTAAAAGGTAACGACGTTGTATCAGCGATAAAGCCACTTGCGATAATGAAAGGAAAGATCACTTTCTTACTAAATCCAAGATAACGTACCATCGCTAAAACGATTGGCGTCAAGATAAGTGCAGCACCATCATTCGCAAAAAATGCTGCCACTATCGCACCGAGGAGCATAATGTAAACAAACATTCTGAAACCGTCACCTTTAGATGCTCGAACCATATGTAATGCAGCCCATTCAAAGAAACCAATTTCATCCAGAATAAGTGAAATCAAGATGACAGCGACAAATGTTAAAGTCGCGTTCCAAACAATATCTGTTACTTCCACGATGTCAGACCAACCAACAACTCCGGTAATAAGCGCTAAAGCTGCGCCTACAATAGCAGTAATTCCTATATCTAGTCCTTTAGGTTGCCAAATAACAAAAATCAAAGTAATAACAAAAATGAGAATGGCTAAAAAAGTCATCATAAACGTTCACCTACAAAGTGTCGTTGAAAAAAAAGAGAAAAATGAGTTATAGATGATATATATTTGTCTTTCATATCAGTCAATTCCTCCTATGTCATCAATAAGCATATCATGAGCTATGATGTGAAATCTATGTAGCAAAGTTATGAGGCGAATTATTAAATAAAAAATAGAACCTCATACATATAAAATGTTTGAGATCCTATTTTCGCGAGATTCAATGTCCCTTTTTCTTTTGCTTATTTTTTTGAACTTTAAGCTGTCGTTTGCGTGCTTTCGCCTGTTCTTTCTTTAATTTCTTACTCTTTTTACCCTGTACTTTTTTCATTTCTTGCTCTTTTTTGATTGCTTTTTGAGCATAAGTTGAAGTTTTAGGTTGTTTCTGTTCTTTAGCAACTTGCCTTTGTAAACGTTTAGGATTTACTTTTTTTGGTTTCTTTTTTTCAATGGAAACTTTCGTTTGATTTATCAATTCATCTAAATGACCATAAATAAAATTAAAAATTTCAGCACTATTTGGCTCAGTTCCAAAGGTAAATTTCACCAACTTAACCCTATCTTCTTCCCTATATTCAACCAATCCTATGAAAAACTGACCATCATGAAATATTGATAATTCCAATGATTGTCCCTCCTCTATATATAACTTGAAATGAGGGACGACCTGAGGAGGAAGGTTACTGACAAATGATTACATTTGCATTGGGACTACCAACCCAATTGTGTTTTTACATTTCTCTATAAGCATAACTGATATACACTAAGAAACCAATATGAATCAATTAAAAATTTAATCATTTAATATGTACAAATATCTTATGTATGAAGTGAAATTTTTTTATATTATCTACTTTTGTTAATTGCATAAAATTATGAAATAATTGTGTAGATGATTTAATTTTTATAAGGAGTTTAGTTATGAATATTTATCAGACTTATGCATTATTGGTAATCGGTATTATCATATTAGGCTTGATTGTAAATGTTGTTGTGACAATAGTAGACAGGAGGAAATTGATCAACCACATACATACACTTTGGCGTAATAAGAAGCCTATTGAGAACTTCATACGTCCAAATTCCCGCTTCGATTATCAATTCAAACTCAAACGTGACCAACATAATAACCTCATCGATGATAAAACATGGTCAGATTTAAATATGGAAGAAATCTTCCATCGTAGCAATTTTAACTTCACGGCTATTGGAGAGATGCGTTGGTTTGCCACATTACGCAATATGTTTAAGGTCAATAACAAACAACTATTAGACCAATTTAATAATGATGAAACATTTAGGGTCAATGTATCTTATCATCTCGCTTCTATTGGCAAAGTGGTGTACCCTATCTTCCCTGATCAACTCAAAGCAATAAAGCGAAATAATTTATTTATGATTTGTCCATTTATACCATTTATTGGACTCATTATTTGTTTCATTTCTCCATCAACTGGAGTACTTATAACCCTATTTTCGATTCTATTAAATATTGTATTATCCGGTACACTGAAACGTACTTATGATCAAGATTTAAAGTCATTATTCTATACCGCGAAAGTCCTTAAGGAAGGTTATCATCTCGACCAAATTAAAGGCACACCAGAAGTTAATACGAACTTTAGTCACTTTAAAGGGGCACGTTTATTTAGTGGTCTACTAGGCAAAGTGGGAGATCAAGATATTGGTGGCGCATTTATTATGCTACTCAAGATGGCGTTCATGGTAGATTATTTCCTCTTCCATATCATCCAGTATACGTATTATCGATATCAAGACGAGGTGATGGCCTGCTATGACTATGTCAGCACCTTAGACAATCACTATTCATTAGCCATGTATCGACGCATATTAGACACTTATTGTGAGCCGACTGCCTTTTCAAATGAGCAAACATTAACATTCACTAATTTGATTCATCCTTTACTGGAAAATGCAGTCCCAAACGACCTCGACATTAACCACAATATTCTACTAACGGGGTCGAATGCATCAGGAAAATCAACATTTATGAAAGCTTTAGCAATTAACCTTATTCTTGCACAAACGATAGAAACTGCGACGGCGGATGCGTTTAGCTATCGTCCCGGCTTAGTTTATACGTCAATGGCCAATGCCGATGATGTTCTGTCAGGCGATAGTTACTTCATGGCTGAGTTGAAATCTATTCGTCGTCTATTCGATATAGAGACGCATATGCCAGTATACTGCTTCATCGATGAAATCTTTAAAGGTACGAATACAACTGAACGTATTGCAGCATCAGAATCTGTATTATCATATTTGAATCATCAACCAGAGTACAGAATTGTAGCAGCGACACATGATATCGAACTTTCAGAATTATTAAAGGACAATTATCAAAACTTTCACTTTAATGAAACGATTGAAAACGATGAAATCCACTTTGATTACAAGATTAAAAAAGGTAAAGCGAATACGAGAAATGCAATTGAATTGTTGCGAATTACTAACTTCCCTAACAAAATCTACAAACGAGCCAAGGATCAGGTTAAAGATTTGAATTAACATTGTTTCATGTAAAACATTATCAATATAAGTAGGGTGATGAGATTAAATTATAATTTTGTCGACCCACTTCTTTATGGTTGAGTTGATGATTTAAGATAGATTTAAGACAAAATTATGATAGATTTTATCATTATTGTTTACTGTGAGTATTGAGGTGACATTATGAAACGAATTACAATTGCTGATAGTTTAAGAGGGTTCAGCTTATTAGGTATATTTCTTGCCAATCTACTTATATTTCAATTTAGTTTATCTGGTAAAGACTACATCGAACATTTCCATTTAAGTCCTGTAAACCAAGGAATATTCAACCTTATCATCATACTTGTTGAAGAAAGTTTTTTACCTATTTTTGCAATACTCTTCGGCTTTTCAATGGATAAACTGTATCAGTCTATGAAATTGAAAGGATTGCCACGGCCTAGATTAAAGTTATTACGTCGTGCCATTTTCTTACTTATCTTAGGCTTTATCCATGCAAGTTACATATGGGAAGGCGATATATTATTGGCTTATAGTTTAGCTATGTTATGTGTAATACCTTTTATTTCACTAAGTACCAAAGCTTTCAAATGGTTTAATATTGTAATTATTTCTTTCATGCTCGTCATGGGTATTTGGTCTATGTTTGATGATTCACAAACGTCTACATCATCTGACAAATATGATTCCGCTTCGTATATTCATAAAGTGCAAAAGATTTATACAGAAGGTAGCTATAATGATATTCATCACGTAGATGATATAGCGACATCTCCAAAATTTGCAAAATTAGAAGATCAATTAGGCGATAATAAAGGTGCTATCTTCTTGGTAGCTATACTTTTTGAAGTACCATTATTCACTTTAGGTATCTTCCTTTCTAGATGTGGATGGTTCGAGAAAGATGCGAAACACTTTTGGACGTCGAAACTCTTTATATACCTTATTCCAGTATCTATTTTTGCCAAATCAACCATACTCTGGTTGGATAACGAGGCTATTTCAGGTACGCTTGTAGCTATATTTGGACCGATTTTATCCTTAGGTTACATGAGTTTATTTAAATATTTATACCAACGTTATGAGACGCATCCAATTTTTAAAGGTTTGGAAAATGCCGGCAAAATATCTCTTACCATTTACATTAGTCAAAGTATCATTGGTACACTCATCTTCTATAGTTACGGTCTAGGATTATTTGGCAAAGATATACTCATTTACACAAGCATTTTATTCGTAATTATCTATATAGTTTTAGTACTATTAGCAACATTGCATCAAAGATACTTCCGATACGGTCCATTAGAATATCTCCTGCGCATGTTCACATATTGGAAATGGCATGTAGGTAAACGTAAATAGACATAATAAAAAGGTTCAATGTGGTTAATCATTAACTGCACGTTGAACCTTAATTTATGTTGCTAAGCATATTGAATTAGAACATTGGGTTATTCATAATGTCCTTTGAATTTAGGGCTTTCTCCATATTTATTTTTATTAAATTTACTATTTAAGCATGTGATTACTATTTGGTAGATTGAAACAGCAAATTGTACTAGGGAAAATAGGAGAATAAATAACAGTGCCCAACCATTTTCACCATTGGGGTCATTAATATTCCAAATCAATTGCACAATAAAAGATATCACACCTAATACAACTGATAAGATAGGAATAAACATCGTACGATCAGTGTCATGGAATCGTCTGACTGTCATCGCTAAATTAGGAATGAATGTAATAATTGCGTATAAAATCATATAAATGATTGTGATAACTAACATAACTACGCTTAAAATTGATAAGCCTTCAGATTGAAACCCTGCTGCGAACATAATCATGATTAATGCCATAATATAAAGAATCAGAGCGGGTCCATAAAAGATTAAATGCCATAATTGCATAAACCAGAATTCACTTCGTCTTGAACGACCTTTGAAATTAAAATAATTTTTCCAAAACAACTTAAATGCTTCGCCAAAACCTACTTTTGGATTCATAAGCATAAACTCCTTTGCGTAATTTTAATTGCCGTCTTTCCCTTACCTTTATCGTATCATACTGGCATAATTATAGAACCCTATAAAAAAGTTCTCAGTCTAATTTAATTAACCTGAGAACTTGGGTTTGAACTTATTAATTTTCTTGCTTAATGACTTTACCGTTAGCATCTAACTTAATAAATTTATTATTTTTAGTTTTATATGTACCTAAAATTTCGCCATCTTTATTTCGATAATTCACAATCCAATCGCCACTATGACCGACCATTTTAACATCGTCCCATAAATAGTTGGTCTTACCTACCGCAATACCTTCAAAATCCGAAATCATTTGATACACTTGGTTACGGAAATGTGTATTTACTGTTCCTGACTTCTCTAAGTATTCAGCAGATAATGGATTATTATTTTCCTTATCTTTTTTAGATAAACTATCTACAATATTTATCTTATCCGTTAATTCTGGTAAAGCTTTGTTGTCTTTATTCGCTTTATAGACATCAATTAGTTTTACTTCTTTACCTTTTCCTAATAAATCTTTGTAATCTAATGAACCAGATTGCATGCGTCCGATAAAGATTTTATCGTTACTAACTCCGATTAATGCTTCAAAGTTCCCTTTATTAGGTGATACATTATAGAAATTCATACCTTTTGGAGCATTTTTGATACTATCATCGTACTTCACAAGTTTGAAATCAACTAGTTTAAAGTTTTTATTTCCAGTCGCAAGTTTGTATTCATAAATTCCAGTTAGAATTTCATTCTTAGTCAATGTATATCGGTCAACATCCTCCACACAGAAGGCAAGTGCTAATTTTTGTTTTTCAGATAGCTTTGCTACTTCCTTTTCCAGCTTTTGTTCTTTTTTAGACTTCTTAGATTTTGTTTGTTCCGCGTTAGATTTCGTTTTAGCGCTATCTTCTTTAGAACCATCATTAGAACCACAAGCTGCAAGTAAAAGTAAAAACACCCCACACATAAATAATAGTTTCTTCATCTATGTCTCCTCATATAATTTGCATTTTTAAAATCAATTAATTATACTATATTTTATTTATAAAAGTGTACTTTGTAAATACTTATTTGAAAGTATTTCTTGCAAAAAAAGTGCTCCATTATAATTTTTGGAGCACTCTTTTTAATATAATTTATTAATGTCGTTCCAACTATTTTCAACAGCTTGTTGAATCGTTCGAGTAAATTTATTCTGATTATTTTCTATTAAAGACAATACATAAGCTCCAATTACGGGTGGGAATTTAGGTATTATAATTTCATTACTTGGATATGTCTTCTTCAACTTAATAATAACATTATCTTTAAACTCAAGATTAGAGAATAGACCTCCACATAATACGATAGGTGGTTTATATTGTTTTTTATCAATTAAAAGAAACGCACCCTTAACTAACTCAATCAATGAATCTATACTGTTATTAATAATTTCTATAGCAACATCATCACCACTTCGAGCAACTTCAAAAACTACTTTTGCTAATGAAGCGATATTTGATCGCATCTCTAAATTTTGATACACGTATGGAATTATATCTGTTTCATGTCTTAGACTTAAATGTTTTTTAAGTGCTTCAGTTAATTGAGTAGACTTACCTCTTCCATCATAACTTTTCATTATTGCAACAAGTGCTTGCCTACCTATATCATATCCACTACCTTCATCACCTAGTACATATCCCCATCCACCAACTCTATTTAATTCATTTGTTTTCTTATTATAGCAATATGATATAGATCCAGTACCAGCTATAAGTACAATACCGGACTCTCCATATGTACCCGATGCCAAAGCAGATATGGCGTCATTTTCAACAATAACTTTTATCCTATGCAATTTGTACTCTTCCAATGATTTAATGATTAAGTTTTTTTCTAATTCTCTCCCGGCACCACTTAGAGATAAATATATAGTGTTAATATCATTTAACTCTATCTTAGCTTGTTTTCTTAATATCGATATCATATTCATTAATGTCGTTTTAACAGAATCTAACCCTTTAACCTGTATATTTGTAGATTCAGCCATAGTATACCCGACGATTTCTCCATAGTTGTTACCAATCACACCTGCCGTTTTTGTTCCTCCGCCATCAATACCAATATAATATTTCTTATTAATATTCATTGTTAAATCAATCCTATTCTTTCACATTCAACACGAAAGATTGCCAAGGTTCTATTAAATCTAATAAAAAATGTTCATCCTCATTAATTTTACCAATAACATTTTTCACACCACTATTTTCCATATTTTGAAGTGCTATCTGCATTTCTCCCTTATAATGACCATAAGTTTCATTACAAATTAAAATATCTCCCTTTTCAATTTTAGAAGTATTATGTGGTGGAAATTCTCTATCTTTAAAATGTACTCTACTCATTGTTGAGCGAATAACATAGTCTGAGACATCGCCACGATTAAAGTGCTCTTCTTCCAAAACAATCTTTTTTTCTAAATTTGAAATATCAGGATTTAACTCTATATTGAGTGTAGGCATTGATAAATTAATCTTGGATAATGCATATAACTCTTCATCGGTAGCATAAGCGTTACTTATAATAATATCATCAATTAGCCCAGTCATTAATAAGTGCTTCGCTTGAACTTCAATCGGCAAATCTCTATGGTCTTCTAATGTAGGTAAACCTTCCATTACCTTCCATGGTCCTATATTGCCATGTTGAGATGTCACGAATGCTGCAGTCGTCAATTGATGTTGTTTATATGATTCTGATGTTTTTTGAAAATGATTAAATGATAAACCTGTATATTGCTGTGGATAAAAGTTGTGACATCCTATCAAATTGTCTTTATTAGGCTTATAATTTGAAACATCATTAATAAAGGTTGCACTCGTACTTATATTTAATTCAATAAACATATTTTGCTTATTATGAGTCATTTTTGCTACTTCTTGTGCTGAAAAACCTGAATCAATTCGAATTCCAGAAACTCCCAATTGATCGAAAAATGCTAAATCTAAATTATCTATTTGAAGGTCTTTAAACACTTCCCGATTAATATCAGCTATGACCTCCATATCGTTCTTATTGGCATATTTAACAATTTCCTTAAACTTTTCAAAAATTTCACGTTCTTCTTGTTTCACTGATAGCAAATTAGTAAATATTCGTTTAAAACCATATCTCACACTATTATCAATGTAATCTTTCATCATCTCTAAGTCAGATTGTGTAGGATAAATTGAGATACCTAATCGATGCATTTATTTGCCCTCCTCAGATTTGTAGATAACACCTTTAATTTTTTTATTTTCAAGTAATTGTCTTGATTTTTCAAAAAATAAAATACTATTGAATATAATCAAAAAATATATAATTGTCCATCCGAGTGTATTAATTTCATCGAAAATCATAATTGGAATACCAATGATAAATGGCATAATTACTAAAAGTAACCATCTGTTAATCGCTACTTTCCTAATAATCAATTGTGATAGCTTACGGCAAAAAACTAATAAAATTAATAAACCTAATATATACAAAAGTCTCATAGAATATCACTTCTCTTCTAACTTTTTATATAGTTCAATCATCTTCTCAATTAAACTTTTTTCACTCAATGCTGTCATAAGATGATCTTGTGCATGAATCATTAATAGCGAAGTATCAACTTTTTCACCATTAATTTCATCTTGAATTAAACGTGTTTGTGTTTTATGAGCTTCCGCCATTTCATGCTCTGATTCATCTAAAAGTTTTTTTGCTTCTTCAAAGTTTCCTTCAGCAGCACTATTTAATGCTTCATAAGCTAAACTTTTCGCATTTCCTCCATGTGCAATAATTTCAAATATCTCTGCTTCATTTTTATTTTCCATAACAAGTCACCCATCCTATTCTTTTTCTGCAGAATCTTCATTAAGACTTTGTTCTTGAGCTAACATTTCACGCTCATATTTTTTAAAGAAAGGATAATAAAGCACAATTGCAATAAGTAAATTAATTAATACTAATATCAGTGCTTTCCAATCTCCGCTAGTAGCAAACAATGCACCGATAGGTCCCGGTAATGTCCATGGTGCTAAAATTGTGATTTTTGCAATTAATCCTAATTTAAAAACAAAATACGTGATCGTCGTTAAAACCAAAGGAATAAATATGAATGGTAAAGCTAGAATAGGATTCATTACTAATGGAGTCCCAAAAATTAGAGGTTCATTTATATTAAATATACTAGGAATAATTGAGAATCTCCCTACTTTTTTAAGATACTCTGATTTAGAGAAAACCATTAATATACATAGACTTAACGTTGCACCTGCTCCTCCAATCCAAACAAACCATTGGAAAAACGGTTCTACAACTATATTAGGAAGTTGCTCTCCAGCTGCCTTAGCATCTATGTTTTGATCTAAAAGCGAGAACCAAATCGGTTGGAAAACAGCACCCATAACAGCAACACCATGTATACCTGCAGCCCATAAAAGAACAATAAAGAATACTGGTATTAAAGCACCTAATAATGAATCGCCTGCAAATTTGCCAAGCGGTTCAAATAGCATGTTAACAATCTTATTTAAATCTATATTTAATATCACACGAACGAACCATGAAATGATAATAACTAAAGTTGCTGGAATTAAAGATTCAAAAGATCTGGCAACTGAACTAGGAACTTGTTCCGGCATTTTAATAGTAAAACCTGATTTAATAACTAATCGACTTATTTCTACTGCAAATATCATAGAAATGATAGCTACAAATAAACCAGAACCTCCTAAATCTGCCATAGGCAACACATATCCAACAGCATCTTTTTTAGCTAATTTATCATCTAAATTTAATGGAATATTCATCATTAGAAAGGTAGCTAATGAAAGTAAACCACCTGAAAGACCATCCATTTTGTATGATTTTGATAAATTATACCCCATACAAAACGCTGCATATAAAGCCATTAAACCTAATGTCATTCTATTTGCGATCATTATCTTCTCAGCATGTGGTTGTACTAAATCTGCAAGATAGGGTATTGGTGGTGACGCAAATAAAGTGAAGAATGATCCGACAATAATCAATGGTAACGTTGCAATAATACCATCACGAATGGCAACTAAATGTCTTTGCTCAGATGCTTTTGCCATTGGTGTCATTAATACTTTTTCAAGCCATTGTAATATCTTTTGCATAAAACCATCTCCCAAACATTTATATTATTTATCGTATCCTTTAATTTGTTTTAAAATTTTAGGCGCACCTATTGGTGTATAACCCATTGGATCAACTACATCAACTGGTTTCCCAACTTCATCTCCCATTTTTTTAAACTTATCTAAACGATGCTTAACTTGTGGAGCAACTAACCCTAAATCATAATTTTCAATTTGATTCTCAAATTCCTCTGACCCGACTGCTTTAATTTCAAGATCATAATTTTCCTTCTCTGCTTGTTTCTTTATTGAGTCAACAACCATTGCGCTTGACATTCCACCTGAACAAACCATAATTACTTTCATTTAAAACACTCCTCTATTTTAATTTATTATTTTTTATAGCTTTTCTTGTATTTTCTAGTTTCTGACGGTTGTTTAAATAATCATTACTAGCAATGCAAATATATAAAATATCAATGATATTTAACATTGCAATTCTTGAACTCATTGCTCCGCTTCGTTTAGCTTTTTCGGAAGAACTAACAAACAGCTGTACGTCTGATAAATTAGATATAGGATTATCACCATATTTCGTTATAGAAATTATTTTTGCACCTTTCTCTTTAGCTAACTGAGTAGAATTAACTATATCTTTAGTTTGACCTGAACTTGATATAGCAATTACTACATCTTCTGAAGAAAGATTAGCACTTAAAGTAACTTGTTCATCAAAACTTCTTCCGACATCACACCAATAATCGATACGTGTTAGTTTTTGCTTAAAATCTTGTGCAATAAGTGCTGAAGCCCCAATACCATAGATACATGTTTTTCTTGAATTAACAATTAATTCAAAAGCATGTTTAATATTTTCTGTTGATAAAATTCTTTCTGTATCTCTTAAAGTCTTAGTATTGTTATGAAATACAGTTTGCGTAACTTCTTCAATTGAATAATCTTTATCTATTTCTGCATAGCCACGTTGAATATTCCCCGGTTCGTTTAAGTCATAAGCGATTTTTAGCTTTAAGTCTTGAAAGCCCTTACATTTCAATTTTTTAGATAACCTAACAACCGTTGCCACACTGACGTTTGTTAGGTCTGCTAGTTTTTGTACAGAATAATTAATAATTTCATCTGGATGCTCAAGAATATACTCTGCAACTCTACGTTCCGAGGGATTTAAATCGCTTAAAGATGATTCAATAATAATCAAACTACCATGCAATAAACATCACCTCTAAAAAGAATAATATTTCACTTCAAATACAATTTACAAAATATTATTACATTTGTCAAAATCTAATTTATATGTAATATTGTTATATCTCGTCTTAATACATTTGTATTTTTATGCTAATGTTACATTGTGATGAATAATATGATATTAAAATATTTTTGGAAAGGAATTATATTGTGAAGAAGTTTCTTACAATTTTAATTTTGAGTACCTTAATTTTATGTGCTTGTAACTTTGAACAAGACGTAGAAAATAAGCATGATCGTAATGCATCGACTAAAACTACTGGCAATGAACAAAAGAAGAAGGAAGTCATAAACGGTAGAACATACTATGACGGCATTTTAATCGTTAATAAAACAACTAAACTACCATCTGATTACAATCCTGGTGAGAAACCTAAAGCACAACGTGCATTACAACGAATGTTTACTGATGCAGAAAAAGATGGTGTGAGTCTTTATAAGATTAGTGGATTTAGAAGTTATGAAACACAAGTGAATCTATACAATCAATATGTTGCGCGTGATGGCGAGCAAGCCGCTGATCGTTATAGTGCACGTCCTGGCACTTCCGAGCACCAAAGTGGGTTAAGTTATGATGTGGGTGCTATTGGATCAGCTTGCAATTTACGTGAACAGTTTGGAGAAACAAAGGAAGGACAATGGATTGCGCGAAATGCCCATCGTTATGGTTTTATCATCCGTTATCCAAAAGGTAAAGAACAGATCACAGGCTACCAATATGAACCGTGGCATTTGCGTTACCTAGGAAAAAACAATGCGGCTAAAGTACAACACTCTGGCCAAGCCTTAGAGGAATATGTTAGATATAAAGATCGCTCAAAAAGCTAATTTATTGCATTCTGAGCGTTTTTATATACTATTTAACCTTTTTTTCTTTAACTACATTTCCATTAGCATCAAGCTTTTGAATTTTGTCATTCATATTTCTATAAGAACCAACGATTTCTCCATCTTGATTGCGATATTGTACCGACCAATCTCCATTTGAATTAAGTAACTTCACATCTTCCCACAAATAACCTGAATCTGTTAAACTAACACCTTCAAAATCTGCAATAATTTGATAGATTTGATTTCTAAGATGTAATCCTACGCCACCCAATCTCTCCAACTGTTTATAAGAGATTCCATTCTCATCATAACTAATGTCAGAATACTTATTATCAATATGCATTTTACTTACTAATTCTGGCAATGCTTTATTATTTTTATTTTTTAAATAGACATCTTTTAAATTTACTTCTCTTCCATGTTGCATTAATTCATTATAATCAATGATTGCAGCTTGCGTTCCTCCTAAGAATATCTTCTCATTATTCACACCGATGATTGCAACAAAATTTCGCTTATCAGGATATACAGTATAAAAATGCATATCTTTTGGCGCGTTTGCAACAGGTTTATCATGCTTAACTAACGTGAAATCGACTAATTTATAATGATACTCCCCAGCTGGTGCTATAGCTAAATAAAATCCAGTTAAAATTTCATTTTTAGTTAATGTATATTGGTCAACATGGTCGACGCAAAAAGCTAAAGCCAATTTTTTCCTTTTCAGAAAAGTTAGGTATAATATCTTTGTTTTTTTCTTCATCTTTCTTTTTATTGTCAACCTTGTCTTGTTTTTTATTGTCTTTTGTTGTCTTAGTATCCGTTAGTTTCGTATGAAATTCCGTTTTATTTTCTTTAGATGGTTCATGTGTACTGCAGGCTGTTAACACTCACATAAACGTGGTGCTAAGTAATAGAAATTTTTTCATTAAAGATCCCTCTAATCTTATAACACTTTTATATAATATTATTATACTATACAAATGTTATAAATTTAGGTAATGTTTATAACACTCTGATACATAGCCCACACAAAAATCCGATAGCTTTTAAGCTACCGGATCCAATCAATTTTACTATTTTAGACTGCCGTCACACTTATTTATTTGATTATTGTTCCTTCTTTTTCATGAATCATTTGAATAATTTCATTCTTTTCATTCATAACAGCCACTTTAGGCGCATGGTCAACTAATTCACGTTCATCTAATTGTACATAGGTCATAATAATCACCACATCGTCAACTTCAACTAATCGAGATGCTGCACCATTAAGACAAATCTTGCCACTACCTCGTTCACCAGCAATAACATATGTTTCAAAGCGAGCACCATTATTGTTATTTACAATGGCTACCTTTTCATTAGGTAAAATATCGACTGCGTCTAAGATATCGGCATCAATCGTAATACTTCCAACATAATTTAAATTTGATTCAGTCACACGTGCTCTATGGATCTTACCGTTCATCATCGTTCTAATCATAACTTACTATTCACTTCCTAAAATTATATTATCTATCAATCGTGCTTTCGAGAATTTAACAGCTAAAGATATAAAAATTTGTCCTTGTATTTCTGTCGCAACTTCTAAATCAGGGTAACTATAAATTGCAACTTCATCAATATGACCACTTGTATGTTCCGATAAATATGTCTTAATCTCACCAACAATAATATGGCTACGTCGTTCTCCTTGTTTATACAATGTTTGAGCTATTTCCAAACTTTTACTCAAGTGAACAGCTTCTTGTCTCTCGTCGTCAGTTAAATATACATTTCGCGAACTACGTGCAAGTCCATCCTCTTCACGTACAATATCAATACCTACAATTTGAATTGGATGATTAAAATCTTCTACCATTTTTTCAACAATTGCGAGCTGTTGTGCATCTTTCTTACCAAAGTATGCTTTATTAGGACTCACAATATTAAATAACTTGTTTACGACCGTAACTACACCATCGAAATGACCTGGACGTTGTGCACCTTCTAAGACTTCCGCTAGACGTCCTACCTTTAATGTGACACTTAGCTCGTTTGGGTACATTTCTTCTACTGCTGGATGGAATACATAATCAACATTAATTGCTTCAACTAAGGCTACATCTTGATCAATTTGACGTGGATAGGCATCGAAATCTTCGTTTGGACCAAATTGTAGAGGGTTTACAAATACACTAATCACAGTAATATCATTCTCTTCAACTGAGCGACGCATCATACTCAAATGACCTTCATGTAAGGCTCCCATCGTTGGAACGAAGCCAATCGTTTTACCTGTACGCTTCAATTCCTGTGTAATTTGTTGCATCTCAGATACGGTTTGAATCACTTTAGTCATTGCTGTTTACCTCATTCAATATCTTTTTCTTATATGTGTGGGCTTCAGCTGGAAAAGTCCCTGCCTTAACTTCTTCGTCATAATGTTTGATGGCATCAATTCCTACTGAAAAATCGCCAAATTGTTTTACAAATTTAGCATAGCGATCAACGCCATAATTTAACATATCGTGATAAACCAATACTTGACCATCTGTGTCTTTTCCTGCTCCAATACCAATAACGGGTATATCTAATTGCTCACTAATTAAACCAGCTAAGTCACTTGGAATCGCTTCTAATACTAAAGCCACTGCGCCTGCTTCTTGAACTGCATGTGCCTCTTGAATTAACTGTTCAGCCGCATCTTTCGTGCTACCTTGTAATCGATATCCCATAACACCAACGCTTTGTGGCATTAATCCTAGATGCGCTACGATTGGTATTCCAATTTGTGTTGATTTCTTAATGAAATTAACTAAATGTGCACCTTCTGCTTTTAACGCATTGGCATTTGTTTCCTGATAAAGTGTTATCGCATTTTTCAAATCATGTTCATCACTTACACCAACTGCGCCAATTGGTAAGTCCACTACTACAAAAGTATCATCAGCACCTCTACGTACCGCTTTGCCGTGATGAATCATGTCTTCTAATGTCACTTGTGTTGTCGTTTCATAACCTAGTACCGTCATTCCAAGTGAATCACCAACTAAAATCATATCTATATTTGCATCCTGTGCTTGTTTGGCACTTGGAAAGTCATATGCTGTAATCATCGAAATTTTCGTTTTGTCTTGTTTCATTTCAACTAATTTTGCTAAATTTTTCATTTTAAATTAACTCCTATTATTTATGTCCACATTTTTAAACAAAACTTTATAAATTGCTAGTCCATTATTTCAACTCAATATTATATATCAACTTCCATATAAAATCATATCATTTTCTGTTCTAAGATTTATCTTTGTTTATCCATCTTTTTTAGTTTAAACAATAATTTACATAGAAAAGTAAAATGATTATACTATATGATTATATTTAAAGTGCGCACATGCTCCTGTACATATTTGTGTGGACCTAACCAGAAAGGAAAGTTTAAAATGAAAATTGCTGTTATTGGACCAGGTGCGGTTGGTACGACGATTGCTTATGAACTGCAACAATCACTGCCAAACGTTACATTAATCGGTCGTTCTAATAAGATAATGACCCTCCAACCTGCAAATGAAACTATTAAAGTCCAAAGTATTGATGACATAAATACGCAATTTGATGTTATTATCATTGCGGTTAAAACGCACCAACTTAATCCACTAATTCCAAAATTACATCACTTCGCACATAATGAAACATGCTTTATTTTAGCTCAAAATGGTTATGGCTTATTGCCGCAACTTCCTTTCAATCGCAAATATCAGGCAGTCGTATACATAAGTGGTCAAAAGTCTGGAAACGAAGTGGTACATTTCCGAGACTACCGTTTACATTTGCAAAAAGATACTACCACAACACATCTAAAAGCATTATTCGATACAACCAAAATTGAAATTGTTTTAGAAGACAATATTGAAGAAAAAATTTGGTATAAATTATTAGTGAATTTAGGTATTAATTCTATAACTGCACTTGGTCACAATACTGCTCAAATCTTAAAAATTAACGAAGTCAAACATCTATGTCGTCAATTATTAAAAGAAGGTCATCAAGTAGCCGAAGCATCAGGTATACAGTTCCCACATACAATCGTCGATGACATTATGCAAATCTATGCCGGCTATCCTGATTATATGGGGACAAGTATGTATTACGATATAATCAATCATCAGCCATTAGAAATCGAAGCAATACAAGGATTTATCTTTAGACAGGCAAAATCTCATAACGTGAACACACCACATTTAGATACAATTTATGCATTGTTACGTTCTCATCAATCACTTATTAATTAAAAAAGATTCTGAGATGATTTACAGTCTCAGAATCTTTTTATTTCAAACATATTTAGTTCTTACTTTGTTTTAATTTTAAAGGCACTTTAATTTGTTTATTTACAGAATCGCCTTTCATTAGGCCATTAACCACTTTAATTGCTTCTTTACCCATAAGTTCAGGTTGTTGAGCTATTGTCGCATCTAGTTTGCCATTTTTTATTGATTTCATTGCATCCTCGTTGCCATCAAATCCAATGACTTGAATATCCTTGTCCCCAATAGCTTCAATGGCACCAAGTGCCATTTCATCATTTTGAGCAAAGATTGCTTTGATATTTGGATGCGCTTCTAGCATATTTTGCGTTACGTTTAATCCTTCTGCTCTATCAAACTTCGCACTTTGTTTGGCAATTACTTTTAACTGTTTATCAGCAATCTCATGGAAGCCTTTTCCTCTTTCTCTCGTCGCACTTGCGCCTGGAACTCCTTCAAGTTCTCCTACTTTTGCATTTTTACCTACTTTATCAATTAAATACTTACCAGCCATTTTACCGCCTTCAACGTTATCGGATGCGATAAATGACGCAACGTCTCCTTTATCCACTGATCTATCTAATGTGATTACAGGAATACCCTCATTGTTCGCTGACTCCACAGCACTTGAAATCGCACTTGAATCTGTTGGATTAACAATTAAGTAATCAACTTGTTGTTGAATTAAATCTTCAATGTCATTCGTTTGCTTAGCTGAATCGTCTCGAGCATCTACAACTTTAACTTTCATTCCTTGAGCTTTAGCATCTTTTTCAATTCCATTTTTAATTTTAACGAAGAATGGATTATTTAAAGTTGAAATACTTACGCCTATTGTAATTTCTGATTTTTTCTTATTGGTTTTGCCATTTTTATCATTTTTCAATGGTGATTCTAAGGAACACGCTGCTAAAAATAGGACGAGTGCTAATGTAATGGCTAATAATTTTTTCATATTGTTATCCTGCTTTCTCTTATTTTTTACGATCAATTAATACCGCAATTAAAATAACTACACCTTTAACGACTTGTTGGTAGAATGAAGAAACACCAAGTAAATTTAATCCATTATTTAAAACACCTATAATAAGTACACCTATTAATGTTCCAACAATTCGTCCTTTACCACCTGTTAATGACGTACCACCAAGTACTACGGCAGCAATAGCGTCTAACTCATAAGAAGTACCCGCTGTTGGTTGTGCAGAATTTAAACGTGATGTTAATATGCCTCCTGCTAACGCTGACATTAGCCCTGAAATTCCATAAATTAAAATTTTAATTTTATTAACTTTAATACCTGAAATTTTAGCAGCTACTTCATTCCCACCAATTGCATATGTATGACGTCCAAACGTTGTTTTTTGAAGAATAATAAGCAAAATCACAAACACGATAATCATTGTTACTGCTGGTACTGGAATACCGATAAAGTAGCCCTTACCAAATAATTGGAATAAATAACTATCCCCTAAATTTGTTATTGGATTTCCGTCAGTAATAACTAATGTTAATCCACGGAAAATCGTCATCGTCGCAAGTGTTGCAATAAATGGCGCCATATTTCCTTTAGTAACTAATAAACCGTTCACTGCACCTAAAACAAAACCAATCAGTACGCCAATAATTAATGCAATTATTGGGTCAACACCACTCGTAATCATTAATGCAATAAACGCCGATGATAATGCAAGAATTGAACCAACTGATAAGTCTATACCACCAGTTAAGATAATGAATGTCATACCAAAGGCAATCAGACCATTGATAGAAATTTGTCTTAATAAATTGAGTAAATTAGATAAATCTAAAAATGATGGGTTTAAAATACTCACTACAATAATTAGTAAAATCAGACCAATAAATGGAATAATCTTTTCCATGAACGATGTTTTAGCTGTTAACTGTTTCATTTAAAGTTCCCCCTGTAGCTAAAGTCATAATATTTTCTTCTGTAATTTCATTTCCTGTTAGATCCCCTTTGATATTACCTTCGTGAACGACCATCACTCTATCGCTCATACCAATGACTTCAGGCAATTCAGATGAGACCATAATAATAGACACACCACGATCCGTAAGTTCATTCATAAGTTGATAAATCTCTCTTTTTGCTCCGACATCAATACCTCGTGTAGGCTCATCTAAAATAATGATTTGCGCACCGGTACCAATCCACTTTGCTAATACGACCTTTTGTTGATTACCACCTGATAATGAGCCAGCCGGCAGTCTACCTGGAGATTTAATATTAAGTCTTTTACGCATCGTATCAACAAATTGCTCAGAACTTTTATCGTCTACGATGCCATGTTTTGAAAAGCTAAATAATGAAGGTAACACCATATTGTCTTTAATGGAGAAGTCTAAGATTAACCCTTCTTCTTTACGATTCTCAGTTATAAAAGCAAGTCCATGTTTCATCGCTTCGATTGGAGACGTTATAGATACTGTTTGTCCTTTAATTTCAATTTCATTATCTGCTTTATCGACACCGAACAAACTTCTCATCATCTCAGTACGACCTGCCCCCATTAGACCACTCACGCCCAATATTTCACCTTCTTTAAGATAAAATGATTGATTCTCAATATGATGTAGTGGATTATTGAGACGTTTTACGTTTAAAACAACATCTTGTGGTTCATACGTTCTATGTGGAAACTGTTCATCTAGTTCACGTCCAACCATTGCTTTAACAATTTGGTTGTATGTTAGATTTGCTGTTTCATCATACATAACAGAGACACCATCACGCATCACCGTTATTTCATCCGAAATCTCAAAAATTTCAGCCATTCTATGTGAAATGTATACAAAGGCCACGCCTTTAGCTTTTAAATTATGAATCATGTCGAACAATCGACGTATTTCTTTATCTGTTAATGTTGCTGTTGGTTCATCCATAATAATGATCTGTGCTTTAGTCATCATCGCTTTAGCTATTTCTATCATTTGTTGCTCACCAATTGAGCAATCTTTGACCACTTTGTTTAATGGAATGTAGAAATCTAATTCTTTAAACACTTGCTCAGCTTGTTGCTTCATTTCTTTTTTATTTAGTATTCCTATTTTGTTTCTGATTTCTTTTCCAACGAATAAATTATCAAGCACTGTTAATTCTGGATATAAATTCAATTCTTGGTGAATAAATGTTAATCCTTTTTCTTCCGCTTCTTTAGGATTGTTATAGTCGATCTCAATATCAGAATTAGTGATAACACCTTGATCTTTTTTATGAATCCCAACTAGAATTTTCATGAGTGTTGATTTACCAGCCCCGTTTTCTCCCATTAGTGCATGCACTGTACCTAGCTTTAGAGTAAAATCAACACCCTTTAGAACCTCGTTGTCCCCGAAGGCTTTATGGATATTAGTCATTTGAATCATTAATTTCACCCCTTAAAATATGACACCACTTTGAAGTATGATGTTTGCATATGGCGTTGCTTCCCCTGTACGAATAATTGTTTTAGCTTTTTTAGTTAATGCTTTAAATGTTTCGTGATTAACTTGTTCTATTTCTGAAAAGTCCTTTGTCACTTGTTCAAAGATAGGTGCATTGTCTACTTCCATTTCTTCAGCTATCGTTACGTGTTCAATTTCCATATGTTGCTTAAGTACTTCATAAACTTCTAGAAAACTTGGCTGTCCCAATGTTAAAGCAAGGTCAATCTTCTTAACGTCTTTAGGAACGGGTAACCCACAATCAGCTATTACAATTTGATCTGTATGTCCTAAATCACTGAGTACTTTTGAAATGTCGCTGTTTAATATGCCTGTTTTATACATCTAATTCACCTGCAATTTCTGAAAAGGTTGGCATGCCACCTTGAGCGCCCATACCTGTTACTGAATGACTTGCTGCTAAATTCGCAAGTTTAAGTGCTTGTGCAATTGAATAACCTCTTTGTAATCCTACTGCGAAAGCCCCATTGAATGTATCCCCAGCACCTGTTGTATCTTTAACTTCTCGCTTAAATCCATCAATTTGAACCTTTTCAGTGCCGTTATGATACATAGCACCTTTATCTCCTAATGTAATTATTAACTTGTTAGGGTAACGCTCTAATGCTTTATCAATATCAGTCTGGAACATCGCATTGCTTTCTGTTTCATTAGGTGTAATGTACGTCGCTTTATCAATAACATCTGCCTCTACTTCTCGGAATGGCGCTGGGTTAAGAATTGATATCATATCGTGTTCATCGCAATATAATACGACATCTCTTACTGTTTCAGCGGGAATTTCTTGTTGAATTAAAACAATGTCACCTGCTTGAGCTTGACTTAAAGCTTCCAACGCGTAATCTGACGTAACATAGTTATTAGCTGAAGGTACAACGATGATACTATTATCATTGTCAGATAAAGTGATATGTGCCGTACCAGATGCAGAATGTGTAACGGGTTTCAGAAATGCCGTTAAAACATGATTGTCTTCTAAGTTTGTAAAAATTTGATTCCCGAAATCATCATCACCGATGCGTCCTACCATATAAACATCATCACCGAGTCTTGCAGCTGCTACTGCTTGGTTTGCCCCTTTTCCACCAGGTGTCGTAAAGAATGACTCACCTAGAACGGTTTCACCTTTACTTGGTACTTTATTTGTAGAAACTACTAAATCAATAGATAAGCTTCCAACTACATATATACTTGTCATTTTTTCTTCCTCCTTGTAGATTCTCTATGAATGACATCAACATCTAATACGACTTTCGTCGTTATGTCATTGTGTTCTAATTGATTAATCAAACCTAATGCTGCTTGTTTCCCTATTTCATACGCAGGTTGTTCTATCGTTGTCAGACTTGGATAAAATAACTTGGCTAATGGAATATCATCATATCCAATGACTTGTACATCATCTGGAATATGGAAGTGTAAATCATGTACCCATTTCATGATTTTAAGCGCAGTTACGTCGTTACTACATATCACACTATCGATATGGTTATGGTTAACATATGCTTTCAGTTTATCAATTGTGATGTCATGCTCATCCCCAATCCACAATTGAATGTCATGGTTCTTTAGAGTAGTCCTTGCACCATTAAATCGTTCTTCAAAAGAGCGATAATTCAAATCTTGATGTAACAATAGTACACGCTGTGCATTTCCTTTAATAATTGTCTCAGCTTGTAGCTTCCCACCTTTATAATGGTCCGCTTCTATACATTGCTGATTATCTGTTACACGGTCAATTAGTACATAGGGTAATTGATATGAATTAAACTGATCAAAGGCAAATTGAGTTGATAACTGTGAAGCAATGACGCCACTACAATTATTCACTTTAAAAGTGGTTAGATAGTTTAGTTCTTTATGTTCTTGCATTTCACCATTGCCAATCATGACGTGGTACCCTTTTTGAATTGCTGTGTCCTCTACACCTTTAGCAACAATCGTAAAGAACGGGTTACTCATATCTGGTAACAACAATCCAATTGTTTTTGATTTTTTAGTAAATAAAGTTCTTGCAGTCTCATTAGGATAATAATCTAATTCTTTGATGACTTGTTCAATTCTTTTACGTGTTGCTTCTTTCACATAACCACTTTTATTAATCACTCTTGAGACTGTGGCTACTGACACATTTGCTTGTTGAGCCACTTCTTTAATCGTTCTCACTTTGCCACTCCTTTTGTGTAACCGCTTACATAAAAATTTATCACTTTTTTCTTTTAAATGCAATATTAAATAAAATATTTATAAATTAACTCTTTTGTGAATGGATGTCGTCTTAATATTTATGTTTATTGATATATCGCTACTTTTTAATTTTGGAATTATACACATCGTAAAAAGAATATGATACTATATAATTAATTTTCAAAGTAAATATAGAATTGATGCAAAGGGGACCCATTTCTTGGATAAATCAACTCGTATACTAAATATTTTAACTTTGCTTCTTAAAGGTCACGTTGTTACGCAACACGACTTAAATCAATTTACTGATGTGAGTAAGAAATCGATACAGCGTGATATTAATACTATTAACACATTCTTTTATGAAAATGAGTTTTGGAGTCATAGTAATACTAGAGTCGTTTATAATCATCAATTGGCAGGATATGAACTTAAGCAAAAAACACAAAGTAAACATAGTTTAGGCATCCTTAGTTTACTCATTAAACTTCAAAGTTTAACACCCATATTGCATCACGATATTCACAAATTTTTACTTAGCTCAATCAGTTCAATGAAGGTTTCAGATAAACACGTTTTAATGAGTACGTTAAATCAATTTAAAATTAGACAGGAATTATTGCCCGGGAAAAATCTTATGATTTTACAAAAAGCGATTGTGAATAAAGATATTGTTCGCATTGAGCTTGAAGACAAAAAGATAGTCATTAAACCATTATCTATTTTGTATATGCATTATGATTATTGGTTTACGTATGAAGAGGATCATGAAATTGAGACGATTCTACTTCGTGATATCTTGTCTGTGAAAGTTTTAAATTTGAAATTCAAGAAGGATGGCACTTGTAATCCTGTTTTATTCCAAATACACACACACTTTTGGAACCAATTCCAACAGCAATTTTCTATTAAGGAAGTTGTTGAACGAAGTGAGGATTATATCACAGTATGGGTGAATTGTACGCGTTTCGATGCGTACTATATCGCTTATCAATTAGCGCCACATGCTAAAATTCTAAAACCACAATCATATATTGATAGTTTTATAGAAAGATTAGATGAAATCAAAGGTATTTATAAATAATGAAAGTGTTCGTAAAGTAGTTCATAGATAGATTTCGCTTTCTTAAGTTATTTCGCTTTCCTATGGGAAAGGCTCTAAATTAGTTCTGTGATTTTAATCATTAGAACTACTTACTTAAGTGTATAAACACTTAAGTTCCTTTCCCCAGCAAAGAGATTTTCGTAATTCATCTATGTATCTCCAAAATACAATAAAATTAGGCACCTCGTTAATTTATTGAACATCACTAAGCTAAATTAACGAGGTGCCTTATACATTGTTATCGTTTATTTTAAAGGTTTATTCTTCTTCGCCGTTTTCATCATATTTCGTAACGCTACCGTCTGAGGTTACAATATATGATCCAGCTAATTCACCATCTTTATCAGTAAATGAGAAACCCCAATCTCCGTCAGAATTTTTTTCTGGTTCTTTATATGTGTATGTGTCGGTATCTAAGGTATGACCTTCATATTCTTCGACTTTATCAATGACATTATCACGTGTCACCGTTTCGTCACTTGAACTACTATCAGAGTCTTCTGAGCTACTGTCATCTGAATTTGAACTATCATAATGTTCAGGTTGTCTAGGCGTATCAGATGTAATGTAACTTGCTACTTTTTCAATATCTGAATCTAAAGCATTCTTAATCTTCTTCGTTTGACCATTTTTCAAAATTCGAGCTGTTTCTTGTTTAGAGTAGCCATCTTCGGTCCAACGATGGTCTTGGAAATGACTTGGTACATCGTAAAATGTGACTGTCCCATCATTATTATCTTTAAAAGTAATGTGACCTAGAGCTGTAACGGATGGACTTAATACAACGGTTCCTTCAGGATATACTTCTGAAGCATCTTCATTATATGGATTAATCGGTTCACCGGACATATCTACAGGTTCATACGTATGGTCCTCTTCGTAAAATATGTCATCTGCGTCATTTCGTGCCGTCAGCCATATTTTAGCAAAGTATTCTTTCGTATTTTTATCATTACTATTAGCAGAATGTGCACTATTAGAACCACCACTAATAGAAATTTGTTTTGCGACTTTTTTATAATCTGAATCTTTGCCATATTTATGATATAAATCTTTAACATCAAGTTCATGTCCTAAGTCAGATTGAATAAATTGTCGGTATTTCCCTGGACTTTGCGTACCTATCACTGCTACTTTATCATCACTAACACCAATTAAAGTCGCGAATGGCCCTCTAGCAGGTGAAGCACTATAAAATGTCATCCCTTCTGGTGCGTCTTCAACTGCTTCTCCAGTTGCTTGTAATTCGTATTTATCTATACTTTTTTGAGTTTTCCCACCATTACCATTTTCAATATATGAATGACGTTTTAAATCATTTGCAGTTATAGCTACATTAGATACACTGTCATCACTTAGCGCTAATGCGACTTTCTCAGCTTGATTTAAATCTTTAACACTGTTTACTGAATTCGCATCATTATTTTTCTTATTACTAGTACTATTATCAGATTTCGAATTACTATCTTTATTCGATTTATCCGTTTGTGATGATTTGTTATTATCGTCGGATGCTCCATTTCCAAGTCCAAAGTCACTTAAACTACAACCAGCTAATAACATTGTTCCAGTAAGCGCACCAATCATTAAATAATTTCTCTTCATTTCTCTCCACCCTTTATTCCCTTTGTAAAATAAATTGCGAAACGCTTGTAATTCAATTTATTCAATCAAATTACTTAATATGTTATCGAACAAATTTACCAGCATATCCTTTGAAAGACTCTCCTCCAGAAGATTCTTGCTTAGCATACATATCGGTCGCAGTACCACCTAAATTGTGTCCATACGTTCTCATACCGTACATTGTAGTATATTTGCTATTTAACATAGGCGAGCCTGACGCACCTGATCTAAAAATGTCTTTCGTTTGAATTTCTGAACCATTAGGAGAAAATTGTGTTACACGAAATTTACTAAGGTATGGTTTCGTATTGTCACCATTAATTTTTGAGTAACCTAATGAATATAGAGGTGTATTAAATTTCAATTTCTTAATTTCAGAATCTGTCGCAATACGCATTGGTTTAGCATACTTCGACATATTTTCTTTAGTGTGGACTATCGCAATATCATATTGCGGTACCTTAATGACTTCATTTGCATGAAAAGTATAAGGTATTGATTTACCATTACGATTCAATTGAAATTTAATATATTTTGGTGCTGCAGCTTTACCATATTTATCATCAATAACATGTCCATTTGTGACAAAGGTATGCGCACCAATTACCGTACCAGTACCCATTGAGTCTTGTCCTTTATATTCTGGAATCCCCACTTTCCAACCATTTAAATTCGAAACACGACCAATAGATTTCAAATTACTTTGGGATGCATTTGGATAATATTTGTTTGAAATTGAACTGTTACTGATCTTTTTAGCTTTTAAATATCCTGAGTACTCACCTGCATGCAAGCCATCATAGTAATAGTTACCAACAGCTTGCGCTTCATCACGATGACCAGCATACCCAAATATCGTTGTTCCAATTACTATACTTGCAATAAACGTTTTACCAAATTTTGATTTCCACATACTTTTCTCCTCAATACCTTTCTTTTATGTAATAACTATTTCACGACATACATCGCTCAATATAATAATTTATCAATATTATTATATGATATTAGACGGACAATATACGTCTTTAGAAGTATTAATTAATAAAACTTTAGACTTATTTTTTAATTTAATAACAAAAACAAAGTATTTTTTGTTTACAAAATAAATTGATAGATGTAAACTGTAAAATATATTAAAAAATATATTAATGGAGGGGTACTCAAGCCTGGCTAAAGAGGCCAATCATTTATGATTGGTAGGAGCTTTTTGCTCGCGTTGGTTCAAATCCTACCTTCACCGCTATTTTACGACTGGAACGATTATCGTTTCAGTCTTTTTTTTTGATTTAAAGATCGTTCCAACTCGTTGCCACATAGAATGATTCCTACTAAGTCATTGACAATTGTCAGTGAGTAAGGTTACTATTTGTTTAAATTACTTTGAAAGAGATACGTTATTTTCACTTAAGGTATCCTTGCAATACATATTTTTTACCTCATTATGTAAACGCTTTCTCTTTTGAAATGAAAGGGAGGTCATTATGGAAGCTGTTAAAGCAATCTTTAGCAAATTGTTTGAATTCTTGCCACGAGCAATCATTAATTTATTTATCTAATATGGATTCATAGATTTACATTTTCAAAAATTAAATAAAATAGAGGTGCTGTTTATGAAAACAAGAGAGAACAGATTTAGTATTCGTAAATTTAGCGTAGGCGCGTCATCAGTTGTAGTAGCAACGTTGCTATTCATGGGAGGTAGCTCAGCACAGGCAGCCGAGAAACAACAGGAAGTGGGAACTCCTGAAACGGCGTCAGCACAATCTATTGGGGATAAAGACACACACGCGACTCAAAAGGGACAAGTTCAATCAACTGAACAAGATAAGTCGCAAGCGTCTCAAACTGAAAATAATACAAATAATTCACAAACTAGCTTACATAATGAACATAATCAAACAGACGATGCATCTACAACGAATGAAACTACTTCAACTTCAGATGAGACGCATCAAAGTACCACTGTAAAATCTGAGAAGCCAACTTCAAATAGCGATAACCAACAAAATGAAGCTAAACAAACTTCTCAACAATCACTTTCAACTGATACACAAACTTCTAAACCAACTACTAACGACGGCATAACAACGCAACAATCTGAATCATCTAAACAGGAAAAACCGTCAACACAATCAACTGATACAGCTTCTAAAGAAGACGACACAACTAAGAAAACAACTGCACATACGCAATCACAAACTGATGAAACGTCTGATAATAAAAAAGAAGCATTAAATCAACCACATTCAAATGTTGTTAAATCTGAAGATGCAAATACTTCTTCAAATGAAATTAATCCAAACACAATTAAATCAACTGAACAACAACAGTCAACAGAATCAAATACGTCAGATAAACCAAAAGTCGACAATCAACAAGCACAATCACAACCAAAGGATAATGACGACAATCAAGGTGACGCACTTAAAACCGCAACACAAGCTCAGCAACAAACGTTAACTAAGAAGGAAGCGACAACCTCTGAAGTATCGAATCGTATTAATACACAAAGTAGCGATAATAATAATATTTCAATTGATGGGCAAACTAACCCTACTTTAGATGGTGATAAGTCTTCTAAACAAAATAAAGATGCACAATCTGGGTTAAATACACTTAAAAATAACGCAGTCGCAACGACAAACACTCAATCTAAATCACAAGCTGCAACTGGAACAAAAGATCAAACCAATAAAGTTGCGAAACAAGCTCAGTATAAAAATCAAGACCCTATTATTTTAGTTCACGGATTTAATGGTTTTACTGATGACATAAACCCATCCGTACTAGCGCACTATTGGGGGGGCGATAAATTAAATATACGCCAGGATTTAGAAGAGAACGGCTATGAATCTTATGAAGCGAGCATTAGTGCGTTTGGTAGTAACTACGATCGTGCTGTCGAACTTTATTACTATATTAAAGGTGGAACTGTGGATTATGGTGCTGCACACGCTGCCAAATATGGTCATGAACGTTACGGTAAAACATATGAAGGCGTATATGAAGATTGGCAACCAGGCCAAAAAGTACATCTTGTAGGACATAGTATGGGCGGTCAAACGATTCGTCAATTAGAATCATTATTAAGAAATGGTAATCCAGAAGAACAAGAATATCAACGTGTACATGGTGGCGATATTTCACCTTTATATCAAGGTAAAAACGATAATATGATTTCATCAATTACGACACTTGGAACGCCACATAACGGCACACATGCGTCAGATTTATTAGGTAACGAAGCGCTTATTCGTCAAGTTGTCTTTGACGTAGGAAAAGTACTTGGCAATAAAGATTCACGTGTAGACTTCGGTCTGTCTCAATGGGGTCTAAAACAACAGCCTAACGAGTCTTACGTTGACTATGTCAAACGTGTTAAAGATTCAAAATTATGGCAAACCAAAGACAATGGCTTTTATGATTTAACACGTGAAGGTGCGACAAATCTTAATCGTCAAACATCATTAAACCCTAACATTGTGTATAAAACTTACACAGGAGAATCAACACATGCATCGTTGTTCGGACGTCAAAAATCTGATTTAAATTTATTCTTCCCATTTACACTTACTGCTAATGTAATTGGTAAAGCATCTGAAAAAGAATGGCGAGAAAATGATGGCTTAGTGTCTGTTATTTCATCACAACATCCATTTAATCAAGCTTATACACAAGCAACGGATACAAATCAAAAAGGTATTTGGCAAGTAACACCAACAAAACATGATTGGGATCATGTAGATTTTGTCGGCCAAGATAGTACTGACACAAAACGTACTAGAGCTGAATTACAACAATTTTGGCATGGCTTAGCAGATGATTTAGTCCAAAGTGAGAATTTAACACGCAACGCTTAATACATTTCAAGTTTAATCAAGAGGAGGTCTCGTTATGTCTGGTACTTTTCTTCAATTAATAGGTTCTCTATTTAACATCTTAAAAGTATTATTCTCATAAATGCGTCATAACATGATAAGCACCACCTATTAAAAAGCATTCGCTTTTCATAATAGGTGATGCTTATTTTCATTCGTATATTGCTGTTGAAATCAAAAGTTCTTACACTAACATTTTTAATAATCACTAATGTTTATTCCGCGCCTTTATTAACAAATTGCGAGCTACTGGAGGCACTGTCTGCAGCAGATAAGGTCACTTTAATTGCGTCATTTGATTCATCGACTTCGTGCTGCAACTCACTATTGAGTCCTAACAAGTTATTCGCTTGTGTTTCATCACTATTAAGCTCTTCCAAACCATTTACAATCTCAGTCGCTAAAAATTCACATGCATCGTCACTTTCTACATACACGTTTTCTTTTACAATATTTTCAATTACATCGATTAATTCTGATTTTTGAATTTGAATATCAATCATGAAAATTACTCCCTTAAATTGTTGTTGACATAAACAAAATTTTATGCCTTTAATTTTATACCCTTTTTAAGCATAGATATTTAAAATTGCATACATCTAATAACCCTAAACCCCTTATAATATCTAGCTTAACAAGCTACTTGGAAGGCTTGTTAAAGGCATTATACATTAATTTAAAAGGAGAAAATACTTAATTTTTTTAATATGACAAATGTGTCATATTAATGAATAATGATATGTTTAAATTACTTTAATTGTCGACCTTTTTCGGCACAAAAACTTCTGCCTCACTATCATATGGATAGTAAAATCCATTAGGTACCGTTTGTAATTCAATTAAGCTTCCCCACGGACTTTTTACATAAACAGTTTGATTACCTTCAGTGTCTTCATATTTCGTATTCACATGTGGCTCTGAAATAGGTTGACCTCCAGCTTGCGTCAACTGTTTAACTGCCTCATCAAAGTGTTCTGCCTCGATATAAAAAGAGATATGCGTATAACCAATGTCTTGACTATCATAAGCAATCTTTCCGTTGAGCCCTTCTTTGAAAAAGGCTGTCGCCGCTTCAATATCGGGTACTGTGAGTCCGATATGATTGATTCCTCGATTTATATTCATACACCATCACCTCTAATAACAATGTTTTAATATGCGAGTTACGTATTTTCACCACGACGGACGCAATCAATAATTTTTGTAGTCTCTTACGTTTATCTTCCTCATTTTCAACAAAAAAGACAGCACCTTCTCCTTCAATCGCAACCCAAGGTACAATAAATAGCATTGAAATCTAGGTCTTGAATCAATTCCAG
>ERZ1023270.64-NODE-64-length-33674-cov-5.288022_pt1 | contig 33674 bp, 33 predicted proteins | sample MGYA00380463_ERZ1023270 | MGnify/ENA primary metagenome ERZ1023270 (study PRJEB33173, sample SAMEA4830295) | metagenome | study: EMG produced TPA metagenomics assembly of the PRJEB25223 data set... | reverse complement strand
GTACGTGGTGCTGCTGAGATTGCACAAGAGTAATAAATTAAAAAAATATAACTGAAACGAGGTATATCATTGAAAACAGCTAAATACTTTGATGAATACAATGAATATGTGACAGGTCAAAGAGAGAATATCAATAAACTTGAAAAAGAACGTCAAGAACTCACGCAACGAATTAAAGAAGATAAAGTTAAATATAAAGAACTAATTGCAAAATCACAAGATGATGAGGCTGATGAACTTTATACCACATTTGATAGTAATGAGAAGAAATTGAAAGCATTAGAGAAACGCTTATCAACTAAAAAAGAAGTGTTTGATGAGGCTAGACGAAAAAAGGCTATTGAATTAATCAAACACCAGGCAGATCTTCCTTACTTATATCAAGAAGACAAAAAACGCATATTAGCGAAATTTGAGCCGATTATCGAAGAATTTAATAAAGTAATAGATGAAGTTGAAGATTTGAACGCCAGATATAAAGATGAGTTTATGCGCTACACTAATCCATATCATATAGAAAATTTCGACGAAGATGATGAAGTAAAAAGGGAATTGCGAAATCATTTTAGAGATGTTTTATATAGTCCGTATATTACAAGTATAGAATTACCGTTTACAGATAAATTCAAAGATAAACTTAAATTTAGAGGTGATAAATAATGGCTAGAAAACATAATTTAGATAAGGTATCAAATCATATTATGTTAGAAACAAATTTATCAGAGAAAGATCGTGATAAATTATTAGATGTCGTAGAAGCTCAAATTAATCAAAATAACGAGGAACAACGTAGAAAAGAAGCGAAACAACAATCTAAAAGTTCAAAATCACTTTTACAAATGGCTAGAGAAAATCGCATTATTAAAGGTTAATATTATATACGCCTATCCTTAGTGATAGGCTCATTTTATTTGTGAGGTGCATACATGAACCTTAGAAGAGTGAAATATCCACTAATCTATCATGAAAATAAAATATCTGAGTACACATTGCTAACGGAATATAATCCTAAGTTTATCAATACTAAAATTAAAGCTATCACTATGCAAATAGAGATGATGTATCACTTAAACATCTCCCGCATGACTACTAGTGAAGTTCATGGCGTTATAACTATCTCATATCCCTTAGAAAAGTTAGCAATTACTATTATAGAAGAAAAGGAAAAGTTAAAGTATTTCAAAATGAAATCTAATAGCAATATGCAGCAATTAAGACAAGTTATTAAGCGATATACTCCAGGTGAACAAAAGGAAATCATGTATTATATGCAGTCCAATGGTTCAACGATAGATTATAGCCTCATAGAACGCCTACAACGTGATTTATACGCTTATAAGCATAAAGTAAGTGTTGCTACATGATGTACGATAAACAAGCGATTAAACAGTTTATAATGGACTATCAAAAAGAGAAAGCGCCAAATGTTGTAAGCTATGATGATACTGATATAGATGATTTCTTTTCACTGAGTGATGAAGTCGAACCCTTTGAACTAAGTGAGAATACTGGTAATCAAGTATTCTTTAATGAACTAGATCAGCTAATTTATGCAGTAGCGACTAGAAGGGAATACTACATATTTTTCTTACTATGTGAAGGGAAATCTATAAATGAAATTGCAAAGATATTTGAGTTAAGTAGAGAAAGAATACGTCAATTATTGAATAGTTTATTAGACAAATTAGAGGAGGGATAACATGAGTGATTTAAACCCTAGACAAGAAAAGTTTATATCTGAATACCTAAAGACGTTGAATGTAACACAAAGTGCAATTAAAGCTGGATATAGTCCTCATACTGCAAGTGAACAGGGGAGCAGATTACTTAAAAATAAGAAGGTAGCAAAATATATTGATGAGCAACGTAAGAGGGTAATTGATGAGGGCGTACTATCAGCTAACGAACTACTTCATATCCTAAGCAATGCAGCAGTAGGTGATGAAAGTGAAGTGAGAGAGGTCGTTGTTAAGCGTGGGAAGTTTCAACGCAATCCTGATACTGACAGAATGAACCTAGTTTATAACGAACATGTAGAAATGGTAGAAGTACCTATTAAGCCTAGTGACCGTTTACGTGCTAGGGATATGTTAGGTAAGTATCATAAGTTATTTACTGATAAGAAAGAGTTATCTACGGACACACCGATATTTATTAATATAGGTGAGTGGCCGGAAGATGAGGAAGAAGAAAAACGGAAAGCATTAGATGAACTACATGAGCAACACCCTAACAGAACAATGATTATTGATGATGTACCATTAGAGGACTGAGAACCATGTGTGATACTGCTGATAAATTAAATATGATTAGCATTGAAGATATGTATAACAGAGCGATGGCGATAAAGAAATGTTCCGTCATCTATTACGATGATCTTATGAATGATAAAGAGTGTGCAGTGTGGCATACGTTGAGTAAAACACAAAAAGGTTTAGGAGTAATACTACCGTTTAACTTAATGATTGCAAGAAACGGTGTAGATAGGCGCATAGTACCATCTATAAAATTAAATGATGATAGGATATTTATTTATCCGAATAGATAGCGTTGGGCTTATTTACGATAGGGTTGATGTGAACAAAGTTGTACCTACGTTTATTGATGATATAGGGAGATTTGAGGAATAATAGAAGAAAATGGAGTTACACTCCATGCTTTTAATATTACTAAGAAATCATTCTGCTTTTTGATATAAATAAAGGCCTTCTCTATTTTTCATAGAGGAGGCTTTGTTATTAAATATGAATATGTCCTTTTGAGTAATGATATTTTCTAGGGCTTCTTGGAGGAATAAAAGCTCTTGCCATAGTCAATAAGCCCACTTTACCAAATAGCATAACAATCACGATAATTAGTTCTGTTAAGCCGTTATATTCAGATGTTAGATTCATAGTCAAACCAACTGTCCCAAAAGCGGATATAACTTCAAACAATATTTTAACTAATGGTATGCTTGGATTAATAATTGTTAATAAAAAAGTAATAACGAATATGAAAATAATAGAAATGGTAATTGTCACGATAGATAGTTTAATATATTTGTCAGATATTTCTCTATTAAATAAAGAGACAGTATTTTCTTTACATATAGCATTTAAAACAAAAATAAAAACTATTGCAAATGTCGTTACTTTAATACCTCCAGCAGCACTAAGAGGCGCTCCTCCAATAAACATAAGTGCCATTAATAATAAAGCGGTAGGAGTTTTAATATTTCCCATATCAATACTATTGAAACCGGCTGTTCTTGTCGTTACCGATTGAAATAAGGCATTACCTATTTTTTCAATCAATCCCATATTATTTAAAGTATTGGATTGTTCTAATAAAAAGAATAATATAGCGCCAAAAATAATTAAAATAAAAGTAGTTGAAAGTACCACTTTTGAATGAAATGAAAGTTTATTAAGTTTTTTGCAGTTAATCAAATCAACAAGTACGAAATGTCCTAATCCACCTAGAACTATTAAAAAGGGGACAGTAATAATAACTACTGGATCGTTAGAAAAGTCTATTAGATTATTTTTAAATAAGGCAAAACCAGCATTATTAAAAGCTGATACAGCAGTAAATAAACTTATGAATAATCCCTGTCCAATTCCAAATTTAGGTATAAATGATAGACTTAAACAAAATGCACCTATCAACTCTGTAATAAAACTATAAATCGCTAAATGCTTAATTAATTTGACAACTCCTCCAGCTTCATCTATATTCCATGTGACCATAATTAAAAATCTGTTTTGCAGTGAAACCTTTTTATTTAAAAACACAAATATGAGCATTGTTACGGTAACAATACCAAGCCCACCGATTTGTATTAATAATAATATAACTACTTCTCCAAGTAGGTTAAATTGGGCTCCTATATCAACTGGAGATAAACCCGTAACAGTGAAAGCGCTAGAAGCAATAAAAAGAGCGTCTATAAAGGTTATAGGTTTTTTACCAGTATAGGGTAAATAAAGTAAGATAGCCCCTACAAGCGTCGTTGAAAAAAAGAGCATTAAATAAAAGTACAATGATTTATTAGCTTTACTCATGATTTATACTCCAATATTTATATTCTATTTTGATAAGTAGATAATATCATAAATAGAATATAAAATATAACAACCATAGAATAACAATTAATTAGAAAAAGAATGAAGTTTAACATAGAATGATAATGTAAATGATTAGCACACGGACAAGTTAGATATTTCATTTTAAACGTCACTAATATAGTGAGTGGTGGTTTTTTGTATCATAAGACACTGAGAAGCGTCCTGTGTTGCAGTGAGAAATACATTGTAAATTCATCTTTACACACTAATAAAAACTTTTAACAATTATTTAATAGACATTATCTATAAAAAAAGAGATAATAATTTCCAGAGGCTAATATAAAGCCTCAGCTGTCCTATAGAGTTTATTAAATGAAGCCCTTAGCTATACGTGGATATGTAATTGTTAAAAGAGGCTAACCTTAATGGTTGGTCTCTTTTATATATATACAAAAAACCTCATTAATCAATTGACTAATGAGGAGAGTTTATTTTATGAGCTTAATCTATTACACCCATGCTTAAATTAATATAAACATATTTTATTTTATTATTCTGTAATTATTCATGACGAAACACATTTTTTAAAGACGCTGAGAGACGTATTCTAATGCAGCGAGAAATAGGAATACGTACAAATATATATTGATCGTTACAAATACAAGAGTAGAATTTTATATGTGAAATCATTGTGTGTCATCAAATATTAATAGTAGAAAAACAATAATGAATATGTAATAATTAACGAGTGAGATTACCTTTGTTATAGTATTACCCTTACCTTATATCCTTTTCGTCTATTAGTACGTTTCATACTCACTTAGGTAATCTCTAACTTTGTTAAGTATACGGCATAAGACTCGAGGGGCTTAATGCCCTTTTTATAATGAAAATTGACTTTGATGGAGAGTTTATATTGATTGAAATATAAACAATAGTTTTTTTAAAATATGATAATGTGGTAAATTAAATATATGTTGAATTCCCTTCAACATATAGAAATGTTTTAACACAAGCATTTCTCAAACTTTTCCTTTTATTGAGGCAAATCCTAGCGATTGCCTCAATTTTTATGTTATGATTTACTTACTCTCGAAAAGAGAGAGTGTGTTTTAGATTAGTATCTTTAGATAATATTGTAAGTCAACGATATCATTTTGAAAACATTCTCCCCTAAAAAGATGTTTTCGAACCCCTTTCGCCACATCTTAATTGATGTGGTTTTTTTAGTTTTAATGAATTGCAAATAGCATAATCTTTAAAATTAAATGCATTTTAAAACAGAGGGCAAAAAAAGGGCATATTTTTGAAACTAAGGGCAAACGTATGAACATAAATTTGGTTATTGAGCAGTTATAACTACTGATATAAACCTATTTTGAAAGAATACGATATTATATAAAATAAAGTTTACGATTGAGTGGGAATAGAAGTTAAAATGTAATTTTAGGCTAGAAATACCTTTGTGATAGGGTTTCTAGCCTTTTTTAATATGAGAGGTTTTGAAAATGAGATTAAATAAAATCGAGCTTCAAGAAAAGGATTATCCTAAGGCATTGGCTATTTGGGAGCGTTCAGTTATTGCTACACATGACTTTTTAAAAGAGAAAGATAGAATAGCACTAAAAAAGGAAATCCCAACATACTTCTCGCATGTTGAGGCATATTTGTGGTTTGATGGTGATGATGTCATTGGATTTTCAGGGACTAATGAAGCTAATTTGGAAATGCTATTTTTAGATCCTAAATACTTTAAACAGGGTTATGGCACGGAAATACTGCAAACTTTAATTCAAGAGCATAAGGTTCAATATGTGGATGTAAACAAAGATAACCCCAATGCCGTGTCATTTTATCTCAAAAATGGATTCAAACAATATGATGAATCTGCAAAAGATGGACAGGGTAGGGATTATCCAATCGTACATCTTAAATTGTTTTACTTCTTCCATGCCATTAATAATTCAGTATGGTTTGTTTTATCAATATTGGCGTCAATTTTTATGAAACCTAAATCCGTATAAAAATGAACGGCGCGATGGTTTTCTTCAAATACTTTTAAAGATAAATAATCATATTCAGATTGTAAATGCTTAATGAGTGCATGCCCAATCCCTTGGTCTCGAAATTCCTCTTTTACAAACAAACCGGCTATGTAAGTGTCATTAAGCCCGCAAAATGCGACAATGTCCTTACCATTTTTATAAACGTAAACATCAGCATCCTTAAGAGCGTCAAGTACAGTAGTATAGTTGTCTATCCAATAAAAACTATCAATAAAGGTATGTGTATCTAAATTTGCATTAAGCCAAATATTTCCTAAAATTTTTATAGTTTTATGATTTTTCTTTTTTAAATGTTCTATCATAGCAAACACCAACTTTATATATATAGTAGATAATTAAAGTAATAAAGAGATTAAAGCTAGAATTGGAAGGGTTCCTTGTTTAAGGAAAATACTAATATGACTCGTTAACCCACCGTAAACAGCTACTATAATGGTATAAATTAGAATTGGAATGCATAGTTGTTTAGGAGCACTACTGAAAAAAAGACCATAAATTAGAAGTAAACCAATCAAGCCATTATACACTCCTTGGTTCTTAAGAAGGGTATTTATGTTTTTATTATTCAGTTGACTAACAGGAATACCGAAGACTTTGCTCGTTCTATCGGAAGTCGTTGCTATGGTCTCTAAATACATAATAAATAGAAATTCAATCGCTACAAGTGAAATGAGTATTATGGATAGTATATGAATTTAAATCAGTCCTTTCTGTAAATGATAAATTGTATTTTTATATGCATCTCTATTACTTGTTTGATTATTACCCTAATTTTAGTAGCATTTGTGTGAAATAGGAGTTTTAATAAGAAAAATTCACTAAACATTAACCGATTTAGTGATTTGAAGGAAATTTTCGACACATTTTTAAGCGTTTTCACAAAATTGTTACATGCATGAACGCTAAAATATGTTACTTTATAGTTAAACAAATAAATTCATTTTATCCACTGACGTTCAATTCTTATATATAGGGATTGAGCGTTTTGTTTGTATGCACAAAAAAAGAGTGAAATCATCCGATTTCACTCTTTTTTATATGGAATGTTTATGTGCGTAATGCGAGACTTATTTTTTAGTTAAGTCGATGATGAATTTAACAAGTTCAATAATACCAGAAATGATTCCCATTTTGAGTACCTCCTTATTAAATGTTAAATAAAGTATATCGTGATTTTGAGAGGATTTGTTTGGTAATTCCTAACTCAATGAAAGCGTTTCGTAGTCGTTAGATTTCAGACAACTTAATACGATAAATCATGCCTATCTGAAAGATTGAAGTGTAACGTGTTATTAAATGTATGAAAGAACTTCCAATTACTATAATAGATTGACTTTTTAGCAATATTTTCTTATATTGTATGTATTACGCTGATTTTTACATAGGTGTTTATCAAGCATTTGTGCAAGGAATTTTTCGAAATCCATTGTTCACTTGAAGGGTAAGGCATATGTTCAACGATACATATTAGGTAGCTTGAAAAAGCATTTATACATATTAAGTAAATGAGTTCTCATAGAAACCTACAATAGTTAGTAAATATCTGATACCTAAGGATAAAACTAGACTATTGTAGGTTTTTTCTTATATTGTTAATAGTATAAGGGAACTTTTTATATGAAATAGATTGAAGACATGGAGGAGCGGCAATGTTAAGTTCTGGTTTTTTACTAACATTATTTTTCGTAACGCTTGTCATTGCAGTGTTAAGTGGCTTAATTTTTTTAATGCCATCGGTTCCTGTAAAATACATACGTTTACATTTAACTTTACTTCTATTACCTGTCATTGTAGGAGTAATTGGATTAATCACTATTAATGGCAGAGAAGTTATAGGTATCTTTGCTCTAGATAAACTAGCTTGGTTAGTAGGTGCCTTTGTATTAGCTTTAGGTTTTATTATTCAGAAATTTTCTGCACGTTACTTATTAGGCGATCGTAATTATCGTAAATACTTCCCGTTATACACATTTACAACAGTATTTGCGTCTATTGGTTGGTTAAGTAATGATTTACGCTTGATGGTTATTTGTTGGGGACTAACATTATTTTGTCTAACACAACTTATACGATTAAACCGTTCTTGGAAAGTGCCGGCTGAAGCAGCAAAAGTATCTGCGCGTTCATTTATCATTGGATGGGTTGCTTTATTATTAGCTGTAGTTGTATTTTTTATCGGTACTGGCGATTGGGTTATCGATCCATCACAAGATTACGATGTTTCAATGAGTTATGGACTGAAATTAATTGTAGATTTATTACTTGTTATTGCTGTTATTATTCCAGCAGCACAATATCCATTTCAAAGTTGGTTAATTGAGTCTGTTGTTGCACCAACACCCGTATCTGCAATTATGCATGCTGGTATTGTAAATGCTGGTGGTATTATTTTAACGCGTTTTTCACCAGTATTTGATAATAATATTGCATTAACGTTATTACTCATTATTTCAAGTATTTCAGTACTTATTGGATCAGGGATTAGTTTGGTGCATGTTGATTATAAAAGACAACTTGTAGGTTCAACAATGAGTCAAATGGGTTTCATGCTTGTGCAATGTGCTTTGGGTGTTTATTCTGCTGCGATTATTCACTTGATTTTACATGGCGTATTTAAAGCAACGCTATTTTTACAATCAGGGTCAATTGTTAAACGCTTCAATATTCCAACACCACCAAATGTTAAGCGTTCTTATGCTTGGACAGTATTAGGAAGAACATTAGCCGTTGTTATTGCTATTATCTTCTTTTTAACAAGTTCGCATACGCCTTACACATTAATTAGCGCCTTTATCCTAGCATGGTCATTATCTGTATCGTGGAATCAAATGGTTGCATTAAATAGAGGTATGATGGGAAGAGTAATTGGCATTGTGATGCTTATCATTGTGGCGCTCGTTTACGTTGTGACACATGAAGTATTTGTTAATATTCTAAATAGTGTATATATGGTAACACCACATCCACCATTAATTAGCGTTATCATTTGTGTGGCCATCCTAGTATTAGGTAGTATCTTTAGCATTTGGGTAGCACGTCGTCGTTCATCAATAGCCTTCGCTAAAGTATATTTATGGCTTGTAAAAATTGGAGAAGCAAAATTTAAATCGGTTGAAAGTCATCCGAACTACTTAAAGAATTATTTATAAGAGGTGAAATCTAACATGACAATAACTAAACATAACATAGAAGAAACAGTTAAATCGGCACGTCGTGTGATTACACCACTATCTCCTATATCTATCTTTGCAGCACGTAATCCATGGGAAGAAATGGAACATGAAACGTTTGATCAAGTAGCTCAATGGTTTAAACATGTTCGTGATATAGATTTATACCCAAGTCATGCGTCAGTGATGACTGCTTTAGAAAATGGCGAGATAGACCAGAAACTTGTAGAAACAGAAGTACAACAAGCTATTAAAGACTACAACACTTCAGTGCCAAAATCACATATTGATATTTATTGTAAAAATGCGATGCGCATCAAAGATTTGCCTACAAACCTAATAACTAAAGAAGCATACTTAAAGATTGAAGTATCTAAGCTCAAACGTGTATTTGAAAATGAGCCTTTTAAATATGCACGATCAAAAAGTGCGAATGCATTTAATGCTAAAGGTGAATCTTTAATGGATGAACTGAATACACATATCATTAAGTGGTCTAAATTATATTTAGATAATTTCCAATCAAGTTGGACTATGCCTAAAAGAGAAGAAGGATTCTATATTTCTTGGCTACATTTAGCACAGCATGATCCAATGCTTACTAAAACGCAACGTAAAATGATTAAGACACTGCCTCAAGATTATAGAGAGGCTTTAATCATGGCATTAAATCATTTAGATATAGCTGAAGATGAACGTGAATCATATTTAACAGGTCATTTCCTATCATTACCAGGTTGGGCAGGCATGATGTACTACCGTGCTGAGCAACATGAACATGAAGCGGATTTGTTAACGCAGTATCTTGCTATAAGATTAACGATGGAGTGTATTTTACTAGATACTGAAAAAATGAGCCGTCCGGCAGTCTTAAATGTTGAAAGACGAATCAAAGAGCTTGTAAGTAAATGGTTATATTATGGAGAGATGTCAATTGATGATTGGGCCTCAATGTCTATTGAAGACCAATTGGAACATTTAAGATTTGCTCATGATTTTAACCCACTCTATTTCAAAAAATTATGGCTTGAAGCGTGGGAAGAAACACATGAACGTGAGTTAGTCGAAGCGATTTATGATAAATCTGTTAAACCAGTAGAGCAAGAAACTCAAGTCCAATTAGCTTTTTGCATTGATGTGCGTTCAGAGCCTTTTCGTCGTCACTTAGAGAGTGAAGGACCGTTTGAGACGATAGGTATTGCAGGTTTCTTTGGCCTTCCAATTAGAAAAGAAGTGTTAGATGAACAATTTACGCATAATTCATTACCTGTTATGGTACCACCAGCTTATGCTATTAAAGAGTATGCCGATCGCCATGATTTAAATACGTATAACCAACAACAACATTCGGTTACATCCATGTTTTATACATTCAAATTGATGAAACATAATGTCTTACCGAGTTTACTCTTACCAGAATTAAGTGGACCATTTTTAAGCTTAAACACGATAGCGAGTACATTAATGCCGAAGAAGACAGGCCATTTTGTGCGCAATTTTACGAAGAATTGGTTGAAGAAACCCGAAGCTAAATTAACAATTGATCGTGAGCATGAAATTTATAATGATTTACCAATAGGGTTTACAGAAGAAGAACAGGTTGCTTTCACAAGACAGGCACTACAATTGATGGATTTAACGACAAACTTTGCACCTTTAATTGTACTAGGCGGTCATGGAAGTGTGTCTAATAACAATCCTTATCATGCTTCGTTAGAATGTGGCGCTTGTGGAGGCGCGTCAAGTGGATTCAATGCTAAGCTATTGGCAATGATGTGTAATTTACCACATGTACGTGAAGCTTTAAAAAATGAGGGTATAGTGATTCCTGACTCAACCGTCTTTGTTGCTGCAGAGCATAAGACGTCTATCGATGAATTAGAATTTATTTATATGCCAGAATTAACTAAGGAAGCTCAAAATGCATTGGATATGTTAAATGAAGCTATGCCACGTATAAGTTATAAAGCGAATTCGGAACGTCTCGCTAATCTTCCTGGCTTAGATCAAGATGATTTGAAAGATCCGGTTGCAGAAGCGCATCGCTTTGCGAATGACTGGAGTGAAATCCGTCCAGAATGGGGCTTAGCTCGTAATGCAGAATTTATTATTGGTCAGCGTAATATTACTGCAGGTACCAATTTAGAAGGACGAGCTTTCTTACATAATTATGATTGGAAGAAAGACACTGATGGGCAATTATTAAATACAATTATTTCGGGTCCAGCTTTAGTAGCACAGTGGATTAATCTACAATATTACGCGTCGACTGTTGCACCACATTTTTATGGAAGCGGAAATAAGACTACCCAATCAGTAACATCTGGTGTTGGCGTCATGCAAGGTAATTCAAGTGACTTATTGGCTGGGTTACCTTGGCAATCGGTTATGGCTGCAGATAATAAAATTTATCATTCTCCAATTCGATTGTTAGTTGTTATCCAAGCGCCAGATCAATATATTAAAGACTTACTTGAGAATAATATTAAATTCAAACAGAAAGTTGATAATCAATGGGTACGTTTGGCTAGTATTGATGAAAATGGTAGTTGGAAAGACTGGTAGAGAGTTCGGTTTTTTCGGAAAAAGTGATAAAATAAAGTTAATCAATTAATAGGAGACAAATGATTAATCATGGCTAAATATAAAGGTGCTTCTGAGGCAGAGATTAGTAAGGCAATTACACAATGGGAAAAGGATTTTCTCGGACGTGGCTCACTTTCAGTAAAAACTGATATACTACGCGATATGATTATCGTCAACTTACAAGGCGTATTAACTCCTGCAGAATATCGAGTAGGCAAGACACAAGAAGGCCTACTTAACATTAAACGAACGCGGTCGGAACTTGTGGAGTCAGGACAAGATGATTTGATGCAATTAATCTTAGATATTACTGGCGTCAGTGTGAGTAGTTTCCATAGTGATTTAAGTACGATTACAGGCGAACGAGTGATTGTATTTAAACTAGATACTAATTTGGAAAAGCAACTTTAAACTCAATGTCGTTAATGTTAATACAATTTTAAAGAGGCACCCTAAAAGTTAGATTATTATGCTGACTTTGTAGGGTGCTTTTAAGTATAAACGTTTTAATTAATGAATTATCCATTTATATTTAAATATTTCTAATTAAGAGATTATTTTATTGGATTAGTGTACAATTTACACAAAGAGAATCTAGGAGTTGAAAGTGATGCGCGTAAATGAGTTTAAGCAACCAATTGGAGAAGCATTAGATGACTTTGTGACGCCGTCTTTTCCTGATGCACAAACGCTAGAGGGCAGTTATGGAAGGTTAACAAAGCTAAGTATTGAACACATAAATGATTTATATGACGTTCTATGTGATGTTGAATCGAGACGCATTTGGACGTATCTTTATGAGGGCCCTTTTGATTCTAAGACCGAATTTGAACAATACATTAAACAACTTATTGATAGTAAAGATAAATATTTCTTTACGATTTTAGATAATGTGCAACAAAAACCTTTAGGTATTCTAGCATTAATGCGTATAAATCCAGAACAAGGGTCTATAGAAGTAGGCAATATTATCTACTCTAAAACGTTAAAGAAAACACGTGTGGCTACAGAAACTCAATATTTGTTAGCGAAATATGTGTTCGAAACGTTAGGCTACAGACGATATGAATGGAAATGTGATAACTTAAATGCACCTTCCAAACATGCTGCGCAACGATTTGGATTTACATATGAAGGATTATTTAGACAATCTAATATTTGTAAAGGTCGTAATCGTGATACTGCTTGGTTCTCATTGTTGGATAGTGAGTGGCCAGATGTAAAAGCAAGATTTGAACACTGGCTTGAACTATCTAATTTTGATCAGGAGGGACAACAAATTAAACATTTAAATGACTTTTAATAAGTAAAATACATGTTTAATTATTTTTGAAAATAATGAAATTAGGGACTGGTAAGCGTATGAATAAACAAATAAGTGAAATTTCACCTAAGATGACGTTGCCTATGTTCATGATTGGGTTAATTATTTTTGTCGTTGTTGCAATAAATGTAATTCACGATACATTATTGGTTCAAAATGTCGATATAGGTTCTTTACATTGGCTGACAGATTATTTTGGTGAGCCGGAACGTAAATACGGCGATGGTATTTGGCATAATTTCATGACTTTTTGTGCTGAGATAGGAGAAGTAAAGTCAGTTATCTATATCACACTATTTTTAGCAATTGTTTTATTGTTTAAACATTATAAATTATCGATTTGGATGGTTTTAACTATAACGAGTGGTACGTTATTAAATTATTTAATTAAACAACTCATCGAGAGACAACGTCCATTTAATCATTTGATGCGAGACCACGGATATTCATTTCCAAGTGGGCATTCTAATGCAAGTACGTTACTTGCTTTAATATTGTTAATTATTTTAATTCCTTTAATAAAACTCAAAGCAATAAGGATAATAGCCAATACTATCACTATTATCATTTGGATAGGTGTGCTGTGTTGCCGACTATATTTTCATGCGCATTATATTACAGATGTAGTTGGAGGCGTTACACTAGGTATCATTTGGGTAGCATTGTTTTTAATGATATTACCATTGTTTTATCTTAATTTACGTAATAAGCCTAATAATAAATAGTTCAATATCTTTTTTACAAAGGGGAGATGGCAATGTCAAAAGATAAGGAACGTACTTTAGTTCTTGGCGGAGGCGGAATTACAGGAATTGCTTGGGAATCTGGCGTATTAGCTGGATTGATTGAAAGTGGTGTAGGTTTAGAGTTAGCAGATAGAATCATAGGTACATCTGCAGGTTCGTTTGTAGGTGCAGTACTAGCTAACGGTTATGATATGCGTACATATTACTATGAGCTAAATGAACGAAGAGATGATAGTGATCATGCGACGCTTTCTTCAGATATTTATCGGTTATGGCAGAATGCATTTATCGTAGGACGTGATGATGCGACTAAAGTAGGTCAAATGATGGGTGATATTGTATATACGCGACCTTCACGTGTTGATTTAACTAAACGTAAACAAGCCATTCGTCAACGTTTAGGCGATGTAGGGTGGCATGATAATTTAGAAATTACTGCTATGAATGCTAAGACAGGAGAAGTCTCTACATTTCATTCACATAGCAACGTAACACTTGAGGAAGCCGTGACAGCGAGCGGTGCAGTACCTGGCATTTGGCCACATATACGTTTGAACAATTGTGATTGGATTGATGGAGGTATGGTTTCTCCGACAAATGCTATGTTAGCTAAAGGTGCAGACAGTATTATTATTTTAGCGCCGATAGCAGATGGTTTAGGTATGATGCCAGGTGCATTTGATGATGCGAAATTATTAAGCGAGCATAGTCATGTTTTAGTAATTAGTCCAGATAGTAAGAGTAGAGCTGAAATTGGAGATAACATTTATAATCCCAATAACATACTAAAAATTGGCAATGCTGGTTATGAGCAAGGAAAGTTACTTGCACAACGTATTCATCTGGAATTTTGCGAGTGGGTTGAATGATTTGAAGATTTTAAGACTACGCGCAGTATTATAATATACTAATTTTAGAATAAGGAGAGAGTAAGAATGAAAGTAAAATCACCACGCCCAATTAATTTAAAGGGGACACGTAAAGAAGCGGTCTTATTGCTTCATTCATTTACTGGAACGATTCGTGATGTGAAACCCTTAGCACAAAAACTTAATCAAGAGGGTTATACATGTTACGCACCTAATTATAAAGGACATGGATTACCACTAGATCAGTTTACGCAGTATACTGTTCACGATTGGTGGAATGATGTCTTAAATGGTTATCAATACTTGAAAGATGAAGGGTATGAAACCATTTATGCAACAGGGGTATCATTGGGCGGATTATTCACATTGAAATTGGCTGAAACGGTAGACGTAGCGAAAATTGCGGTTATGTCAGCACCAAGTGAAAAAGAAGAAGCTGGTATAGTATGGCGTATGGAACGATATGGTCAGCGTATGAATGAGTTAATGAATTTAGATAGTGATGCTTCACAGGAACAGTTTAATTACATAGAGGACTATCGTCCAAGTGTTCGTGTATTCAAAGATTTCATTTCCAATATTACTGCTCATTTAGGTGATATCAAGACACCAGCGAGAATTCTTTATGGAGAAAAAGATGAACAATCTTATCAAGATAGTGCACATTATATTTATGAGCACATTAATAGTGAAGATAAAGATTTAACAAGTCATCCTTTAAGCAAGCATCTCATGACGCATGGCGAAGGCAGTGATAAAGTAGAAACACAAATTGCAGAATTTTTCATGACTAATTGAGTGGAGCGAATGTGATGAAACGTACATTTTTACTAACTTATATAACGACATCTGGAAAACATTATAATGAGTTTAAAACTTTTAAAAATGGTCCTGATAAAGATGCATGTATTCAACGTCTTATTGATGAATTTGATGAACTTGCTTATTTATTTTTAAAAGATGGCCAACAATCTCATTATATCAATGTTGATCACATTGAAAGTTTGAGTATTCAAGAAGTTACTGAGGGACAAGACGTCGTATACGATTTTAATGATTAAATTAGCTATTAGTATGATCAATATATAGGGAGTGGGACAGAAATAATATTTTCTCAAAATTTATTTCGTTGTCCTACCCCGGCAAGGATGACTAGGTTTGAAAAAAGCTTGATTCAAGCGCATTTTCAAATCAGTCAGCTACTGACAAAATGATAAAATAGGCTGAGACATTTTATTTTGTCCCAGCCTCTATTTTAATGTTTAAAAAGCACAATGACTTTACCACAAAAAAATTAAATATTGTAATTTGATTGATAAGTTAGTTTAACTAAGTATTAGACAATGAATGTTGTCATACGCAATAAGCATCATTTCATTTCGTTTAGAAATTCAAAGATTTTTTCTCGTTGATTAACAACTATTTTATGAACATTTTTGTTCTTATCAATTATTTTGACACCATTTGGGACAATGAATAAAGTATTAACTTTCGAAACTTCTTGAATATGTTGATAAGGTACGAAGACTGAATCAGCTTGAATGTTAAATGAGTGAGGAGTAAATCTAAATCCATCATCCTCAAATACAATATGGCCCCCTACAGCTTCTACGCCTTTCCAATAATTAGCTTTAATTCTTTCATGAAGTAAACTCATTATATTCCCCCTTAGGCAATCACTATTAGTTAAATTTTACTATAAAGATAAAAAAATAAAAAATCTATGTATATTGCACTTATAAGCAAGACGTGTTAAAGTATTACTTAAGTGCATAAACGCTTTAACGCGTTAAAGGGAGTGGATGAATTGAGCAAAGAGTCACAATGGAAGACATCAACCGGATTTATCTTAGCCAGTGCGGGATCGGCAATAGGACTAGGAGCAATGTGGAAGTTTCCGTACATGGCAGGCATTTATGGTGGCGGAGCTTTTTTACTTTTATTCTTAATATTTACTATTTTTGTAGGGTTACCGCTATTAATTATGGAATTTACAGTAGGTAAGATGGGACGTACTTATACTACTCACATATATAGCAAGTTAACTGGTAAGAAATGGCTAAACATTATTGGATGGAATGGTAATTTAGCAGTATTTATATTATTTGGATTTTATAGTGTTATAGGTGGATGGATCATTATCTACATTGGTAATGTCATCTTACAAATGTTATCTATTGAGAAAACGACACTGACAAATATTAATTTTGAAGCAATCATTAGTAATCCATGGCTAACTGTTTTAGGCCAGGGGATTTTTATCTTTTTAACAATGATAATCGTCATGTTGGGCGTTGAAAAAGGGTTAGAAAAAGCATCTAAAGTAATGATGCCGCTATTATTTATCTTTTTAATTATCGTGGTAGTCAAATCTTTAACTTTAGACGGCGCGATAGACGGCGTGCGTTATATTCTACAGCCACGTCTAGAAGATATTTCAATGGAAGGTATTCTATTTGCGTTAGGTCAGTCATTCTTTACGTTATCATTGGGAACAACTGGGATGATTACTTATGCAAGTTATGCGCCAAAAGAAATGACAATAAAGTCATCAGCAATTTCAATAGTAATTATGAATATTTTAGTATCTGTATTAGCTGGTTTAGCCATATTTCCAGCTTTAAAAACGTTTGGATATGAACCTCAGGAGGGGCCAGGACTATTGTTCAAAGTTTTACCATTAGTATTTAGTCAAATGGGCTTTGGCGTTATGTTTTATTTCATATTCTTAATCTTATTCTTATTTGCTGCATTAACTTCTTCTATTTCGCTATTAGAATTAAACGTATCTAATTTCACTAAAAATGATAATTCTAAGCGTAAATCTGTAGCATTTATCGCAAGTATATTGGTATTAATTATTAGTATTCCAGCTACGCTATCATTTAGCAGTTTAAGTGATATTAAATTTGGTGCGGGAACTATTTTTGATAATATGGATTTCATAGTTTCAAACATTTTAATGCCTTTAGGCGCACTTGGGACAACATTAGTAGTAGGGCAATTATTAGATAAAGAAGCTTTAAAAGAAAGTTTCGGTCGCGACAAGTTCAAATTCTTTGCGCCATGGTATTTTTTAATTAAATTCGTTATGCCAGCCGTTATTATACTCGTGTTTATCGTTCAATTATTCTAAAGATCATACAATATAAAAAGGTTAGTCACACATATGTGGCTAACCTTTTTTACTAATTGAAACGAGCATTTATATAATCTCGTTCAATTTCTAATAGCTCTAAATAATCTTCAGACATGATTTCTTTACCAATTTCTATATTTTTAGAAACAATAAAGTCAGCAAGTTTATGGTTTTCCTCATCAGAGTCAAAGAATGAAAGTGCTCTTTTTATTGTATCTTTTTCAGAAAAAAGAATTAACGTACGACCGTACACTAAATCTTCCTTACTTCTTTGATAAGAAGCCTCTAAAAAAGCAAATATTTTTGAACCATCATTATATTCAAAAGCTGAGTCTATATCACCTTGAACTTTATCAGCAATATTAGACAATCTTGACTGTTCAGCTGGATCTTCTGGTCTATATTGATCTCGTATATACTCTTTCCACTTAATTAATTCTGAAGCAATATGTTCTTTTAATTCTGAATCATTATTATTTGTTTTAAATGCGTCAACTTGTTGTCGTAACTCGCTTAAATCCATTAAATCTTCACGGTTAAGTTGACTCGATTCAAACGCTTCATAGTGATCATTTTCATGTGTAGACATCAATCTTCCCCCCCTTTAGATACTTTGATTCTTTATTCCTTTTAACACTACATCTAAAACATATCAGTTTTGATATTAAAAAGGGATATGTTAGAAATGATACAAATGTGGAACAGTAGGATTACATGTTTTCAAAACGAACGTCTTGTTTGCGTAATTCTTTCATCACTTTCTCAGAAATTGCTGAATTGTTGATTGAAACATTTTTAAATACACAATCTTTAATTTTAACATTGTCTAGGTTACATAAATCTAATGCCACATTTTCAAACACGACTTTCTTTAAGACAACATCGTTGAAAGTGACGTTGCGTAAGCTACAGTCTTTGAAGGAAGTCTGTTCTATAGTTAGTGCGTTGAATTGACTATCATCGAATGTAGTTACACTGTAGTTTACTTTACTCATTAACGTTTTAAAGAAATTAATGTTTACAAAAATACTACTGCTAAAGTCACAATTAATTAATTTAGTGTTAGACACGGTATGAACATTTTTAAATATGCCCTCAGAAAAGTCACAGTTTTTAAAATAACTCTTATTAATTTCTAAATCGTCGTACATAGCGTTTCTAAAGGTACTATTGGTATATTTTATGCTTTTATAGTGTTCATTAGTAAACACAGATAGAGATAAATCGGCTTTTGATGTCATTACGATTCTCCTTTAAGTATTATTAATACGTATAATCAATTATTGTGTTTGCATCGATATTATCGTAACACGAGTATTAAGTTGAACGATAGTTATTGAGTTCTTATATATTACATGGAAAAGTTTAAAATTTGCAGTTTTGCATAAATCTAAAGATTATCGTATAATTCATAGTGATTGAGTAAGAATTATAAACTAAATTTGGGGTTAATGAATACTATAAACAGAAGGTAGGTTGAGTCAAAGCGAATAAGAGCGCTTTAGATAATTAATATGATTGCATTTGACTTAATAGGACAAACACCACTCGTATTACTGGAGAGTTTTAGCGATGAGAACGTTCAGATTTATGCTAAATTAGAGCAATTCAATCCAGGTGGTAGTGTAAAAGATAGACTAGGTAAATACCTTGTTGAAACAGCCATAAAAGAAGGTCGAGTTTCTTCGGGGGACACGATTGTTGAAGCTACAGCGGGAAATACTGGAATAGGACTTGTAATTGCTGCTAATCGGTATCATTTAAAATGTGTTATTTTTGCGCCAGAGGGCTTTTCTGAAGAAAAAATATCAATTATGCGTGCATTAGGCGCAGATATTAAACGTACGCCTAAAGATGAAGGCGTGATTGGTGCGCAAACTAAAGCAAGAAGCTACGCCCAAGAATACGGGGCAGTATATATGAACCAATTTGAAACTGAACATAATCCAGCGGCATATACGCATACGTTAGGTAAACAACTGACTGATACTTTGCCAAACATAGACTACTTTGTTGCAGGCGTGGGTTCAGGAGGTACGTTTACAGGCGTTGCACAACATCTTAAACAGTATAATGTAAAGAATGTGATCGTTGAACCAGAAGGCTCAATATTAAATGGTGGCGAAGCACATTCGCATGATATTGAAGGTATTGGTTCAGAAAAATGGCCCATCTTTTTGGAACGAAGTTTAGTAGATCAAATCATTACAGTAAGTGATAAAGATGGCTTTGCCAATGTTAAACGTTTAGCACAACAAGAAGGATTATTAGTAGGTAGCTCATCAGGCGCTGCTTTACAAGGTGCTTTAGACATTAAAAATCAAATCGATAAGGGCGTTATTGTAACCATTTTTCCAGATGGAAGCGATCGTTATATGTCGAAAAAAATATTTGAATACAAAGGAGAATAATGATGAAGAAAAAAACACAAATGATTCATGGTGGACATACAACAGATGACTTTACAGGTGCAGTTACGACACCTATTTACCAAACAAGTACGTATTTACAAGACGAGATTGGTGACTTAAGACAAGGATACGAGTACTCTCGTACAGCTAACCCAACACGTACAGCGATTGAAAGTGTTATTGCTAATTTAGAAAATGGTAAACATGGTTTTGCTTTTGGCTCAGGTATGGCGGCTATCAGTGCGGTCATCATGTTGTTAGATAAAGGTGATCATCTTATTTTAAATTCTGATGTGTATGGTGGAACTTATCGTGCCCTAACGAAAGTATTTACACGTTATGGCATCGATGTTGATTTCGTAGATACAACTCATATTGAAAATGTCAAAGACTATATTAAACCAGAAACTAAAATGTTATATGTAGAAACACCATCAAATCCATTATTGCGTGTAACAGATATTAAACGTACAGTAGAAATTGCAAAAGAAAATAACTTAATTTCAGTAGTAGATAATACATTTATGACACCTTACTATCAAAATCCATTAGATTTCGGTATTGATATTGTATTACATTCAGCTACTAAATATATTGGCGGTCATAGTGATGTAGTAGCTGGTTTGGTTGCAACTGCCGATGACGAGTTAGGAGAACGCTTAGCCTTTATTTCAAATTCAACAGGTGGTGTTCTTGGACCACAAGATAGTTATTTATTAGTTCGTGGTATTAAAACATTAGGATTACGTATGGAACAAATTAATCGTAATGTTGAAGCAATTGTTGAAATGTTACAAAACCATCCGTCAGTTCAACAAGTATTCCATCCAAGTATTAAAGACCATTTAAACCATGATATTCATGTCGCTCAAGCAAGTGGTCATACAGGCGTGGTTGCTTTTGAAGTGAAGGATACTGAAGCAGCAAAACAACTTATTCGTGAAACAAACTACTTCACATTAGCTGAAAGTTTAGGTGCAGTTGAAAGTTTAATTTCAGTACCTGCTTTAATGACACATGCATCTATCCCTGCTGATGTCCGTGCTAAAGAAGGTATCACTGATGGACTCGTACGTTTATCAATCGGTATTGAAGATACAGATGATTTAGTTGAAGATTTAAAACAAGCCATTGATACTTTGAACTAAATCAAATGAGTTAAGACAAAAATAATATTTTAATTCTACATTATAGTTAGAATTAACTGACTGAGGATAGAAGATATCTTTTCTCAACTCTAGTCAGCCATATGGGGGTGGGACAATCAATTTTGTTCCACCCTCTTAATTTTTAATAAAAGTTAAATCTCAATAGTTGAGAATGTGTTATACACTTATGAAAAGTAAATTATATTTCTATGCATATTATTTAAAATTTAAAAGTAGTGTACAAAAAATTCATAGATATGTAATCAAATTGAAATGGAATATCATGCTAAATTGTATTAATTTAGTATAAGTACACTACTTGAACGGATAAAAGAAAGAAGTATGTAATAAAGATTTAATACAGATAAGTGTCTAGTACAACTAGAAGTAAGTGGTGAGTAACCCAATGAACAAGCATAAGATTAAGGAGGCGCTTTGTATGAATAAAAAAATTCTAGCAACAGCAGTATTAGGGACAGGAGCACTTAGTACATTATTTGCTCATCAAGCTGAAGCATCAACAACGCACACAGTTCGAAGTGGTGAATCTTTATGGTCTATTTCACACCATTATGGTATCACTGTATCTAAATTAAAATCATTAAATGGCTTATCATCAAATCTTATTTTTCCAAACCAAGTATTAAAAGTTTCAGGATCTTCTAATTATTCAAGTCGTTCAAATTACGGTAATTCAAGTAGTACATATACTGTTAGAGCAGGGGATAGTTTATCATCTATCGCTAGTCGATATGGTACAACATATCGTCATATTATGAATTTAAATGGCTTAAATAGCTTTTTAATTTTCCCTGGTCAACAATTAAAAGTATCTGGGTCTGTAAGTTCAAATTCACACTCAAGTTATAATTCAAATAGTGGTGGTTCATCAAGTACTTATACAGTACGTTATGGGGATTCACTGTCATCTATTGCTAGCCGATATGGTACAACATATCAACATATTATGAGATTAAATGGATTAAATAATTTCTTTATTTATCCTGGTCAAAAATTAAGAGTTAGTGGTTCAGCTTCTTCAAACACTTACTCAACGCGTTCAGCACAATCAACGTATTATTCATCACCAGTATTTAATCATAGAAATTTATATGATTGGGGACAATGTACATGGCATGTGTTTAATCGTCGTGCTGCTATTGGAAAAGGTATTAGTACTTATTGGTGGAATGCCAATAACTGGGATAATGCTGCAGCTAGAGATGGGTATCGTATTGATGGTAACCCAACAGTAGGTTCAATTGCACAATCAGATGCCGGTTATTATGGTCATGTAGCATTTGTAGAACGTGTTAATAGCAATGGTAGTATTTTAGTTTCAGAAATGAACTTTAGTGCGAGTCCAGGTATTTTAACATATCGTACAATCCCTGCTTATCAAGTACGCAATTATAAATTTATTCATTAATTTATCAAAAAAAGCTAATCAAAAGGAAGTATACTTTACTTCTTTTGATTAGCTTTTTTATATTATTGGAAATTATAGTCTTCTTTAACTTTTCTAAAGCTTGAAGCTAAACGTGTAACATTAATAATGAATGATACGAATGATGTTAGCTTACGGAATTTGTAAGGAGATTTCATTGATACTACGAAATCTAAAAGTGTGCCTACAGTGCTTAGGCCTAAAGATAAATAAACTAGATTTTTATTTTTCGCGTCGAATTTAATACCGTTATAACCATCTACGATAAAGCCTGCTGTACTAACTAAATTTGAAACGCGCGTTAATTTTGATTTTTTTGCCATGAATAATACCCTCCGAAATATCTAAATGTCATCAAATAATCATTTAGTATATTATTATATGTTAACATCATACTAAAATAACATATATTTTTGAAGTACAAAACATTTCGTTAAAAAGGTGTGATCATATGATAAAGTGTGTTTGTTTAGTGGAGGAAACAGAGAACCAAATCTTATTAGTACAAGTAAGAAATAGAGAGAAGTATTATTTCCCGGGTGGTAAAATTGATGAAGGTGAAACGCAATTAGAAGCGATACAAAGGGAAGTAAAAGAGGAACTACAATTAGAGTTTCCACAAGAGGATTTCACATATATTGGAACGGTCATAGGCGATGCATACCCGCAAACGAACATGCTAACAGAACTAAATGGATTTAAACTTCAACAAGAAATTGACTGGAATAACGTTGAAATTGATAATGAAATTACTGATATACGTTGGTTCGATAAATCTGATACAACGTTAATAGCACCCGCTGTTATAAAGTGGATTGAAACATTTTCAGAGAGAAAGTAGGGGCATAATGGAAATTCGACCATATTCAAATCAAGATAAACCATTATTAGATGTATTTGAAATATTACCAGAAGATAGAAAATTCACTCGGACACCTATCCAAAATATTGATTTAGCTAAAGGAGACGACGAGCGTCACCCGACTCTTGTTATGAGAGATAATCAATGTGTGGGCTTCTTTACTTTACATGAAGGTCAGGGTGTTAAACCATATAGTGACAATAATAAAGCTATATTTTTCCGTTCATTTAGTGTGGATGCACGATATCGTGGTCAAGGTCTTGGAAAAGCAGTGATTCAACAACTACCAAGCTATATAAATTCAACATTTCCTTACATTAATGAAATAATATTAACTGTGAATACTGACAACGACAAAGCCATCGGATTATATAAGCGAGCCCAATATTCTATTACTGGAGATGCAATTTTAGAAGGGCGACCAGTTTACGTTATGAATTTTAAAATATAGATGCTTATAAATAAACAAGCCAGTGAATGAATTTATCAAGACTCATTTACTGGCTATTTTTGAGAGAACTGTGTCCCGGTTATTATATTTTTATAAGTTAGTTTTTTAAATTTTAATCCGTAGATTGCGAAGAAATTTCAGAATGCTTTTGATTAAATTTAGGGTGTTTAATTAATAAAGCTGTAATCCATGCCGTAATCGGGATACTAATCGCTACGGCAATTCCACCTAGTAAGATTGAAATAAATTCTTGGGCAAATATTTTTGAGTTGATGATATGTCCGAAAGAATAATGTAATTGGAAAAACCAAAAGAATAATGTCAATTGACCACCAAAATAAGCTAAATATATCGTATTGGCAGAAGTTGCTAGAATTTCTCTACCTACACGCATGCCTGATTGGAACAATGCCTTACGTGAAAGGGTGGGGTTAGTTTCATTAAGTTCATACATTGGAGAACTTATAGTTATGGTTAAGTCGATGACTGCTGCAATTACTGCTAAAATGACTGTAAATACTGAGAATTGAACCATATCAATACCGATATTCATTGAAAAAATATATGTTTCGTCTTGTTGTTCCGTAGTAAAGCCTTGTAAGTGACCGATACTTATTGATAGATAAATACCAACTATTAAGAGAATGGTAGTAATTATTGTAGCAATAAAAGCTGCTTTGGTCTTAATGTTATAACTATTTAAAATAAATAAGTTACATGCGGCAATGACAATGCAAAAAACTAGTGAAACTAGGTAAATAGGTGTTCCAAATAAGATGAACACAATACTAATTAGCAAGATAATAAAATTTAAAAATAATGTTAAGTATGAGATTAAGCCTTTTTTACCGCCAAAAATGAGCATTAAAATTAATAAAATTAGTGCTAGTAGGACGACTGCATTCATCTTGTCACACCCTTCCATTTCATCCACATAACCATCAAACTAATTGTAATTGGAATCGTTAGAACGATACCAATACCACCAGTTAAAGCACGAGCAATTTCTAAAGACCAGTTCATCGAAATCGTATACGTAAATGTGTTAGCATTTTTTAAATAAATCAAGAACATCGGTAGACTTCCTGATAAGTAAGAGAAAAGTAAAATGTTCGTCATTGTACCCATAATATCCTGTCCTATATTACGACCTGCTAAAGCCCAACGTGATAAAGAAATGTTAGGCGTACGTTGTAATATTTCATACATACCGCTTGATATTGTAATAGCAACATCCATCACTGCACCTAATGATCCTATAAGTACAGAAGCTAAAAATATATCTTTAGGTGGCAGCGTTAAAAAACTCATTGTTTCATATTTAATACCAGCACCATTGGTGAACTGAATAATAATTTGAGTGATACCAATACATAAAAATGTGCCTAATAACGTACCGACTGTTGTAATCCAAGTGCGCATGTGCCAACCAGTGACGAGCAATAACGTGACAATGGTGGAGAAAATGATTGCCACACTCATCAAAATGAATAGATTAGTAGATGGATGTTTATCATGAATTGCAATAGCTATCAAGATAGCACCAGTGTTAAAGATTAGTGACAGAATAGATTGTAAGCCTACATTACGTCCTACTAGTAAGAGAGACATAATGAATATACCTGCGATTGCTACAGTTAAGCTATCGCGTTTTTTCTCTAAGATAGTTGCATCTTTAGGACTATTTTGAATATGCATTAGCACCTTGTTATTTTTGCTAAAGTGCTCTGAATCTGCTTGAGATTTAACATATGTATTGTCTATCGTAGTTGATTCACCTTTAAATTTTCCATTTAATATCTTTATTGTTAAATGCTGTTTGTATTTAAAATCTGTATTATGTTGCTCATCAACAACCTTTTGAGCGTTACTTGTTTCTACATGAGTAACTTTACCGATAGGTGTATTGTAGAAACTAGCATTGAAAAACGTAAAGATAAAAGCACCGATAATAAGTACACCAATTAGAACTATGATGCGATTCATCAAGCGATGACTAGAATTGTTGCGTTTTTGTGCATTCATTAGTTTAACCCTCATTTATAAATCAAATTCTATCCTTAATTAAGTCAGAGTGATTATACGCCCCTCAGCGTCATTATTCAAATAGTATCCATTTAATTATCGAATACCTCTTTATAACATTAGTGGTATGTAGATACTTTGCTTAAAAGTTGATGTATTAAATTCGATAAATTAAGTATATCAACCTTTTTATTATCCTTTTTAAAGACGACGCAAAATGATCGTTTTAATTCTGTATGGCCTAACGAAATATCACATAATTCATCTTGATCATTATCTAAAGATAAATAATCTGGCAAGATAACATAACCACGTTGATGTTTAAGTAAATAATTCGCTAAAGATTTAGAACCAACTATATTAACTGGCAGCTTTAAAGTGTGCTGTAAACGACTTTCAATTGTCGATGCCAAAGGTTTTAAAGTGAATAGTTGTGTTTTGGCAAATTGTGTTAGCGGAGGATTAATCGATAAAGCAATGACGTCATCTTTAGGTACATAAATATGATATGTTTCCTCAAATAATGGTTTTAATGATAGATTAGTATTCTTCTGAAGTTCGGCGTTAATTTCAACTAGGCCAATGTCTATTTTGCCATTATAAAGTGCCTCGGAAATATCAGATGATGACATAATATGAGGAACGATGATGCTATCATATTGTCGTTCAAATGCTTGGATGATCGCAGTAATCATTTGAGAGATATAGCTTTCCTCAAAACCAATATTCAGAACGTGTGCATTTTTATGATTTGTTTGTTGAAATAACGCTATCGTTTCATCTAATTGCTCTAAAATTTGAGTAGCTTGATTGAGTAAAGCTTTACCATGTGAGGTTAAATGAATATTTCTCCCTTGTCTATTGAATAACGTTACTTGCAATTCTTGTTCTAATAATGTAATTTGCCGACTTATTGCAGATTGGGCTATGTTCAACTCAAGTGCTGCTTCAGAGATGTGTTCTCTACGTGCTACTTCTACAAAATATTTTAATTGTTTAATTTCCATATACATGCCCCTTCCAACTTTTCAAATTTACCTATTATTATTAACTGTTCTAATTATTAGAATAAAGTCATCTAATTAATATATTGTTCAGATAAATATTTTACATTATATTAATTATTATTAACAGTAAATTTTCTGAAAATTCTCAAAAGGAGTGGGCATCATGTTTGATGAAAGATTAAAAAGAGGATTATACGATTACCGTGAGGAACATGATGCATGCGGTATTGGGTTTTACGCAAACATGAATAATTTAAGGTCACACGATATCATCGAAAAATCACTTGAAATGTTACGCCGTCTTGATCATCGTGGTGGAGTTGGCGCAGATGGTATAACAGGTGATGGTGCAGGTATTATGACCGAAATACCATTTCAATTTTTTAAAGCACATGTCAATTTAGACTTACCTAACGAGGGAGACTATGCGGTAGGTCTTTTTTTCTCTAATGAAAAGATTCAAGGTACGAAACATGAAACGCAATTCAATGACTACTTTCAAAGTGAAGGTTTAAAGGTAATTGGCTATCGTGATGTGCCTGTCGATGTTAATGCAGTGGCACCTCATGTTGCGTCTACGATGCCACACATTCAACAAGTGTTTATTGATATTAGATTAATTGAAACACCCGCTAAACCATTGTATATAGCGAGAAAGCAAATAGAGCAATATGCAGAACGACAAGATTTAGGGCTTTATTTCACAAGTTTATCGCATAAGACAATTGTTTATAAAGGTTGGTTACGTTCAGATCAAATTAAGAAACTATATCTAGATTTAAATCACGAAGACTATCAATCTAAACTAGGACTTGTTCATTCAAGATTTAGTACGAATACGTTCCCGAGTTGGAAGCGTGCGCATCCAAACCGATTATTAATGCACAATGGTGAAATTAATACGATTAAAGGTAATGTGAATTGGATGAGAGCGCGTCAAAGACAATTAATTCAAACATTATTTGGCGAAGAACATACTAAAATTCAAAACATTGTTGATGAAGATGGAAGTGATTCAGCGATTGTAGATAACGCGTTGGAATTTTTATCGTTGGCAATGGAACCTGAAGAAGCAGCGATGTTGCTTATTCCTGAACCATGGTTATACAACAAAGAAAATGACGACAATGTTCGTGCGTTCTATGAGTTTTATAGCTATTTAATGGAACCATGGGATGGACCAACAATGATTTCATTCTGTAACGGAGATAAAATTGGTGCCTTAACTGACCGAAATGGATTACGACCAGGTCGTTACACAATTACAAAAGATAATTTTATTGTTTTTTCATCTGAAGTAGGTGTAGTAGATGTACCTGAAGTCAATGTTGCTTATAAAGGGCAGCTCAATCCTGGGAAGTTGCTACTCGTAGATTTTGACTCTCATAAAGTGGTTGAAAATAATGAATTAAAAGCTCGAATTGCCAATCAATATCCTTACAAAGAATGGTTGGATAACCACAAAGTGGACCTAAACTTAGAAGGACAAACCTATCACCAACCTTTATTAAATAGTGAGACATTATTTGAATTACAGCGTCAATTTGGATATACGAAAGAAGATATCTATAAATATATGGCTGAATTAGTAAAAGGTAAGAAAGATCCAATTGGTGCTATGGGCTATGATGCGCCACTCGCAGTATTAAATGAAAGACCAGAATCTTTATTTAATTACTTTAAACAATTATTTGCACAGGTAACTAACCCACCTATTGATGCTTATCGCGAAAAGATAGTAACAAGTGAATTATCTTACTTAGGTGGAGAGGGGAATTTGTTCCATCCTGATGAAACAGTATTAGATCGTATTCAATTAGCAAAGCCTGTCTTGACTTTAACTCAATTAGATAAGATAAAACAGAGTAAGTTTAACGTGAAACACTTATCTACACTATATCAAGATAACCTTAAAGAGGCATTGGAAAGACTGGGTGAAGCGGCGATACAAGCTACTCGAGATGGTCATACTATATTAGTTCTTGATGATAGTGAACTTATTGATAATGATGATGAAAGTAAATTGAAAGAACAACGCTACGCTATGCCAATACTATTAGCTATCAGTCATATTCATCAGTTATTAATCAGAGAAGGTCTACGTATGGATACTAGTTTAGTGGCATTATCTGGAGAAACACGTGAAGTTCATCATGTAGCGTGTTTATTAGGTTATGGTGCAAATGCTGTTATTCCATATTTAGCTCAACATACCATTGCACATTTAACTGAAACACATCGTTTAGAAGGCACCGTTTCCGATAACGTTGAAACTTATACACGTGTGCTATCAGAGGGTGTTATTAAAGTAATGGCGAAGATGGGTATCTCTACTGTTCAAAGTTATCAAGGTGCTCAAATCTTTGAAGCGGTTGGTCTATCTCAAGAAGTCATTGATGACTATTTCACTGGAACACAGTCTAAGTTATCAGGGCTAAGCATTCAACAAATTGATACTGAAAATAAAATGCGTCAACAAAGACATAATGAGTACCTAGATTCAGGAAGTGTCTTCCAATGGCGACAACAAGGTCAACATCATGTGTTTAATCCTACAACAATTCATTTGTTACAACATGCATGTCGTGAGAATGATTATACACAGTTTAAAACTTTTTCGAATGCTATTCATGAGCAAAGAAATGATCATCTACGCGATTTATTAGAATTCAAAGCACAGCAGTCGATTCATATTAGTGAGGTTGAGTCAGTAGAAAGCATTGTTAAACGGTTTAATACGGGTGCAATGAGTTATGGTTCTATTTCTGAAGAAGCACATCAAACATTAGCACAAGCTATGAATAAAATTGGTGGTAAAAGTAATAGTGGCGAAGGTGGAGAAAATCCTAAACGTTATGAAATACAAGAAGACGGTACTGTGTTATCAAGTGCTATCAAGCAAGTGGCTTCAGGCCGTTTTGGTGTGACTAGTAATTATTTACAACATGCAAAAGAATTACAAATTAAAGTTGCTCAAGGTGCTAAGCCGGGAGAAGGAGGACAGTTACCGGGCACAAAAGTATATCCTTGGATTGCTGAAACACGAGGTTCAACGCCAGGTATCGGATTGATTTCACCTCCACCTCATCATGATATTTATTCAATTGAAGACTTAGGACAACTTATTCATGACTTAAAGAATGCAAACAGAAGTGCTGATGTAGCAGTTAAATTAGTTTCGAAAACAGGTATTGGAACCATTGCATCTGGTGTTGCTAAAGCATTTGCAGATAAAATCGTCGTGAGTGGATATGACGGTGGTACAGGCGCATCGCCTAAGACGAGTATTCAACACGCCGGGTTACCTTGGGAACTTGGTTTAGCTGAAATGCATCAAACATTGAAATTAAATCATTTACGTAGTCGTGTTCGTTTAGAAACAGATGGAAAGTTGATGACAGGTAGAGATGTTGCGCTAGCATGTGCACTAGGTGCCGAAGAATTTGGATTCGCGACTGCACCATTAGTTGTTTTAGGGTGCATCATGATGCGCGTTTGTCATAACGATACATGTCCAGTAGGTATCGCGACTCAGAACAAAGATTTAAGAGCGTTATTTAGAGGTAAGGCTGACCACGTTGTTAACTTTATGCATTTCATAGCTGAAGAGTTAAGAGAGGTCTTAGCATCCTTAGGAATAAGAACAGTTGAAGAATTGGTTGGACGTACCGACTTGTTACAACGCTCAAGTCGAATTGATGAACAATCAAAAGCAGCAACACTAGACATTGAGAAGTTATTGGATTCAGATGATGGCCCTAACTCAAAAGAAATTAATCAAAATCATCATTTAGATATAGGTTTCGATTTAAATTATCTATATAAAGATGCTAAACAAAGTATTGAGGATGGAAAATTATTTAAAGGGAATTATGTGATTAATAATGAACAACGAGATGTAGGTGTTATCACAGGAAGTTACATTACTCAGTGTCACGGTATTAAAGGGTTACCAGAGGGGACAATTGTAGCTAAAACACATGGTCATGCTGGACAAAGTTTAGCGGCATTCGCACCATCAGGATTGTTAGTCCAACATACAGGTGATGCAAATGATTACGTTGGTAAAGGGTTATCAGGTGGTACTGTTGTGATTAAGGCACCAAATAAACAACGCGAACGTGAAATTATTGCTGGGAATGTATGTTTCTATGGTGCTTCAAAAGGTAAAGCCTTTATTAATGGTAGTGCTGGCGAACGTTTTTGTATTAGAAACAGTGGTGTTGATGTAGTAGTAGAAGGTATCGGTGATCATGGTTTGGAATATATGACTGGAGGACATGTAGTCAATTTAGGAGATGTAGGTAAGAACTTCGGTCAAGGTATGAGCGGAGGCGTTTGTTACGTATTTCCAAGTAATCTCGAATTATTCAAACGTAAAAACCAATTACCAACCCTAGCTTTTGAGAGAGTGACACACAAAGAGGAGAAAGCGTTACTTAAAACAATGTTAGAGGAACATTATCGTTATACACAAAGTACAAAAGCAGCGTCAATTTTAAATGATTTTGAACATGTGGCAGACAAAGTTATTAAAGTGATTCCAAAAGATTATGAACTAATGATGCAAAAAATTGAATTACAAAGTCGTCATTTGCCACAACTTGATGATGCTAAACTGGCAGCATTCTATGATGAACGCACGACAATTGAACAAGAATTACAGCCAGCAGTTATTTATTAAAGAAAGGAGAGGTCTGTTATGGGTGAGTTTAAAGGATTTATGAAATATGAAAAGCAATCATTATCTGAACTGTCTTTAGTTGAACGTCTGAAAAATCACGATGCGTTTCAACAACGCTTTTCACGTGATGAAGCATCTGTTCAAGGCGCACGATGTATGGATTGTGGGACACCATTCTGTCAAACAGGTCTTCCTTTCGGTAGAGAAACCATTGGTTGCCCTATTGGTAATTACGTTCCTGAGTGGAATGATTTGGTTTATCGCCAGGATTTCAAAGCTGCATATCAACGTTTAAGTGAAACAAATAATTTTCCTGAATTTACAGGACGTGTTTGTCCTGCACCTTGCGAACAATCTTGTGTCATGAAGATTAATCGTGAATCAGTCGCAATTAAAGGGATAGAACGCACGATTATTGATGAAGCATATGATAATGGTTGGGTTAAACCTAAATATCCTAAGCAACGGTTAGAACAATCTGTAGCGATTGTTGGGAGTGGTCCTGCAGGCCTCTCTGCAGCTGAAGAGCTCAATTACATGGGTTATCAAGTGACGGTGTTTGAAAGAGCCGCAGAAGCGGGTGGTTTATTAATGTATGGAATTCCCAATATGAAATTAGATAAGGATGTTGTACGTCGCCGTATTACACTGATGACAGAAGCAGGTATTACATTTAAAACGAATACCAACATTGGTTTGGATATCTCACGCGAAGAATTAGAACAGACATATGACGCTATTATCTTATGTACAGGAGCTCAAAAAGCACGTGACCTGCCATTAGAAGGACGTATGGGTCAAGGTATTCACTTTGCTATGGATTATTTAACCGAGCAGACTCAATTACTAAATGGTGAAATTGACGAACCAACTATTACGGCTAAAGGAAAAAATGTAATCATCATAGGTGCTGGTGATACTGGCGCGGATTGTGTTGCTACTGCCTTACGTGAAAATTGTAAGTCAATTGTCCAATTTAACAAATATACAAAAGCACCTGAAGAAATTGCGTTTGAAAGTAATACGTCGTGGCCACTTGCATTACCTGTTTTCAAAATGGATTATGCTCATAAAGAATATGAAGCACGTTTTGGTAGAGAGCCTCGCGCTTATGGTGTTCAAACTATGCGATATGATGTTGATCATATTGGTAATGTTCGTGGTGTATATACACAAATCTTAGAGGAAACACCAGAAGGAATGGTTGTCGTAGATGGTACTGAAAGACATTGGCCAGCAGATCTTGTTCTTTTATCGATAGGCTTCGAAGGTACCGAACCTACAGTACCAAGATCTTTTGATATTGCTACCCAACAAAATAAAATCATCGCCAACGATAAAGATTATCGCACTAATAAAGAAAAAATATTTGCCGCTGGGGATGCGAGAAGAGGTCAAAGTCTTGTAGTTTGGGCGATTAAAGAAGGACGTGCTGTTGCTCAATCTGTCGATAAATTCTTGAAACAAAAGGTATTCGTGTAAGTTACTTTAAAAATAAGATAGTAATGAAAATAAAATGGATAATTTTACATTTTAAACTTAAAAGTAATTGACTTCCGATGAACCGTGGTATATGATATTTATTGTGTTCATTGGAGGAATACCCAAGTCCGGCTGAAGGGATCGGTCTTGAAAACCGACAGGGCCTTAACGGGCCGCGGGGGTTCGAATCCCTCTTCCTCCGCCATTA
>ERZ1023270.57-NODE-57-length-38206-cov-976.302115_pt1 | contig 38206 bp, 64 predicted proteins | sample MGYA00380463_ERZ1023270 | MGnify/ENA primary metagenome ERZ1023270 (study PRJEB33173, sample SAMEA4830295) | metagenome | study: EMG produced TPA metagenomics assembly of the PRJEB25223 data set... | reverse complement strand
CCGACAGAGCCGTTTGTGCGCTCGTAGTCTGCGACTTAAACGCTTCAAGTCTAGCGACAGAATCCAGCCCAATCCGCTTAGCTTCCTGTGCAAGTAGGGTACTTGCGCCAGCCAGTTCATTCTTAGTCCGGCTAAGTGCTTCAACTTGCTTGGCAATCTCAGCTTCAGCCTGTGCTTGCTTCGGTCGAATATCATTCGCGATAGTCCGTTTCAGAGCGTCCAAGTCACCCGACAGAGCCGTTTGTGCGCTCGTAGTCTGCGACTTAAACGCTTCAAGTCTAGCGACAGAATCCAGCCCAATCCGCTTAGCTTCCTGTGCAAGCAGGGTACTTGCGCCAGCATTTCGCAAAGCTTCCTCAGCCTTGCGCTTAGTTTCTTTCAATGGCCCGTTGTCAAAGCTATTAAATCGCTGATTGATAGTGTCAGACAGTTCTCTCTTGACTTCTTCAGCTCTGGCTTTGGCCAGTTCTACTTGATCGTTAAAGTCTTTTTTGATTTTGTCGACCTTTTGGTCAAAATCTTTATCTGTTGCTTCAATCTGCGCTTGGATTTTCGCTTCAATGCCACCTTGTTGCTTAATATGCTTGGTAATCGTACCCTCGTAAGAATACTGAGTATCGTTTCCAGCCTTACTATCTGCGCTGATACGCCCTCTCAGACCACCTTTAAAAGTAAAGCTCTGACTTAACACGGGAACTTTAAAAGTCTCTTTCTTGTTGGTCTGAATGGTTACCCACTGCCCAACCTCAAGTAACAAATGTCCTTGGTAGTTGAGATTATACGGATAGTAAGTTAGGTTTTTCAGTTTGTAATACAGGTCATTTAAAGCGCTCTGGGTCATGAAGACATTGTCCAGTTCCAAAGACCGACCTGTCTTCATACCGACCGTCAGAGACTTCTTGTCCGTCTTACAAGTGATACCAGATATCTGATACTCAATCTCACTCTTGGTCAAGCCATGCAAGAAGTAACTGTCAGCGTTGATCGTGATATTGGACTCAGTCAAATCACGGATTTCCATCTTGCCTTCTCTGTTGAAGAAACAAGACATCCCAATCATCTGAGTCATAGCGCTCAGCATATCCCTAAAGGAAAGTTTCTTGCCCTCAGGAACTTGCTCAATATGATAACGCATCGCGCTGATTCCGAAATAGTCATTCGCTAACTCAATGCCTGTTTTCAGGCAGATTTCCTGAATAACCTCTCGTACTTCAGCTGGGAAATGCAAATCCGTCACGTACTCACGATTGAGCTTAAACATACCGTCCATAAGTTCAAGTGTGGTTGTGTTGCGGTTTCGGTCAATCTCAATATCGTTGATGAAGTATTCCCCCATCTTGACCCACTGGTAGGTATCCCCAACCAGTAGACCAATCTCAGGGTGCAGGGTATCCAGCTTATTGAACGTGGTAATGATACTGGTAAAGGTAATTTTACCGCTACCAGCGCAGGTTCCACCAGGCTTATAAGTATCGCCCTTGATGTAGCCATACTCAAAACTAGCCTCTTTGATATCCCGTGAAGCATATTCACCAACACGAATAGCCAGCGTCCTTTCCTTGGCAAACATGGCTCTGTCAAATTGTCGTCTAGTTAAAGCGTCCATTTTCTTACCTCTCTACCAGATTAAATTTAGCGCCAGACCAAGGTTTAAACTTCTCAGTAAAGGTATAGCTAGGAGCTGTCCTATCACCGACATAGAAAGTCTTTGTGACTTGGCCATCCATGGGGTCTGGATAAGATACCTCAAAAAATTTAGATGATACAGCATGTAAAAGCTGACTTATTTCTCCCTGAGTCATCATACCCCATTCACAGTCTAGTTTGCGTTTGGTCGTGATACGGTCACGCACCATGTCGCCATTGGCATTACGCCCTGTCTCTCCATCGATATCTTGAATACCGACTTGAAAAGATTTGGGAGGCTTCACAGCCACCCCATTGATTGTCAATTGTGCCATTTAACCTCCTAAATCTTGAGCAAGGTTTGACCTGCTCGTTCATGTTCCTTGTTGATTTCTTGGATGGCTACCCGTCCAAACTCATGGCCTGCGATTTGGATAACGATGTCGCCGTCGCCAGAGAATCCACTTTGTGGACTAACACCAGCCATGGCATTTACTACCGCACTGCTGACTACTCGTCCAAGTGTTTGGATAAATCCTGTATTTTCAAGTGGTACGACCGCCTCTTTACCAGCTTCACCAATCATGGCGATTGTTGGACTATCGACGATACCACCACGGGCAAGACGAGGGAGGCTAACTGTACTTACACTACCAACCCATCCTAGACCAGGTAAGTTTCTGACAACGCCTAAAACTCCATTAATCATTCCGATGAAGCCATTGACTACATTTTCAATCGTTCCAAGAACCGCATTGACCGCACTCTTAAACGCTCCACCTACTGCCTCGCCGACCATCTGACCAGCATTAACGAAGATACTTTTGACAGTATCCCAAACGCCTTTAAAGAAGTCTCCGATAGAGCTAAAGGCATTTTTAACAGCGTCAAAAGCTTTTCCGAATATATCGCCAAACCAGCTTGCTACTTTGGAAAGTGCACTTGTAACATCGTTCCATCTCTCGCCAAACCAAGAACCTAGTTTGCTAAAGATGTTTGTTAAGCCAGTCCATGCTTTTTGGAACATGTCAGTAAACCATGCCCCGATATTAGCCAACGCACTAGTCACATCTGCCCAACGTTGTCCGAACCATGAGCCGATTGGTGTGAAGATATTAACGATAGCGTCCCATGCACCTTGGAATACACCAGAGAACCACTCTCCAATGCCAGAGAATATGTTTACAATGGCGTCCCATGCTTGCTGGAATTTCTCGCCAAACCATTGACCTATCGGCTCAAAGATTTCTTGTAGTTTCGTCCATAGACCGCTGAAAAATTCGCCAATCGCTTGACAAATACCACTGATAAAATCACATAGTCCTTGCCATGCAGTTTTAGCAAACTCAACAACAGTGTCCCAGTTTTGATAGAGCAAAACACCAATAGCAATCAAAGCTGCGATTGCTGCAATAATCCATGTTATTGGACTTGTCAAAACTGCTAACGCTGCATTAAAAGCCCATGTTGCAGCTGTAGCGACTCCTGCTGCAACAGAATGTGCAAATTCCGCCGCGGTTGCTAATCCCATTTTCGCTGCATGAGCAGTCCATGCTAGAGCTGATTTACCAAGTTCTAAAGCAGTTTTTCCTAGCTGTGCAATTGTTTTACCTGAATTGACCACAAAATCTTTTGCATATAAGGTGTTCAAATAGATTGTTTCACCAAAACTGACCAACTTATCAAATGTCAATGCTTTAATAGCAAGACCTAGATTCTTAATTCCTCCAACAATCAAAGAGACCTTACTACCTAACAAGCTGAATGCTCCTGCAAGTCCTCCAGCTTGTTCTGCCCATGATAAGAAATTAATCGTTTGCCAAGTTGTTATCAAAGCTACGATAGGTTCTTTGTTTTCTTTACACCAGTCAGAAAAAACGGTGAAACCATCTGCCACTAACTTAATAGCATCCGCCAATAGTCCCAAAGTGGCTAAAAGGCCACCTCCTAATAAATCTGAAATTCCTTCAATACTAACACCGAATACTCCTGATAAAAACTCAGCAAAAGGTTGCCAGGAATTCTCCCAGAGAATCTGAATAATGTCAATTAGCCCATTAAAAGCATTAGCAATAGAGTTAATAGCAGGGACTACATGTTCATCATAAACACGACTTAAGCCATCGCCAAATTTGTTAACAGACCTTTCAATGCTCTCAAATACAGGCGCAACAGTATCTAATAAACTTTGGAAGACTGATGAAATTTTAGGAGCGCTTGTCACAACGACTTTTTCAAAACCTTTAAACAAACTTCCTGCTAATTTACTACCAACTTCAACAATGGTAGATGTCAAACTCAACAGAGTTGACACAATAGCGCTACCGATACGAACCGCACCAGTTGAGGTAATGACGTCGTAGAAAGCACTAGAAAAGTCCTGAGCTATGTTTCCTACTGCCTCGGAAAGGTTACCAACATTATCAAACAAAGCGACTAGCGCCCTGGTAATGCGTTCTTTTTGCCTTCCAAGGCCATTTGCAATACTTTCGGCAAGGAAAACACCGATACCTAGCCCGATAGTAGCTATTGAGCCTGTCACTTGCCCTAAAGCATAAGCAATTTTCTCAGCCATTCGGTTAAAGGCATTCACAACCCTTGGGTCAGTGGCGATTTCTCCCATTGTCTTAGCTATTTGGTCTAAGGCAGTCTTAATGCGTTTTATACCTTCTGGTCTAAATGCTGCATCAAAACCTTTCTTGAAGAGGTCAAACAACCCTTTGAGCTTATCTCCAAGACCATCAAAAATGCTCTTGAATTTGTTGTCCATGTCAGTCAACTCGACTTCTGGCAAGATGTCTTTGAAAGGTCCGCCACCGCCTCCCTTTCCTTTACCACCTTTGCCACCGCCTCCAGAACCGCCTGCGTCGTCATCTTTTGGTTTTTGCAAGATGTTAATCTCATCAAATCCCAAAAGACCTAGCAACTCTTTAGCAGCTTTCTTAGCGTTTTTGGCTGAGTCTCCAAGATTGTCAGCAAGTCCTCCTGCTGAATCTCCAGCGTCGTCTACTGCGTCAGCAAGGTCTCCTGCTCCGCCTGCAGCATCCTTCATGGCGTTACCCATGTCTCCAACTGCTCCACCAACACCATCTTTCACTGTTGCTTTCTTGTTGAACATCAAAGCGATAAACTCAGCGAGTTTAGCAGTAACGTTCTTCAAAACCATAGCAAAAGAGTTCAAGACAGGCATAATGGCATTGATAATCGGTAACATAGAGTTACCAAGGTTCAATGCTGCGTCCTTCATCAGCGACTTAAACAGGCTGATACGACCATTTACAGAATTAGACAAGGTATTCCCATACTTGGCTGTAGCCTGTTCCAGAATAGCCATAAGGCGGATTTGTTGCTGGGTTTGGTAATCCAACTGTTGCCAACTTTGCCCGTTTGCGAACTTCTTAAAGGCTTCAGTGGACTCAATCATAGCCACATTGACGTTGATTCCTAGATCCTCAATCGCTTCGGTGTTCCCTAGCAAACCTGAGCGAATCCGCTCCATAACGTCTGTAATCGTGCGCCCTGAACCTTCAGCAACCACTGCCGATGTCTGCAACATCTTAGCAGTATAAGCGCTTAGCTTGTTGGTATCTTTGATAAATCCAGAAAATAAGTTTGAATAGACTGCACCGTAGTTAGTAGCCTCACCCACCCCCATATTCATAGCGTTGGCGTTATCGTTAACCCATTTTAAGAAAGATTGCGAACTCTCGCCCATCTGTCGCTTGATTTGGTTCATAGACGCTGACACTTCAAGAGCCGTCTGCGTTGAATACATCCCAACATCAAGTAATTTCTTACCAAGGATTGCAAAACCAGCGAACTTAGCCAGCTTACCAAACGCACTACCGATTGAGTTCGACTGTTCACGAACTTTAGCAGTAGCATTTTTCACTCGGTCAGATGTTCCTTTGACCTGATTCTCGACTTCTTTCATCTTTTTCCTGAAAGGCGCTATCTCAGCGTCAATCATGACTTTCAATTCATCAAGAGTTGCCATTTACTTCCTCCTTCCTTTTTCGATTATGTCTCTCTGCAAATTCACGCATCCGTTCCTTATGCAACAAAAGTGCTTGTTTCTGTCGTTCCTGTTCTACTGCTTGTTGTTCTTCTACAAACAACTCAGGCGCATATTCCCAGAACTCAAAGGCCTTGGCATCTTTGGATAACAATAAAGAAACGTGGTTGGATATCATCTGCGAAAGTCTGTATGAGTCAATAATCTTTTCTTTACGCTCTTGGATTTTGACACGGTTATAGCTTTCAATCATTTCTCTGATTTCAAGTACCGTCAAATCCCAAAAATCAAGAGGCTTGCCCCCGATGTCCAAAAACATAGGATAAAGCCTCTCAATAATCTGAGTTACCGTTAAGATTACTTGTCTACTGTCATTTTCTTCTTGGAAGTTTTCTTGTCCTTGCTTCCTCGTGGAGTAAAACCCGATACTTCAAAGAGTGGCATCAACACCTCTGTCATGAAGGTTGTTTGGTCTCCGCCATTGTCCACGTATTCATCGTATAAATCATAGACATCCTCAAGAGAATACCCATGTTCATACTGCTGCAAGGCTCCGTGAACTAACAACAACATAACTTTCAAAGGCGGTAAAGTGAACTCTTCGCCAGCTTCAGGCATGAAAATCTTCAGCAAGTTCATGCCGATTTTTTCTTCCACAGTTGCAGCTTGATGAGATGTCAAACGTAGCTTCAACTCTTTTTCGTCAGTAACTTTCCAAGTTGTGTATTTTAACGCCATTTAATTAACCTCCAATACCATCAGTAAATGTAAGATTAGACTGCAAGGCAATCTTAAGTGTGAAATCGATAACGGCATTGACACCGCCACCGCCAAGCTTAACAGATACTTGGCCTTCAAAAATGACCTTAGTACCGTCTGGATAAGCTTGTTCAAAGTAGAGTTTCTTCTTGTCGTCTGCTGCCTTACGCAATACACGATAAGGAGCAGTTGCGCTTGAATTATTATAAGAGAACTTGTACTCAAGTTCTCCTATGTCCCCAATACCAAACTCGTACTTCTTCACCGTATCTTCAAGAGTAGTATTTTCTACTTTTTCGAGTTCAATACCAAACTCTGGTACTTCTTTCAATCCAACAAGTTTAGTATAGCTATCTTTTGTTTCGCCATAAGAAAGCGTAATTCCATTTGCTAACATGTTTAATTCTCCATTCTAAATTGAAAAACAAGCTCTGAGTGTAAGTCGACGATACCTTCAAAACGCATGACCTTATGTCTCAAATGAGACGGGTCTGGCACGTCTTGGCAGTCAGTTCTTCGCAAACCTAAAGACTCAAAAATCTGATTGATTTTAACAGCTAACTCACTAGTGCTAGTATCATCAAAGATATCCACCTTGTAGCGGATAGAGGATTTTTGTTCCTGGTCATCAAACCAATCACCCGGCTTGTTTTGTTCTTCCAAAAAAATAACGACTGGGAAAGTCTCCCAATCGCTAGGATAAGTATCGGTCACATTATCTGCAACCTTTTGCAATTCTTTATAAATAACAGGCTTGATATTAATCATTTTATTTGTTCTCTTATCTTTCTACGGACATAATTCGAAATATTCTTAGACACACGCTCTTGATTGTCTCTCAAAGCTGGATAAAGATAAGGCTGGGCAGGTTGACCATACATCTTGTAGAACTCCCCGATTTTTTGAAAGTGGTACGGTCCTACATTGATTTGGTCTTCATGCACATACCACGGACTAGACTTGTAAGTTACGCTGACCTCTGGAGAGATACCAGAATGGCTAGCTTGTCCTTTTGGTCCCGTTCCAAACTCAACGTAAGGAGCGTATTTTAGGTTGGTGTAAACCTCGCCTATAGCCTTATCTCCGTCCATTTTTGCCCTAGTTTTGATACTAGTTATAAGCTCTCCATCTCTCGCTGGTGCGAGTCTTCTTGCATCTGCTTGGACAACCTTTATAGTAGCATTGTGTACCGCACGTAAGACGATATCCTCGCCAGTTTTTTTACTAGCCAATCGTCTACATTTAGCTATGAGCCTATCTGCCCCTAGTAGCCCTGACACGTTCCAACTCCAAAACTTGATGATGTGTGTAGACCTTTTTAGAGATAACCCTATGAGTCACTTCCGTCGGGCTATCGATACACACACCATCCTTCACTTTGATAGTAGCTGACTTGTTGGCATTTGCGTTCAAAATGTCGTTGACACGCTCGCCATACAGCTCAGATTGTAACTTGCTACTAGCTGGCCACAACTCAAGACGGATTGTCTCAGCTTCCTTGACATATCCTTCTTTTGCGACACCTTCCTCAGTGACAGTCTTTTCAAACCGTCGCATTGGATAAGGTTTCAGTCTACTCTGCTTCAAAAACATGGCCTGCCACCCTTGCTAGTCTATGCATACGTATACGCTGTAAAAGGCCCGTAGACAGGCCTTTTTCTCCGTAGACTACTGCTATACCACCTTCGGTTCTAGAACGCTCTCCTTCCGCTCCTGAGCGGTTGTGGAGCTCGATAGCAACCTCAGGTATCAAAAGACTTAAAGCAGGTGTCAAAGATGTGCGATTAGTCTCTGACAAGATAAGATTTGTAGCCCTTGTTTGGAGCAACATGAGAAGCTGAGTATCTTCTTCGCCTGTTAATTTCTTCAGCAACTCTATAGACATATCAATCCTCTTCTAAGAACTCAGGTTCAGGGAGGATTTTCTCAAGAACGTCTGAGATAGCGACACCATTACTGGCAATATTGTCAGCCAGCTCAGCATAGCGCTCCTCAGTAATCTCAAGTTCCCCTCCTGCCAGTCGTTTCACATTTGATTCCCAATCATAGAAATCTCGTTTGATTTTAAATTTCACTTTTTAAATCCTCCAGCACCTCTACAATTTCGGCTTTTGATAACTTATAGGCGCCAGCTATGCCAGCTTCTTTGGCTAGATTCTTCAACTCTTCTAGAGTCTTATTCTCTAAATCAGAATACTGGCTAACCTGCTCCTCTTGGATATAATGACGTCGTAGCAATAAGCTCATGCCGTCACCCCTCACCGAATTTTACAACTCGTGTAGGGTCGTAAAGGTAAACACCATAGTGTTCATCACCAGTGATAACCGTTGTCTTTTTAAGGATGTCACGGTCTGTTTCGATAGCCACATCACGTTTTAGCATGATAACAAACGCACCATATTTGTTGGCATCGTCTGTCTGAGTTTGGCTAGGAGAGACTTTGACGATAAATCCTTTACCTTCATCAACTTTTTTAGAACGGACGATTTGCACACCGGCAACTTCACCGAACGTTCCGGATACAACCATATCTGCACCAAGCTCTGAACCTTTAGTCCATTCTTTTGCTACGTCAGTTTTTAGCTTGATAGCATCTTTAGGGTTGATGATAGCAACATATCGCGCATCTTCTTCGTCCTCAAAAATCTCAAAAGCTTTATCAATTGCTGCAAGAGTTGTAGGAGTTTCTGTAATATGTTGTGTTGCAGTTTTAGCTACTGCGACCAAATCATCATCAATCTTGTTAGCAATAGCCAAACCAAGCTGATAAGTAGCTTGACCTAGTGGGTCGCCAAGACCTGACAAAAGAGCTTCATCGGTAATTTCATAACCTTTAGCAGCCTTTTTGATGGTCATAGTGGTCTTTTTAGTAGTCAATTGGTCTGGAGAAATAGCTTGACCTTCTCCAACCTCAGTCGCATCTCCTGCATACTCCCATGCTGGAACTGTTAGAGTATTCCCTGGTTGTCCTTGGAGTGCTGTTTCCACATAAGCAAGTGGAGTAAATTTAATCAATTTAGGTAGTTTAGCGGAAACCATGTCCGCCATCACCTCTGGGTTAACCATAGTGGCTAGTTTAGTTTGTCCTGCTGTCATTTATTTTAACCTTTCAATTTCTTATAGAGTTCTGGGTTCTTTTGATAGAGTTCATTTCGACTCTGATAACCCATACGAGCAAATTCTTCTTTTGTGATACCGTCACTATCGACTGGCGCTTGTTTCATTGGGGCTCCGCCTTTTAGCTTTTCTTGTACGCCTTTTTGCACGGCTTGCTCCCATGATTTCTGCAATACAGCGACAGACTGCGATACCGTCTCTGCGCTTGTCAAATCAACCACGTTCACTAACTCAACAGGTAAGTCACGTTCACTTAGCATTGCTTTAGCTTCTGCGGTCAATTCCTTGCGAGCAATAGCCTTTTCACGGTCGGCTAGTTCTTGCTCACGCTGATCTAACTGATATTTCTGTTTCTCATCAGCGTTCATCTTGGCGAGTTTCTTAGCTTCGTTTTCCTTGGCTTCTTGCTCTGATTTCCACTTGGCAAATTTCTTATCGATGATAGCATCGACATCTGCATCCGTGTACTTCTTCTCGTCTTGCGGTTGTGGTGCAGGTTCTGCAGGTACCTTTTGTTCTTCAACCGTTTCGACTTCGACTGTTTGTGTTTCTTCGTTCATTGCGAACCTCCTATTTTTAAAGTCGTCCCCGACTGTATAATTCCATGGCTTTTTTTGTCATCAATGCTCGGACAATATAAAAACCGCATCAAATCTGACACGGTTTATAGTAATTTACAGTGATTTATAGCAGTCTATTCCTGCCAGTCAAGATTCTGGATCACCTCCTAATCTTTAATGGCACGATTTGAAACTTTGGCGTAAACATCCACATAAGTCTCATTCTTATCTCCGTTATGCGTAATTTCTGCATAATTTCCACAAGGTTCGCTTGATGTAATTGCGTTCGTACTAACAAGAGCTTTCCAGTTTTGCAGGGTCTTGCTAAACCAAACTACAAAGCAGTCTTCTTCTTTGATTTCACGACCTGCCAAGCGTGAAAATTCTTGCGATGCCAATTGTTTTGCTTTTTTTAACATTTTACTCCTCCGTTTTTTCGTATGTTTCTGCAAAAATATCCGGCTTGCATGGATAATATTCTCCTTGCACGCCTTTGATAATGTAGTCACCTTCTGTTGCAATCATCGTTCCTTCAAGTGTTTCTATTTTTAAAATTGGATTATCTAGGTCAGCATAATCAACACGAACTGGATATAATCCTAATTCTGATAATTTTAAAATTGATTCTTCAGTATCTACGAACTGCATCAACCACAACAGGCCTCTTTCTGTATTTCATTTCTTCAGTCCTTTCTTTATGCCATCAATTATCCCGCTAACTAACGCTAAAATAATAAAGGTTAAAAACAAAAATACCAACCACCCAAAAGTGATTGATACCAAATCCCAAATAAACATGTTTTCACTCCTTTTAATGTCACAATCAATCAACTTCATACGATAATGAATGAATGTCGGTTAATATTTTAGGTAGTAACTCAATCGCGCTGAACGTATCCGCCCCATAAATATTTAACTCTAATTTCACTGTCGCTGAGTCATTTTCGCCTGTTCCTGAAAATTCTACGTTAGTTATCCCAATTCTTGCTGTGTCCATTTTCAATCCTTTCTGAGTACAAAAAAAGCACTTAGATTTCTCTAGGTGCTTTAGCCATATTGTACTTCAACTTCGTTCATGATTTCCGGTAAAGTTTTCCCTTCAATCTGTAAAGAAATCAAATCGTCAAAAGAAGATGCTCTATATTCGTTGTCCGCAATAATAACAACAATATCATAAATAGAATTAGGGAAAATGCCACATACTTGACCATTAAAATTAAAAGAAGCGTCCCATCCATTATCATATAACGCTTGTAAATCATCTAATATCGCCATAATATATCTTGATTCTCCTTTCTTTCATCGTCTGTTAATTCCCTAGTACTCCTACTAACGAACTTACCTTCATCATCAAATACAAAATCATGAGCATGTTCTCCGATTTTTCCATAAGGATGACGTGCCGGTTGTTTATGGTTTGTAAAATGAACATCCTTCGTTTTAAAACCTCTAGCATCATAGTAAGTTCTACCAAGGACATCTCCATTTGTAGCATTATGCTGAACTACACTATTAGGCAAACCTATTTTGCCAGGCGGAGTGTGTCCAATTGTAGTCCCTGATACACTTACTATTATACCATCTTTAATAGTTTTATCAAACGCTTTACGTTTAATAGACTCTCTATTGCCATCCACATACTTGCTATACCACTCTTTATAAGTCATATCGGCAGGCACGTACTCAACTTTACCTGTCTCTGGATTCCTTGCTCTGCGCTTCAACTTGCTGTAGTCTGCGTCCTCATCGTATCCGACAGTAGTAGACCTGCACCACGGATGCATAGGCGGACAATTGACACCAGGGACAGCCTTATCCCTATTATAGACCTGATTATCATGCTCCTGGCAAATGCGTGATGTGCGCTTGTCTAAGACGGCCACAAAGATATACTTCTCTATGTCTGCTTCTTCATAGCTGAGTAGTTCCATCTGGTTATGAAAAAAGGCTGATTCCGTCCGAACCAAACGCCTTGCATCATTCTGGCCTACATTGAACCGCTCAGCAATTGCTTGTGCAGTTTCTCGTGTATCTCGGCCTGTCATGAGGCTCATAAGTAGTTCATCTTTTATGCTAGAAGTAAGCTTCCCCGTATTCTTCCAGATGTCTGTAGAGTAGGTACTTCCGTCACCTACCCAACTGAAAGACTGTAGATGTTTAATCTCGTTCTCAGGAAGCCCAGAAAAGCCATATGCTAGTCCTGTCTGCTGCTGCAGGTCAAAGGTAGCCTTGTAGTAACTATCCTTCATCAGGTCGCTATAAAAGGCGTCTGAGCCTGTCTTTTCTGAATGATAGATAGATTCACGCATACGGTCTAAATCATCACTCAAACGTTCTAGACGCTTCATACGGAAAGAATAAGCCGGACTATCTAAGTCAGCCAGTAATCTTTGGATGTTCGGGTCATTCGGTCTCGCTTCAAGTACTTTACGAAGTTCATTCAGATTTTTCTTGTCTTTCATGTTCTTCAAGACTTGTCTAGCTTCTACCTGACTTAGACCATAATCACGTTGGAACTTATCAAAAATCTTATTGACTTCCTTATCCAAGTAAGTCTTGGCTTCCTGATAGACCTTATCGAACTGGTCTGCCTGCTTTTCGGCCTTGTCCATCTGCTGGTAAATCAGATTGGCTTTCCTCTTCGCCCAATACTCCTGATTCTTCATCCTCTACCTCGTCTTCGGGTTTCGTGTTGTCTTTGTTGAACATCGGCATGTCTTCCATGTTCTTCTTTTTCTCTTCTTCCAAGGCTTCCAGCTCAGCGTCAGGGTCTTCCACAAACGGCAAGAGAGAAATAAGCTGTCTATTGGTCACTTTGCCTTCCAAATTGTTCACAATCTGAGAGATTTCTAACAAGTTCTTAGGCAAACCACGACTGAATTGTGGAACGATTGAATGAGACTCTAAAGCAATCTGCTTCATGCCTAAGTAATGAGCAAAAATCGCAATACGCTGACGCAATCCTCGCTTATAGTTCGCTTCCTTGGTCTTAGTAATCATCTCAAGGCCCATCAGCTTAAATTCCATGGCTACGCCTGATGTATTCCCTGCGAAATTCTCATCAGTCAAATTAGGCACATGGCTAAATGTGTAGATGTCCTCTTTAAGAGCTGTACGCAAGATTTCAGTAGCACTTTCGTCCAGCGTATTCTTCAAGAACTCAGCCCTTGCACTATCGCCCGGCAATTCCAAAAGACCTTCTTCAGAAAGAATCTTCATTGCTACCTTAGCGTCTTCTGGAGTGTCTGCTAACTGCGTGCCATACAAGACAAGTATAGACTCTACAGCCTGTTCCTTATCATTGACACGATTCCCCATCAAGGAATTATAAGCGTCTATCAAGCTAATTTGTTGCTCATAGTCACCAATTGCAAAGTGATTGTTGCGATATTCGATAATTGGGATTTGACCAAGGTTGTGAGGTGTTGCCTCCTCGCTCTGAATTGTTCCTGAATCTGTACTTCTCAGCACCATGTGATAGTGCAGATTTTCGGTAAAGACCTCAGCCTGGTGCTTGGTAGTGTCTTTCGTATCGTCTTTTACTTCATAGTAATAGACCGCAAACAAAGGCTTCCGCTCAATACTATCATCGTAGACCATGAAAGTATTCTCCGGATCAATACTAGTTGAATCCAACTCAGCCATACCCTCTTTAGCATAGATGTACTCGTAAGCACGACCATAGATAGCCATATTCAAAGCATTCTGAGCATCTACTTGGTCAATCTCAGCACCATCAAAGGCTGTAAGTAGTTCATCGATATCACCGTCAGCAGTATTGTTATACTTGATAGGATTGCCCATAAAATAGCCCGTAGCCGTGTCTGCGATATCCTTGGCATGATTGGCTACCGTCTTGTAATTAGGTGCGTTCACGTTGCGTCTCGTGTGTTCTAAGATAGCATGCTCACCCAAATAGTAGCTTTTAAGCTTCTTCAAATGTGAGCCTTCAGTGCTATGTATCGTTATCAATTTGTAAATCAGGTCTTTCTTCAAAGAACCCTCATCATATCCATCCCGTGGATAGGTTAAATATTGGTACATGTCTTTCCTCTCTATAGACCATAATCAGAACGTCTGCGGACGGTTGCTTTCCCACCTTCGATACATTGAAGGCTGTAACGCAAAGCGTCCATCAAGTGGTTGTTTTTATCCTCTGGTTTATTCAACCAGTTGCCTTCTTTATCTCGCTGGTAGCAGTAACTATAAAATTCATCCATGATGTTTTTACAATCTGGATGCACATAAATAGTGTATCCTTGCAATTTTGATACGCCTGCCATAATACTATCCTTACCTTTCCGACTCTCTTTTATTCTAGATATGCCATGTTCTGACCTGAGCTCTTCAATCAGCCGTGACTCTGCGCTATCAGCAATGATTTGTGAGCGATGATAACCTTTGTCCTTTATCATCTTCGCAACTTCTTTGGTTATCAATCCGACTTTATACGCCTCATCAAAGACATAAATCTCTTTCGTCGTATCATTTATCAACGAACAACACAAAGCAGTTGGATCATGAGTAAAACCAAAGTCAAGACCGATACATAATTTATTAGCTGAATCTTGTAGTAATTCATCTTTATTGAAATCCTTGACAGTCACGTTTTCATAGATTAAACCCTCAGCAACTCCCCATTCGCCATCACAAACGATTCTAGCACGTCTGGGGTTCGTATGATACAAATCCTCATAGCGTTTGATATCGACTTCATCAAGCCACTCATTGCATTTATAAGTGGTTGTAGTAGCGAATGTGTCAGCCCGTCTCGTCTCTTCATCGAAGAATACACGCTTGAGCCAATGCCTCTCATTCCACGGGTTAAATGTGACTGTGATTTGTTTAAAGAAATCAGGTACATCTAAGCTACCACGGATAGACTCAACAACCGTGCTGAACTTGTCTTCAGTCTCAATTTGATATGCTTCCTCGAACCATGCCCAACACAGACTACCGATATCGACTGTAATAGATGTAATTTTGAGTTCATCATCCAAACCACGGAACAGTATTTTTTGACCAGTCGCTTTTACAGTTATTTCAGGCAAAGACTCGTTAAATTTAAACAAATGAGTCACACCCAACACATTACACGCCCATTTAAAATCCGTATAAGTTGATTGCTTGTTGGTATTCGAGTATCTACGAATAACAAGCAAGTTGGCCCAGGAATATTTCAAAAGACGGACAACATAGTTTAAAGCGGTTGTCTTGGACTTCTTCGAACCACGGGACCCTTTGACTACACGATAAAGACTTCTTGAGCGCCAGAACTGTCCGTACCCAGCTCCTACTGTCTTAGGTAGGTCGATTACAATATCACTTTGTTTAATCTGGTATGTCTGACTCATTTGCAAACACCACCGTTCCAGAAACGTCAGCTTCTACTTTGTCGGTGAATAACTTGAGATACTTACCTAACAATTCAAGAGCCTTTATCTGCTCGTCAATAGGCGCCGTACCTTCGTATTCAATGTACTTTATAACTTCTCCCGTGATTTTATCTGTCTGTTTACTATATCCAACAATTGGACGACCAAAGGCAATATCGATAAGACGATCTATAATGTCATTAGCTTTCAACCCCGATGCATCTAGTCGTTCTTTAGTTTTGATTTTGATGTAGTTTAAAATCTCACCTTTTCTAACCCATGCACTACCTTTGTTAGCGGCATTAGCTTCGCCAGATGTTGGATATATTTTCAAATAAGCCTGTGTTGCATTATTGCCATTAGCGATGTACTCATCTGCAAAATTGCGTTCACGGCTATTTAAACCAAACTCATCAACTTGTTCTCTGCTTCTTTTATTCCTGTTCTTCTTTACAATTTTCCATCACCACCTTTCGAATAATCAAAAAAAGCCACACGATGTGCGACCTTCTTGCAAGGCGACTACAACCTTGCGTGCGTATTAAATTTTGACTTCTTTTTTATTTTTTGTAGTCTTTAAAACCTCTGAGGGAATCAAACCCTCTAGCTTATAACTTATCCGGAATATAATTAGCTACGCAATCATGCGAGGTCCAGTCGCTTCCGCAACCATTTTTAAGTTAATGAGTGATAGGAGTTAATGAGTGATATATGAATGCTAAGCCTACTGCCTACCCCATTCTGGGACACAAACACTCAAAGGAGAGGGGAGGACTTGAACCTCCAAGGCCATTACAGCCCCCTGACATTACAGGTAACCATCTACCAATTCTGAGACCTCTCTTTTCAATTCTTGATACTACCATTTTAACAGATTTTAGACTTCATGCCTGTACAGTTACTATCATTTACTATCAATTCTGAAAGAATAATATCAAGCTCCTTTACTGCCTGTTTCTTCAAACGATAGTAAGTAGGAGAACTTATGCCCCTCATGCTGTCACAGATGTCATCAACGTACATCTTATTGATGTAAGTCATTCTCAAAATAGTTCTATGTTTTGGATTTTTAAGCCTATTGATCATCCTACCTAGTTGGAGCTTTCTGTTGATAACCTCTTTAGTATCCTGTTCTATAGCCTTTTTCATCACGACAAGCTGAGTATAAACATCATCAACTTTTCTAGTCTGTCCGCCTTGGACTTTGACGTCAGTCCACTTGGGGCTTGAGAGCAAACCTGCCTCAAGCTCGTTAATTTCGTCTATACGGCTTTGGATGTCCATGTCCAGATCCTGCAACTCTTTCAATAGCTCTTTAGCCTTGTTCACTCTCTGTCTCCTTTGTGATATAATAGTCTTATTAGGAATTTAGCTGAGGCAGAGAGCGCCTTGGCTTTTTTTAATGCACAAATTCGTTGACCAGGTCACGTATAAAGAACTTCCAGTCAGATTCTCTAAAAGTCAAGAAACGATCTGTAGTAAGATTTCTAAGTTTTTTATAGAAAAGCATCTTTAGTTGAATTGACTCACCGACACTCAGTAAGGTACCAGGAAAGCGATGTACTGAAACCACTCTATTCCCGTATCCAGAAATATCTAATTGTATTATTGTTTCTGGATAAAAACGCCCAACTTTAGCTTCAACTCCGAGCTCAACTTTGACCTCTTCCACAATTGGAACTTCGTTTAAAATTGGTCGTGCAGGAAATAATGGCGACGAGACTTTTTGCCTTTTTCCTGAATATGGGTATCTTTTAGGTTTCATTGTTTATCCCCTTCTTTATTCTCTAAAACGGCATCTTGTATAAAAGTATTACCGATTTTATAGTGCTTGTATTCCTCAACTGTTACTTCAAATGTTTCTTCAACTTGCTTATTACCTGCATATCCTGAAACGACCAGGATGTATTTTCTTTTGGTTCTGGTTGGCACAAGTACCGAACTTTTACCATTCATAACAGGTATGAACGTTGTGTGAGGTTCATCAATGTACTTATCTACCACTGTCCCACTCGAAATCTGGTGACATGCTACGAGTAAGGATGCGAATAAAACAATACATAGGATTTTAAAATATCTCACTCGTTGACCTCCAAAAGCTCTGGGTTCTCATAGATATTGCCTTTGACCTCATAGTAATTTCTCATGTGCTCATAAAGATTAAAGATTTCTGTGGTAAACTCCTTATCAAGTAAACCTAGCATAGGTGAGTTTGCAACCCTCACCACTTGAAACATCCCAATCTGTCTCCTATCTCTAGGATTTCGCATTCTAACTACATCCCCCTCAAAAATTTCCTTGCCGTTCTTATCCTTGAGTCCTGTTGATTGCATGAGTTCGATTTCGTCAGGATTGTAACAATAGATATCTCTATCGTCTGGTAAACCATTCTCAAAATAAATTTGTTGTGTCACTATTTCTTCGTTTTCGTAGTCAATAGCAAGAATGTCATCTGAAAAAAACATACGTTTTTCTGTTTTTATCCACGCTCTATATCTTGGTGTCATGTTAAATCCTCCTAAGCATTAACAACTGGAAAATGAATATCACCAATCACTAAAGAGCCTACGCTGTAATAATAGCCGTTATGCTCTGCTTCACAATTGGCAATAGCTACAGGGTTCTGATTATGGAAGATAGTTACTTTGTTTTTATAACCAGTTCCCCAATGGTCGGGGATTTCTTCCGGTTCTCCAATTTCAACATTAGTAATCACAGCGTCAAGTGATACATCTTGGAACTCCCCACCTGCTGAGGCACAGCAATCACTTTCAGACATTTCAATAGTGACCTTTGTGCCGTCTTCAAGCAGCAAAAAGTCCTTATCCCATTTCACAATACGCTTAAAGAGCAACAATTCTTTAAGCTCTTCCAACGACCCGTACCTTGCATTTTTCCAATCAGGCTCATAATAGTCTGGTAGTTTAATAGTTTCTGTCATAGTAACACCTCATCCCCAACTTTCACTTTCTCATACACGTCCTTCATAACCACAAACACCTCTTAGTCACGATCTGTGACCTCCTTTTCTACAGTAATTGTAAATTCACGGTCATTTATATTTAAAGGTAGAACTACCCCTATTTTTGAATCGTCTTTTAGCAAATCCAATACAATTTCTAAAACTTGCTTACCTAAAATCAATTGTGTCTCTAAAATATTTTGCTCATCTTCCATCACTCCACCTCCTCAATCTCAATCCCTGGGCAATCAAATACCCAGCCGAAGTTTGCGTCTTCTAGTTCTTTACGAGTGTGGGAATATATAACATCGTCTAAACTAAAGCTTTTTGTAAAGAAATACCTTTTCAAAAATTCTCCATAAACCAACATATTTTCTTTAATATTCCCTTTAATCTTAACAAAATACCGCTTCTCTTTTTCGACCTCGTAGCCGTTAAGCCAAGCAAGACAGAATTTTTCGATGTTATTTTCGTAAAACCAATCAGGAACTTTCTTATCATAATGATCTTCAATTACTCTCATTGCACCGTAAACATGAAAATTGTTTTTCTTTTTAAATTCTATATATTCCGCCACAAACTGCGGAATTTTGACTTTTTGGGGTTCGTCTAGTTGTTTCAACTCTTTCAAAAAAAGTTCAACCATTGAAGTATAAGGTACAGGTTCATAAAAAGGGCTGTGTTCATTCCACAATTCTTCATACTTCTTAATCAATGCCTTAATATTCATCTTAGTTTCCTCTATAAATCAAATAAACTGCAATAATTACCCGAGCCATGCTTGGCGAATAGCCAACCCAATCATCAAACTCCTTAGATTTTGGCAACCAATCCTTAGTAGCTCCCAAATCATAGTCTGTAGGCTTTTCATCAGCGAAGATGCATTCCATCGCTCCCATAAACGTCATACCATCTTCTGCCATTTCCCAAAAATAGTCCGCCCGGTCTTTCACCGCTTGTGGTAAATTTTGCTTGGGAGGTTGCGGCTTCCCGTCTTCTACCGTCCAGTTGTATACTGCATTAACTTTTTTCTTTAACTCTTCCATCACTTCAACTCCTTGTCCTTAATTTCTCCAGTAAGTCTATTTTCTAAAATGTGACTTGTATAGCAAATATCGTTTTTATAAGTATAGTGATCAACGGTTTCTTCAACCCATTGATTTTTAGTGTACGGGTATCTGTTTGGTCGTTTCAATTTACCACCTCACATATAAATATTTCGTATCAATATCTTGTTCTAAAATACAGTCCCTTAACGATCTCAAAACATATAACGCATCATTGATCGTTCCCCATTTATTTGCAGGTTCATATTGTACATATTTTTCAGGTTGCCTTTCCAATTCAGTTATGCCACGTTTAATATTTTCAAAAATATCAGCAACATTGTAAATTGTGCCTTGGTCGAAATCCCAATCCATAGCCACCCTAAACATTTTTCCAAGATTGTAGGTCGGAGAACTATATCTAGGTTCAGCAATACAAATATAATCTCCACTCTCTATTTTCGCTAAGATTTCCAAATCATAACTCATTACTCCATCTCCTCCATCTTTACTTTATACATTCGATCACCTCGATACTTGCTCTCGAGCTGAGCCTTGCATTTTGCAGCATCACCCTCTTTCTTAAAAAAGTGGGTTTCGTCTACCATATTGTCAAAATATAGTGTTACTGTGTATGACATTTTTACCTCTTTTTTTCAAACTGCTACCGTGCTACCGATAAAATCTAAAAAAATAAAAAGTTTTTTCAAGAATCCCTATTTTATAGGCTTTCTTTATTATTACTATTATTTTATATACTTTTTTTAAAAATATAGGTAGAAGAGTAGCATTATATATAAATATTAAATAAAAGTCAGTAATATCAAGGGGTTAGACTGCTACCGATGTGCTACCGATGTCTCATTTTATCGGTAGAATGCTACCGATCTACCCCCTCAACTGCTACCGATGACTACCGATAATTTTTAAATTGCTACCGATTAGTTTTTTCCGAATTCTTCACTCTTACGAACCCTTTTGTACTTTTACCTCCTGCCCGGAAAACACTTTTTTTCCAATCAGGATGATTATCCATGATCATGTTAATCTTCGTTGACAACTTCCTGTCATTCGAATTTCTCATAAATAAGTTGTACATCATTTCACGAGTTGAGACCTTATCTAGTTTTTTGCTTCCAGGATCAAAGTCGCTACTATTATCAAAATATTTACTTGTGTATTGATGTTGTTGCTGAATAGACCAGTTTTGCCAATTTTCAGGGACGGGCATATCAAGATATTCAAGCACTTGTAATTCAACTTCATCACGATACATGAACTGTTCACGGTAGATATTCAGTTCATCCTCTGTATTTTCATCAAACATCAAATCAGCACCAGCACGATAGATTGTAACGGCTTCGCCCCAAATTTGTTCGATTGTATCAGGATCGATTTCCATTGGATGTTTCTTTTGTTGCTTGCTATCTGCCATAATCGGGAGAAATCGACGTTCACCGGTTTTGTCCTTGAGGTATTCTTTTTGATTAGTAGTCCTGGCTAAGATGAAGTTCTTGGCAAATTCTTCTGTTCGTTTCATGTATGGTTTACGATAACGTAGGCTAGTTTTAGAAATAAAGGCCTTAGTTTCTGCAAAGCTCATCCGATTACTGGCCACCATTTCATCATCGTTGACGATTAGACTCTTTAACATAATGTCGTAATTATCTTTATTAGAGAAATCTGTTACGGCATCCGTATACCATTCGCCACCCAATTTTTGAAGGAGGGACGTTTTCCCAACTCCTTGTCCACCGACCAGGTCCAGAACATAGTCAAACTTAACGTATGGATCATAAACTTTAGCAACTGCACCAACTAGCCACATTTGAGCGATTTTAGAAACTAAAGGGATATCTTCAGCGCCGAGATATACTTGAAGCATGCGGTCAATCCGGTTTCTGCCGTCCCACTTTTCAGTTGCTCTCTCCATATACTCAATAACTGGATTGTATGATCTTTCTGAAAAGAAAGTCTCCATGCCATCAAGCATCGCTTGGTTTGAGAAAGCAACACCTAACACACTTTCAAAGTAAACTTTTACGACTGAATCAAAGTTAGAAGGGAGCTCACCTTTTTTAAAAAGAGTGTTGCCGATCTTGATATCTTTAAGGAGTTCATGCTCTTGGGAAAAATCGTTGTGCTTTAGGTAAATACTCAACTGATCATCAGCTTTGAAAGACATCAACACATTACTTGGACTGTTGGCCTTGATGTCTCCCTTGGCAGTCGTTATCATCTTAGGTTGTGAGTCAATACTTACTACATTACCAATCACAATCACCTCCTATCTTTTTTAATCATACTTTCAATAGTACGCATCATTTCCTTTTCAGGCAAAGGGTTTGGACTATTTGCATTTGCTAATCTTGCAAGTTGAACAACTACACTATCGTCGACCGCACGATATAAGAGACCACCTACGAATTTTGCTAGTTTGTCATTTCGTCCACCTTCATCACCAAAACCAAGGGCGATGGTTTCAAAGAGATCTGTAGTCTGTGTTCGGTCTCTAGTATGTGAACGTCTAACTAAATCCCTAAGACCGTCCTTACCATCATACTTATAACCGTGAGTTTCGCCATACTGTTTTTTTATAGACTGGATTAAATCTTTTGAAGGAGTGACCATCGTACCACCTTCCTTAGACTTTTCCAGATCCCACTCATACTGCCCTTTATCTGTGGCAGAGGGTGCGACTAACACATAATTATTTTCGTGAGCCTTAATATCAACACCAGGCAAGAATCCAATCATCTGAGTGATCGGCTCATCTTCTCGTTTGAAGTAGAATAGATGTTTACCGCCACTAGCCGTCTTAGCTTGCAGTGTCGGTTCGATTAAATTTAGATGTTTCCATTTTTTTAGCGATTCAAAACCGTTCGATTTGCCGTGTTTGTCAATATCAATGACAAAGAAGTTGGTAGTCTTTAGGGCAATGTTTGCATTAGGGTAGCCGTCCCAAAAGTTTTCAATCTCAGATGGAGTCATGGCTGGCTTATCAGCAAAATCAATCAAAGGCATCTTGTTTTTAGGATTGATTGGAATGACTGAGAACCCTAACTTTTGGTACTGTAATGCGTATTCTTTCATCGACGGCATGGTTTTTTCTCCTCTTTGTAAATATAAACAAGTTCCTGGGCCGTATAGTTTGACTGATATTCGGCTTCAGTCATATCCAAGTATGTTAGCATAGCTGTATAAGCCTCTTCTACTGTCGTGAAAGGACCAAATTCCTCATCAGTTTCATCAATGACCCAGAACTTGTTATTTCTTAAAAAGGGAGGTCATCGTCATCAATATCAGCTTCAGTCAGCGGTTGTGCTTCTTCTTCAAGGTCATAGTTTCGGAACTCACGGCCATCTTTCCCCTTAGTCACAGAGATAACAAGGTTGTAGTAAGAGCCAACTGCCTTACGTTTTAGAGCCTCTTCCAAGGCTTTACCGTCTTCTTCATTTCCTTGCATACTGTCGCCAGCAAGGACTAAGGCTTTGATAAAGAATTTCATAGTGCGTTCAACTGCCCAGTCAAGGTTCTTACCGTTCCATTCAGTCAGTGTGCCAAATGTTGCAAATTCAGAGCGTCCACTGTAATCACCGCCACGGATTTCAAATTGATAACCAAGGCTTTCCCAGCCTTTGTCCGATACGTTGAAGGTTGCTTTCTTCAGGACTACTGGATAAGTACCAGCTGGGATTGGTGCAGGACCGTTGGCGCTGTCTTTGCGTGGGTCAAAGCCCTCTTTTTTGATTGATTTTGCGATATCTAGTAAGCTCATGTGTATTCTCCTTTATTTCTTAAAATAGTTCATCATCAGAGTCAACTTCTTTCTTAGGTGCCTCTTTTGTTTTTTCGGTCTTAGCTGGTTTAGTTGTCTTAGCTGCTTCTTTTTTAGGGGCTAGCTTGCCCTTTGCAGGCTCAACAGCCCCACGGATAGTTGCCAAGATTTTCAAGATGGCCTTGTCATCAACCTGGTCCGCATAATAGGTCTTACGCTTGCGGTCAACCTCACGGTTGTAGTTGTTGCCGAGTTTTTCAGTGTGGATCATCAAATCAGAGTTTCCATTGATAAGATTGACATACTTATCTTTCAAGCTTGGCTTGTCTTTGGTGGCATTGCCATTGTCATCATATTCAGATACCTGACGGCTGATGTAAATAACATTCATTGGCAATGCTTTGAGGTCAATGACTAATTCTGTGATAGCTTGGTTAAAGAAGTCGTATCCTTTGCCGTATGGAATTTCCGACAAGGATTTCAAGCGAGGTTTACCAACTGGGGTTAATTCATCACAAACTGCAATCTTAATCATTTCAATAACATCGTCAATTACATCAATAACGACTGTTTCATAAGAGTGCTTCTGTGTCTGGAGAGCAAGCAAGATATCTCCAAGCTGCTTAATTACTGAATTGGTAATTCGTCCCTTGTCATCTTTTTCATTGATCAGCTGAATGCTTGGAACAGTGTTAGCTTCTGCATTCCCGTCTGTGTTCAAAACGATTGGATTTGGGAATTCATTTGCAAGATAAGACTTTCCGCTCATGGTTTCACCGTAGATGAAAAAATTTCGTGGGGTATCTTTAGGAACTTGTGGTTTATTTGCTGGAAGTGTAAATGCCATTAGAGAACCCCTCCAATAATATCCTTAATCATGTCCTCAATTGATGAACGGTCACGCTTGATAGGTTCAACTTCTGATCCATTCGGATAGGTCAATTTGTATTCCGCTTCAACTGCGACAATTTCACAGTCAAAAGCTGCAGCAAGAGCCTTGTAAGTCTTTTTGTTGTCTTCGTATTTTTTACGAGGAAGCTTCAAACAATATTCCAAGCTGCAAAAGTCAGCTGCAAATGCTAAAGAACTTCTGTCCTTGTAAGAATTAAGAAATTCTCCAGTTTTACGGCTACGAAATACGATCATTTCAGTTGTTTTATTCATTTTGTTTTCCTCTTTTTTTTTAACTTTCTTTATAATAAAATTCAATTACATTTACATCATGCTGCTGACGACTTCCTGTTATGCGCCAGAGCAATTGTCGATAATCATCATATTCTCCAGAACCTTCTTCTACTGGATCCAATACGACAATAGTTTGGTATTTGTGTTGCAAGCCGTCTACTCCGACACCTAACACTTGACTAGTAGCAACCACGAATTTCTTATAAAGTCCTTCTTGAATATCGCCCGTCCAGATTCCAATTTCAGGATGGCGCTCGCTAATGACGTTGACAATCTGCTTAGATTTACTGACAATCAACATATCGTGTGGTGCTCGTTCGATTAAACCGTCAAGTTGTAACATCAATGGCGTATCCGCATTTACTGGCTTTAATTTTGGAAAATCGACTGCTACGCCTGTTTGATTAAGGTAGCGTTCAAAGGTCTTTCTTCCAAACGATTGCTTGGCCATTGCAGTTTTGCCGTCCACTGTTACAAGATTTAGTTTTCTAAATTCTGCAAGTTTTTCTGGATTGCCAGAGGCGACTCTCTTTTGGTAAAACTTAATCTCAAAACCGTTATTCTCAACTGCATTCTCAATTCCTTCAATCTCTTCCCAGCGGAAGAAATTAGGCAAGCTCGAGATATAACTTTCATAATTTTGAAAATCTTCCCACTTCTCTTTTGAATAGCTAAATGGATCATAGACCATTTTTCCATGAGTCTTTTGCCAGTCAAATTTATTATTTGGGGTTGCCCAACCAAATACCGTTTTTTCAAGCGGATAGAAATTTTGTCCTTTTTTCCGAATTGGTGTCGCTGAAAGACCTATCGTGTATTTTCGCTTTATTTTGCGATATAAGGCCACTTGTTTGTCAGAAGACATATTCTGCCATTCGTCTACTATCAGCACATCACAATCTAATTTATGCCCCTTTTTGACTTGATTTTGAAGATATCTATCTGTCTGAATGATAATCTCAACACCTTTATCAAAATTCATAAACTTGACTGCATCTATCCAACCATTCAGAATAGCTAGTCGATTGTTTGTGATGATGATTTTTTTAGCTTTTTTATGTTTTGCAATAGCAAGTGCACAGATAGTTTTGCCTCTGCCCCCAAGAGCCTCTAAAAAGATTCCATTAGATAAATGTTCACTTCTTTTAATCGCTTCAGCTTGCCACTTTCTTAGCGTTATTGTGATACTCACTCACCACCTTTCCGATATCATGAACCACTTCTTCAATATCATTTCTCATTGCCCAAAATAATCCAAGTCTTGCTGCTGCTCGAATATCTTGATGATGACTTTTTTCAAATTTCCAAAGGTCTAAGATTTTCAAAAGATCGTTTGGAATATCCGACTTGTAACCTGCATTGAATTGAAGAATGGCACCTGGATAGCAAAGTTGGATATAGGCGATGGTTTCTGCCACGCTATTATCTTTCGACTTGTCGTTATCCCTCGCCTTAAATTCTTCAACAATAACTACATCGAATTCAAGATTTGTTCCGATTTCGTGAAACCAATCAGCGAAACCTCTCATACCATAAGAGACAACCCAGCTATCAACTAATCTTGCATTATCCAACAAGACAACTCCTGTTGTGCTGGTTTCAATTTTATTACTGCTTGGATCAATAGCTAAAATTTTCATCAAACACCAACTTTCTCAGTCAGCACTCCTGGATAAAGGGCAGTGTTAAACCAATTTTGTTTATTTACCTTTGCAAAGGCAAATAGCGATTTAACTTCTTTTGCTTGCTTCTCAAATTTTCGAATATCTTCCTCCGATTCAAAGATAGGTTTTTCCTTGTATTTAGCAACTGTGACCAGCTTGTATTCCGGAGTGAATACTGGCTTTTCATTTCCTTGATCAAGATTTGTTTCGTCTACTTTTACAAAACGAATCGCAACATCAAATAGAAAACCTTCAGTAACAAGTACTTCAATCGATTCTGGTCCAATCACAACTGCTAGTGAATCTGTTACTCGTGTTTTATTCATCAATTCCATTACTTAATCACCAACTTTTCTGTCCGGACAAGTTCCGCACCTTTGACTTTCTTGCCAGATTTAAGCAACTCTTTGAGTGTTTTTTTGTCCGGCGCAAGCGTCACTTTTTTTGTAAAATATTTTTTCGGAAGGTCGTCTTCGTTGACCTTGACTGATTCTGGATTCTTAGCAATTTTTATAATCAGGGCACCACTCTTAACTTCGGTTTGCCCCGTGACATTCATAGCTGCCATAATGTTATCCTTTACATAATCCAGCTTTTTCTGTGCCACCTGTTTCTTGGCTTTGAAGCTCTCTTCCTCAGCCTTGTACATGGCCACGTCGGCTTCTAGATTCTTGATAACATGGGCATATCCTTCTGCTTTCTGTTCGAATTGTTCTTGCCAATCGATAGCCTCAAGTGTGTCCGTTTTTGTTTCGTCATCAATATCCATTTGATAAATTGTCAGAAACTGACCTGTCAGTTCGTATAAACTAGCCATTTTTTTCTACCTCTCTGATTTTGTTTGTGAGTTTTGTTAGTCCAATACCTGATTTGGTTAAATCAGCGTTGGACGTAAATAAATGATTTTGATTCATTCTAGCAATTTCGTTTTTAGATAAACATGCCAGGTTTAAAATATCATAGTTTGTTTTATCACCGTCCAAGAAGACAATCGAATGCCCTTTTGGTATTGGCCCGTGATGTTCCTCCCAAACCTTGCGGTGTTTCAAAACCCATTGATTAGGTTCTCCAATCTTTTCTTTTGGATAACCGTCTGTTGTGTAGTTGATAGTACCGACAGGTACATAATTCGGAGGTCGATTACCTTTTTTGAACTGCCCGCCGTTTTTTGGCATATTGGGGTACTTCTTCCCCTTATTGTGAGGAGTCTGACCTTTCTCGAATCTTCCTGTCAAACCACTATGTAGATTATTATTTCTTCGATAACTCTTAATCTGTTTCTCAGTCAGTGATAATCCAAATTTTAGGTTCATTTCATTTGCGACATCGCGAGAAATCTTATTTTTTTGGATTGACACAAGGTAATCATGTTGTTCTTTTGTCAACAATTTACCTTGATATACTTTTCCAACAGGTAACCCTAAACGTCTGCGTACTTCTCCTATTTGAGTCTTGGTATAGGTCGTACCAAATTTCTCATTTAGTAACCTGGTTACTTCAGGAGTTAATCGGCCAGGGCATATCTCATGCATGTACTCTGTATACTCATCCTTCCAGCAAAGCGATCGGGGCATTATCCTCACCTGCCTTATCTTTGAACTTCTTAGCATCCAGGGCGAGCTGTCCTGCTTGTAAGATTTGGCTAGAGATAGCGACCATCTGTTTTGAACGTTGGAGTTCCGTCTTTAATTCATCTGCAGTAAGATCCCTATCGTCCAATGTTTCCAACTGGGCGAAAAGAGTATTGGTTAAATCTGTCAATTTATTTCGAACCATCTACTTCGTCACCTCTTTCATCAATTTATTTGCTTCTTTGATTAACAAACGCATAACATTGCTATCCGTTTCTTTTTCTGCTGCTCTTGTCAGCATATCCACCCACTCACGTCTAATATCATTCTTCCAATCAACCAACTCAGTGAGTGCCTGTGTATGGTTATAGTAAGGCGAGTAGTCGTATGACTTATCTTCCAAGCGAACGCATCTACCTGCCTTGATGTCTTTGGCCAGGTTCGCTCTCACATTACTATTTGTTGTACCAACGACCTCAGCCACTTCATCATATGAGGCAGCAGGGTGCTCTCTATAATATTCCCTAATTCGTTCAGCTTGAGTCATGTTTCTCCTCCTTATTTCAACCCTTCAGGCGGTTCTACATCATAAGTAAATTGCTTATCTGAATTTCTCAGATTCATCCGTGCAACATTGTTTGCCATCAGCTGGCGCTCTTTTTGTTTCATTTCAGCGTGGTCATCTAGTTTATTTACTAGCGACCATAGTCCAATTCCTACGATTATTACCAGGTAAATGTATTCCATCATTTTTCTTTCTCCTTTTCTTTGTAGATTGCTACGATTTTCTTCAAGTCTGCGATTTCTTGATTCGCTTCTTGAAGTTTTTCCTGTGTTTCAATTAGTGATTGATTGAGGTCTAAAGCGACCTCTTTCCAGTCGAGATTAGTTTCTTTGACCTCTTCCGAAAAATAGTTTTTGATTCTTGATAGTAGGTTCATCCTGCTGACCTCATTTTCTTGCTTGTTTCCATTTCTTTTTTCCAAGCTTTAGTTCCACGATATTGCAAGTATTCATAGAAACCTTTAATCGTTACAAGTTGTCCACTATCCAAAAGATGTTTTTGCTGACTAGGGAGTTTTTGCATTTCTCTTCTTCGCTCTCCTGCTTGTCGTTTTGAACATCCAAAGATACGTTTTAACTCTTCATCATTAGCAGAGACTTTTTCAATGATCACGTCTTTAATTCTCACGATTTGAACTGTTTCCATTTTTGCTCCTTTCGTGTTATAATTTTCTTGAATAATTTTGTCATGCGCCTGATTGCCGTCAGGTGCTTTTTGTTATCTTCTAGAATGTCTTACTTTCCATCGCCCTGAGTTCTATCTCATGGCTGACTTGTTTCAATAGCTTCTCACACGCTATTTTTGCTTCTCTGTACGTTGTGTTTTCGCTGATGAAGTAATCAGCAAGTTCTATGATTTTATCTTCCAATATTGCCTCCAAAAATCAGCCTCAAGACCGATGTAATATCCTCCTAAATTGCTATAACACTCTTGACTAGGACCTCTCACCGTTTTAGTCAAAATTCCAATAGAAAGGAGGAGATTTTATGAAATCCTTTAAAGATTTTCGAGAATCTTTAACAGCTGAAGATATGCAAGCTATCTCTGCTAAAGCTAATGAAGCTACTAAACAGATTGACCATACAGACGGATTGCAACTGGGGAAGGTCAGTGGTTTGACTTCTGTAATAACTACTATTGAGTTACTTGAGAAGTATCATGAATGGCTTCATAGCTAAGACGCTTAAATTCTTCTAAGTCTATCTGAAAATTGATAGGCTTTTTTTGTAAACACTCAAGAAAACTAGTGTTTCTTAAAAGTTTTTCAACTAACTCAGGGTCGGCCTTTACAAAGGTGGACTCTTTTTTCCCACTATACGGATATCGTCTTGGTCTCATTTTCCTACTCCTCAAATCTTTCCTACTCAATCCCATAATCTTCAATAACCTGAAGAATGAAACTGTTCGCTCGTGGACCTTTAGTCGTTCCACTTAGAATGTTTGTCACTTCCTGTCGTTTAAAGCCGTAAGCAACCGCTAGAGTTGCTTTTTTAATGCCTTTCTCTTTCAAGAAAGCAATAACTCTTTCGCGACCGTTTGCGATATCTGGCATATTTTCTCCTTTCTTTTTCTTTCTTCTTTTTCTGCTATAATATAAGCAGAAAGGAGTTAACCTTATGACTTTTAAAGAATATTTACTCAAAGCAAGCAAACGCGACATCTACGATGATGGTAAAGATTTTGATTTTGAAACCATCTTTGCTAGAGAAATATTACGTTATGCACACGATTCTGAACTGGAAACCAAAACAGGTTTCTTTCGTCATCTTGAAATCATGAATGCTGATTCGTGGTTTGTTGAACTTGCTCGCTCAATTTATCAAGATTTTGAGAAATCAATTTCAGATTCTCACTAATCGAGCGTGACTTTTTTTGATATGGCAATCTCAGAAATTTACCACCAGCGCTGACTACCTTAATGACTTTTTCAAGGTGGTCTTTTTCTTGTTCTAAATTTTTAAGAATACTTACCATCAGCACGTTCCTCCTCTTTACTTATTTGTAAATAAGAAACAACTAAAAATGTAACTATTTTTTGTACTTTTTTATTGACAAAGTCTATAATAAAGTCTAAAATAAAATCATAACAAAAACACTAATAAAACTATAAATACCGTTCGCCAAAACATTTTTATAATTTATTTCTTAGTTGTTTTTTTAGTTGTAACTTACTTACAAAAACTATTCTATACTTTTTTCTAGATTGTGTCAATACTTTTTTCTAGAATTTTAGAAATATTTTTTGTGATACCCTTAGAAAGGTTGATTTAACAATGTTTTCAACGCTAGAAAAAATTAAAGAATTAGCTAAAAAAAGAGGGATTCCTCTAACAAAACTAGAAGAAAGTCTAGGATATAGTACCAATTATTTCTATACTTTAAAAACGAAAACCCCAAACTCTGAAAGATTGCAACAGATCGCTGACTACTTCAACGTATCCACCGATTATTTACTCGGTCGCACGGATAACCCAGCAATAGCAAGCGATGACAAGACAAATGAGTATCTTGGTCCAGCTGAGACTGAATTAGTCGCAGCGTTCAGAAATCAGACCCAGAACATGACCGAGGAAGAAAAGGTTCGTTTTAACAAGGCGATTGAAAGCTTGATGGTAACTGCTAAAACCCTGATGGACGATGACAGTAAGTGGAGGTAATTATGGCTAGAGAAATTATTTCACGTAGACAGTACATCCGGCACTGGGATTACGCCGTCCCGGTGATCGAAGCAGTGTCTCGACAGAATAATATTCCACTTGAACAAGTTACTTTTCAGCACATCATCCGTTACTTTGAACAGACTTACAACCTTCATTTTATCTTCTTTGAAAAAGATCCGTTTCCTATGCTCCCCTCAGCCGGTCTACTTGGTTCTGAATACATTAGATACCGAGGGCTTGTCAGTAACCCAGATGTTACCTACTTAGATGATATCATCTGTAAACACAATGACGGCTTTACCATTTATAGCAAAGAAAAAGAAAAGTACCTTGTTTATATCAATCAAACACATATCAAAAGACGGGTTATATTTACCATTTTGCATGAATTAGCCCATATTGCAGCCCATTTTAACACAGGTCGTTCTAATGAGGTCGCCCTCGCTTGCGCTAACAACTATCAGAGCAATCCGCTAGAGATAGAAGCTAACGTCATGGCCTCTCTCTTTTACATCAATAATGAGCGCATGGTCTGGCACCTCAAAAACAAGCACTCGTACGAGCAAATTAAACAAGCAAATACAATCAGTGATAACGCTCTTTTTAATCGATTAGTTGATTTTGTTCATTATCGGATATTGAGCTATGATGAACATTTATTGGACGATCAACAGCAACGACGAGCGGCTATTGACCTCGTTACAAAATACAAGCGAGGGAACAATATCTTACAAGAATATTATGATATTGACGTGTAATGCTAAAAGCAGATATGATAGCTGGTGCATTGTGGCGAAGTATTGAGAAAAAACTCATAACCTCTTCGGCTATGAGTAAAAAAAAGAGTATAAAGATTTTTAAATAGTTATTATTTTGGAGGTTATTATGAAATTTTGTCCTGAGTGTGGCAATCCAGTAGAGGGCTACAAGTTCTGCCCAAATTGCGGTTATTCTATCGCTAGCCAATCAGAAACCGAGCAACCTCAGCCAATCACTAAACCAGTCTCTCCGTCTCCCACTCCCACAAAAAGTAGACGAACAGATAAAGTCGGACCACTTGAGATTGATAGATATAATCGTACCTATCGTATTCATGGAGCTCAAAAAGCAAAAGGCTCTTCTGGCTTGGTCGGAGGAGCAATTAAAGGCTCGGTAAAAGCAGGGCTTGCAATGGGAACGATGGGATTGTCTTTGATACCGTCCTTGATCAAGAAAGATAAGAATGACACAGATTGGTATTCGTTCGAGGATTTAGTATCGTACGAATTGATTATCAATAATCAAACGGTTGTTTCTGGAGGAGTTGGTCAAGCATTGATTGCAGGCGCTATGTTTGGTGCGATTGGCGCTGTCGCAGGCGGTATTGTTGCAAAAAGAAAATCAACTTCTAAAATTTTAAACATGACAGTCCGTGTAACCTCAAATGACTTCACCAAACCAGTCGTATTTATTGACTTGATTAGAAAGCCAGTAAAGAACACTTCGAAAGAATACAAAGAAGCCGTCGAGAACGCTCAGCGAATCATGGGAGCCTTGGATGTTATCGTTCATAATTCGTAAATAAAAAAATCCCCACACTCGCCATCGCCAAACTTTGAGTGTGAGGAAATCATGTATAAGAAATAACCATTCAAAAGGTCGTTTTCTTATACCCATTTTATCAAAAAGTGAGGTTAAAATCAATGTGGATGGAAGAATTACCAAACGGCAAATATAAATTTTTTGAGCGATACAAAGATCCATATACTGAGAAATTAAAAAAAGTTTCAGTAACCATGGAGAAGAAAACTCCCCAGGCAAGAAATCAAGCTGCTATCTTGTTGCAAGAGAAGATAAATAAAAAACTTAGCACAAAACAAGTAGAAAGCATTACATTTGAAGAAATCTATAACCTTTTTTATAAATCATGGGCGCAAACAGTAAAGGAATCAACAAAACATAATTGTAAATCAGTTGATAAGAAGATGAAGGAAGTCATACCATCCGATACCATACTTGCTAATCTTGACAGGCGTTTTCTTCAAGAGGCTATTGAAAAAATTATTGAAAGCAACGGATATATTACAGCTAAAAAAGTACGGCATAGGCTCAGAGGTATCTTTAATTACGCTGTTCAATACTCTTACATTGAAAACAACGAGGTCGATTATACTACGATTCCTCAAAAACCAAAGACTTTAGAAGAACTGGAAAAAAAGCGTAACAACTTTCTCACCATGAAAGAAATAAAAGCACTTGTCGATGTCCTTAATCGTCGAGAATATCACCAAAAGTACGCTGATATGGTTCTTGTGCTGACATTAACTGGTATGAGATATGGTGAGTTAACTGCCTTACAACTGAAGAATATAGACTTCGAAAACAACAAAATTGAGATCACAGGTAATTTTGATTCAGTAAACAAAATCAAGACGCTACCAAAGACTACAAATTCAATACGGACAATCAAAGTATCAGAGAGTGTCATAGAAGCTATTCAAAGACAAATAGTACGACTTAGCGAACGTTTCCAGCCATTGTCAAGCGATGATTATATTTTCTGTTTTGAAAAATGGAATCAACCTACAACAATAGCTTGCTTCATACAGATATTAAAAAAATATGGAAAACAGGCCAAAATAGAAAAAAACTTATCTAGCCATATTTTTAGGCATTCTCATATTTCGTTTTTAGCAGAGTCTGGCCTCCCAATAAAATCAATAATGGATCGAGTTGGGCACTCAAATGCAAAAATGACTTTGGAAATCTATTCTCATACTACTGAGGATATGGAGGATAAACTGGTCAATAAATTAGATACTATTTTTTAATTCTGCCCCTTGGTTGCCCCTTTTTGATTTCATAACACAACAAAACCCCTTGAAGATATTAATAATTCAAGGGGTTGCTTTATATCGTTATAATTCATCGGCATTTAAAAATACCTTTACATCGTTTTACTATATCTTACAATACCTTTTAAAACAGCTATATTTTGAGCTTTTAAATAAATGTTTTTACATCATTTTACAGAGATTTACGACACTTTTGCCCCTTTTTTGCCCCTTTTTTAAAACAAAAAAACCGCAAGCCTGAGCCTGCGGTGAAAGAACAATTTAGAAAGTTTCCTTTCTATTTATTTAACTGTAATCAAGCCATCTGGCTCTACTGTGAACTCTGGCTTGTCTGCCAGTGTTCCGTCTGGTTTGAGGTAGTACCAGCCTGTTCCGTCCGCTGACTGGATAAAAGCATTCGATACCATGGCGCCTTCTTTAGCGTCTAAGTAGTACCAAGTGTCCTTGTACTTGACCCAACCTGTTTGCATAGCACCTTCTACATCAAAATAGTACCACTTGTCAGCGATTTTCTTCCAGCCTGTGGCCATTTCGCCTGATTGGTCAAAGTAATACCAATTACCGTCCGTGTGCTTCTTCCAGCGGTCTGAAAGCATATAGCCTGAGCCATCGAAATAATACCAGGTACCGTTGATTTTCTCAAACTTATCTTTTGGATAAGAGCCGTCTGAGTGTACGTACCAGTAGCCAGTGCCATTTTTCTGCCAGCCTGTTGCAGCGCTCAAGCCGTTTTCGATGTCTTGCTTAAACTGTTCACGGCTAATTCCCCAACTTGCAAGATATGGATATGGATCCACATGGTCTGAGTGGTTGTTTGGTTGGTTATTGGTACAGTATTCATGCGTCTTGATACCTGCCAAGTCGTCTGTATCAAGAGTCTTCGGCAAGCCTGCTTCGTCCGCTAGATTGCGTAGCAATTCGATATAAAGGCGATAGTCAGCCATAAACTCTTCCTTAGTTGAATGGCTTTCAATCAGTTCAACCGCTGCATAGGTCTCAGCATTCCAACCGCCCCCAACATCCCAACTTCCGTTGTTCACAGGTCCTACTTGCATGATGCGACCGTTCCCAACAACGTGCGAGAAAAAACCTAATTCTGGGTCTTTTCGCCAGTGATAATCCGCTTCATTCTGTACGGTTGAGTTGCGGTTACCTGTTGAGTGAGCATGTACTTGTCGATAAGGCTGCACCCCAACCTGTGGCAAGCCTGTACGTAGTCTGTTTCTATCGATATCCATTCCCTATCGTCCTTTCCATGCGTCATTCATCTGCTTCACTGCTGACTCTACGAAGGTGTCTAAGTCTTTGTCAGTCATACTGATATTATATTTGGTCAGCTCAGCACGAATTTTAGCGCGGGCCTGTGCCAGTTTTTCATCTCCCTTGTAGCCAGTTTCAGCAGCTACCTGCTCCACGGCATTAACTGCGTTCTTGGCCAAGATTTCAACAATCTTGATAGTCTTTTCTCCACCTTTTTTGACGAGGTATTCCTTGACTACCCTAACTACCACCCCTGCCAAAATGACTAGGATGCTGATTGCTCCATTAGTAATGATTTCAGTAATTTGTTGCATTTGTTATTCTCCTTTTTCGATTTCTTCCATGCGGTCGTTCATGCGAACCATTTCTTTTTGAATGTCTCCGACCGCGTGAGTGATTGTGGTTAATTCTGTAGTGGTCTTTTCTAGGTGAGTCATCAAACGCTCTTCTCGTCTATTAGAGTCGGCCTTTGATTGCTCGTGCAAATCCATAATCTTCTTCTCTCGCTTGTCCGAAGTCTTGATAAGATATCGAATGATAATAAAGAAAAGCAAGATAAACAAAATCGCCCAAGCTACCTGACTTTGAGCGATTTTTTCAGCTTCTTCAATTGGCATACAACCTCCTATTCTTTAGGTTCTACCGTTGGAACCGTCCAGTCAGGATTGCCCTCTGCATCAAATTTCATGATATAGAATTCATGATTCAACAGAACGGCTACGTTGATTGTTGCGATTGTACCACCCCACTGATTGAACGCCCAAACGGTTTCAACATCCTTGAATTGGCGACGGCCATTTACGATCACAGGACGTTTTTGAACATCACGATACATATAGAAGTCATCGCTTACATTCTTGCAACGAATGAACTCTCCATTTTCTTTCATGTAGCGCAAAGCGCTCGCAAGATCAAATGGTTCTGTGATTTTTGTAAGGTCTAGTAAGTTATCTGTGTTTTGAATTGTTTCTGCCATGTCTATTCTCCTTTGTCAGCTGGTTTAGTTTGTTCATCAAGCAGAGCTTCCAGCTCATCCACTCGTGCTTGAAGTCTTTGATTCTCTTCCCTTTGCTCATCCAACTGAATACTCAAGATATTACTTTCAATCATCGAATTTGTTGAAGTTGTTGATATTTCACTAATTGTCATTCGTAAGGCTTGGTTAAGCTGTTCTGTGTTCATTTTCTAAGTTCTCCAATCTGTGTGTTCGTTTTCTATTTTCAAGAGCAAGCTCCTGAATTGCTTTAAAGTGCGATATTGGTCAACATGTTGTTATTCATGCTATTGTTTTCTCCATTTTTTCTATTTTTTGATTTAATTCTTGAATAGCCTTGATTAAGTAAGGAACTAAAGCGGTATAGTCAATATGCAGATAGCCATCTGGATTCTCAGGATCTCGTGAGACAATTCTTGGAACGATGGTTTCAGCCTCTTGAGCTATTAGACCAATCTCCTCATGTTTTTTATTTTCGATGAAATCAAATGCAACCATTCTTAATCTGTTGATTTTATCCAAGGCTTTCACAGCTGTATCTGTGATGTTCTCTTTTAAGCGTCTGTCTGATTTTTGTTCCATCCAATACTTCACGCTACCGCTACCGACCTGATTCCACCAAACAACCGCATTCCTTCCGCCTTTGGGATTCCAACCATCACCAAGCACATCTTTACTTCCAAGTTCGATACCATTTGAAAACACAGGAGAACGAGAAAAAGTAGTATTCCCATAGAAGTTTGCTCTCGATGAATTCGAAAAATCCACTTGATCATAAAAACCGACTTCATTCCTACAGTACATTTTCCCATCAGTATTGACGTTCCATGCTTTAGGTCCGGCATAGTTCCAATTATTTCCCCAGTTCGCCCAGAAGGCTGTCCGGACTCCATGCCCGGCACCATTCCCCATACCAACAGAGAACTGATTGACACCTGAAATCCAGCGACCGCCACCCTGGTCAAATTGACCAAGTGTGAATCCACCAATTCGACCTTGATAGGCTTCTAGGAAGGTTGAACTAGAAATGACGGACTCAACCTTAGTAGAGAAGATACGTTTAGATGTCAGTCGGTCAATAAAAGCATCTTTTGCAGTTAATTTTCTAATAAGCGCATCGTCAACTTTCAACTTCTCAGCAGTTACCGCTTCAGCGTCTAATATCGTAGTCGTGACCGAACCAGCTTCAAAATTGCCCGTTTTGAGCTTATCAACCATGGCAGACTTGATGACTGCTCTGTCAATCAGGGTCTCTCCAGTGATGTGGGTCAATTTCCCAACGAAGCGGTTATGTCCATTGGCGCCAAGATTGATTCCAGAGATGATATCTCCAGCCGAGTTGATGTTTTGAACTGCCCATGAGCCAGTTAGTTGGCTTTGAACAGAGCGAATCGCTTCGTCCGTGTCTTCAGGAGCTTCTTTGTAGTCCGTCGCGACAGAACCTCTTTCGAGTTGAACATCTGTAACATAGAGGTTGATGGTCTTCCCTTTTTCACCAAACAACATCAAATTCAGATTCTCTACATCGTCTGATAAAGTAAACGTAAATGTGAAACGCTTATACTTCGATGTTATTTGTGGACTTGGGATATTTTGCCACTCTTGCCCAATAATGTTTTTGTTTTTGATGTAGTGCAAAGCGACTTTCAAGCCACTGTTGCTATCGCCACCATCTTTCGAAACAAGCAGAGATACACTCACTTTCTCACCTCGAACACCATCAAATGCAAAAGATTGCTGAATTCCAAAAAAATTAGCAACATCTTGAGAATCGTGATAGAAGTGTAGTCCTGGACGATTTCGATTATTAGGATTTTGAGAGTGTTGATAGTTGAAATTCAAACCAAAATTAACAGATTGATATTCAAGCCAGTTTTTCGAACCGTTCTTAAATTGACCATTTCTGATATAATTTCGACCACCTTTGGCAACCTTCCCAACCTCAACCTGAAACAGTTGATTGGTCAGAGCCATGCGAGCAACCTTATCCGCAATTCCATTTTCAGTATTGCCCAAAATCCGCTCGTAAAGTTTACTGGTTTCCTTAACACGCTGGAAGTCAGTAGTCTCTACTTTTCGTGCTAGTTGATTGGTCACATTCGCAAATTGACTATCAGCATTCGCTTTGTTTGCAGAAACCTGATCAGATATTCTACCCATTTGTCGTTCAGCATTATCCTTGTTTGTAGCGACCTGAGTCTTTAAATTTGAAATCTGATTATCTGTGCCTTGCT
>ERZ1023270.50-NODE-50-length-40065-cov-20.558635_pt1 | contig 40065 bp, 35 predicted proteins | sample MGYA00380463_ERZ1023270 | MGnify/ENA primary metagenome ERZ1023270 (study PRJEB33173, sample SAMEA4830295) | metagenome | study: EMG produced TPA metagenomics assembly of the PRJEB25223 data set... | reverse complement strand
AATAGAGCAAGCAAGCAGGCTGAATTTAAAGTTGGTCATAGGTTTCCTTATTTTTAATGATAATAATTGTCATATATTAAATAATTCAATTTATCTAATCAATATCAAAATGAAAAAGTATAAGTACAAAATCCTAATTGCTTTGTATCAGCATAAAAGAAAATCATTTTGACCGCACTTTTGTTTGTAAGCCGTATTTTAAAATCATCAAAATGCAATTTTTAATCACTCTTTTATCGACTACGTAGATTTCTTTAGTAATTGTAGGGTGGGCTTTAGCCCACCAACAAACAGTCGTGAGATATTTTGGTGGGCTGAAGCCCACCTTACGTTTGGGATAGGTTCAAAATAAGCCGCAAAAGTGCGGCTTATTTTTCAGCTGTTTTTCTTACGCAATACGCATTTGAAAAATCACCAATTCAGCTTGGCAACAGAAAGTGAAATCTGCCTTTAATAAATAGCCATCATCCACTTTTGTAATTTCAGATTGAATTTCACAAGGTTCACTTTCTACATCACGCGCTTTCTGGGTAAAAAATGCGAGCGCTTCTTGTGCTTGTTCTTCACTGTCATAAATATATTCAATAAGCTGACTACAATCACGATTATCGAAAAGTGATTTCATATCAAATGTGTTACAACCTACACATTCAATCGGTTTTTCAGTTTGAATTGCCATAATATTATCCCTTTTATTCCGTTATTTTGCAGCAACAAAACCTACTGCTTCATACACTTTCGCCAAGGTTTCTTGCGCTTTTGCACGCGCTTTTTCCGCACCTTGTCGTAAGATATTATCTAATAAAGCTTCATCATTACGATATTGATGGAAACGTTCTTGTAAACCAGCAAGTAGGGTTGATACTTCATCGGCTACTGCAGTTTTTAAATGTCCGTACATTTTACCTTCAAATTCTTTTTCAAGATCCGCAATTGGCTTATCCGTAACCGCAGAAAGAATATCTAAAAGATTGGATACCCCCGCTTTATTTTGCACATCATAACGAACAACAGGCGGTTCATCTGAATCTGTTACGGCACGTTTAATTTTCTTCGCCACAGATTTTGGATCTTCTAAAAGTGTCACCACGTTGTTGCGGTTATCATCTGATTTTGACATTTTCTTTTCAGGATCTTGCAATGACATAATACGCGCACCTGCTTTTCCAATGAAAATTTCAGGAATGGTGAAAATATTGCCATAGAGCGCATTAAAGCGATTTGCAATATCACGCGTAATTTCTAAGTGTTGTTTTTGGTCATCGCCAACAGGCACGCTTTTTGCTTGATAAAGTAAAATATCCGCCGCCATTAACACAGGATAATCAAACAAACCCACGTTAATATTTTCTTCATAACGCGCTGATTTATCTTTGAATTGCGTCATTCGGCTCATTTCACCGAAATAGGTGTAGCAGTTTAACACCCAGCTTAATTGCGTGTGTTCAGGAACGTGAGATTGAACAAAAATAGTACTTTTATTTGGATCAATTCCGCACGCCAAATAAAGTGCAAGCACATCAAGCGTTGCTTTACGAAGGGCAACAGGATCTTGACGCACAGTGATCGCATGTAAATCAACTACGCAGAAAATACATTCATAATCCTCTTGCATTTTCACCCAGTTGCGCAACGCGCCCAAATAATTTCCGATAGTTAATTCACCAGAAGGCTGCACGCCACTAAAAACAATTGGTTTTGCCATAATCAATCCTTAATACCTTAAAACTGTTCGCTCATCATATCAGAAACTCTAGGCTTTTTTAATGTTCGAGTTCAAAAGCTAGGTTAAAAATGCTATATTTAACGGAAACGTTTTCCTACTATTTTCTAATGAAAAACTACCACGATATTGTTCTTGCCCTTGCTGGCGTGTGCCAATCAGCAAAATTGGTTCATCAACTTGCAACAGAAAGCCGAGCAGATTCAGATACATTTTTAACCGCACTTAATAGCCTTTTCATTACCCAACCACAACAAATCGAAGATGTTTTTGGTGGAGAAGTTCGTCATTTAAAATTAGGTCTAGAAACCTTAATTCATCAGCTCAATGCACAAGGCGATCAAAATTTAACTCGCTATTGGCTAAGCCTTTTGGCATTAGAAGGGAAATTATCGAAAAATCCCGATGCCAAACAAACATTAGGCAATCGAATTTCTCGCCTAAAAGAACAGGAAATTCATTACGCTCGCGATAGTGAAACAATGCTATCTATTATGGCAAATATTTACAGCGACGTTATTAGCCCATTGGGCAAAAAAATTCACATACTAGGCTCGCCTGATTATTTGCGACAAGAACTCGTGCAAAATAAAATCCGTGCAGTTTTACTTGCGGGAATTCGATCTGCCGTGCTGTGGAAACAAATGGGCGGAACAAAGTGGCAAATTTTATTTTTCCGCAGAAAATTACTTGCCACCGCAAAACAGATTTATTCTTCTATTCATTAATACAATTCTGGAGCAAACATTTATGCAACTCTCTACACTGACCGCACTTTCTCCTCTTGATGGTCGTTATCAAGATAAAGTAACGCCATTACGTGCTATTTTTAGCGAATTCGGGTTAATGAAATTCCGTGTAGCTGTGGAAGTTCGTTGGTTACAAAAATTAGCTTCAACGGCAGACATTACTGAAGTACCGACATTTTCTATGCAAGCAAATGCTTTTTTAGATGGAATTGTGGCTAATTTTAATGAGACCGATGCTGCGCGTATTAAAGAAATTGAACGCACAACCAATCACGATGTGAAAGCCGTTGAGTATTTTCTGAAAGAGAAAATTCAAAATGAAGTGGAACTAATGAACGTTTCCGAATTTATTCATTTCGCTTGCACCTCAGAAGATATTAACAACCTCTCTCACGCATTAATGTTAAGCACCGCTCGTGACGAAGTGATTTTACCAGAATGGCAAAAACTGATTGATGAAATCACTCGTCTTGCAGAAGAATATAAAACGATCCCATTACTTTCTCGCACACATGGACAGCCAGCTTCACCAAGCACAGTGGGCAAAGAAATGGCGAATGTCGTTTACCGCCTAAAACGTCAATTTAAACAACTTCAGAACGCGGAAATCTTAGGTAAAATCAATGGCGCGGTAGGTAACTACAATGCACATTTATCAGCATATCCTAATATTGATTGGCATAAATTCAGCGAAGAATTTGTCACTTCATTAGGTATTCAATGGAATCCTTATACCACGCAAATTGAGCCGCACGATTACATTGCTGAATTTTTTGATGCAGTAGTACGCTTTAATACCATTATCATTGATTTTGATCGTGATTTATGGGGATACATTGCATTAAATCACTTTAAACAACGAACTATTGAAGGCGAAATCGGTTCTTCAACCATGCCACACAAAGTCAATCCAATTGATTTTGAAAACTCAGAGGGCAATCTAGGATTAGCGAATGCAGTAATGACCCATTTAGGTCAAAAATTACCAATTTCTCGCTGGCAGCGTGACTTAACGGATTCAACCGTATTACGTAATTTAGGCGTAGGATTAGGTTATTGTTTGATTGCTTATGCTTCAACGCGCAAAGGCATTAGTAAACTTGAAGTAAATCAACCGCACTTATTAGAAGAACTTAATCAAAACTGGGAAGTTTTGGCTGAACCAATTCAAACCGTAATGCGTCGCTACGGAATAGAAAAACCTTACGAAAAATTAAAAGAATTAACGCGAGGTAAACGAGTGACAGAACAAGCTATGCGTGAATTTATTGGTAAGTTGGATATTCCACAAGAAGAAAAATTACGTTTACAAAAATTAACACCCGCTACTTATATTGGAGCTGCAGTGGAATTAGTAGAGAAACTATCATAGGAATTTGGCTCTTTTTCCAACAATATTCTTTACAAGAACATGGCTTTTCTCTATAATCCTGCGCCTGTGTTAGTCAATCTAACAAATTTCTGGTTGGTGCTTGACCTATTCAAGCCCCATCCAAGACCGTAGGGGAGTAATCTTAATTATCCTACGTAGATGGTGAACAGAATAAGAATTTTTCTTGCTTCTGGGCGCCGAAGTCATCCTAGTCTTAGGATTAGGTAAATTAATTCCGAGTAATCGGAGTGTATTCAGGAGCTAAAAGCCAATGGCATTAAATCTTCAAGACAAGCAAGCAATTGTTGCTGAAGTAAATGAAGCAGCCAAAGGTGCACTTTCAGCAGTAATCGCGGATTCTCGCGGTGTAACTGTTGAGAAAATGACTGAATTACGTAAATCAGCACGTGAAGCTGGCGTTACAATGCGTGTAGTTCGTAATACTTTATTACGTCGCGCAGTTGAAGGCACAGATTACGAATGCTTAAAAGATACGTTTGTAGGTCCAACACTTATCGCGTTCTCTAACGAACACCCGGGCGCAGCTGCTCGTTTGTTCAAAGAGTTTGCTAAAGCAAACGATAAGTTTGAAATTAAAGGTGCAGCCTTTGAAGGTAAAATCCAAGATGTTGAATTCTTGGCAACATTACCAACTTACGAAGAAGCGATTGCACGTTTAATGGGCACAATGAAAGAAGCTGCAGCAGGAAAACTTGCTCGCACCTTCGCGGCATTACGCGACAAATTACAAGAAGCAGCTTAATCATTAAGCGTTTCTTACTTCATCTAACTTTATTTATTTTAGGAATTGATTGTTATGTCATTAACTAACGAACAAATCATTGAAGCGATTGCTTCAAAAACTGTAACTGAAATCGTTGAATTAATCGCAGCGATGGAAGAAAAATTCGGTGTTTCAGCAGCGGCAGCAGTAGCAGCAGCTCCAGCAGCAGGCGGTGCAGCGGCAGCAGAAGAAAAAACTGAATTCGACGTTGTACTTAAATCTGCAGGTGCGAACAAAGTAGCAGTAATTAAAGCAGTACGTGGTGCAACTGGTTTAGGCTTAAAAGAAGCTAAAGATTTAGTTGAATCTGCTCCAGCTAACTTAAAAGAAGGCGTTTCTAAAGAAGAAGCTGAAGCACTTAAGAAAGAATTAGAAGAAGCGGGTGCAGAAGTAGAAGTTAAATAATTTCTATTTTAACCACTTTAAAATTCAAAAAAACCGATGGGAAACCATCGGTTTTTTCTTATATAAAAGTTTGTTATAGCTTTTACTTAAAAACTTACATTTGCTATCTTTCTAAGATAGAATATTACCCGTTGTTATTGATGAATAAAGAGAAAATTTATGACAAAAAAAGCATTAAGTGCGGTAATTTTAGCAGCTGGAAAAGGCACTCGTATGTATTCTGATTTACCCAAAGTGCTACATACAATCGCGGGTAAACCAATGGTAAAACACGTGATTGATACTGCCCATCAATTAGGCTCAGAAAATATTCATTTAATCTATGGTCACGGTGGGGACTTAATGCGTACCCATCTTGCAAATGAACAAGTAAATTGGGTATTACAAACAGAACAACTTGGCACAGCACATGCAGTTCAACAAGCGGCACCTTTCTTTAAAGATAACGAAAATATTGTTGTACTTTACGGCGATGCACCATTAATAACGAAAGAAACATTAGAAAAATTAATTGAAGCGAAACCAGAAAATGGCATTGCATTACTTACCGTAAATTTAGATAACCCAACAGGCTATGGACGAATTATCCGTGAAAATGGGAACGTTGTAGCCATTGTAGAACAAAAAGATTCAAATGCAGAGCAACTAAATATTAAAGAAGTCAATACTGGCGTTATGGTATCTGATGGTGCAAGTTTCAAAAAATGGCTCGCACGTGTAGGCAATAATAATGCTCAAGGCGAATATTACTTAACGGATCTTATTGCTCTCGCAAATCAAGATAATTGTCAAGTTGTTGCTGTACAAGCAACAGATGTCATGGAAGTTGAAGGTGCAAATAATCGCTTACAATTAGCCGCACTTGAACGTTATTTCCAAAATAAACAAGCCTCCAAATTATTACTTGAAGGCGTAATGATCTACGATCCCGCTCGCTTTGACCTACGTGGAACATTAGAGCATGGAAAAGATGTGGAAATCGATGTTAATGTTATTATCGAAGGTAGTGTTAAACTCGGCGATCGTGTAAAAATTGGCACAGGTTGCGTATTGAAAAATGTTGTTATTGGTAATGATGTAGAAATAAAACCTTATTCTGTGCTAGAGGATTCCGTAGTGGGAGAAAAAGCCGCAATTGGTCCATTTTCTCGTTTACGCCCAGGTGCAGAACTCGCAGCTGAAACGCATGTCGGTAACTTTGTAGAAATTAAAAAATCTACCGTTGGTAAAGGCTCTAAAGTAAATCATTTAACTTATGTTGGCGATTCAGAAATCGGTTCAAATTGTAATATTGGTGCGGGTGTTATCACCTGTAACTACGATGGTGCAAATAAATTTAAAACGATCATCGGTGATGATGTATTTGTGGGATCTGATACACAATTAGTCGCGCCAGTGAAAGTCGCAAGTGGTGCAACTATTGGTGCAGGCACAACAATTACACGTGATGTAGGCGAAAATGAATTAGTGATTACAAGAGTTGCTCAACGACATATTCAAGGTTGGCAGCGACCAATAAAGAAAAAATAAAATAAAAAATCCTACGTTTTATCGTAGGATTTTTTTATAAACCAATTTTACAAATCGTAATTAAAACCACATAAAAAATGACCGCACTTAATATTAATAATTTATTTGCTAGTTTAGGTTTATGTTGATGAATAAGGTATAGTATTCGAGCTGTAATGGCTAGAATAAAAGGATAAACCCAAAAAAGTATTGAAAATAAATTGATTTGCCAGTTTGTTAGATAAGGGTTTTTACTGAATGCCGTAGAAATTAATAATGCCATTGGACACAATAATATAGGCGAACAAAAAGCAGCAAGCCCCCAAGCAAACGGGCTAAATTTAGTTGGTAAAGATTGTTTTTTCATATTTTAAATGATTAAAAATAAATAGATGCAAGAAATAAATATAACAAATATATTGAATAGTAAAGAATATTTTAATGAAAGTAATAATGTAGAAATGGCGCACCCGAAAGGATTCGAACCTTTGACCGCTCGGTTCGTAGCCGAGTACTCTATCCAGCTGAGCTACGGGTGCGTAGATGATGCTTTAATTATTCATAACCACTTTAATAAGATAGAGCCGTTTTAAAAATGGCGCACCCGAGAGGATTCGAACCTCTGACCGCTCGGTTCGTAGCCGAGTACTCTATCCAGCTGAGCTACGGGTGCAGAATAAATAAAACAAACAATGGCGGTGAGAGAGGGATTCGAACCCTCGATGGAGCTTTTTAACCCCATACTCCCTTAGCAGGGGAGCGCCTTCAGCCTGCTCGGCCATCTCACCACAATCAGTGTGAGCGGTATAATACGTTTTTTAGAAAATATGTCAAACCATTTTTTGAAAAACACACCTGTTTGAATATTTTATCTACACATTAAATATATTATTGAATAAAAATCTACTCATCATTCAAAAATACTAAAATCTTAGATATTGTTTCCCGTCTTAATTCATCTTGCTCAAATAACACCTCATGTTTAGAATTTAGTGCTGTTAATGCCCCTTCGTTCTATTATTAAAAGAAGAACCGCACTTTTTGAAGTGCGGTTATATTTTTAATAGTTTTACGCCACCTGTTTAGGTTGTTTAAATACCGTAACTTCTGGTGCTACGCCTATAAATTTCTCAATCTGAACGATACAAGTATTTGGTGAATTGCCTTGTGCCAATTTAGATGTACCTTCATCTCGAGTTAACACATTTGCACAACCATTTTTACATAATGGTTTTTCACTTTCACCTAAGTACATTGGGTCATACCATGCGCCTTCATGGAGAGCGACAGTACCTTTGATGATATTTTCTGTTACAGCCGCACCTGCAAGCACTTGACCGCGTTTGCTATGAATGCGAACAATATCACCGTCTTTAATACCACGAGCAGCCGCATCTTCAGGGTGAATCATCACTGGCTCACGATCATTTACCGCATATTTTTGACGTAATGAAGTATGCGCCAATTGACTGTGTAAACGATAGTAAGGATGTGGTGTCACTAAAGCTAACGGATATTCTTCCGTCACATTACCCGCAAACTCTTCAGGTTCCATCCAACTAGGATGCCCTTTACAATCGTTATAATTCATTTTCTCAACAACATCAGAGAAAATTTCAATTTTACCTGACGGTGTGCCAAGCGGATTGAGCAATGGATCTTCACGGAATTCACCATAACGCACCCATTTCTTCGCGGCTTCGCCCGCTTCAAAACTTAATGGTTTATTTTCTGCCCAGAATTTATCAAAACGTGGCATTGCTACACGGTTTGCACGTGCGGCAGTAAAGGCTGCATTGTAGAATTCTTCCAGCCATTCCATTTCCGTTTTACCTTCAGTGTATTGTTCTTCCACACCTGCTCGTTTTGCGAGTTCAACGAAAATATCGTAGTCATTTTTCGCTTCAAATTGTGGTGGAACCACTTGTTTCATCGGGTAAACGCTCATCATGGAGTAGTCGCCTGCCATGGTTAAGTCATTACGTTCATAACTGGTAGTTGCCGGCAATACAATATCTGCCATGCGTGCAGTTGGCGTCCAGTTCACCTCATTGACAATCACCACATCAGGTTGTTGGAAGGCCTTCACTAAGGTATTGGTATCTTGATGGTGAACAAACGGGTTACCACCTGCCCAATATACCGCTTTGATGTCAGGATAAGTAATTTCAGTACCGTTATACTGAATTTTTTTGCCTGGATGGAGCAACACATCAGCAATACGAGCTAATGGGAAGGCAGATTTAGAGGTATCATCCAACCATGTTTTTGCACCCGCTTTGCCTGATGGACTTGCGGTAATGGAGCCGATAATACCCCCTGTCGCCGTTGGCACCCCACCATTTGAATAGTGATAACTTAAACCGAAACCACCACCTGGCAAGCCAATTTGTCCCAACATAGACGCTAGCGTTACTAACATCCAGTGGGTTTGTTCACCATGGCGTTGGCGTTGCATACCCCAGCCCCCCATTAACATAGTACGTTTGCTAGAGAAATCTGCTGCAAGCTGTTTAATCGTTTCTGCTGGTACACCACAAATTTTTGCCGCCCATTCTGCTGTTTTTGGTTGGCCATCGGTTTTACCTAATAAATATTCCTCGAATTTAGCATAACCCGACGTGTATTTTTTCAAGAAATCTTTATCGTGCTTACCTTGTTCAACTAAAGTATGCGCAATACCAAGCATTAATGGTACATCCGTTGCTGTATTCACCGGAATCCATTCTGCATTCAGCATTTGGCAAGTTTCGCTTTTTTGTGGGTCGATACAAATAATGCGTTTTCCACTCGCTTGGAATTTTTTGAAATATTCAATCCCTTTTTGGTCAGTAGACATCCAAGCAATACGCATGGTTGTGAGTGGATTTGCAGACCAAAGCACAATAATATCACTACTTTCTAATATGGATTCCCAGCTGGTTTGTTGTTCATAGACTTCAATAGTACCAAGCACATGCGGCATGATGACTTGCGCAGCACCCGTAGAATAATCTCCTTTATGCCCCACAAAACCACCGGTAGCGTTCATATAACGATGTAATAACGTACGAGAAGCATGTAATGAACCACAGCTAAACCAACCATAAGAACCGGCAAAAATGCCTGTTGGTCCATGTTCGTCACGAATGCGTTTAAGCTGATTGTGTACTAAATCTAACGCTTCATCCCAAGAAACACGCACCCATTCATCACGACCACGCATTGTAGTATCGCTTTTTCCTGGGTTAGCTAAAAAGCCTTTACGCACCATTGGATATTTCACGCGGGCTTCGTTATACAATTGATCGGCAACAACTGTTTGCAATTCGTTCGGCACTGCAGGCTCAATAGCAGGACCAGATTTCACGACCTTACCATCTTGTACAACAACCCCAAGAGATCCCCAATGAGCGGCAGTCACTACCGTTTTCATTTCAGCTTCTTTTGCGACCGCACTTTTTGATACAATGCCCACCATACCACCGGAAAGGGCACTACCAGCCACGCCTAAAGATGTTTTTTTCAGAAAATCACGACGTTGTTCGTTTACGTTATTCTTTTTCATTTCAGCCTCGTTAGATACTCAGTAATTATTTTTTTGCCATATCTTTGGCATTGCGTTGCAGATAAATAGTTAATGCACGTACTTCATCTTTGTTCATTGATGTACGGTCTTTCATGGAATTCACCACACCAATCCATTGGTTAGCCGTGTAATGATCCGCACTAATTGCTGCGTGACAACTACTACATTGAGTTTGATTTAACTGACTACCGTATTGATTAAGTGCGGCTAAATCTGATGTCATTTTTTCTTTTTTAACATTCACCGCAACATTGATTTCTTTCCAGTCAGAATCTGTTACTGCATCATGAACTGTTTTTAATACTTGAACATGATTACGTGCATCTTCATCCAGTAAAGCAAGCGTGATACGTTTGCCTAACTCTTGATAAACAACCGCTTCAGCTCCTACTTGTTGCCAACCATGCAAGGTGCCTTGAACTTGATCGCCATTTACTTTCCATTGCATTAATTCTGCATAAGGCATTAAGCGAACCTCATTTCCTTTATCATTAGTCGCTTTCATCATTTCAGTGGCAAAAATGGTTGAACCATCAGAGAGAGTACCACCTTGTACAGCAGAGGATTTTTGTGCATTTTGATCGCCATGTGCTTCAGGAAGGAAGTGAACAATACCTTTATGGCAATCAATACAGGTTTGGCCATTTTTTTGGGCATCTGTATGAGTTTGTTTTGCTAATTTAGTTTGTTTTGAAAGCTCCATTGCATCAAAACTATGGCAACTGCGACAGGTTTCTGAATCGTTGGCTTTCATATCGTCCCACACTCGTTGAGCCATTTCTTCACGGTGGGCTTCATATTTTTCTTTATTCTCAATCTTGCCTTGTGCTTCATACCACAAGTCTTTTAAAGCAATAAATTTCGCTTTGACATAATGCCAACCTTCTTTTGGAATATGGCAGTCTGAACATTGTGCTCGCACGCCTTTTGTATTCGCAAAGTGGCTCGAACCTTCCCATTCTGCTTTTGGATAGCTCATTGAATGACAACTTACACAAAACTCAGTTGTACTGGTTTTATGCATAACCCACTGCGTTCCCCACAATGCTACAGCACCGACACCCACCAAGCAAAGTGCGGTGACAATTTTCTTGATTTTTGACATAGACACTCCAACTATACAAACAATAAAAAGTATAACTACAAATAAGTATTATGGATTGTAGGGATATAGTGAGAAAGAAACTATGATCTTGCTCAATAAAAGCTTAAACACTCATGAGGATAAAAATAAAAAAACATTACATAAATAAATATATAATGTTTTATATTTAATCTAATTAGGAAAATTTAAGAATGAAGAAATTGATTCATGCGTTCAAGCACCGCTTTTCTCACGTTATCCTTTTCAAAAAGGATTTCATGTTTTGCTTGAGGTACAAGTATAGATTCTGCATAAGGAAAAAGTGCGGTTAATTTTTCAAGATTGTTGTTATCTACTATTTTTTCTTTTTCGGCTTGTAAAATTAGGATTGGAATTTCAATCTTAGGAATAACTTTCGGCAAGCGTTTAATTGCGTTCAAACACAAATGTACCCAACGGAATGTTGGCCCGCCAAGATTAATTGCTGGATTTTTACGATTTACACGATTCATCCATTTCATTCTGGTTTTACAGAAAGTTAATTCATTGTATTCCAAGTGGGCTTGTTGATAAGCACCTTTGCCAAAAACATAACGCTCGCCTTGTCCTAAAATATTCATTAGGGTAATAATCAGTTCATCTCTAATGGGATGTTTTAAAAGAATACCGTAAAAAGGCGAAGAAAGTACCGCTTTATTAATGTAATGATCACAATTTGCCAAATAATAGGTTGCAATCAATGCGCCCATTGAATGAGCAAGCAAATGCTGTGTTGAATAGCTGAAAAGTGCGGTCACTTTTTCGATGATTTTTGCCATATCATCGACATAGAAACGAAATTCGTCTAAATGCCCTTTTTGAGGAATAATACGCTGTGAATAGCCTTGACCGCGATGATCAAATAGCAATACATCATAACCTTGATGATAAAAATCATAAGCGAGCTCTGACCATTTCAGCATATTTTCTGCTCGACCATTTACTAAAATCATCAATTTTCTGACCGCACTTTCAGGTTGAATCAAATGACGATAAGCTAATTTTATATTTCGTTTACCAGAAAGATATTGGGTAGGAAATTGCTCAAAAAAAGGCAATAATTCTGCAAGAGCAAATTGATGAAAATAAGGTTCTCTGATCATGATTTTTTAATGAAAAGGGCGTAGTAAATACGCCCTTTGTAGTGAAAGTAAAATTTATGCCACTAATTGTTTTAAAATACGGCGAACTGGCTCTGCCGCGCCCCATAATAATTGGTCGCCCACGGTAAAAGCTGCCAAATATTCAGGCCCCATAGCCAATTTACGTAAACGCCCCACTGGCACGCTTAATGTACCTGTTACTTTCGCTGGCGTTAATTCACGCAATGTGATTTCTTTGTCGTTTGGAATTACTTTTACCCATTCATTATGTGATGCAATAATTTGTTCGATTTCTTCTAATGGTAAGTCTTTTTTCAGTTTGATGGTAAACGCTTGGCTATGGCAACGTAATGCACCGATACGCACACATAAACCATCAACAGGAATTGGATTGTCGCTTAAACCTAAAATTTTGTTGGTTTCTGCATAACCTTTCCATTCTTCTTTAGTTTGTCCTGTTTCTGGAAGAAGTTTGTCAATCCAAGGGATTAAGCTACCGCCCAATGCCGCACCAAAGTTATCTGTTGGGAAGTTATCAGCACGCATTTCTGCAGTCACTTTACGTTCAATATCTAAAATAGAAGAAGCAGGGTCTTTTAATTCACTTGAAACCGCTTGTTCTAATAAACCCATTTGTGAAAGTAATTCACGCATATTTTTTGCGCCAGCACCTGAAGCCGCTTGATAAGTTGCCACAGAAATCCATTCCACCAAATCTTTTTCAAATAGACCGCCGATAGCCATAAGCATTAAGCTTACGGTACAGTTACCGCCCACGAAAGTTTTAATGCCTTTTTTCAAACCTTCAGAAATCACGTTTTGATTCACAGGATCAAGCACAATAATTGCATCATCTTTCATACGCAACGCAGAAGCGGCATCAACCCAATAACCATCCCAGCCTGTTGCTTTTAATTTTGGATAGACTTCATTGGTGTAATCGCCACCTTGGCAAGTCACGATAATGTCTAATTTTTTAAGTTCTTCAATATCGAATGCACTTTTCAGGTCGCCTGCATCCTTGCCACCAAAAACAGGTGCTTTTTGACCTGCTTGTGAAGTTGTAAAAAATACTGGATTAAGATTTGCAAAATCATTTTCCTGCGACATACGATCCATTAATACGGAACCCACCATTCCGCGCCAGCCGATAAAGCCTACATTTTTCATTGTTGTTTCCTTAGTTTGTTGTATTTGAATGGAATTATTAATTACAAGATAGCGTTAGCAAAATCAAGTATTTTTAATGAAAATTGATCTTTTGTGAAAGAAATTAAATAAAAAATAAAAAAGTGTGGTTAATTTAAAAGAAAATTTAATTTAATCACTCTTTTTCTAGTTATCTACTTCAACACTTATTACGCCATCTTCTGCTTTAAGTAAAGCATACGCATCTTTCAACATTGTGGAATCAATGGAAAAGCAACGAATTTGTAACCGCACTTCTCCACTACTTTGATCTTTGACTTGTATATGTTCAATACGATACTGATTGTTTACTAACAATTGGGTGACTTTTCCAATACTTTCCGCACCATTGACAAGAATATTGAATTTTGTCCGACGGCGTTGTGATTTACGATGAACCCAACGTTGCACTAATGGACTTAATCGAATAGACACCAAAATCATCACAGTGGCGATGACCGCATCAAACACGAAACCCGCCCCAGCAGCAATACCGATCCCCGCAGAAGCCCAAATAATCGCCGCAGTGGTTAAACCTGAAATCGCATCATTTTTCTTATGCAAAATCACACCAGCACCTAAAAAACCAATACCGCTAATCACTTGAGCCGCAAGACGCATTGGATCTGTACGAATATTGTCTGAAACTTGTGCATAATGCTCTGCGGCTTGAATCGAAACAATGGTTAGCACACAAGTGGTGACGGCAATAATAGCGCAGGTTTTTACACCCACAGGTTTACGTTTAAGTTCACGCTCTAAGCCAATAATACTACCAAGCACCATCGCCAATAGCATTTTGCTAAAAATAATTAAGTGATCAGGATCGAAAAGTGCGGTTAAAAGTAAAGATGAATTTTCCATAATGATAAAAATGATTCCGACATAACCATCTATTCTACATCACTTAGCTTAAAATCTTTACTCTTCCAAGCCTTTAATTTATCGCCTTTCTTGCGAAAATTGAGTAAAATCTTGCGCTTGAAATTTTATAGAGCGAAAAAACGGTTATTTTTATGCAAAATTCAACTCCAAGCATTGGCTTTGTAAGCCTTGGTTGCCCCAAAAACTTAGTAGATTCTGAACGAATCTTAACGGAACTACGCACCGATGGTTACAACATTGTGCCAAGCTATGAAAATGTTGATTTAGTGATTGTGAATACTTGTGGATTTATTGACAGCGCGGTGCAGGAATCCCTCGAAGCGATTGGCGAAGCATTAGAAGAAAATGGGCGCGTCATTGTAACTGGCTGTTTGGGGGCAAAAGAAGACCAAATTCGTGAAGTGCATCCTAAAGTTTTGGAAGTTAGCGGCCCACATAGTTATGAAACAGTGATGGCTCAAGTTCACAAATACGTGTCAAAACCGACACATAACCCTTACACCAGCTTAGTACCAAAACAAGGCGTAAAACTGACACCAAAACATTATGCCTATTTGAAAATCTCTGAAGGCTGTGATCACCGTTGTACGTTCTGCATTATTCCATCTATGCGTGGCGATTTGGAAAGCCGCTCTATTACGCAAGTTTTGGACGAAGCAAAACGTTTAGCCGAAGCAGGCGTAAAAGAATTACTTGTGGTATCACAAGACACTTCCGCTTATTCCATGGATTTAAAACGCCAAGTGGGCGGTGTAAAAACGGCTTTCTGGAATGGCATGCCAATTAAAAATGATTTAATGACGCTTTGTAAACAGCTTGGCAAACTTGGCATTTGGGTTCGCTTACATTATGTGTATCCCTATCCGCATGTGGATGATTTAATTCCATTAATGGCTGACGGCACACTCTTGCCGTATTTAGACATTCCATTACAACACGCCAGCCCGAAAATCTTAAAAGCAATGAAAAGACCGGGCAGTATTGACCGCACTTTAGAACGCATTAAACAATGGCGTGAAATTTGCCCAAATTTAACATTACGCTCCACTTTCATTGTAGGTTTCCCAGGAGAAACAGAAGAAGATTTCCAATTATTGCTCGATTTCTTAAAAGAAGCCCAACTTGATCGCGTAGGCTGTTTCAAATTCAGCCCCGTTGAAGGCGCACCTGCAACAGAGATGGCTGACCAAGTGCCAGAAGATGTGAAAGAAGAACGTTTCCATCGTTTCATGCAATTACAACAGGAAATTTCTGCAAACCGTTTAAAACAAAAAATCGGTAAAACTCTTGATGTATTAGTGGATGAAATTGACGAAGAAGGCATTATTGGCCGCTCCAAAGCAGATGCCCCTGAAGTGGATGGTTTAGTTTATGTAGATAATTTAAGCGGAATCAATGTCAAAGTCGGCGACGTGATTAAAGTAACCATCACAAATTCTGATGAATATGATTTGTGGGGAAGTTGTTAAATAACAACAATCTCAAGGAAATAAACAAAAAATCCATCTTCGTATTGAAGATGGATTTTTTATTAGCCAAACACTTTTTCCAAATGTGCTTGGTAGTCTGATAAATATTGTTCTACTTGTGGATTTTTAACCACATCGTTACATAAGAATGTCGGCAGATGGGTCAAGCCGATGAACTCGTTGAGTTTGTGGAAATGCATATACAACACATCCACGCCTTTGCCTTCAAAGAAATCGCCTTCGCGAGTAAAGGCTTCAATCGGTGCATTCCAAGTAAGTGAAAGCATATGTTTTTTGCCTTGCAACAAGCCGCCTGTGCCATAGCCCTCGGTTGGATTAACGCTGTGTCTGCCATCACTGTGATATAACTTGCCGTGTCCGCTGGTTAATACTTCGTCTATGTATTTTTTCACTGTCCAAGGTTCGTGCATCCACCAGCTCGGCATTTGCCAAATCACGGCATCCATCCACAAGAATTTTTCGATTTCTGCTTCAACATCATAGCCAGCATCGATCACAGTTTCTTTTACATTGTCTCCAAGTGCGGTCAAAACTTCTTTCGCTTTTTTATGAAGTGTGTGGTTCAACTCGCCATGTGAATGTCCAAACGCTTTACCGCCGTCTAATAATAAAATATTCATCTTTTTGCTCCTAAAATAAATAATTCTGAAAAATAAGGGCTTCAATTATGCCTCTTTACTGCCTCTTTTAAAAGTGCATTCGCTTACACTCTATTTACAGACCATAAAGGGAAATTTCTCGCACCTATCATTCATTAGCATTCATTATTTTTCTTCAACCAAACAAATCTTTTCAATCAGCTCTCTAACCCAGCGATATGTAAGATCTTTATGGGTCCGTTCGTGCCAAATCAATGTTTTGGTAAAGCCTTGAATTTCAAGGGGCGGCTCAAATCGCTTGAGATTGAGCAAGTTGGCAATCAAACGTTCAGGCACAACAGTTAATAAATCACCTTGCGCCAGCAATTCGGGAAAAACAATAAAATTTACACCGATAGACTGACATTTCTTGTAATCCCGAAGCTTGGTCTGTAATACCGCTGAAACTGCCGCCATGATAGGAAATCAAGTCTTGCTCTAACCGGCCAAACTGCTCAAGGGTAAGTTCTGATTGCCGGGCTATCGGGTGATCGTGGCTAACGGCACAGATATAACGCTCATCATACAAATTTTTTTGTGAATATCCGGTTCTTGGAAGTCCAGTGTCACCAATACAAAATCGATTTACCGCTGTTTGAGCTGATTTTTTGCCGCACTTTCATTAATCACCAGTACCACTACTTTGATTTTCGGAGCTTGAATTTTTAGCAAATGCAAGACGGGCTGCAGTTTCCATTTGATTGCTGTTTTTAGTCTATTTCCTCGCTACCGTGGGCTCCTGCTTGGTTATGTTGCTGTTGCTGGCTACTTTGAATTTGGCGAGACATGGTCGGTTGTTGGTGAAATGAAAAATCGTACATCTTAAAGGCGTTATTAAACAGATATGGATCGAACATGGTTTTAGGTTGTTTGAAAACGGAGTAAGAGTAGTCAGATTCTAAAATCTAGATACACTTACTGCCTGTGCCTCCCCAGCACCACCTCCAGCCAATTAAACACCAATTTCACATGTAGGCAAGGGATATTTCTTTTGAGCGTTAAACGTATGCCTCGCTACTTCCAAGGGAGTTCAGGAAAATGCTCTATCAACCTATCTCTTGCCAAATAAACATGGCAGTGAAACAGGACAGACAGACGATAGTTTGGTCTTAACAAGACGGTCATAATTTCATTTGAAATATGTATAGTGATGAATTTGGAACGTGCAGGAAGAAAACAAAATACTATTAATTATTGCAATCAGTACACGATAGTAAAAACTGGGAGGCATAGCTGGTATTTATGCTGAACAGTATCATAGAAACTACAAAGAAGAGACCACTTTAATCAATAAAATTAGGGCCTTGATACAACGCAAACAACTCATCTGCACCGATCTACCGTAAAATTTTATAAAAGAAGATTTTTATATTGATGTGGAGCTGTAAGGGTTATTGATAGCATAATGAGATATTATGAAAATGTCTCTATATTTAAGGATGTGATATACTTCTCGCATTTCATATTAATGATATGTATTTTATTTTGAAAAACCTAAGGAGAAAAAAATGTATTACAATTCTAACATTCCAAAACATAAAGTTTTTTTGAGTTTTCATCATCAAGATGACTATTATCGTCAACAATTTGAACGGCAATTTTCTAATGAATTTGATCCAGTATTTGTTAATCGTTCTGTTCAAGATGGCGATATTGATCCAAATTATAAAACAGATGCCATTCGCAGAGAGATTCGTGAAAACTATATTTCTGACTCCTCAGTAACCATAGTTCTTATTGGTCAAAATACATGGCAACGTAAGCATGTGGATTGGGAAATAGGATACAGTTTAACGACTTCAAACCTAAATACTCGTTCTGGTCTAATCGGTATCCTGTTGCCCAGTTATTCTCCATGTTATGAATCATATTTCCATCCTAACTGTGTACAAAAATGGACTGAAAATAATAGTCAGATTTATACACCTTGCAACATTCCGCCACGATTATATGACAATATTCAGAGCGGCTATGCCAAAATCTATCCTTATCCAACATCTTCACATGAATTAAAAAAATGGATTCATGAGGCATTTCAAAGAAGAAGCAACGGGTCACATCGTAACAGCCGCGATTATTTTGCCAATAATCGAAATAGTTCACATTGGTAATTTAAACTTTAAGCAGGAATTAGTCTATTATGTCTATGCAAATCACACCTCCTTTGGCTGTTCATTTTATTTGGCATCCTGATGATAATGAAAATATCTATTCTACAATGATGGAATTTCGTCGTTATCTTACACGGGATATTGATCGTCCATTTTCTAGAGAATTAAATATCCCAACATTTTTATACAGCTCACGAAAACCTAAAATCCCACCATCTTCTACCCCACAGAAACTTGCTGAAAAAGATGTGATTTTTCTTTTTATTAGCAGTAATACTTTGATGAATCCTGATTGGGAATCCTATATAAATTCGCTATCGGAGCAAGATAATTATCATATTGTGCCTGTGGCTATTGAACGAGAAGGATTAAACCAAACTTCATCAGGTCGTCTGAAGAATTTAAATTGTATTCGGGCATTTGATTGGCCTACTGCACTAAAAAAAGAATACGCAATTCTTTTCTTATCTCATGAGTTATATCGATTTGGTTTGAAAGATACTACTGAGAATAACCTTGGTATTGATTCTTCGATTCGCTTATTCCTAAGTCATGCAAAAAAAGGAGATACAGGCTTAAAACACGCAGAAGCTATTAAGAATTTTTTAGATAACTCCAATATGCAAAGATTTTTTGATGCAAATGAAATATCACCTGGATTTAAATTTGATCAAGAAATTGAAAATCATATTAAAAACTCAACAATCATTGCGATTGAAAGTGATGCGTACTCTTCTAGATACTGGTGTCAAAGAGAAATTCTAAGTGCAAAAAGGGAACGGCGTCCTATCATCCTTGTGAATAGCTTGGAAGAATACGAAGATAGAGTTTTCCCTGCAGCATCGAATATTCCCTGTGTGCATATAACTGCAGAGCCATTGGAAGAAAAAGATATTTTAAGGATTCTTATCGCAGCATTATTAGAAACAATACGTTTTGAGCATGCACACAAACTGCTACGATATTATCAAGAGCAAGGCTGGATTGATAAATCTGCTGAGATTTTTGCTAGACCGCCAGAAATTCAGCAAATTGTTGATATTTTAGATAAAGAGCATAAAGATAATTTAGTTATTTGCTACCCTGAACCACCTTTATATAAAGAAGAAACGGAGTGGACGAATCATTTTAACATTACTGTTTCCACTCCCTTATGGTCATCTAAACAAGAGAATGAAACTAGCTCTAATTTACGTATTGGTCTATCTATTTCTGATTATCTTCCTGACGGTTATGAAACATACAACCAAGACATTGACGAACTCAAGCGGTTTTCTCAATCTTTAGCACGACATTTATTAGCTGGTGAGCGCACTCTAATTTATGGTGGTGATTTACGGGATGAAGGTTTTACGAAGTTCATTCTCGATGAAGCAACAGTTTTAAGAGATAGGTTGCAGACAGATCAACTATTTGTAGAAAATTATCTAGCTTGGCCTCTATATACTAAAAAAGAAAATACAAAGTGGTATGCAAATTATAAAACTGTAGTAAAACCCGTATCAGCTAATATACCTGATAATGTGAAAGGGTTGATTCAGAATGAAGAACTTTTTCTTGAACCAAATTGTCCTGAAAATAAATATATTTGGTCTAGATGCCTTACTGAAATGAGGGAGGAATCTATTCATTCTTCCGCTATAAGAGTTTTTGCTGGTGGAAAATTTGAAAACTACCTTGGTAAGATGCCTGGAGTTTTAGAAGAGTTCTTGATTGCTTATAAAAAGGAAAAAGTAATTTTTTTAGTAGGCGGCTTAGGAGGATTAACCAGTAAGTTATGTGATTCAATTAAGAATCAATGCTTGGCTGAAGAGTTTACGGAAGAATGGCAGACTTCTCATAATGCATTCTATAAAGAATTACAGGATATCGCACGTTCTCATAATAATAATGCCAATTATGACGACATTAGATCTATTATTGAAGATATCTCAATCTCAGAGCTTGCAACAAAAGCAGGACTAACGGTCAAAGAATATGAGAAATTGATGCAGACACCTTTTGTTGATGAATGTATTCACCTAATCCTAAAAGGGATTAAAAACTTATCTAGAAAAGAAGACGATCTTAATGACTAAACATAAAGTTTTTATTAGTTATCATCACGATAATGATCAGTGGGCAAAGGAGGCCTTGCTTAAGTGCAATGAAGAAAACGATATTTTTATCGATGGTTCTGTTGATACTGGGGATATTAGTGATGATTTATCTGATGAAGAAATTAGAAAGAAAATTCGTGATGAATACTTACGTGATACTACTGTTACAATTTTATTGGTAGGAACGGAAACTAAAAATAGAAAACATATTGATTGGGAACTTTATTCCAGTATGTATGATGGTAAGGTAAATAAAAAGTCAGGTATCCTGGTAATACAGCTTCCGTCAACAAACCCTCAGTATATTACAGCCTCTCATGGTAATAAGGAAAAGAGTAAATTATACCCATCATTTACCAATTGGATTAGTATAGATTCTAGAGATGAGTATGAAAGGCGATATCCTTATTTGCCAGAACGTATAATCGATAATTTACTAGCTAGAAATGTAAAAATATCTGTTACAAAATGGGAAGATTTAACTGTTGAAGATTTAAGATTACTTATTGATCTAACTTATCAAGATAAAGAATATTGTCAGTATGACATGAGTAGAAAAATGAGAAGAAATAATTCATAGATAACTTATAGGAGATGGCATGTGGATTTGCTAACTTACGTATTTAAAGGCTCTTATGTTAATAGACAAAAAGATAAATCTTTTATCAAAAATGTTCTTTCTACATTTAACAAAGACGAAATTACTGGAGTTGGTATAAAAGTAAATAATAACCCTTGATCATTTGAGGTGTTTATTTTTATTACAATAGATACAAATTACCTAAAAAGGGAAAAGTTTACTGAGTGGTTAAAACAGTTTGATGATAAATATTCTTTACATAATATATTTCTTGGAGGCGTATCTGAAGGTGGAAATATAGCAACATTTATTAATGAAGATACACTAATTTTCTTTGATAGGCTTTTTATTTTTTCCGAGTCTGAATCTGAATTGTTTACTAGAAATAAACTTCTCCCTACGCTCCGGTTTGGTGAGCGTTCTGTTTTTGAGACTAAATACCCTCAGTATAAAAATGCCAAATATCAGATTCCAGCAATTTTTATTAGTCATTCATCATTAGATAAAGATAAGATAGCTTTACCAATTAGCGATTATTTATGTGCTAAAGAAATTCCAATTTGGTTAGATCGTAATGAAATGACTTTAGATGATAATTTAAGTGAAAAATTAATACACAAGAAAATTTATGATGGTATTTCAATATGCAAGACAGGAATATTTATTGTTACGTCAAATTTTATTGAGAAAAGCAAATGGACAAAAGTAGAGCTATCTATTTGTAAAGAGCTTGATAAAAATATTTTATTACTTATCTTTGATGAAAATGAAGAAAGAGTAGAAAAGTTAAAGAAAGATTATTCTTTAAATGATTCATCTATTGTCTTGATGAATGGCATAGAGGGTAATTATGAAACTATAAGAAAGAAACTTTCAGAGAATAATTTTATATAAGATTCTGTTCCTTCTAAAAAAGCAGCCTGCACTAAAAAAATAAGGTGCAGGCTGCTTTAGGGTTATTTACTGTTTATCAATCCAGCCTCTCGATTTCTCTGTCTTCTGGAACGTTCATACAGCTTTCAATGCCTTGATTGCGTATAAATTGAGGCATGTTGGTGCGACTGACAGGGTTATGATGCACGGTATCCATGTGTATGGTAATGATTTTGTCTTCCTGTAAAGATGAATTTAAAATCAATCCAAGTGTGACTGCCTGAAATCATCCATCCCATTGCCTACGCTATACTCGCGACACAAGCCTTTTCAATCATCTCCCTTACCCATCGATACGAAGGGTCTTTATGAGTCCGTTCGTGCCAAATAAAGGTTTTGGTAAAGCATTGAATTTTAAGAGGTGGTTCAAAGCATTTGAGATTATTTAAATGAGTAATCAAGCGCTCAGGAACGACTGCCAATAAATCGCTTTGTTCTAGCAATTAACCTTCCAATCAACAGATTGACTGGTTTCATTCTGATAGAAATTTATCTGCTGAAATAATCGATCAATGGAAAGAGTTGGCTAAACAAGCGAATGTGATGCTTCACTACATTCCTTCTGAAACCCAACAGTTATCGGCTGATCATATTACACAAAGCGTTCAGAATAGTGAAATCCGTAGTTTATGGCTTTGTGGTAGTCAAAATTTCACAAACAGTATCGTAAATATTAAGACACACTCATTGCATCAAGAGCTGTTTGAGTTACGCTAAATAAACCGAATATACAAACTGTGAGGTTTTAAATCTTGGAAAATATCACCACCTAAACATCAGATTTCGGGGATTGATATTTTTAGTAATCAAATCGATACAAGTGAAACTATTTTAAAACCTAACCGCACTTTTCCCCTCTTGTCTTTTCATTCCGAGCTAGATTTTCTAGCCTCCTTTCAAAATCGCCCTCAATCTATCAAGTTGGTTTTGTGTTTTTTCTTGTTTTTGCTCGGTGGTTAGTTTTGGTTTATCGCGTTCCCATAACACATCGTCATTGGGTAATTCAGCTAAAAATCTGCTGGGTTCTGGACGAATTAATTCTCCATATTGATGGCGCTCACGGCATAAGGAAAAAGTAAGTTCTTTTTGCGCTCTTGTAATGCCTACATAAGCCAAGCGGCGTTCTTCTTCCACGTTGTCTTCATCAATGCTGGTTTGGTGAGGCAAAATACCCTCTTCCATACCAATCAAATAAACATAAGGAAATTCTAATCCTTTAGAGGCGTGTAATGTCATCAGTTGAACTTGATCGCTCTCGTCATCGTCTTCGCCTCGCTCTAACATATCACGTAATGTTAGGCGGGTTACCACTTGATTAAGGTTCATTGGCTCATTGGTTTCATCGCCTTTTAACATATCCGCAACCCAGTCAAATAACGTGGCGACATTCTTACTTTGCATTTCTGCCGCTTTAGGGCTTGTCGCGTATTCGTACAAATATTCTTCATAATGAATTGCGGATAACATTGAACGTACCGCTCGTTCTGGTTCAGAACGTTGAATTTCATCATTAAGTTCTACAATCCAACGGCCAAATTTTTGCAATGAATCATAGGCTTTTGGCGTGATGCGTTGAATAAGCTCAAACTCAAAAATAGCCTCAAACAAACTGATGTGTTTTTCTTGAGCCAACTCCCCAAGTTTTTGTAAGGTGGCGGTGCCAATTTCACGCTTCGGTGTATTTACAATACGCAGGAATGCTGCATCATCATCTTGATTTACCACCAAACGTAAATACGCCATCATATCTTTGATTTCTGCACGAGAGAAAAAAGAAGTACCGCCCGAAATTTTGTAAGGAATACGGTTTTGCATCAGTACTTTTTCGAGTAATCGAGATTGATGATTGCCTCGATACAAAATCGCATAATCTTTATATTTGGTTTTACGGCTAAAACGATGGGCGATCAACTCTGCGACAATCCGCTCTGCTTCGTGTTCTTCATTTTTTGCTTCGATAACAAGCAATTTTTCTCCTTCTCCAATGGTTGAAAAAAGTTTCTTATCAAACACGTGCTCATTGTTATCAATTAAAATATTGGCGCAATGCAAAATACGCTGGGTTGAACGGTAATTTTGCTCTAGCTTAATCACGTTCAAACGAGGGAAATCATCGCGTAAACGCACCATATTTTCTGGTCGTGCACCACGCCACGAATAAATAGATTGGTCATCATCGCCCACCACAGTAAAACATGCACGCTCCCCCACTAAAAGTTTAATCAGTTCATATTGGCTGGTATTGGTATCTTGATATTCATCCACCAACAAATAACGAATTTTTGCCTGCCATTTTGACCGCACTTCTTCATTTTGCTTGAACAACAACGTCGGCAGCATAATCAAATCATCAAAATCAAGGGCATTGTAGGCTCGAATTTGTATGGCATAACGCTCATAACATTTTGCAAAAGTTTGATATTTTGCATCACGCGCCAACGCAAATGCTTGTTTTGGCGAAATCAAATTGTTCTTCCAGTTAGAAATCACTGAAATTAACTCACTTAATAAATCCTTATCTTCTTTTAACACATCAGCGGTTAGCTCTTTTAACAACGCAAATTGATCGTGCTCATCAAACAAGGTCATATTTGATTTAAAGCCCAACGCTTTATATTCACGCTTAATAATGTCAAAACCGAGGGTATGAAAAGTGGAAACGAGCAAGCCTTTAGATTGTTCTTTGCCAATGGAATGTGCTACACGCTCTTTCATCTCACGTGCGGCTTTGTTGGTGAAAGTAACAGCAGCAATTTGTTTCGGAGAATAACCGCACTTTCCAATTAAATGGGCTATTTTATTAATGATTACGCGAGTTTTGCCAGAGCCTGCGCCAGCAAGCACAAGACAAGGGCCTGTTACATATTCAACGGCTTGTTGTTGTTGAGGATTGAGTTTCATAAGAATTATTGAGCCCACGCATAGGGCAGTAATACGGTGTCTAATAAAAATGAGAGGGGCAAATCTAAGATTGGCAATCCCCATTGTTGCGCCATTTCAAGATCATAAGCAGCCCCTGCATAGGCGGTATATTTTTCTGTTGGATCGATAAGTTTGACCACGGAACCACAACCAGATAAAGCGATAAGTGCGGTTAAAAAAATAAAGGTTTTTATCATCGTGCTTTTAACGCATTGAACACAGACACAGGAACTAACTCCGCCACATCACCGCCGTGCAAATAAATTTCACGTACAATGGTGGAAGAAACAAACGCCCATTTTTCTACTGGTGGGAAAAACAAGCTCTCTACGCCTTTTGTGAGTAAACGATTAAGGGCAGCCAATTGCAGTTCATATTCAAAATCGGTTGTCGTGCGTACGCCGCGAATAATGGCAGAAATATTGTGCTGTTTAATCACATTGGCCAACAAATCAGAAAAACCAAACACCTCCACATTGGATAAATGTGCAACAGAATGACGAACAAGCTCCACGCGTTCATCCAAAGAAAATAGCGTTTTTTTGCTTGGGCTATTTGCCACCGCCACTAAAACACGAGGAAAAATTACCGCACTTCTTTCAATTATATCTAAATGACCATTCGTAATCGGATCAAAAGTACCAGGATAAATCACGCTCATCATACATTGCGCTCCAAATAAGGTTTTAATAAATCTAACAAACGCTGTAATGCCCCACGGTTTTCCATCAGCACTTCATAGCCAGCATTGCCTAAACGTTCGCTAGCCTCTTTTGAGTTTAATAAGGCTTCTACCGCACGTTCCAAAGCATCTGCGGTTGAATTAACTTCCAACACACCTTGCACTTCCACCAACATTCTAAATATCTCTGGGAAATTAAAAGTATGCTTGCCAGTAATCACTGGCATTTTAAACGCAAGAGGTTCCAGTGGATTGTGTCCCCCGTGTTTCACAAGGCTTCCTCCCACAAAAGCAATATCAGAAACGCCATACATCAACATAAGTTCGCCCATACTATCGCCCAAAATTACTTGGGTATTTTCATTTGGTAACTCATTTGTAGAACGGCGAATAAATTGGAATTTTTCCTTTTTGAGTAAATCAGCCACCATATTAAAACGCTCTGGATGGCGAGGAACGAGCAATAACAATAAATTTGGGTATTTTGCTAACAAAGCGCGGTGAGATTTTAAAATGATTTCATCTTCTCCGTTATGCGTACTGGCTGCAATCCAAATTGGACGATTTTTTACCCAAAGAGATCGTAAATCATCAATCTTTTCACGTAATTCATCAGTGATCGAGAGATCATATTTAATATTGCCCGTGATATTCAATTTTTCCTTTGGATAGCCCAAAGTGGCATAGCGTTTTCCGCTAATATGATCCTGTGCTGCAATCAAACTAATTTGCGACCACATTGTTTGTAAGCTCGCTTTTATTTTTCCGTAACGATGTGCAGAACGCGCGGATAAACGAGCATTAGCGATGACAAATGGGATATTGCGTAAAAATAATTGATGAATAAGATTAGGCCAAAGTTCTGTTTCCATCACGATACATAATTTAGGTTGTACAAAATTAATAAAACGATGGATCGAAAAAGGCAAATCAAAGGGTAAATAATAATGAAAAACACTGTCTCCAAAAGTGGCTTTGACGCGCTCTGAACCTGTGGGAGTAAAAGTTGTAAAAGTAATGGATAAATGCGGATAATCTTGTTGCAATTGGCGAACTAGCGGTGTCGCAGCAATCACTTCTCCTACGGAGGCTGCGTGGATAAAGATCCCTTGTGGTGGTGGGCAAGACGCATTGCCATAAAAACCATAACGTTCAGCCAAACGCTGACGATAACGTGGAGATTTAACACTGAGCAAGCCAATAAAACACAATATCAACGGCTGGCAAATTAAAAGCAAGCTGGTATAAAAAAAACGCCACATAAATGAAATTCGGTTATACTTGAAAAAATTTCGGCTAGTATAGCAAAAAAAGGATTGAAAATATGCCTACAATTAGCGTTGCAATGATTGTAAAAAATGAAGCACAAGATCTAGCGAATTGCTTAGACACTGTGAAAGATTGGGTGGATGAAATTATCATTCTAGATTCTGGTAGCACAGATAACACTAAAGAAATTGCGCTCAGTTATGGGGCGAAATTCTATGAAAATAGAGACTGGCAAGGGTTTGGAAAACAACGCCAATTAGCCCAACAATATGTAACCAGTGATTATGTACTCTGGTTAGATGCAGACGAACGCGTTACCCCCAAGCTGAAACAGGCTATCTTAAGTGCGGTTAAAAATGATCGAGAAAATACCGTTTATGAAATTCCACGAGTGAGTGAAGTCTTTGGACGTGAAATTCGCCATTCAGGCTGGTATCCTGATTATGTGGTTCGTCTCTATCGTACAAACTATGCACAATATAACGACTCACTTGTACATGAAAAAGTGGAATTTCCAGCTGGCACAAAAGTAGAAAAATTAACAGGGGATTTAGAGCATTTCACTTATAAAAGCATCCATCATTATCTAGTGAAATCTGCAGGTTATGCCAAAGCATGGGCAGACCAACGCCAAGCTAAAGGAAAAAAAGCCACACTTTGGCAAGGAATAACCCACGCGCTCGGTTGTTTTGTGAAGATGTATTTGTTAAAAGCGGGTTTTTTAGATGGCAAACAAGGATTTTTATTAGCGGTGTTATCGGCGCATTCAACCTTTGTAAAATACGCCGATTTATGGGAGCGAGATCAGCATAAACACTAGCGAGTTTTGCAAGGACAATCATTTAAATGATCGTCCACCAGCCCCATAGACTGCATAAAAGCATAACACGTGGTTTCGCCAACAAAGACGAAACCACGTTTTTTTAAGGCTTTAGAAAGTGCTTTAGATGCTTCTGTTTTAGCTGGTACAGATCGCAAATCAGGCACATCATTGACAATCGGTTTATGATTTACAAATGACCAAATAAAATCACTGAAATTTTCACCGCACTTTTCCATCGCCAAATAAGCTTTCGCATTTTTGACAATGGCCTCTAACTTGGCTCGATGGCGAATTAATCCCGCATTTTTCATACAATCATCAATATCAAGTGCGGTCATTTTTGCGATTTTTTTCGGATCAAATTGATGAAAAGCCTCACGGTAAGATTCACGTTTTTTCAAAACTGTAATCCACGAAAGCCCCGCTTGCTGCCCTTCCAAACAGATTTTTTCAAATAGCTTTTGGCTGTCGAATTCAGGCTTTCCCCATTCCTTGTCATGATAATCAATATAAATAGGTTGTTTGCCAACCCAAGGGCATCGAGTAATCATAACATCGCCTTTTTAAGCTGTTCATAAACCGCGACAAAATCTGGCATTACGCCTCGCCATAAATGGAAAGAATGTGCTGCTTGCGCGACTAACATTCCAAAACCATCACTAACATTGGTTAAACCCAAACTTTTGCATAATTTGATAAATGGCGTGTCTGTGCCTTTCGCATATTGCATATCATAAAAAGCTGAACCCAATTTTAAAGTTTCAGCATCAACTGAGGCAGTTCCACCACTTAATCCAGCGGAAGTTGCATTAATCACTACATCATAGGTTTGTAGTGGAATAGAATCCATTGAGGCGGCTTGAATATTGCCGTAAGGCTGAAATCTTTCAGCTAATTCTTTGGCTTTGGAAAAAGTGCGGTTGGCAAGCACAATATTTTGTTGAGCTTGTAAAAGTGGCAATAATACGCCTTTTGTCGCTCCGCCTGCTCCTAGAATTAATATGCGTTGATTTGGATGAAGCCAATTTAAACGTTGTAAATCTGTCACTAAACCAATCCCATCAGTGTTATCCGCATAAAGTTTTCCATCATCGAGTTTTTTGAGCGTATTGCAGGCTTCCGCCAATTTGGCTCGTTGGCTATATTCGTCTGCCAGTTGATAGGCACGTTCTTTAAAAGGCGAAGTAATATTGCAACCTTTCGCACCCTCCTCAAAAAATGCCAAAAGCTGTTGTTCAAAAGAATCAAGATTGCCTAATTTTGCGATGTATTCCATAGTTTGATGGGTTTGCGCTGCTAACTTATTTTGAATTAATGGCGATTTACTTTGCGTAATCGGATTGCCCCACACAGCATAAAGATCCATAAATTATCCCTGTCTAAAAAGTTGATTTGTGCGTAAGTCTCGAATTTCAGATGGATTGCGTGCATCTCCCACAATTTCATCCAATACAGGAAAATCTGCACCGAATTGTAACCGCACTTCATCGGCGGTTCGACAAGGTGGCTCTCCTGTTAGGTTTGCACTCGTTGAAGTTAATGCAAACCCCGTGAGTTCACACAAGGCTTTTACGGAAGGGTGATCGCACAAACGTACCGCAATACTATCAAATTTGCCTGTGAGAAAATACGAGGTGGTCGATTTAGCTGGCACAATCCAAGTCGTTGGACATTCATATTTACCTTGCAGGCGAGAAAGCTGTTCATCGTTAATCTGTTCAAAATCAACAAAAGGACGGAAAAAATTTAAGCTAGGTGCCACTAAAATCAGCCCTTTTTCCACTGGACGTTGCTTTAAATCAAGTAATTTTTTTACCGCACTTTCACTTTGCGGATTACAGCCCAAGCCAAACACAGCTTCAGTGGGATAAGCGGCCACTTGATTTTGTCGAAACGCTTCGGCGATTTGTTCTCTATTCATTTCACTCTTTTATGTTTATTGCTCAAAAATATGACGGCAAGTTTTATTTGCACACTGGAAAATTTGTTTTTCCCCATCTTCACTTTTTAACAAAGAAAGTGGGAAATGGCAGGTTGGGCAAGGCACGGTATAAGGCTTTGTAGGCAAAGAAAATTTACATTTAGGGAAATTATCACAGCCGTAAAAAATTTTTCCTTGGCGACCACGACGAGAAATCAAATGCCCCGTTTTACATTCAGGACAAGCAATTTTTTCCTCAGTCTCAGATTCTTCTCGCACCACAAAATCGCATTCAGGATAATGGCTACAACCAATAAACATCCCAAAACTGCCTTGTTTCAACTGTAATAAATTACCGCACTTCGGGCAAATTTCATCAAGTGTTTTTAATACTTTATGTTCCACTCGTTGCAAAGGACGCAAATAATCACATTCAGGATAAGCAGAGCAACCTAAAAATAGCCCTTTTTTGCCTTGTTTAATTTGCAAAGGCGCACCACATTGAGGGCAATATTCCTGTTGTTTGCTATGATGAAAAAGGCTTTGATTCATAATCTATCCTTATGCTTGAAGCATTCCTTCCAATTCTTCCTGTGCGGTCATCCATTCCGTTTCCACATCATCCAATGCTTTCTTCACATCCACTTGTTGAGCCAAAAGAGCAGTCAATTTTTCTTTATTTTCGGCATTATATAATTCAGCATCTGCCAATTGATTTTCTATGTTCGCAAGCTCAGAAGAAAATTTATTCATTTTTTCTTCTAATTGCGTGATTTTTTTACGCAATGGTGCAGTTTGTTGGCGTAACTCTGCTTCACGGCGTTTTTGTTCCTTACGATTTTGAACCGAATTTTCATTATCGCCCACTTTTTCCGAAACTTTATTTTCAGACGTACTGTTTTGTTCATTCAGCCATTTTTGATAGTCTTCTAAATCGCCTTTAAATTCTTCCACTTTTTTATCGTGAACTAAATAAAATTCTTCCACAGTATTGCGCAGTAAATGACGATCGTGAGACACCACCACCAAAGAACCTTCGTAATCCACCAACGCTTCCGTTAATGCCTGACGCATATCCAAATCCAAATGGTTAGTCGGTTCATCAAGTAATAACAAATTCGGGCGTTGCCAAACAATCAAAGCCAACACCAAGCGGGCTTTTTCTCCTCCAGAAAAAGATTTTACTGCTTGATTTACTTTATCGCCGTGGAACGCAAAACTGCCTAAATAATCGCGAACTTGTTGCTCCGTTTGTTCTGGTGCGAGTTTTTGCATATGCCACAGGGCAGATTCATCTGCGCGTAAAGTATCTAATTGATGTTGGGCAAAATAGCCAAGCTGCACGCCTTTTGCCAACTGCACTGTGCCTGAAAGTGCGGTCAGTTCTCCCGCTAAAAGTTTAATCAAGGTTGATTTTCCCGCACCATTTTTACCGAGCAAACCAATCCGCGAACCTGGCACCAAATTCAGTTTAATTTTACCTAAAATTTCTACCGCACTTTCTCCACTGCCGTAACCTGCACTCGCTTGCTCAATCATCACTAAGGGATTTGGCAAAGATTGCGGCGGACGAAATTCAAAGGTAAAAGGATTATCCACATAAGCAGGCGCAATCAACTCCATTCTTTCCAATGCTTTCATACGGCTTTGTGCTTGTTTGGCTTTGGTGGCTTTGGCTTTAAAGCGATCAATATATTTTTGTAAATGGGAAATCTTTTGTTGTTGCTGACGATACATCGCTGTTTGTTGAGCCAATTTAGTGGCTCGTTGCACCTCAAAAGAAGAATAATCGCCCGTGTATTCGTTAAGCTTCTGATTTTCGATATGGAGAATTTTTGTCACAATCGGGTCGAGAAAATCACGGTCGTGAGAAATTAATACCAAAGTGCCTTGATATTGCACTAACCAACGTTCTAACCAAATAACCGCATCCAAATCCAAATGGTTGGTTGGTTCATCAAGTAACAATAAATCTGATGGACAAAGCAATGCTTGTGCCAAATTCAAACGCATCCGCCAACCACCCGAAAAGGCTTTCACTGGCTGTATTGTTTCTTCTTGGCTAAATCCTAAACCATGCAATAAAGAAGCTGCACGAGATTGAATTGTCCACGCATCCAAGGTTTCTAATTGCCCGTGAATACGCGCAATGGCGTTACCGTCATTGCGTTCATTTGCTTGTTCAAGCTCTTGTTGCAAACGGCAATATTCACGATCCCCTTGAATCACATAATCAATCGCAGAAATATCCAATGCAGGTGTTTCTTGATTTACCCAAGATACTCGCCAATTTGATGGATAATTTACCTCGCCCCCCTCTGGCGTTAATTCTTTTTTTAATAAGGCAAAAAGAGAAGATTTTCCACAACCATTTTTCCCCACCAAACCGACTTTTTGCTTGGGATTAATGGTAGCAGACGCATTTTCGAGAAGTTCCGTTTGCCCTCGTTTTAAGGATAAGTTACTAAATACAATCATTTTTCTACATAGGTCTTAATTTGAGGCTATTTTGCAATATTTTTCCTTTTCTCGGAACAGTCTATTCCGATTTTATCGATTTTCTAGTCAAAAAAGCCACGTATAATAAGGTGCAATAAAAACTATTTATTGAGAAAACTTAATGAAAATATAACAAGTCAATATGAAAATAATGGGTATATCTTAGGCATTTTTTACCCTTAGAGGCACAATCGACAGGGTTTTCCCTAAAGGAGCGAGCAATTTTAATAACGTTTCAAGTTGAGGATTCGTTTGTCCTTTTTCAATGCGTGCAATCATAGGTTGCTTCACACCGCTTAAGGTTTCAAGTTGTTTTTGGGAAATCCCAAGTTGTTGGCGAGAAGTAATCAATTCTTTAATTAAGGCTACACGCAAATTACTTTCGCGGATTTCTTCTTCATTGAAAATTTGCTGTTCAAACTCATTCCAATTTGAACCTAATGGGCTGATTTTATTCATTTTTCAATCTCTCTTTTAATTCACTTAAGCGTTGTTGGGCTGTTTGGATTTCTCGTTTTGGCGTTTTTTGTGTTTTCTTCATAAATTGATGTAGTAAGACAAAGCGACCGTCCATTAATCTTGCAAACAAGATGCGATCCCGAATTGGGCGAAGTTCCCAAATTTCACCGTCTAAAATAGCAAAAAGAGGTTGATTTTCAAGGAGATTTTGCACAAATGCCGATGTTTGAACATTGGCTTTGAAAGAGAGAGTAAAAGGTCAATCCTTTCTCAAGAAAAAGTGCGGTAAAAATTTACCGCACTTTTGATTTTAGATAAGTTTAGAATTCAAACTGAACTGACATTCTATAGTTTCTGCCTGGTGCGTAGAAGCGGTTAATGCCTAATCCTGTTGTTTGTTCTATAACATTACTTGTTCCAAATGAACGAATTGAACGCGCAGAATCCCAAGTGATGTATTTACGATTTGTAAGATTATATACGCCAGCTCTTATGGTTAAATTTTTAATTGGTTGCACATATCCAATTAAATCTAGAATAGTATAAGATTTACTACGCCATTTTATGCTAGTGTTGGCTTGTTTTTTATCTTTCGCATAAATATCATAAGTATCTTCTGGATTTTTAGTGGCTACGTGGGTAGTGTAGAAATTAAATCCAAATTTTTGGCTTGGGTGGTCATAGCCTAATCCATACACCATCGTTTTAGGCTGAATTGCATTCATAGGAATATTGCCATCCATTCTTCCTTTTTGATAGGTATATTTATAGCTTAGGTTAAATCCATCCATAAATTTTGCCATTTTACCAAGGAATACTTTTGAATTAATCTCTATTCCTTTTACTACCGCACTATCTCTATTAATATTTTGATAAAGAGAAAATGATAATGAGCGACCTCCACCACCGCCTACTGCAAAATCTTGTTCTCCTTTAAATATTAGGTCGATAAAGTTTTTATAGTTGGTTTTAAATAGACTTGTCGAGATAAAACCCCAATCATCATTATGTAATGTAAAAGCAATTTCTTTTGTTTTTGCTATCTCTGGTTTTAGATTAGTATTTGGCAAAATAGTGAAATCAGGGTGTTTAAAGGTGAAATACATTTCATCTGAAGTTGGTGCTCTAAAACCTTTTGAATATTTTAGTTGTAAACGAAGAAAACTCGTTGGATCAATCGTTGAAGCAAAACTGTAAGAATGTGCTTTATATTTTTTGTTTTGTTTAGCGATATAGTCAATATTTTGTTGTACGTTTTTCTTAACTTCATCAGGCTTTGAACTATTTTTTAATGGAATAAACAATCCTTTCACAATATCATCAGGTAATTTCGGTGTAACGCCGTGTTTATATTTTGGTTGATAATGGATATTGTCATAACGATACCCCAAATCAAATGATAAATAATCAGTTATAACAACATTATCAAAGAGATAGACTGATTTTCCTTTTGTTTTAATGGGTAATAAGTAAGAAAATTCAGGATCAACTCGAGGGCAAAGGTGAGCCTTCCAAGAATCTTCACAGGTTCGTGGAATTTCTTCTAATGGTTTCCACCATTCTGTTTTAGTGCCTAGAGTACGTTCAGCCCACCACTGAACATCAGTGGCATCATTACCAGCACGATTAACCATTCGCTTCATCGTTGTATTATATGAGCTACCATATTGTAGATTATGTTCAACACGCCAAGTTTTGAAGTCTTTGGTTAAATCTAAATTTAATTGTTGGGTGTTGGTGTCTAAATCTCGCTCTTGCCAGAGGCGTTCTAAATAACCCGGTGAAGAAGGAAGAATAGAGTATATTGTCTTATAACTAGACTTACTAGAATCCTTTATTCTAGCGAATTTTTTGCCATTTAATGTTTTTGTTTCAATGTCAAATTCTTTCCATTCTCCAGTAGTGCCATACCAATTATTTTTACTCCCAAAAGCTTTTATTTTATTGTTACAATCAAATATTGAACAATCATACCAAACCTCATTGTAACGTTCTAGCTTAATTCCTGATTCAATTACTTTCTTATCTGTATCAATAAATTTCTTGCCGTTATAGGTGCCATCCTGGTTTTCCTCAAATTTAAGGTCTGAATCATCTCGACGTGTTATTTTCCCATCTGTTAATTTTAGTCCTGCAGGATTTGCAGTTCCCTCACAATATCTTACACCTGCATCACAGTATTCGTCAGTTCTTGCTCTCGTTTTTATTTTTTGTTTTGAAAAAGTAAGTTTTAACGTATCCCAAAATGGCGTTTGAGAGAAATTTTCATAACTAAATGAAATATTACGTCTCTTTGTTTTATCATTGGTGTGTCTAGAATCAACTTCAGGTTCTTCATGACCACTACGTTGATATTTTAATGTATAGGATAAATCTTGCCCACGAGAACGATGTTCATATAAATCAGCGGCAAAGGTAAAACGATGATTTTCTGTAGGATTGAAAGATAATTTTAATAATGTACTATCTTGTTCAATTTTGTATGGGTCTGCTTTTTCTCTTTTTTTACCTTGAATTTTATCGTTATAATTTTTATAACCATAGTTCTCAAGTTCATGTCCATTTCTGCTTGTTGTAACCACTAGCACATCGAACTTTTTATAACGTCCTGCAAGAGTCAGCGTATTGAATGATTGATTATTTTCCGTAGCGTATCCCTTTTTGTAGCTTACATAGTAATCCTTGTTAAGGAGATAATCTCTCGCATCTTTTGTTTTATAAATTACAGATCCACCTAAGGAACCACTACCACTTTTGATTGAATTTGCCCCTTTTGTAATATTTACTTCTTTTAAAGTTTCAATTTCTGCACCATTACGCGTATTATTGAAGTTACCATAACCCTCAAAAAGCTCTTTAAAGCCTTGAGAAGATAATGTTTCTGCTTGAGAGACACCATCAACCGTAATTGCGACGCGATTTTCATCTACACCACGAATGGCAAAACCGCTTTGCCCAAAACGCCCAGCTTCAACAACAGTAACGCCCGTCTCGTATTTAACGATGTCTTTAATATTGTTTGCTTGTTCTCTTTCCAGCGTTTTAGCCGTTTTTACCGTTTCAGCAATTTTTGGCGGTGTTTTTGTATCACTATTTTCGGTAGAACCAGATACATTAATTTGCTCTAGTTGTTCAGAAAGATTACTATCTTGGTTGGTTGGTTGGTTGGTTGGTTGGTTGGTTGGTTGGTTGGTTGGTTGGTTGGGCTGCATAAGCAACACCTGCCGTTAGCCCAAGCATAACGGAATAGGCAAGCACGTTTAATCTAAAATTGGTCATATTTAATCCCATAAAAAAATAATAATAATTCGCAAATATATTATAGAAAAAAATATTCTCTCACAATACTAAAAGTGTATTTTTGATCAAAATCAAGAGATAAAAACTATTCTCATTATTTTCTGTATTTAAACGTGCTTGTTTCCTATAATGCGAGCCGTTGATTGTTGATATTAGTAATTGTAGGGTGGGCTTTAGCCCACCAACAAACAATCGTAAGATATTTTGGTGGGCTGAAGCCCACCCTACGTTAAGTACGCATAATTCTTTCTATGCGTACTTCTTTTTATTTTAGGAGTAATCATTATGATGATTTTATAAATTGCGTAGTATTATTGATTTAGTTGAAAACGCTGCTTTTCAGGAATTAAAAATGACAAAAGCCACCTTTTAGGTGGCTTTGTCTCAATATTGTAGGGGGGGTTTAATAATACTATCAGTGACCAACATTCCCTAACGTCGGGCTAGAGTCTATGGTAAAATAATTCAAATGTCAAGTGATAAGTAGGATTATATGTTATCAGCAACGCAATTTCTTGTTTTAGAAAAAGCACTTAGTAAGGAAAGATTATCTACATACAAAAACTATGTGAAAAATAAAACATCAGAAAGTATTAATGATAACATCGTTGCTTTATATGAATGGAATTCTGAAATTGCTGGCTATTTTCTTGAATTATGTAATATATATGAGGTTTCATTAAGAAATGCTATTTACAGATCAATAGATGCGTATGATCATTATGGTATTTAACAAATCACAATAAAAAATGAGCATTTCCTGTTTAGTATATGAGTGTTGAAGTCAATCTAAACAGGATATGCTCGTATTTTATTTTAACAACCCTATTATCAAATAGGGATTAGAATTGATTTTTTACCACAGATTAGAATTCAAACTGAACTGACATTCTGTAATTTCTGCCGGGTGCGTAGAAGCGGTTTAATCCAATTCCTGTTGCTGTATCAATACGATTAATGGTACCAGTAGAACGAATTGATCGAGCGGAATCCCAAGTTAAATATTTTTGGTTGGTGAGGTTATACACACCAGCGGTAAAGGTGAGATTTTTAATTGGTTTCCAGTAAGCAATGGCATCTATCACAGTGTAATGCTTATTGCGCCATAATGCTCTTCTATCAATAACTTTTTCGTTACCATTTACTGTTTTTGCTGGCACTGTTTCAATTGCACCAGTATTAATATTTTCTGCTTGACGTTCAATCATGCTATGCCATTGAGGGTTAAAGCTGTCTTTTGCCTTTTTAGCTGAAACGTCGGTAATATAAAAATCTAATCCCCATATTTTATTAGGTGAATCATAACCTAAATTATATACAGATGTGGTTGGTTGCAAAGCGTTCATTGGCTGGTCTTGCAAGGCCATATTCATATATTTAGGGTTATGTTTTAATAATTTTTTATATCCCTCTAATGGCTTACTATCTTTTATTCGACCTTTTTGATAAGTCAACTTATAACCCAAATGGAATCCTTCTAATTTTTCAATAAGGTCTCCTATTTCTAGGTGAGTAGAAATTTCAATTCCATTTACTTTTGCCTTATCACGATTCAAACTCTGATAGAATGGATAATAAGACGATTTACTTTGATCAATTGGACGTTCACCTAAATATGCCAAATCAATAAAATTCTTATAATTGGTTTGGAATAAATTAGTAGTGAAATAGCTACGCTCTCTATAAAAAGTAAAGGCGATTTCTTTTGTTTTAGCTTTTTCTTCTTTTAAATTAGTATTTGGCAAAATTGAAAATTGAGGATGTTTAAATGTCATATACATTTCATCAGGCGTTGGCGCTCTAAAACCATTAGAATATTTAAACTGTATTCTTAACCAATCTGTTGGATCCAAGTTTAATCCTAAATTATAGGAATGGTGCTTAAATGCTGTTGATTTTTGAATTGCATTTAAATTGTCTTGTACATTTTTTATATAATCGGGATGATTATAATTATACCAGCCACTGCCTCCAGTTAATGCACTATCTGGAATAGGGATCATTGTACCAGCTAATAATCCACGTGGAATTTCAGGATCTTGCCCTAAGCGATAATGTGGCAAATGTCTAACATTGTCATATCTATAATTTAAATCAAAACCAAGCCAATTCGTTACTGTAAAATTATCACCTAAATAAAATGCATGGTTTTTAGTTTTAACTGGGATTAAGTAACTCGTTTTACCTAAATTACTTTCCTTTAATTTTCCCGTACAATCACTGGTAGGATAATATTGAGGAGAGGGTGTTCTTATTCCATTCTCTAATTTATTACAAATAAAGTTATTAGCCCACCATTGAACATTCCCACCTTTATATCCCTGATCATTAACCATGCTTTTTTCTGTTTCTGAGTATAATCCACCATATCGTAAAGCATGATCAGTTTTTATTACAGAAAAAGATTTATCAAAATCAAAGTTAAATTGTTTTGTATTTGTATTTAAATCACGATCATTGTAGTCATTTCTACTATATCCTGCAGAGTTAGGAAGCACATAAAAGGCTTCTTCATTTTCTGTTATGCCTGAGATAAAAGGGTGAGGTCTTGAAGCTAATTCAATTTGACCATATTTTTTACCATTAGGTAGAGTTTTAATATTAATTTTTCTATCTTCAAATTTATAATTTGAAGTATAACCATACTTTCCATCTAATTTAGTTGCAGAAAAAATTCTAAATTTCTTATTACAATCTAACTTATCACAATCTATTGATAAAGAGTCTAAAGAGCGCTCACTAATACTGACATTTTCACCTTGAGAATTTTTATATGTTCTATACCCCCCATCGGATTCACCAGTGAGTTCTTTGTTATCTTTATCTAAAATCTTATATACACCATTTGAATCATCTAAATGTAATCCTTGCGGATTTAGCACTGAAGCACAATTAGTAAATGCGCAATATTCATCACTACGAGCTTTATTTTTAATTTTTTGAGAGGAATAAGTTAGTTTAAAGTGATCCCAAAATGGAGTTTGTGTAAAGTTTTCATAAGAAAATTGGATATTTTCTCGTTTAGATTTATCGTGAATAAAACGTTCTCCTTGCTTGATTTCAGTATTAACATACTGACTAGGTCTTAATGAATGAGATAAATCCTGTCCATCTGTTTTTAATGTTGATTTATCAACAGCAACACTAAATCGATGGTTTTCTGTTGGTTCAAACCCTAATTTCACTAAAGTACTATGACGAGAAATTGAATAAGGATCTGTTTTTTCTCTTTTAATTCCGACAACCTTATCGTCATAACTTTCATAACCATAATTCTTCATTTCATTGCTATTACGCTCAGTATGAACAATTAATGCATCAAACCCTTTATATCGGCCTGCAGCAGTAAGAGACACCGTATCTTGACTATTCATACTTTGAGTAGCACGTTTAATACTAAAGTAATGATCTTTTCCTATTAGATAATCTCGAGCATCTTTTGTTTCAAATATAACAGAGCCACCCAATGCACCACTACCAGATTTTAAGGAGTCAGCACCTTTGGTAATAGTTGCTGTTTTAACATTTTCAATTTCAATGCTATTACGAGTATTATTAAAATTGCCATAGCCTTCAAATAACTCTTTAAATCCTTGAGAGCTTAAGGTTTCAGCTTGACGAAGCCCATCAACCATAATACCTACACGGTTTTCATCAACCCCTCGAACTGCATAACCACTTGCGCCCGTTCTACCTGTTTCAACCACCGTAATACCTGTTTCATAGCGAACGAGATCACGAGAATCAGACGCCTGCTGTTTCGCTAATTTTTTGGCAGAAATTTGGGTTTCCCCGACTTTTTTCTCTTTGACATTAATATTTTCTGATGAACCTGAAACATTAATTTGTTCTAGTTGTTCAGAAAGATTACCATCTTGGTTGGTTGGTTGGTTGGTTGGTTGGTTGGTTGGTTGGTTGGTTGGTTGGTTG